>JACCDS011402841.1_pt1 | contig 11027 bp, 8 predicted proteins | sample 7446441 | NCBI WGS metagenome assembly JACCDS01 (sample SAMN15323445, study PRJNA562643) | freshwater metagenome | isolation source: river surface water | place: USA:Blue River Watershed | collected 2017-08-17 | reverse complement strand
TGACGCTGTGATCGCCATCGATACTTCACTGGCGCCTTTTTTCGCCGCTTCCATTGGCGACATGCCCTGTTCACGGTATCGCGAAATATTTTCCAGCACGACAATGGCGTTATCCACCAACATACCAATCGCCAGCGCAATACCGCCAAGACTCATAATGTTTAGACTAATGCCCTGACTGTGCATCAGGTTAAAAGTGGCAATCACCGATAAAGGAATTGAAATCGAGATAACCAGCGTGGTCCAGACATTGCGCAGAAACAGGTAAATTACCAGCATCGCCAGTAAACCACCTTGCCAGGCCGATGATTTCACTTCATTAATCGCATCGCTGATAAAAGTGGACTGGTCATACACCAGCGTCAGTTCATATCCTGTCGGCAAATTTTTCTTCAGGTCATCCAAGCGGCTAAGCAGTGTTTTCGCTACTTGTACTGTGTTGGCATCGCCTTCTTTATAAATCGCAATTTCAATGGCTTCTTTGCCGTTCACATAGGTAATACTGTTGCGATCAACAAAGGCATCGCGAACTTCAGCGATGTCCGACAACCGCACATGGCTGCCATTAACTGTGGCGATATACAGGTTGCGCATTTCCTCCAGCGTGGCGAACTGATTAATAGTTCGGACCAGATAATCATGTGCCGCTGTTTCGAGACGGCCGCCGGACTGGTTAATGTTCTGCTCTGTCAGGCGGGCATTAACGGTTTTAATATCAAGTTTTAGCTGCGCCAGCTTTTCATTGTCGACCAGTACCTGAATTTCCTGGGTCAGGCCACCATCCGGCCGCACTGCAGCGACACCGGTCAGCGATTCGAGGCGCCGGCGTAAATCTTCTTCAGCAAAGGTGCGCAGGGCCACTTGTTGTGCACTCGACAAGCCTTGTGGCGCGTCACTACGGGTCAGTGCTAAGCGTAAAATCGGATCCAGATTTGGATTAAAGCGCAGTAGCAGTGGTTTTTTGATATCCAGTGGTAACAGCAGCACATCGAGTTTTTCCCGAACTTCCAGACCGGCCAGGTCCATGTCGGTACCCCAGTCGAATTCCATGATGACATCGGAGCGGCCGGCACGGGATACCGATTCGACTTTACGGATACCTTTGACGATACCAACGGTTTCTTCAATCGGTTTACTAACCAACTGCTCGACTTCCGCTGGCGCTGCGCCGGCATATTCGGTGCGGATAGTTAGAGTCGGATAAGACAAATCCGGTAGCAGATTGACCGCTAGGCGCGACATTGCCACCAGACCAAACAACATGATCCCCAGGGTAAACATCCAGATCGTGACCGGACGGGCCACCGCGACATTGACCAGTTTCATAAGCACATTCCTGTTGTATTTTTTTATTGGAAGGACGGGAAGCGGAGCCGCTTCCCGTGTGGTCTGAATTAGCTGTTGCTGGCGATCACAGTGACTGTGCTGGCATCTTTCAGGCTAGCCTGACCTGCCGTTACCACTTCTTCACCTTCCGTGATCCCGTCGGTAATTTCGATCATGGCATCGTTTTCGTAGCCGGTTTTTACTGCTTTACGCAGCACTTTGCCATCTTTCACCACAAACACTGAGCTGCTGTTATCCATCGCAAGTACCGCACGTTTTGGCACTAACAAAGCGGCAGCTTTGGTGTCGTATTGCAGTTCAATTTGCGCAAACATACCAGCTTTGAGGCTCAGGTCGTCATTTTGTACACCGATAGTGACCCGGGCAGTACCTGTGGTCGCGTCAACCACCGGCGAGATGCGAATAATCTTCGCCTGTAACTGCGGCAGGCCGGCAAAGTTCAGATATGCGGTCTGGCCAACTTTGGCACGGGTTAACTGATGTTCAGGCAGATTAATCACCGCTTCAAGATATTGCTGAGATACCACATGGAACAGGGCTTTTGATGAGAACTCGGTGATGAGCTGCCCTACTTTGGCGTACCGGCGGGCAATTACGCCGCTAATTGGCGCGATGATTTTAGTGTCCCGCAACGCCAGCTCCTGCATCCGCACCGATGCATCCAGCGATTCAACCTGCCATTTCAGCTTGTCGTAAACATCGGTACTGACCAATTTGCGCTGGTGCATTTTCTCGACACGTTCTAATTCACTTTTTAGCTGACCTAAATCTGCTTTTCCCTTCGCCAGCGCCAACTGTTGGCGCTCAGTATCCAAGGTCGCCAACACTTGGCCAGCCTGCACATGATCTCCCTCTTCCACCAACAGGGTTTGCACAATACCGGTCGCTTTACTGTTCACTTCAGCATCGGCTTTGGCTTCCAGGGTGGAGGTGGTGCGGTAGGTGCTGCTGATTTCGCCACGGCTAACTTTGGCCGCTTCAACTGGGATACTGACCACGATGTCCTTTTTCTCTGTATCCGGGCTGCTATTGGCAGATTCGCAGCCGCTGAGCAGCAACGTCGAGGTCAATAATACCAGCGAGACTGCTTTGGAAAGTTTAGAGATATTGTTCATATTGAATTCCTTGCCTGGTGGTCAATTTTTTAAACTGTGATACTGGCTGTCTGCAGCTGTCATGCCATGTCCGATATCATAAATTTTATGCTTTAAAATCATTAAGATATACAGCTTACAACTGGCTGAGTTGCAACAAAATGTTTCCGTCTGATAGTAAATTCCGCTACTAATTAGTCGTTTAGCTCATATGTCATTTGCGACTAATCACACTTTTCTGCGATACGTTCCGCTATGCCACGTCAGTGAATCGCCTTATACTGCGGCGCTTTCAAAACTGGTCCGTCCAGAAGCCCATTTCATGCACAGAGTTTGATGTCCTGATGAAAAAATCCAGTCTTGCCCTTTTGATCTCCGCAGTTTGTTACAGTCAGCTAGCCCAAGCGGAGGGCTATAAACTTTTTGAGCAGTCGGTCAGTGCCATGGGCAATGCTTATGCAGGCCGTGGTGCGCAAATCAACGATGCCACTTTGGTCTATTCTAACCCCGCCGCTATTACAGAATTGTCAGCGCCGCAATGGGCGAGCGGTCTAAATTTGATCCATGCCGAAACCAAATACAATCAGGTCAGTGCGCAAAGTGCCGCTGGTTCTGCTGTGGTTGGTCGCACCGATGGCAAAAATAGTTTGAATGAAGTCGTGCCTTTTGTGTTCTACAGCACGCCGGTGGATGACCGGTTATCGCTTGGCGCTGGTTTTTATGTACCTTTTGGCCTGTCAGCTGATTATCAGGACGATTGGGCCGGGCGATATTTCGCCGACGAAACAGCAATTGAAGTGCTGGCATTATCTGCCGTAGCCGGTTACAAGCTGACCGAACAATGGTCAGTTGGATTAGGGATCAGCCTGAATCACGCCGAAGGCACGTTGTCGAAATTTAAAGATCACAATGGCTTATGTGAACTGGGCGCCGGTATTAATCAACTGTACAAGGCCGATGTTTATAACCCACTGGTATGCCAGAGCCACTACTCCGTCACCGGCGATGACCTTGCTGTTGGTTATAGCTTTGGTCTGCATGGTGAGTTAAGCCCTGATCTTCGTGTCGCCTTGGCATATCACAGCGCTATCCGGTTTAATCTGCAAGGCGATTCTGTGATCAGCAACACGCCTGTGACCGGCGCACAAGTTGCCGGTAATAGTAATTTTATCGTGGTAGGCCCGACTTTACCTGCCATCAGCAAACAAACCGGAAAACTCGCCATTAATCCGTTAGCGACCGAAGCGAGTGAACTGGCTTTGACCACACCTGCCAGCCTGGCATTGAGTCTTGATCAGCAACTAAGTCCCGAATGGTCGTGGCAGGCCAGTCTGAGCTGGACGCTGTGGAGTGATTTCCGCTCGATTGACATCATCAGCCGTGATGCTGCCCCGTCTATTTCATTATCAACCCAACAGCCACAGAACCTGAATCAAGCAGGTTACATTGGCTATATTCCGGAACACTGGCGTGACAGTTTTTCAGCTGCTGTAGGTCTGAGCTGGCAAATCCAAAGCGACCGCATGTTAAAAACCGGTCTAGCCTTTGACGAAAACCCGATCGAGCAATCACATCGCACGGCACGGGTGCCGACCACTGATCGCATCTGGTGGACCATTGGCATGAATCAGCAGGTGTCAGCAAACTGGACGTTAGATTTGGCCGCCGGCTGGATGTGGATGGACGCATTGAATGTGCGGGAACGTGAATACAATGTGCAGGAAGTGGCGTTGTATAAATCCGGCTTACAAGCCCATGTTGACAATACCGCTTGGTTATTGGGCATGCAGCTGAATTATCGCTATTAAAAACCTACAAAGCACCAGACCCAACTGGGTGGGTCTGGCATAACGACACGCTTGCAGCAACACTACAGGCGAAGAAGCGCTGGGCTAGTTTTTCTTCAATTCAATTTCACCAGACACCGTTGAGATCTCAATATTGCCTTCGCCACTGCCGGTACGGAACTCCAGATGACGGCGCGGCCCATATTTGGCGCGGGTTGGTTTGTCGTCAGTCAGACCATTGTCGATATCCCCGCCGGCACTGGCTTCCAGATCAAACCGGGCACTGACATCAGCATCCAGTGTTAACCGGCTAGCGCCGCTGACGCTGCTGGCAGATACTTTCGGTTTTTTACTGTTTTTCAGCACCGCGCGGATCTCACCGTTGACGCTGCTGAACTCCAGCCGCTCAGTACCGTTCAGGTCCAGCTTACCTTCACCATTGACAACTTCGAGTTCAACTTCACGAGCACTACTTTGCAATGAGATCTCGCCATTCACCGACTCCACTTCCAGCGAACCACTCGAGCCCTTGTCGTTGATTTCACCGTTGACGGTGGTCAGGTGTAAGCGACCGGCATTGTTAACGCTATTGATCTGCCCATTGACAGTTTCCAGTACAATATCGCCTTTGAGTTTCTCGCCACTGACCGCACCGTTAACTGTGGTCAGTTTAGCGCCGCCTTCTACGCCAATGGCGCTGACATTGGCATTGACGCCGCTGAATTTCAGCTCGCTGCCGACCGGCACTTCAATGGTCAAATCTGAGCCTTCCTGTTTATCCGAATTCCAGCCACCATACAAACTACGTGGCATTTTGACCTGAAAACGGGTGACGCCTTTCTCCGAGGTCAGCTCATATCCCTCGGCTTTTTCGTCGAGTGTGCCTTTCACACTGAATTTATTCCCCTGGACGGCGACGATCCGCACTTCACCGCGCATATTCTCAATTTCGATTTTCTCATTGGCACTGACGTTCCGGCTTTGGTCAATCGCCTCGCCGGCAGCCCAGGCTGGCGCCTGTAATAAGGCCAACGCCAGCACTGTCAGTTTCAATTGTTGTTTCATTGATAGATCCATGGTTGTACTCCTAAGTCAGTTCGCTGGTCTTCACCAGTTTGGCGATGTAGCTAAGTTGTTGTTGCTGAATACGTTGTAATTGTTGAATTAATTTCTGGTCATCCGGCTGAAACTGTAATGCCAGCTCAATCTGCTCCTGAGCTTTGTCCCAGATTAACAGTTGCCGTGGCCAGTCAGTAAATCCTTCCGGCACTTGTCGTAACCCTTTGAGCTGTCGGGTTTGTTCATTATTCAGTTGCAGTTGAAGCTGCTGACTGACCGCCAGTAGCAACCCGTTATCATCGGTTGATTCGGCCGTTTCAAAGCTAAGCGACGGTTCTATTGCCGGTTGCTGAGGCCAGAACCAAAGCGTTAGCACTGCAGCTGCGGCCACGCCAAGCCAGTTGCGGTAAACCGGTTGCCGGCGCGGTACCAGCCGCTCGGACAGTTCTGGCCATAAATCACGTTGTGGTTCAAGCTCTGGTGCTAACTTTGAAATCAGTGCATCTAACTGCTGCTCAGTTTTCATCTAACCAACTCCGTAATAACTGTCTTGCCCGGTGATATTGGGCTTTACTGCTGCCCTCGGCGATGCCGAGCAACTCTGCAATTTCATTGTGCTGATAACCTTCCAGCGCGAATAACACAAAAACGGCACGGGCCTGAGCTGGCAGGCGCAAAATCGCCTGCTCTAACTGCGGCATTTCCGGCACATCGAGATAACCTTGTTCTTCCGGTTCCTCATCAACAACTAGTCGCATGACTTTGTTTTTCCGCCACAAATCGACGGCGGTGCGACTGCTGATACTGTGTAACCATGTCGAAAAGCTGCTATCACCGCGAAATCCTGGTAGTTGTTGCCAAGCTCGCACGAAGGCTTCCTGAGTAGCGTCTTCGGCCTGGCCGCGATCGGCCAGCAAGCGCAGGCAGATTGCATAAACCCTTCCTTTAAACTGATGATACAACTGATAAAAAGCTTGCTGATCACCTTTTTTTGCCTGATTAACCCAGGTTTCCACCTGTTGCTGCATCGGGATGCAATTTCCATCTTAAGTTGTTGTTGTCAGTGTAGTCGCAAGGTTGTTGCCAATGGTTTAAAGCACCGGCAAAAAATAATGAAATATCACCATCATGCAGGCATTTAGCCGTCCAGCTGGTTTTTTGCTGTAAAAAAGCCGGTTAAACACCGGCTTTGCTGGAAAATAATAGGCTACAGCAAGAACGCTTTGACCGCGCTAAATCGCCACTGGCGCTTTGATATGAGGATGAGCCTGATAGCCTTGCAGTTCGAAATCGGCAAAGGAAAAGGCAAAAATGTCCTTCACGGCCGGATTCAGCTTCATCTGCGGCATCGGATATGGCGTGCGACTCAGTTGCAGTTCCACCTGTTCCAGGTGATTCAGATACAAATGGGCATCACCAAAGGTATGAATAAAATCACCGGGCGCTAAATCACAGACTTGCGCCACCATCAGCGTCAACAACGCGTAGCTCGCGATGTTAAATGGCACACCGAGGAAAATATCGGCGCTGCGTTGATATAACTGACAAGACAACTTGCCATCATTGACATAAAACTGGAACAACGTATGGCAAGGAGGCAGTGCCTGCTTGCCTTGCGCTGCGTTTTCACGCGGCGAAAACTGCGTATCGGGTAACAAGGCCGGGTTCCAGGCGCTGACTATCAGCCGGCGCGAATCCGGTGTGCGTTTAATGTCGCTGATCAGCTGACTGATTTGATCAATGACCTGACCATCAGCGCCCTGCCAACTACGCCACTGCGCACCATAAACCGGGCCTAGGTCGCCGTCATCAGTTGCCCAGCCGTCCCAAATCGACACGCCGTTGGCTTTCAGATAACCGATATTGGTATCGCCCTGTAAAAACCATAACAGCTCATGAATTATCGATTTCAGATGGCATTTTTTGGTGGTGACCAAAGGAAAACCTTCAGCCAGATTAAAGCGCATCTGATAGCCAAACACGCTGATAGTACCGGTACCGGTGCGGTCGGTTTTCCGATGGCCCTGCTCCAGTACATGGCGCATCAAATCCAGATACTGTTTCATGCTTTGCTCCCTTCGCGGCGATAGCCCCAGACAATCAATGCGATACCACTGAGGATCATCGGCATACAGAGCCACTGCCCCATCGACATGCCGAGACTGAGAATGCCAAGATGTGCATCCGGCTCGCGGAAATATTCGATGCCAAAGCGGAAGATGCCATAACCCAACAGAAACAGACCACCCACATTACCTGCCGGCGGATTGCGTTTTTTGTACCAAACCAGCATTAAAAACAGCACTATGCCTTCGAAAAAGAACTCATACAGCTGACTTGGATGCCGCGGTAACGGGCCGGCTCCCGGAAATAGCATGGCCCAGGGCACCTCTGCAGTACGACCCCATAATTCACCGTTAATAAAGTTACCAATCCGGCCGGCGCCAAGACCCAGTGGCAGCAGCACTACAACAAAATCGCCAAGCTGCAAATAACTTTTGTTGAATTTGCGGCTTAGCAGCCACATCGCGGTCAGCACGCCCAGCACACCACCGTGAAACGACATGCCGCCTTCCCAGGTACGAAACAGATACAGCGGATCGGCCAGAAACTCACCGAAGTTGTAAAACAGCACGTAACCGACCCGGCCACCGAGCACCACACCAAGGAAACCGTAAAACATCAAATCGCTGACCTGATCGCGCGTCCAGCCTGAATTCGGCTTGTCAGCAGCGCGGTTTGCCAGATAATTGGCCATGACAAACGCAATCAGATACATCAGTCCGTACCAACGGATACTGAGCGGACCCAGACTGAAAATCACCGGGTCAATTTGTGGGAATACCAGATAGGATGGCGACATTTGGACAACTCGTCAGCAGATGAAAAATAAAGGCCACATGATACGAGAACCGGCGCGAAAGCCAAGGGCTTTATGCCGGATCTACCATGGCAGCCGATCAGGCGCGTAACTGATTTAACAGTTGCTTCTGATCAAGAAAACGTTGTACCAGCACTCTGACCTGTTTTGGCGACTGGCAGGCCAACACGTCCGGTAACAGCAACCGCAGTTCGGCTAAATCAATCCGGCGCAATAACCATTTGATTTTGGCCAGATTACTATGGTTCATACTAAAACTGTTAAAGCCCATCGCTGCCAGCGTCAACACGCCCAGCGGCTCACCGCCCAGCTCGCCACAGATACTGATCGGAAACTGCAAACCATGTGCTTGTTGGCCTAACTGATTCAGCGCCCGTAATACTGCTGGATGCATCGCATCGTAAAGATTACCGACCCGCGGATTGTTCCGATCGACCGCCAGTAGGTACTGGGTTAAATCGTTGGTGCCGACCGAACAAAAATCGACTTTTCGTGCCAACTCAGGCAGCTGAAACATGATGGACGGCACTTCAATCATCACGCCGACTTTTGGTTTGGCGACAATATTCTCACTGTTAAACTCATCATCGACTTCAAACCAGGCTTGACGGATTAACCGCAACGATTCGTCCACTTCAGCCAGATCAGAAATCATCGGCAATAAAATATGCAGGCTGTTGTAGCCGATATTCGCTTTGAGCATGGCGCGGATTTGCACCAGAAATATTTCCGGATGGTCGAGCGTCAGCCGGATGCCGCGCCAACCTAAAAACGGATTTTCCTCTGAGATTGGAAAATATGGCAACGGCTTATCGCCACCGACATCCAAGGTCCGCATTACCACTGCTTTGCCGGGGTAACCCTGAAACACCTTGCGATAAAGCTCGACCTGTTCCAGCTCGGTCGGGAACCGACTGCGCATAATAAAGGGGAATTCAGTCCGATACAGACCAACGCCGTTGGTGAATTCAGACTGTGTCGTTTCAATTTCAATCGCAAGGCCCGAGTTCACCATCAGACTGAAATTCTGACCACAACTACTTTGCGCCGGCAGATGCAATTCTGATTGATAGCGGGCGCTGAGCTCGGCATCTTTGGTGATCAGCTGACGATATTCCTGACAAATCGCGTCGGCCGGTGACACCAGAATATGGCCCTGATAACCATCGACTATTAGACGCTGGCCTTGCCATTGCATTAAAGGCAACTCGTCAACGCCCATCACGGCAGGAATACCCAACGCACGCGCCATAATGGCGGCATGTGAGTTAACCGAACCTTTTAATGACACGATCGCAACCAGCTGTGCCCGCGGAATTTCTGCCAACATCGACGCTGTGACATTTTCTGCGACCAGAACAACCTGCGCCGGCAGCCGGTGCTGACGTTGTTCTGTTTCCAGCAAGTGATTCAACACCCGCTGTCCCAAATCACGAATATCAGTACCACGCTCACGCAGGTATGGGTCATCCATGTCGTCAAACTGGCGGGCAAACCGCTCGACGACCAGCTTCAGCGCGCTTTTGGCACACCAGCCGAGTTTGATTTGTGCTTCGATTTCATTGCCAAGACTGGCAGCGTCCAGCAACTGGTGGTAGACATCAAAAATAGCCAGCGCATCGGCTGGCAAATGCCCGCTCATCCGCTCGGCGAGCCGATTAAACTCAGCTTTGGTGACTTTAACCGCCCGGTAAAACCGGTTTAGTTCTTTTTCCGGGTCATCGCTGTGTTTGAGCGAAATCGCATCAAAATCACTGGCTGGCTGCAGGATATACCCTTCGCCAATTGCTATACCCGGCGCACCGATTAAGCCTTGCATCTGGCTGTTTTGTTGTGTTGTCGACGTTCCGGCCGACACTTTGCGCATCTCGGCATTGACCAGCACTGAGGCCAGTTGCACGCCCAATGTCACGAGGAAAGACTCTTCATCTTCATTAAAAATGCGCGAATCGGATTGCTGAATGGTCAATACACCCAAGACTTTGCGGTGATGGATAATGGGGCAACCCAAAAATGCGGAGAAACAGTCTTCAGAAACTTCAGGGGTAACTTTAAAGCGTGGATGCAAATGAGCCTGAGCCAGATTAATCGGCTCTTCACGCTGGCCAACCCAGCCAATCAGACCTTCAGAAAAACCGATGGAAACTTTGCCAATCGCATCCGGATTCAGTCCGTCAGTGGCCATTAGCATGAAGTGTTGTTGTTCGTAATCAGCGAGGTAAACCGAGCAGCACTCGGTACGCAGCGCGTGTTTCACATTGCGGACCAATCCGGCCAAAGCGCTGTCCAGCGAAGGCTCCTGAGCTACGTCCTGCACGATGCGCCGCAACTGGCTGAGCATGTTTGACCTCACATAACAACAAATGCCAGCCACAGGCTGGCATTTGTTTATTTCTTTTTAACTTCCCGTCGAACAAAAGGTAAAGCGATTGGGGCAAACTCTTTCATGACTTTCCGGTAAACTTCCCGTTTAAAAGCCACAACTTGCCGCACCGGGTACCAATAACTGACCCAACGCCAGTCATCGAATTCAGGATGCGTGGTTTTCAGCAGATTGACATCTTCATCCCGGCAAGTTAATCGCAGCAAAAACCATTTTTGTTTTTGCCCGATACACACCGGGTTTGAATCCCGTCGGATCAAACGCTTTGGCAGTTTATAGCGTAACCAGTGTTTCGTGGTTGCCACTATTTCTACATCTGCCGCGGTTAATCCAACTTCTTCATGTAGTTCCCGATACATCGCTTGCTCTGGCGTTTCGCCATCATCAATGCCACCTTGCGGGTACTGCCACGAATGCTGTCCGTATCTGCGAGCCCAAAACACCTGTCCCTGGTGATTACAAATCACTATACCGAC
>JACCDS010706615.1_pt1 | contig 11027 bp, 11 predicted proteins | sample 7446441 | NCBI WGS metagenome assembly JACCDS01 (sample SAMN15323445, study PRJNA562643) | freshwater metagenome | isolation source: river surface water | place: USA:Blue River Watershed | collected 2017-08-17 | reverse complement strand
GGTGAGCACTGACAGCGGGCTGTGTCAGCCTGACGACAACAACAGGCAGCAAAGGTCGTTCCAGCTTGCTAATGATGCATCTGTTTGAATTTAAACAATATATTTATCCATTTTTGAAGCGGGACAGCCAAAGCGCGGCGTGCTGCTGCAAAACTGTGCAATCGCGGCTGAAAAAGGTGCAGCTGCCGACGGCTGTTGATACAGTGACAACATCGTCATGCGTGTCAGTCGTCGGAGGTGGCAGTGGTCCCGGTGGAAGTGATTTTGTTGCTGTTAAGCCCGCTGTTTTTATTGTTTATCGGCTTTGAATGGTATCGCACGGCGCAGCAACAGCTTGGCGTGTACCGCTGGCAGGACAGCCTGGCCAACGCCGTCACCGCCCTCATGCATCAGGGCGGCGACGCCTTGTCGTTGTTACTGCTGTTGCCGTTTTTTTACTGGCTGGCGCAGTTTGCGTTGTGGCCGCTGGAATTCAGCGCGCTGAATCTGCTGGGGCTTTTTGTGCTGCAGGATTTTCTGTATTACTGGTTTCACCGCTGCTCGCACCGGGTGCGCTGGTTGTGGGCCTCTCATGTTGCACATCACAGCTCAAGACTGATGAATTTCAGCACGGCTTTTCGCCAGAGTCTGACCTATCCGCTGTCGGGGATGTGGCTGTTCTGGACGCCGCTGGTGCTGTTGGGTTTTGACCCCCAACTGGTGCTGGCGGTGGTCGCCATTAATCTGGGTTTTCAGTTTTTTGTCCATACGCGTTGGGGCAAGCACTGGGGGCTGCTCGGGCTTGTGCTCAATACGCCGGCCTGGCATCGGGTGCACCATGCCTGTAACGACCCTTATATCGATAAGAATTTCGCCGGGGTGCTGATCATCTGGGACCGGCTGTTCGGCACTTTTGAGCCCGAACATGCTCAAATTCCCTGCCGTTTTGGCATTACCGGCGATTTTGCGTCTGACAATCCGCTGACGATCACTTTCCATGAATGGCAACGCATGTGGGCGCAACTGCGCGCTGGCGGTGACCAGCGTTGGTGGTGTATTTTGTTCGGCCGTCCGCAGACGGAAGTTTCGGCACCGGCAGCGCCAGAGCCGCAGCGATCACCGCCGGCCCCCTGACCCTGACGATTTTTGTTTCGGAGTGACTAACTTGATCAACCTGAGTTTGCTGGGGTTGTTTATCCCGACTTTTTTGTTTGTATCTGTGACGCCCGGTCTTTGTATGACGCTGGCGCTGACCGTTGGCATCAGTCAGGGCGTGCGCCGCGCGCTGTGGATGATGGGCGGTGAGCTGCTCGGCGTGGCGCTGGTCGCCACCTTGTCCGTGCTTGGCGTCTCGGCGCTGTTATTGGGCATGCCAATGCTGCTGACTGCATTTAAATGGCTGGGCGGCGCTTATCTGGCCTGGCTGGGTTATCAGATGTGGCACAGTCAGGGCAAACTGGCGATCCCGGAGCCGGGGCAGGCGGTGCAAAGTTCGCGTCAGCAGCTGTTTGTGCAGGGTTTTGTCACTGCAGTGTCCAACCCCAAAGGCTGGGCTTTTCATATGGCGTTACTGCCGCCTTTTATCGATGCCCGTCTGCCGTTCTGGCCGCAGTTGCTGGTGTTGCTGGCGATTATTCTGCTGTTGGAATTTGCCTCGTTACTGCTCTACGCCAGCGGCGGTAAGGCCTTACGCGTGCTTTTTATGCAGGAGGGCAATGCCCGCCTGATGAACCGCATCGCCGGCAGTCTGATGCTCGGCGTGGCGCTGTGGCTGGTATTGTCCTGACGCAGTGAAGGGCCAGTGTGCGTCGGCACTGGCCAATCCTGTCTTTGTTTGTCCGGGCAGGCTCAGTCAAAGCGCCAGATGAGACTCAGCTGACTCTGATAAGAATTCTGTTGCACCGGCCAGCCTTGCCACTGGGCACGTGAAGCCTGCTCCGTATGCAGCCGGCTGAATTCAGCCAGCAGACTGACGCTGTCAGACAAGCTTTGTTGCAGGCTTAGTGTCAGGCCATGGCCACGGCCGCTGTTGTCATCGCCGGGCGTTAAATCCCGATCCCATTGCCGCCAGCGGTCGTAGCGCAGTGCCAGTTGGCGTCCTGCGGCCTGCCACTGTGCGCTTTGATAACTGAGCAGTAAAAAACCAGCCTGATAATCAACCACCACCGCCTGCTGGCCCATTTCGGTGCGCCCGCGGGCCCACTGGCCCAGCAGCTGCACATCTTCGTTTAGCTGCCATTGCGCGGCCCACTGGTCGAAACGATTGCGCCAGGCGTACTGCTGGCGGGCAAAAGCGGTGGGGTCGGCGTTGTTGTCGTAATGATAAAAGCGCAGTTCGAGTTGCTGGAGATACTGATAATGCAAGCCACTATACCAGCCGGTCCGCTGATCTATTTCAGTAAAAGGTTCTACCCAGCCAGGTTGTAATTGCAGCGGTGGCCTTTGCAGGCTCGGATAGGCGGCAAAATCAACCCGGCCGCCCAGCCGTGTTTGCAGGTTGTGGCTGGCAAAACCACGCCAGGCCAGCAGGCTGCCCAGTGGGTCATTGCCCTGATAAAAGGCGAGAATGGCCTGAATGCTGTGATCTGAGCCAAAACTGCGCCCCGGCCGGCTGACGGTAAACTCTACAGTTTTGGCCCGCAGTTCTTCGGCGTACCAGCTGTTGAGCGCAGAGAAACTGCTGCTGTACAGTGAGCTCCAGCCAAGGTCGCTGTTTTCCACCGACAGCGCCGGGTAAAACCAGCCGGCGCGTACTTTGACCCGGTAACCCTGCCAGGGCAGCGGCTGATACTGCAGCCAGCCTTCGGTAATGCCGCGGGCGGCAGCAGCCTGTTGCTGATGGCTCAGGTGTAGTACTGCTGACCAGTCACTGCCGGTGTCGAGCTTTAGCGCTGCGAGCACAGGACCGCTGCGCAGCTCATCGGTGTCGCCAGACAACTGACCGACACCACCCTGATACCAGGGCGCCAGATAGTCAGCCTGATCACTTTGCTGATACCAGCCGGCTTCTGCTTTGAGTCTGACATCCAGCCAGGACGTCAGCTGCGCAGCTGTGGCTGTGCCGTCCAAAAAGAGGGCGGCCAATACCAGCAACAGGCGGGGAAAATGAGCGTTTAGCATGGATGCATCCTTAAAGCACAGGATCGGACAAAAGCGAAGCGGGCAGCCGCCTGCGGTCATTCGCCGCCGTTTTTTCAGATAGCGTGCTGGCAAATATCTGTAAATTATCAGCTTTATTTTGTCAGACCGGGGCCATGATGCAAATATTTCAGCAAAACTGCTCGGGTTGGCAAAAAAGACACTGCTATACTGCCGGCTCAACTGCAGAGGAAGACAGGCATGAACAAGGTGGTGTTAAGTTTAGTGCTGTGGCTGGGTGTCGTGACAGCAGTCACGGCTGAACCTGTGAAAGTGCAGGTACTTGATCAACAAGGGGTGGCGCTGGAAGATGCGGTGGTTGAATTTCAGCTGGCAAACCCGCCAGTCATCAGCAAGCCGACCGAAGTGGCGCAAAAAGAGCTGACCTTTGTGCCTTTTGTAACTGCCGTGCAAAAAGGCGCCCTGATTGAATTCCCAAATCAGGACAAAACCCGCCACCACGTCTATTCGTTTTCCCCAGCCAAAGTGTTTGAACTAAAACTTTACGCCGGCAAACCAGAAGCACCGGTACTGTTTGATAAAACCGGTATTGTCGCGCTGGGCTGTAATATTCACGATTACATGCAGGCTTATATCTATGTCGGCGACAGCCCCTATCTGGCGGTGTCGGCCGCCGATGGTGCTGCCAGCGTCAGTGCGATGCCCTCTGGTACTTATCAGCTGAAAGTCTGGCATCCGTGGCAACAGGCTGAACAGGCGCCGCTGGCTGTGCAGCTGCCGGCCAGCGGCGTTATATCCGTGACTTTGCCGGTGAACCGGCAACAAAAACCGCAAAAACCGAAAAGAGGTTTTGGCAATTCTTATCCCTGAACAGGTTAATCTGCAATCTTCAATAAGGAGTTTTTTATGGCGACTGTAACGCTCAAAGGTACCCCGTTTCAGACTGTGGGTCAGTTACCGGCTGTTGGCAGCAAAGCCCCTGATTTTCTGGTGACCGGCGCCGGTCTGTCGGATGTCAGACTGGCCGATTTCAACGGCAGCCGGCTGGTTTTGAATATCTTCCCAAGTGTCGATACACCGACCTGCGCGGCGTCAGTACGTGCTTTTAATCAGGCGTTGTCGGGCCTGGATAACACGCGCGTGCTTTGTGTGTCGGCTGACCTGCCTTTCGCACAGGCACGTTTTTGTGGCGCTGAAGGCCTGAGTGCAGTGCAAAACGGTTCGAGTTTTCGCAGCAGTTTTGGTCAGGACTATGGCGTCACTTTTGCTGACGGCCCGCTGCGCGGTTTGTTGTCTCGTGCCGTCGTGGTGATCGGGGCCGATGGCCAGGTACTGTACACCGAGCAAGTCACCGAAACGGCTGACGAACCTTCGTACGAAAAAGCGCTGGCCGCGCTGGCCTGAATCGCCGTGGCATGGAGCGACGGCGGTCTGCGCTGATCCGCTGCTGCTGACTGAAAAACGTTGCTGACCGAAAACCGTCACTTTGCTGACGGTTTTTTTATGGCGTCAGTTTTCTGCGTATAGGTGTTCGCTCAGTTTTCCTTTCTTGTGGTGGTTTTTGATTATGAAAATACTCAATAAAAACATTAACATAATTTATTTTCATTTAATTTTTATAGCTGAATTTCTTAAAATAGAGTACATATGTACGCCGAATTTAAACTAAATCACCTCTGCCTATGACAACGTTTTGGTCAAAAGCTGTGACGGAACTGCAGCAAACATTGCTGCGCCAGCATAGCCTGTTCAGTTATCTGGAACCCTTGCTGCAATGGTGCATGCCTGGATTTCAGAGCGATAAATATCAGGCCCGCGTGCTGGCAGCCTGGTCAGAAGCCGGCTGCTGGCGCTTGCGTCTGCAACTGGGCCGCGGCTATCCCGCTTTTCGGCCCGGCCAGCATCTGCAGTTGTTCCTGCAGCAGCAGGGCCGCTGGCAACAACGCACTTTCAGTATTTGCAGTGATTTAGCGCTGTTTTTGCAGCACCGGCAGCTGGAACTGGCGATCCGTCTTCAGAGTGGCGGGCAATTTACGGCGCTGCTGCCTGAGCTGGCCACGGCAGGCGCTTTGGTGCATGTGAGTGCGCCGCAGGGCGATTTTGTGCTGGAACAGGGCCAGCCCAGTTGTTTGCTGGCAGCCGGCAGTGGGGTCACGCCGCTGTTTTCGATGTTGAGTTCAGTGCGGCGTCTGACCCGGCCCATGCTGTTTATCTACAGCTATCGTGGTGAGGCACAGCAGTTATTTGCCAGCGAATGGCGCTCGCTGCAGCAGCGTTTTCCGTTGTTACAGCTGATGTTATGGGATACCCAACAGTTAGGCCGACTGACGCCGGCTGTGCTGCTGGAAAAGCTGGCACCGGACTTACGGGGTCGCTTCTATCTGTGTGGACCTGTGGCCTTTGCGACAGCTTTTCGTGAGCAGTTGCTGACAGCAGGTGTGGCTTCGGCGCAGATCCGTCAGGAATGCTACGGCACGACCATAGCGTCCTCACAAGGCCCGCAGCCTGTGTTGTGGCAGCAAGGTCATCAGCAGTACTGGCTGAAAGGGCAGGGCAATTTGCTGCAACGGGCCGAACAAAGCGGGCTGCAGCCACAATTTGGCTGTCGCCGCGGCATCTGCATGCAATGCCTGTGTCAGAAAAAAAGTGGCCAGGTACGCAACCTGCTGACGGGCGAGATCTCGGATGCCGGTACAGGTCACATTCAATTGTGTATTTCAGAGGCCGTCAGTGCAGTTGAACTGGTGGCCGCGCCAGGAGAGCCGCAATGAAGTTGCAACCCAAACCTGACGAGCAGCAATTGGCGGCGCTGGCCGCCGAACTCGACACTTTGTACCAGCAACAGCGGGCCACCCTGGGGGAGGCAGATTTACGCTATCTGCAGCGCTTGCTGCGGGCGCAGCGGCTGCTGGCCATTGTCGGACGGCTGCTGATGTTATTGTGCTGGTTCAGCTGGTGGTGGCTGCTGCCAGGTGCCGTGTTGCTGGGTCTTGCTAAAATTCTCGACAATATGGAAATCGGCCACAATGTCCTGCATGGCCAATATGATTTCTTGCAGCATCCACGTATCAACTCGCGACAGTTTGAATGGGATATCGCCTGCGACGCCAAATCCTGGCAACGGACCCACAATTTTGAACACCACACATACACCAATATCATCGGTCAGGACCGTGATTATGGCTATGGCTTGCTGCGCCTGTCGGCTGATCTGCGCTGGCGGCTCAGAAACAGCTGGCAACTGCTGACTTATACCGCGCTCAGCAGTTTGTTTCAGTGGGGCATTGCTTTTCATGAGTTGGCTGGCCAACGGGTATTTTTTGGTAAGAAGAAAACGCAGCGCCAGCACGGCATATCGGACGACGCGCTTAAACGGGCATTTTTCAACAAAGCGCGCCGGCAGCTGCTCAAAGACTATCTGATTTATCCGTTGCTGTGCTGGCCTGTTGCGTTGCCGGTGCTGCTTGGCAATGTGCTGGCGAATCTGCTGCGCAACTGGTGGACATCCACTGTGATCTTCTGTGGGCATTTCACTGAGCAGGCTGAGGTTTTTCAGCCGGCGGAGTGCGCTGCGGAAAGCCGTGGTCATTGGTATTACCGGCAGATCCTCGGTTCTTCAAACTTCACTGGCAGCAGATGGCTGCATATTCTGACCGGCCATCTGAGCTGTCAGATTGAACATCATCTGTTCCCGGACTTGCCGGCCTGGCGTTATCCGGCCTTGGTGCCGGCGGTGCGGGACATCGCGCAGCGTTATGGTATTCACTACAACTGCGCCGGTTTTGGCCGGCAATATTTGACCGTGCTGCAGCGGATCTGGCGTTACTCCTGGCCTTGAGCGGCCAGGCAGTTCTTCGGTGAAAATATGATAAACGGCTGATAAAATGCTGTTTTTTTCAACGGAGATTGCTATTTGTATTCAAGGCTTTGTACACTCGGACGATAACAATAAAACCCCGATGCCGGGTTGACAGTTCCAGATAACAATAAAAATGCAAAGCTGAGGCAGACTTGAAAAACCTTTATTCGGGCTTTTTGCTCGGGCTGATGTTGATTTGTTCCAGCCTTTTTTACGGCATCGCGCTGACCAGTTCAGACAAAAAATTTCAGCAAGACAGTTCCGCCCTGGACGGCACCTGGCGTCTGGTCGCGGTGCGACACCTGGATGCCAGTGGTAAGGCACTGCCAGAGCAATCTGCCGCTCCGCTGAACGCGCTGAAGATTGTCGCCAACCGCCATTTCAGCACTATCACCACCAGTACCGATGGCCGTATTCTCAGCACCACCGCAGGTCTGATGGAACTGACCAAAGATTTGTATCGTGAATACAGTGGTTTTACCCCAGATCACAAAACAGCCAAGGCTTATCACTGGCAGCTCAATCAAGGATTGCTGATCCAGCGCCGCACTGAGGCAGGTCGGCAGGTTGAAGAAGTCTGGCAACTGGTCGACTGAGCCGCTCTGGCGCGCGGTTGTTGCAGATAGCTGCATCCTGCGACATGGACTGAATTTGCCCGCATCGTAAACTAAACGATGCAGCCCGACTGGTCTGCCGACCAAGATGCATGAAATACACTAAGCTTGCTCTGGATGCGTCAATTCAGCGGGGCCTTGTATGAAAACCTCATGTTTTGCAGTCACTTTTATCTGTTGTTTGCTGCTCAGCGCTTGCGGTCCGCAAGCACCGAAAAACGTCTCTTCTGATGCTGCCGCGGCGCCCGCGACAGCCGTTGCTACTGCCGTGCCGGCGCCTCAATGCACGCTGAAACTGGGGTTTGAAGCCTGGGAGCCTTACCAGTTTATGTCGATGGATGACCAGCCGGCTGGTCTTGATATTGAGCTGGTACAGGCGGTCGCAACCGAAATGGGGTGCGTGATCAGCGGGCAACAGGGCAGCTGGACTGACCTTATCGCGGCATTAAAGGCAGGTGACGTTGATTTATTGCTGGGTGCGTCGGTGACGCCGGCCCGGCAGGAGTTCGCTTACTTTTCTGACCCTTACCGCAATGAACAATTTGTACTCTTTGTCCGCTCAGCAGACGTGGCAGGTTATCCGCAAACCACACTGGCCGATTTTGTCGCTGCCGGTAAGAAAGTCGGCATTATCAGTGAGTACTACTATGGCGAGGAGTTTGCCGGCTTGTATGCACAGGATCAGCTCAAGCCTCAGTTTGTCGAGGCATCACTTGGTGAGTTGAATCTGGCAAGGCTCATTGATGAAGACATCGACGGCATGCTGGAGGACAGTTACGTCGGCCATGCGATGCTCAAGCGCAAAGGGCTGGCCCAGCAGATTGGTGCCCACGCCATTTCGCTTGGCAACAACGATGTGTATGTGATGTTTGCCAAAGCCAGTGTCAGTCAGCAGCAGGTTGAGGCATTTAATCAGGCCTTGGCCACTCTCAAAGGGGATGGTCGCTACAACGCTATTCTGGCCCGTTACCGGCGCTGAAGCTGACAGGCAGCGGCGGTCAGCCGTGACCGCCTGCTGTCGCCTGCTGCAGGATTTGTCGGGTAAAACTGGTTTTCAGGTAAAAACCACGGGGCAGCGCCTGGACGGGGCTGCCATCCGGGCCGATCGCAGCCGTCAGGGCTTTGCTGTTGGCGCCTTTGGGTCTCAATTGCATCACTTTACCGTGTGCGCCTTTGATCTCATCAAGCCTGCCAAGTGCCAGCAGTTCCATCAGCTCTTCCCAATCCTGGCGCAGCAGTAGTTGCTGTTCTGCGCTGGGTTGCCATAAAAAAGCGCGGCCAATCATCCGTTCACCCAGCGGAATACTGCGCTCCGCCAGCACCGGCAGCCACAGCACATGCTGCAGTTTCTGGCAAACCCAGGAGTCTTCCCAACGTTGCAAGGTGGCACCAGTCATCGGCGCAACACAGACATATGTGCTTTCAAGCGGTTTACCAGTGCGGTCAAGTGGCAGTGTTTTCAGTTCTATCCCCAGCTCCGGGAAATCTGGCTGAGCTTTCGAACCACTGCTGGCACCAAGCGCCAGCTCGATCAACTGACCGACTGTGCCTTTGTCACGTAACAAATTGTCGGGCAATTGTTGTTGCAGCACAGCCGCAAGTTCGTTCAGTGTCAGACCCGCCAACTGGTGGGCGCGGTGCATTAATTCGGCAACAGAATCCGGGGGAGCAGGCATCGTGGTTCGCTTTGGTTATCTGGTTGTACAGGCTAACATTTTTCTTGCGGACGAACTGGTGATTTTATCGGCAACCCAACTTATGCACAGCAGAATGAGCACTGAAACCGGTGTTTGATAGTGATATCTGTATGATTTTCAATGAATAATTCCAATGTTTAGCTTGATTGTGTTTTACTCGTCAGGAGTTATTCAGGGATAAAACCATGGATATGCACAGAGATACGCACAAGGCCTGTGTAAAAGTGCACAGGGGCATACTGTATAAATGCCAAGCTGTGGATAACCTGGGGTGGAACCGACTTAAATTCAGTTTGCTGTCCCTGCGACTTTGTGAAAGAATCAATTCAATGCTGTTGTAAACAAGCCAGAGGTTTGTGTGATCGATGCCGAAGGCTTTCGGGCCAACGTCGGTATAGTGATTTGTAATCACCAGGGACAGGTGTTTTGGGCACGCAGATTTGGACAGCATTCGTGGCAGTACCCGCAAGGTGGCATTGATGACGGTGAGACACCGGAACAAGCGATGTACCGCGAACTGCACGAAGAAGTTGGTTTAACCGCCGCGGACGTTGAAATAGTTGCAACCACCAAACACTGGTTGCGCTATAAACTGCCAAAGCGATTAATCCGACGAGACTCTAATCCGGTTTGTATTGGTCAGAAGCAGAAGTGGTTTTTACTGCGGCTGACCTGTAAGGATGAAGATGTCAATCTGCTGAAGACGACACATCCGGAATTTGACGACTGGCGTTGGGTCAGTTACTGGTATCCGGTGCGTCAGGTGGTGGCTTTTAAACGTGAAGTCTACCGCAAAGTCATGAAAGAATTTGCCCCAATCGCTCTACCTTTTATCCGACGGGATGTAAAAAAGAAATAAACAGGTGCCGGCTCCCGCCGGCGCTTGTTGTTATGTGAGGTTGAAGATGCTCAGCCAGTTGCGGCGCATAGTGCAGAATGTAGCCCAGGAACCATCGCTGGAAAGCGCTTTGGCTGGATTGGTCCGCAATGTCAAACAAGCCCTGCGTACCGAGTGTTGTTCTGTGTACCTGGCGGACTATGAACAACAACATTTCATGTTGATGGCCACCGACGGCCTGAATCCACAAGCGATTGGCAAAGTCTCGATTGGTTTCTCCGAAGGCCTGATTGGCTGGGTCGGTCAGCGCGAAGAACCCATTAATCTGGCTCAGGCCCATCAACACCCAAGATTCAAAGTCACTCCTGAAGTGTCAGAGGACTGTTTCTCGGCATTCCTCGGCTGTCCTATCATCCATGACCGCAAAGTGCTGGGGGTGCTGACCATTCAGCAGTCGGCGTCCCGTGTTTTTAATGAAGACGAAGAATCTTTTCTGGTGACGCTTGGCGTTCAGCTTGCTTCGGTACTGGTCAATGCTGAAATGCGCAAAGTCAGTGCCGGCAATATTTCTGCGCAGCAACAGATCAGTCAGTTGACCGGTTTGATTGGTGCACCAGGTATCGCGATTGGCGAAGGATTTGTGTTGCAGCCCGCCAGCGATTTCGATGCAATTTCTCTTAAGCAAACTGATGAGCCTGACAAAGAGCTGCAACGATTTTATCGCGCGGTGAAAGTCACTAAAGCGGAATTCAATCGCCTGGCAGAACGGATGAGCGGCCATTTGCCGACGGATGCTTTGGCAATTTTTGATGTGTATCACCAACTGCTTGATGCGGCGAGTCTCGGCAATGAAATCGAAGCCCAGATCCAGCAGGGCTGGTGTGCCAAAAGTGCGCTGAAGCTGGTCGTGGAACGTTTTGCCCGTCAGTTTGACGACATGG
>JACCDS010521718.1_pt1 | contig 11027 bp, 5 predicted proteins | sample 7446441 | NCBI WGS metagenome assembly JACCDS01 (sample SAMN15323445, study PRJNA562643) | freshwater metagenome | isolation source: river surface water | place: USA:Blue River Watershed | collected 2017-08-17 | reverse complement strand
ACATTTTACAATTAAACGATCTTTTGTTACCAGCGTTACAAGACATCGCACAAGGTTTAAAAATTACAGGTTTTAAAAAATTAGATAAGCAAGCGCTCATCTATAAAATATTAGATAGCCAAGCGGTAAGCGAAGCGTCTGCAAAAGATGATGGCAAAAAAAAGCCACTCGTAAAAGGTCGTAAGCCTGTTACTGTAAAAACAAGTAATGGTACTGAAGAGGCAGAAGTGATGAGTGAAGAAGCGGCAGCGCCAATGCACAAGGCCCGACCTATTAAAAAAGCAAATCCAAGACCTGAGCGTCCAGAAAAAACAGAAGCACCTGCAGCAGTAGCGGCGGCAGCTCCTGAAAATACTGAAGCAGCACAAGCGCCCGAAAACGCAGAAGCAGCACAGGCTCCAGAAAATACAACACCAAGCCAGCACCCACCAAGACCACATAAAAAAGAACCAGTATTTAATATTGAGTTTGAAGGAATGATTGAGGGAGAAGGCGTTTTAGAAATGATGCCTGACGGGTATGGTTTTTTACGTTCTTCTGATTATAATTATTTATCATCACCAGATGATGTGTATGTTTCTCCTTCACAAATAAAATTATTTGGATTAAAAACGGGTGACACTGTGCAAGGTGCTGTTCGCCCTCCTAAAGAAGGTGAAAAATATTTTGCACTCATTAAAGTTGATTTTATCAATGGTAAAAGACCCGACGAAGTGCGTGACCGTGTACCATTTGATTATTTAACACCGTTATTCCCCAACGAAAAATTAAACCTATTTACCTCTCCAACAAATTATAGTACGCGTATTATTGACCTCTTTACCCCTATAGGTAAAGGTCAGCGTGGACTAATTGTTGCGCAACCAAAAGTGGGTAAAACCATGCTTTTAAAAGAGGTGGCAAACGCAATCGCAGCAAACCATCCAGAGGTTTATTTGATGGTGGTTTTAATTGATGAAAGACCAGAGGAAGTTACCGACATGGAGCGTAGCGTAAGAGCTGAAGTGATTGCTTCTACTTTTGACGAGCCCGCAGAAAAGCACGTAAAGGTTTCTGGTATCGCACTACAAAAAGCAAAACGCCTTGTAGAGTGCGGTCATGACGTTGTTATCTTATTAGATTCTATTACACGTTTAGCACGCGCACATAATACCGTTGCGCCAAGTAGTGGTAAAGTATTAAGTGGTGGTGTGGAAGCGAATGCACTCTTAAAACCAAAACAATTTTTTGGTGCCGCGCGTAAAATTGAGCACGGTGGTTCATTAACTATTTTAGCAACGGCCTTAATTGAAACCGGTTCTAAAATGGACGAAGTAATCTTTGAAGAATTTAAAGGTACCGGTAATATGGAATTACAACTTGATCGCAAACTAGCCAACAAGCGTATTTTCCCTGCTATCGATTTAGTAGGTTCTTCAACACGTAGAGATGATTTATTACTAGATAAAGAAGTACTAGGCCGCATGAATATTTTACGTTTGTTCATCAACGATATGAATACCGATGAAGCAATGAACGAATTATTAAAACGCATGCGTGGCACCAAAGACAACGAAGAGTTTTTAGCGAGCATGAACAGATAATTTTTTGTTATGGCAGAACCGATTATCAATAAAGTAGAAGAGAGCGGTTTAATTTCTTTAGACCTAGAAAAATATTTTCCTTCAAATCCAATTTTGGTTTTTGATTTGAAGGACCATTTGTTTATGGGCCTCATTTTAAAAGAAAAAGATTTTAGAGCTGCGCTCACCGCCACTGATTGGACGGTGTATCAAAACGCCAATGTTGCAGTCACCTGCTCTGCAGATGCGATAATCCCTATGTGGGCATATATGCTGGTTGCGTCTGCTCTATCACCTTATGCCAATACGGTGTTTTTTGGAACAGAAGCCGCTTTGCAGGAGAAGATACTACTTCAAAATATTGAAGCCATTAACGCAGAAGACTATACCGATAAAAGAGTGGTGGTAAAAGGCTGTGGCGATATTCAAATTCCGGCTGCGGCATATGTAAGCATTACCAACAAATTAAGACCTGTTACAAAGTCTATCATGTTTGGCGAACCTTGTAGTACGGTTCCTATTTACAAGAAAAAATAAATTATTTACTGCGCGTAGTAGCGTCTACAAAACGCTCGTCATAATCTGCGCGAATCGTATTAAAGAGGCGGTCCCACACAAGTGTGTAGAGTCCGTAATTGCCTGTAAAATATTGATGGTGCTGATTATGATTGGTAGAGGTATTAATCCATCTGCCAATTTTAGTTTTGTGAAAACCTGCTGGATATAATTCGTAGCCTAAGTGCCCGTACACATTGTACACAATAGAGAACAAAAAGAAAATAGCTAGCTGTGTAATATGAATGGGCATGATAAAATAAAACAGTACCACAATGCCGTGCTCTAACACCGATTCAATTGGATGAAACGCATACGCAGCCCATGGAGATGGGTTGGTAGAGCGGTGATGCACGAGGTGCACATATTTGAACAGTGTTTTGTGGTGCATGAGGCGGTGTACCCAATAAAAATAAAAATCATGTAGTACAAACATGATTGGAAAAGCTAAAAAATAATAACCCCATCCGTAATCACTAATATTTTTATAGCGCGTTGTATGCTCAGCTATTGGTGACGAATTTAATAGCATGATTAGGAAGCTAAAGATGAGCATGGTGGTTAATGAAAACCCTGCTTCACGCAAATAGTCTGGAACTTTTGGAAAACGCTTTTGAATTTTTTTATAGAAAAATTGTTGCTTAAAAACAACATAAAAAATAACAAAAGCAAGTGCTGCAAATAAAAAATAGCGTGAGCCAATTTTTAAAAAGGCTTCTGGCATAATATCCCAGCGTAATGCTAAAAGTTGTGCAATCATGAATATTTTCAATTAATGTGCTTCTAACCAGTTGTTGCCTCTTCCTACTTCGGCTTCTACTGGAACACCATTTGGCAAAGGTAAAGCCGTGGTCATACATTCGATAATCAATTTTTCTAATGCATCTGCTTCTTCTGGGACCGCGTCAAATACAAGTTCATCGTGTACTTGTAAAATCATTTTAGACCCCCAGTTACCAGCACCCATTTGAGCATGTACTTTAATCATTGCTAACTTAATCATATCGGCAGCAGTACCCTGAATAGGAGAGTTGATGGCGTTACGCTCTGCAAAACCACGAACGGTAAAATTGCTGCTATTGATGTCCTTTAACCAACGCTTACGGCCCATCAGGGTTTCTACATAGCCTTTTTCTTTGGCAAGGGCCACTTGCTCGTCCATATAGCCCTGGATGTTTGGAAACTCTTTTTTGTAGTTGTCAATGATTTCTTTTGCCTCGGTTCTGGAGATACCCAAATTATCGGCAAGCCCAAAAGCACCCTGTCCATAAATGATTCCAAAGTTGACGCTCTTGGCTTTGTAGCGCATTTCTTTGGTTACATCGGCCACATCTACGCCGTATACTTTAGCAGCGGTAGCGGTATGGATATCAATGCCTGCTTTAAAAGCCGCACACATATTAGGATCGGCACTAATGGCCGCCACAATACGCAGTTCTATTTGAGAATAGTCGGCACTCATTAGAATGCGACCTGGTTCACGAGGAATAAAAGCTTTTCTGATTTCTCTTCCGCGCGCTGTTCTGATAGGAATGTTTTGCAAATTGGGATTGGTGCTACTTAATCGACCCGTTACCGCCACTGCCTGCGCATAGCTGGTATGCACGCGTCCGGTTTTTGGATTGATCATGAGCGGAAGCGCATCTACATACGTAGATTTTAATTTAGTAAGCTCTCTAAATCCTAAAATATCATCAACAATTTTATGCTGGTTGGATAATTTTAGAAGCACATCTTCGCCGGTAGCGTACTGACCCGTTTTTGTTTTTTTTGCTTTAGGATCTAGCTTTAGTTTGTCAAATAAAACTTCACCCAATTGTTTGGGTGATGCTAAATTAAAACGAACGCCTGCTGCAGCATATACATTTTCTTCAAACTGCTTAGCATCTACTTCTAATAATTTACTGTATTCGTTTAAAAAGTTATTGTCAATTTTAACGCCTTCAAATTCCATATCGGCAAGTACGCGCACGAGTGGATTTTCTACATTTTCAAAAACGCGCTCAACTTCTTTTTCTTTTAATAAAGGAACAAAAACATGTTTTAATTGAAGTGTAATATCGGCGTCTTCACCCGCGTATTCGGTAATTTGTTCTACCGCCACATCACGCATACTGCCCTGGTTTTTTCCTTTTTTTCCTATGAGGGCTTCTATATGTACAGGCTCGTATCCTAGATATTGAGCACTAAGCAAATCCATACTGCGCCTGCCTTCTGGCTCAATTACATAGTGCGCAAGCATGGTATCAAAAAGTTTATTTGCAGGAACTACGCCATACCATTTTAACACAAGCAAATCGTATTTTATATTTTGTCCAATTAATACGAGGTCTTGTTTAGCAAATACTTTTTCAAAATATGATAGCATTTTTTTTGCACCTGCTTCATCTGGTGGGCAAGGAATATAATAACCCTGTCCTGGTTTTTCAGAAAAACTAAAACCAACCAGTTCTACATTGTTGGCATCGGTTCCGGTGGTTTCGGTATCAAAACAAATTTCGGTAGCAGTTAGTAACTGCTCCGCAAGTGATTTTAATGCAGCTTCTGTTTCTACACAAATATATTGGTGCGGCGTATTGGTAATATTTTTATCGGCTATAAGCCCACGCTGTTCTGCTTCTTCGCCCGCGTTACCCACGGCTTCTGCGGCTTCCATAGATCCCGCTGCAGATGCGGCGCTTGATTTTTTAGAAGGGGCAGCCACTACTTCGTTGCCAAACAAATCTGTTTGAACGCCTTCTGGCGCTGGCATATAAGCGTTAAAATCGTCACCTAAAATTCTTTTGCCGAGTGTTTTAAATTCAAGCTCTACAAAAATTTCTGCGAGGGCTTCTTTATTAATAGGAGAGAGTGCAAAATCTTCTTCATGAAACTCAACAGGTACATCTGTAATGATGGTAGCAAGTTTTTTACTCATGACTGCGTCGTCTACTCCTTTTCTAATTTTTTCACCCATGGCACCTTTAATATTGTGTGCATTGGCTAATACGTTTTCGAGGGTATCGTATTCTTTTAAAAGTTTAGCTGCGGTTTTTTCACCCACGCCCATAATGCCCGGAATATTATCTACGGCGTCGCCCATTAAACCCAGCATGTCTACCACCTGCTCTACGCGGGCGATATCCCACTTCTCACAAATTTTTTTGGCATCTAAAATTTCTGCAGCGTTGCCCATAAATGGAGGCTTGTACATGTATACGCCCGGATGGGTTAGTAACTGCCCATAATCTTTATCGGGTGTTACCATGTATACTTCGTAGCCCTTGTCTGCGGCCTGCCAAGCAAGGGTGCCAATAACGTCATCGGCTTCATAGCCGTCTAGTTCCATTACTGGAATATTAAAAGCCCTAATGATGCGCTGAATTTCAGGAATAGAATCAATTAAATCTTCGGGGGCCTCTTGCCTGTTGGCTTTGTATTCCGTAAAGTCTGTATGTCTTTCGGTGGGTGCGTGTGTATCAAAACAAACGGCAATATGCGTTGGCTTTTCTTTGTTGATTAGGTCAATTAAAGTGTTGGTGAAACCAAATTGTGCATTGGTATTTTTTCCTTTAGAAGTAATGCGAGGATTTCTGATCAGTCCGTAATACGCTCTATAAATAAGGGCAAGCGCATCCAACAAAAAAAGTTTTTTAGCCATGGCGTAAAGTTACAAAAAACCCCGGCGTTTAGCCAGGGTTTTGATAAGGGTTTGAACTCTTTATTTAATCTCGTATTTGTGTTTGTAACGCTCATACAACTGCTTGTGTTTGCTTGTTATAGCAACCGCGCGGCCTTGTATAAAAGCATCAGTAACAATGCTAGACTTCATGTCTAAAATGTCGCCTTCGCTGATTACAATATTAGCGTCTTTACCTACTTCGAGGGTGCCTGTTTTATCAGCAACACCTAAAATTTTAGCAGCATTTAAGGTAATGGCTTGAAGTGCTCCTTCTTTACCTAAACCATATGCAGCAGCGGTTCCAGCGTTAAACATTAGGTTTCTACCACGGTTTTGAGGATCGTCATCATTTAAGCAAAACAAAACGCCTGCTTTTTGTAAAGCGCTTGCAGCTTTATACGGTTGATCGATATCATCATCATCGCTGGTAGGTAAACTATGTTCTTGCGTTAAGATAACAGCAATATTATTGGCTTTTAATAAATCAGCAATTTGCCAGCTTTCGCTTGCGCCAACTACCACTACATCAAAACCAAATTCTTTTACAAAATCAATAGCAACAATCATTTGCTTAACCTGATTACAATGCACAAATAATTTTTGTGTGTGGTTAAATAAACCCTTGGTTGCTTCTAATTTTAAATTGATTTGCTTGTCAGCACCTTTTTGATGGTATGCTTTTGCTTCTCTAAAAAAAGATTTTACTTCTTCAATTTTATCAAGCGCTTCTTTGATAGGATCGCCAGCTGGTGCACCGCCGCCAAAACCTCTACCGCCACCAAAGCCGCGTCCACCACCTCTAGATAATAAACTAGGCATATATAAATTCATGCCCATATCGGTTTTATACGCAGCGTCTTCATAGTTCCATGCATCTAATTGTACCACCGATGATTGACCAGCAACAAGCTGTCCACCCGGCACTGTGTGTGCAAGTAAGATACCATTAAGCCTTAGGGTATTAATAATAACAGACTCTGCTTTATACGCTGCAATGCTACGTACGCTTGGGTTAAACTCACCTATTTCATTAATATCGGTACTACCTCTAACGCCTGAAATTTCTTGTAAGCCCAAATTAGAAGCGGGCAAAATTAAACCCGGATATACCTGTTTGCCTTTTGCATCAATGGTGTTTTCTGCTTTTGGCGCAGCAGCTGCGTCACCCGCATACACAATTTTTCCATTGTCAAAAACAACGGTTCCGTTTTCTATAACCTGTCCATTACCTACGTGCACAGTAGCACCTACAATGGCTGTTTTTTTATTTTGTTTTGCGGCTGGGTAAACATCATCTTGTGCAAATGCTGCAGCAGTGAATGATACGAGCGCGCTAAGTGTAACTATTATTTTTTTCATGTCGCTACAGTTTATTTGTTATCGTTTTGGTTTGCCCCTAATTCGTCACCCTCTATTTCAAGTATACCTAATTTATGTGAGTGGTCGTTGCAAATATGCACTTCTTTAAAGCTTGGAGTAGCTGGTACTGTTGGTCTGCCCGCTCTTTTTTCGCCGGCCATTTTAGCAATTAAACGGCTGCGCTCTGCTTGCACTTGCTTACGCATTTGAGCATCTTTTTCGCGGTCAAAATAAACGATACCATCAACCATTGTTTTTTCTGCTTTCGCATAAATACTAAGTGGGTTATCGCTCCATACTACAAGGTCAGCGTCTTTACCAGCTTTGATACTTCCTACTTTGCTATCAACGTGTAACATTTTTGCTGGGTTGATCGTAACCATTTTAAGCGCCTCTTCTTCAGATAAACCACCATATTTTACGCTCTTAGCAGCTTCTTGATTTAAGCGGCGCGCCATTTCAGCATCATCAGAATTGATGGCAACATTTAAACCAACTTTTGTCATGATTGCAGCGTTGTAAGGGATGGCATCTGTAACCTCCACTTTATACGCCCACCAATCAGAAAATGTTGATGCAGCTACACCGTGCGCTTTCATTTTATCAGCTACTTTATAGCCTTCTAAAATATGCGTGAATGTATTTATTTTAAAACCATACTTTTCTGCAACGCGCATAGTTGCTGTAATTTCACTTTGCACATAAGAGTGACAAGTGATAAAACGTTTTTTATTCATGATTTCTACAAGCGCGTCTAATTCTAAATCACGTCTTGTGTTAGGGTTTTTTGCAAGTGCTGCTTCGTAGGCTTTTGCTCTTGCAAATGCATCGTTTAACACTTGTTCTACGCCCATTCTGGTGTCTGGGTAACGGTTGTTACCTTGAGTAGAAGACGTACGTTTTACGTTTTCACCAAGTGCAAATTTGATAAATGGATCTGCTCCTTTAAATAATAAGCCCGCGTCATCTGCACCCCATCTTAATTTAATTAACTGCGTTTGACCACCAATGGTATTTGCAGAACCGTGCAAAATATGAGAGGTTGTAACACCACCACTTAATTGACGGTAAATATCAATATCGTCTGGGTTGATATTATCCTGAATACGGACTTCTGATGTTACGCTTTGTCCACCTTCGTTGGTAGAAGCAGAAGCAATATGCGAGTGCTCATCAATAATACCCGCTGTTACGTGTTTGCCGGTAGCATCAATAATTTTTGCGCTTGCGTCCGATAAGTTTTTGCCCACTTTAGCAATCTTACCGTTTTTAACAAGTACGTCTGTTTGTTGTAAAATGCCTTCTTTTTCTGAAGTCCAAACAGTAGCGTTTTTAATTAAATAAGCTTGTGCGTTGGTTTGTAAAGAATCTACACCAAAGCCCATCATAGGAAAAGTGACTTTTCCTAATTTGCCAGCAGCGGCGCCGCCGCCAAATCCACCTGCACCCATACGGCCACGACCACCTGCATTTGAAGCAGTGTCCGGCTTAGATGCAGAAGCAAATACAGCAGTCCAAGTAAAATTATTTCCCTCAGCGTCTTGTGCTGTACCATTAAAAGTATTACCTGCGTTAAAACCGGTAAATCTAATATTGTTACGAGAACGTTTTTCTGGAGCAAAAGAAAACTTAACCACTTTGCCATCATAACTAAATGTTGCAGCTACCGTATCTTTTGCAATAACGGTTGCGCTATTGTTACTTTTAATTTCGAAAGCAAATGTTTGTGGTGTTGCTGTATTTAAAGTAAGGGTATAGTTACCGTTTACGCTTGTCCACGCAGATTCGTTAACAGCGTGCTTTTCTCCAAGTACCCAGTTTTGTAATAAGGTTGTTTTTTCTGCAAATACAGGACCTGTTGTGATTATAAAGTTGGCTAATTTACCTGCTTCAATGCTACCTACTTTATCATATACACCAAACCAAGTTGCAGGTGTTTTTGTAAGTGCGTCCATCGCTGCTTTTTCTGATAAACCGTTTTCAATTGCTTTTCTTACGCTCGATAAAAATGATTTAGCATCTCTTAAATCTGAACTTGTTAAACAAAACGGAATACCTGCTTTTTCAATTGCACCCGGGTTGGTTGGTGCTAGTTCCCAATGCTTCATATCTTGTAGTGAAACAAGTCTTGCATCTGCAGGATCTTCCACATCCATAGCCACTGGGAAATTTAAGTTCACAATTAGTGGTGCTTTTGTTGCAGCCACTTCTTTAATTCTTTGATATTCTTTTCCGGTTGCTTTAATAATATATTGTACACCAAACTCATCACCAATACGGTCTGCGCGCATTACGCCCCAAACGTCACCAGCGCCTCTATCTGCAGGATCAAAAATTTGAGGAAGCGACATGTTGTTATTAAATGACTGAAGTGTAATGTTTACGCCATCACCTTGTAAGCCAGTAGCACTAGGATTGTTCTTATACCACGCAGCGTCTAAATAGGTTTGACGCAGTAATGCAATAGAGCCCATTAATGAACTTGGATAGGTTTGTGTTGAAGTACCTTTATTGAATGATAGTAATGAAGCTGCTTTTTCTTTTACAACTACAAAATTATCTTTGTTGTTTGCAAGCGCTACTACCGCTCCGGTTCCTCTCACAATACCATCTTTTTGGTGTGTAAGCACAGCACCAAATCCTGTTTCTCTAAATGTTTTAGCTCTTGCCTCATCTACCGAAAAAAGTTTGTGGCCTTCTACATCAGATTTTAATGCTTGGTTCCAACCATACGCACCTTTTTGGTTATTGGTTAATTGACCAGGGCCGCCAAAACTAAATGGCGCTTGCGCGCGCTGTTGTTGTGGCATACCATAATCGGTGTAAGCATCAATAAATGATGGATAAATAAACTTGTCTTTACAGTCTACCACTACGGCGTCTGCTGGAACAGCAACACCTTCACCCGCTGCAATAATTTTTCCGTCTCTAATTACGAGCGTTGCATTTTTGATGGTGGTTTGCGCATCTTTTACAATGGTTGCATTTGTAAATGCGTAACAGCCGTCGCGCTTATCGCCAACGCCGTTTACTTGAAAGGTTTCTTGAGCCTGCACAAAATTTAATAGCAGTAACCCAACAAACATCACACAGATTTTTTTCATACTTGTTGTTTTATTTTGTTTTTCCTTGGTCTACAGATTTTATAAAATTAATAACGCCGTCCATAAATACTTTTTGATCATCCCACATGGCAAGGTGGCTTCCGTTTGGACAATATAAATATTGACCATTTGGAAATTGTGTGCTCATCCATTTCATATGTTCTGGGTCCATTGTGTCATATTTTGCACCCACTGTAAGCGTTGGCACTTTAATAGAAGCCAGGTCTTTTTTACGATCCCAGTTTACGATGCGTCCACTCACCGTAAATTCAGAATGACCCTGCATCATTACATAAATTTCTTCGTTTACGTGTTGTAGTGAGCGCATTACAGAATTTGGCCATTCCGGTAAACGGCACAAGTGTTTGGTATAAAATTCACTAAATACTAGCGATGTATAAGTAGGGTCTTTATACATTCCTTTTGCTTCATAGTTTTGCAAAGAATCTACAAGTGATGGGCGCATTTCTTTGCGAAGCACTTTATTATAATTTGCATAATCAGGAATACTTGCCATCATATTTCCAATCACCATGCCTTTAATATGCTGTTGGTATTTTAATGCGTATTCGATGGCAAGCATACTTCCCCACGAATTTCCAATAATATAAAAATTGTCTTTAGTTAAATTGAGTGCCACGCGCACTTGTTCTACTTCGTCAACAAAACGTTCGATCGTCCATAGGCTACTATCTTTGGGTTGGTCGCTATAAAAAGAGCCCAACTGATCGTACTCTATAATTTCATAGCCCTGTGCCGGTAAAAAACTTTCGAAGCATTCCATGT
>JACCDS011532958.1_pt1 | contig 11029 bp, 9 predicted proteins | sample 7446441 | NCBI WGS metagenome assembly JACCDS01 (sample SAMN15323445, study PRJNA562643) | freshwater metagenome | isolation source: river surface water | place: USA:Blue River Watershed | collected 2017-08-17 | reverse complement strand
GGAGTTGTTTAAGCAACGAGTTCAGCAATTAAAAAGTAACTCAAAACCGGCCGTTTCAAATGAGACCAATAATAGTGTTGCAGAAAAAACATCCCCCGAAAAACCCAAAACACAAGAACCTATTGTTCCTAAAGGATTGAATGTTTCCAAAAGTAGAGCAGGAGAATTGATAGCCACTTCTTGGGAAATTTCTAAAATTTTCGATGAACAACGTTTTCCAGCGTTTGCCAATGGACGTACCATTAAAGCTCCAGATCAATATGTTATTGGGGTGGGTGATGAAATTAGTATTACTGTTTTTGGTAATAGTTATTTTAACAAAGTGAGTCGAGTAGATGATCGCGGTAGAATCGATTTAGGAACCGCCTTGGGTAAAATTTATGTTAAAGGATTGGCCTTCGGACAATTGGAAAAAGTGATTCGTGCAGCGGTGGGACAAAAGATCAATCTATCGGGTAACGAATTGGAAGTGGATCTGTCGTTCTCGCGTCAAATATCTGTTAATGTTAGCGGTGAAATTCAAAAACCCGGAACGTATCAACTTCCTGCTGCCAATACCGTTTTCAATTTGTTGGTGCTGTCTGGTGGACCAACTGCTAACGGAAGTGTGAGAAATATTGAAGTGGTAAAATCGGGTAAAGTGGCCTTTCGATTCGATTTATACGACTATTTGATCAATCCTTCATCCAATATTTTTTTAGAGGATGGTGATTTTATCGTGGTAAAGCCTGCTGTTAAGCGAATTGTGCTGGGCGGAGGTGTTTTAAGGGCAGGCCAAATTGAATTGACCGAATCGGAAAAACTGGAAGATGCAATAAAATACGCGGGTGGTTTTTCAACTAAAGCAGATCCGTCAAGAATCACCATTTCAACACTCAATGGAACAGGTAGATCATTGGTTCAACTGAATTTTGATCAGTCGGTAAATAATAAAAACTACAAACTAAAGGATGGAGATAATGTATTTGTATTTGAGCAAGGTGAAGAAATAAAGAATCAAGTTCAAGTTTCGGGTGAAGTATATTTTCCAGGTACTTATGAATTAACTGACGGATTAACCGTGAAACAAATGGTGGAATTATCGGGTGGTTTGACTCCGCAATCCAATTTGGAAATGGCTTTTGTTATCCGAACACTGGAAAATGGTAATTCTGAATACATGCGAATTGGATTATCCGAAAGTGAAATGTCGGGTTTTAAACTATTGAATAAGGACCAAATTGTCATATTTGCTAAATCTCGATTTGAAGATGAATTTAAAGTGGAAGTCCGTGGGGAGGTGAGAAATCCGGTACGTATCGATTATAAAAAGGGATTAACGTTGAATGTTCTTTTGGATTATGCGGGGGGATTGAAATTCAGTGCAGATGCAACCGAGGTGGAGATTTTGAGAAGTGCAGTATATAAGGATGATTTTAAAGCCGGTGATAGAAACAAATCAGAGTCCATTCGCGTGACTTATAATCCGTCACTGAAAAATGGATTTGAGGATCTGACATTGATGGCGGAGGATATTGTTGTAGTGAGAAAAGTATCTAATTTGAATGACCGTATTGGAGTAACAATCGAGGGTGAAATTATGCATCCAGGTCCATTTGTGTTGGCGAAGAATGAGAATCGCGTCAATGACTTAATTGAAAAGAGTGGTGGATTTACTGAATTTGCATTTTTAGAAGCGGCAACACTGATTCGAAACGGTGGAAATCAGTTGGTTTTCGATTTGAAGAGTGTTATGAAGAATAAGAATAGCATTTACAATTATCGTTTGGAGGATGGAGATCGCTTGGTTGTGCCTTTGAAGCAGGATTTGGTGATTCTACCCAACACCGATACGTTATTGAATGTTGGTAAAATCTATGCACCTTACATTTCGGGAAAACGCGCAGCTTATTACTTAAATAATTATTCATTAGGATTCGATGAACGACATAGAAAACATTTATTGTATTTGAAAGAACCGGGTGGAAAAATCAAACGTTCGAAGAATTATGGTTTGTTCGTGGTTACACCCAAAGTAAATGCAGGATCTGAAATATTTTTCCAACCTGCACCGATGAAAGCGAAAAAATCAGAATCTGGCGAGAAAAAGGAAACCGATTGGAACAGAGTGATTGAGAATTTTACCGTTAAGTTGACGGGGATCGCTACATTGTGGGTTTTGTTAAGTCGATTATAATCTAACAAATATGAGTCAGGAATTAAGACCACAGGTTCGATTTAGAGATGACGAAATTTCTCTAAGGGATTTGATTTTGAAGATCAAAGATGCCGTTCGAGTTTTGAAAAAAAATTGGTGGAAATTACTCATTGCAGGCATTGTTGGAGCAGGGTTGGGGTTGGTGTATTATAAAGTTAAAAAAACTCATTATACTGCTGAATTGGTATTTGTAACCGCGGAGGCAGAAGAAGGAGGGATGAGTAAGTTGAGTGCCATTGGTTCTCAGTTTGGTTTTGATTTTGGCGGGGGAAGTTCGGGAGCATTTGGCGGTGATAACTTATTGGAGTTGATGAAGAGTAAACGACTGGTCGAACAGACGTTATTTGATAGTTTGGAGCACGAAGGGAAAAAGTACCGCTTGTTGGAATATTACCTGCAGCGCGATTCTGCTGAGAAGTCGGAAACTCCCAAAGTGGACTTAGGAGGTGTATTAACAAGAGAGGATTGTGGTTTTCGACAAGATTCATTATTGAAAGAGGTGTATGAACGAATAACGAAAAAGGGATTGGTCGTTGCGAATCAAGATAAAGAATTAGCGTTTAAAAAAGTATCTTTAACAGATATTGATCCGGTATTCGCAAAGGCATTTGTCGAAAGGTTGACAGAAAATGTTACTGATTTTTATTTAGAAACAAAATTCCGACAGTCGCGCGAAAATATCCGATTACTGGAACTAAAGGCGGATAGCGTTGAGCGAGTATTGCGATCGAAAATGGTTTCAGCTGCGATACAAAGAGATCAAAATCAGTTCTTAACTAATACAGAAGGATCAGTTCAAATGGTCAAGCAGCAGATGGAAGTCCAGTTACTCACCACCATGTATGGTGAAGTGGTAAAGAACTTGGAGCTTTCTCGCACAATGGCCGCCCACAATCAGCCGTTGATTCAGGTTATAGATAGTCCCAGGTTTCCCTTGGAAGATGACGGAGGTGGGTTATTGAAGTATTTGGTTTTGGGGGGGATTTTGGGTAGCTTAATTTCTTCGGTATTTATACTTTTGAAGTATTCTGTATTTATTAGAAGATAAAACTTGAAGGTAAAGGAATTTCAAATTAAATTAAAGAATAATCCTCTAATCAATGATTCGTTTTGGGCAGTATTTGGGAATGTAATTGGTAAAGGGTTTTCATTTGCAGGGGGAATCGCAATAGCACGTTTGTTAGGGAAAGAAGGCTTCGGTGAATATAGTTTTATAACGAGTACTTTGATATCATCTTCTATATTATCTACTTTAGGCATAGGCTACACTTCTACTAAATATATATCAGAGTATAAACAAAAAAATAGGGATATTATTTTTGAAATTATTCGAACTTCTAAAAAAATCACTCTTTTCGGAAGTGGGTTATTGTCTTTAATATTGTTTTTTCTATCTAATTATATTGCAACTCATTTTTTAAATTCGGAAAGTTTGCATTGGGAATTGAAAATTTTGTCCGTTTGGGTTGTATTGAATGCATTAACAACGACTCAAATTGGAATTTTAGCAGGCTTTGGTTTGTTTAAGGAAATGACAAAAATAAATACGTTGGTTGGTGTGATATCATTCATTACAAGTTTGTCATTTGCTTATTTATTTGGTTTACGTGGAGCATTGGCATCATTATTACTGATACAAACGATAAACTGGTATTTGAATAACAAATTAGTAAAACAACAAGGTTATAATTATGTTAACAAAAATGAAAATGGGATAGCCACTGAAATGATCAAATTTTCGATTCCCATCGCCTTGCAGGAATCGTTATATGCAATAGTTACTTGGTTTTTAAGTTGGTCATTTATACGGTTTTCCACAGTTGGTGAATTGGGTGTTTATCAAGCTGCAGTTCAGATGAGCATATTGTTACTCTTTGTACCTGGCATTTTAAGAAATGTATTTTTAACGCATTTCTCTGAGGCATCTGGAGATCAATTATTAGGTAAAAGAGTTTTGCGTATTACTTTGTTAATTAATGGAATATCAGTTTTTATACCATTGATATTTGTATTAATATTTATTGATCCGATTAACAGGTTTTATGGTGATCAATTTGGAGATATTAAATATTTAATAGTTTTTTCTTGTATCACAGCAATATTTACAAGTTTATTGAATGTTTATAACCAGGCACTATTGTCATCTGGTGAGAATTGGATAATTTTTTGGTCACGATTTATTCGTGATGGAATATTGATTTTATGTTTTATCATTTTAGTACAAAAAGGGTATGCTGCAAGTTCTGTTTTGGTGACTCTCAATTTGATATTTAGCACTATTTATTTTTTTGTTTTGCTTTTGTTTTACAAAAAATTGAATCCAGGATTTAGAGGATGATTATATCAATTCTTTCTTATTTAACAACATTTTTATTTGGTTTAAAAGTTTCCTTTTTTGAAATTGAAATCGGTAATTTATATTATTTATGTATTATTTGTATTTTATCGATGTTGTTGTTAAATAGTACTGAATTTAATTTAAATAAGAGTATTTTTTCTTTTTATGGAATTGCGTTTATAAGTATATTGTTAAATGATATTCCATCTTTTTTTCGACCTTATGAAAGGTTTATTTCTTTTCTGATAGTGACTTTATTGATTGGACCAGCAATTAACAATAATTTGTTTTCAAGGTTTAAAATGACCTTATGGTTTATGATCAACTTTTTAATCGTGTTTCTGGTTACTATTTCTTTTTTTGGAATAATTTTAGGTTTAACAAAAATGAATGGAAGAGGAGGAGTTACAGGAGTATTTAATCATAGTATGGTTCTAGGTCCGATGGCGGCTATTTCATTTTTGAATTCAGTATATTTTTATGAGAGTGAAAAAACGAAAAATAGGATATTTTATTTGTTAATTGCGATAATTTCTTTTATTGTGTGTATCGCAGCTGGATCCAGGGGAGCATTAATTTCCTCTATTGTAGGTTTAGTAGTTTTTTATTTTCTGAAGAGTGGTAGAAATTTTTATAGGGTACTAAAAGTATTTGCTATAATGATTACTATTGCAATAATTTCATTTCCTCTCTGGAAGCCTTACACGGAAAGAATCGTTGGAAAAATGGAATATTCTCAAGAACAGGGGGAGTTGCTAGTCACTCGTTCAGCTTTATGGAATATGAGGATTGAGGAGTTTTTAAAGTCACCAATTTTTGGCGTTGGATTCTCGGCTGTTGATATTAGGATTAGTGATCGATTTGATAAAATCACGGGTGTAATTGAACCTGGCTCTTCATGGCTTATCATTTTATCAATGACGGGTTTGTTTGGAGCTATAGTTTTATTTTTTTTAATAATAAAATACTGTGTTTTTCTAATACAAAATACCAATAATGATTTGCAGCTGTCATTAAACGCTGGATTATTATTCTTTTTTATGGTTCACTTTTTTTTTGAAGGTTATTTGTTTGCATCAGGCTCTGGTCTTTTTTTTTATTTTTGGTTATTGCTAGGAATAATTTCTATTCAAAAAAGAAGAGTAAATCAAAATTCGATTGGAAAATCCTTGAATTTGAATTTATGAGTTAAATGAATACTTATTAAATTATGTATGAAATTAGTTTTTTTAGTTAGTGATTACATGCCACATCAATTAACGACGATAAATACGTTAATTGAAAATTATCAAGCAGAAATTTTATCAGTAACTTTTAAGGAATCTATCCCAACAAAAGTATTACCTGAACATTCATTCTTTCATTATAATGGAGAACAACGCGATGATTTTTTAAAAACAATCTTAGAATTCAATCCAATTGCAGTAGTTGTTGCTGGTTGGTTTTTTGATGATTTTGTTTGGATTTCGAAGCAAATTAGAAAAAGAATTGATATCCCGGTTGTGGCGTATTCTGATACTCAATGGAGCGGGAGTTTTAAACAAAGAATTAATTGCATATTAAGTCCGTTCCATTTAAAAAAAGCATTTTCTCATATTTGGGTCTCTGGTATTTACCAATACGAATACGCAAGGAAATTGCAATATTCAAAATCTAATATCATTATGCATTCATTAAGTTGTAGTAAAGAGTATTTTACGGGTATTAGTAATCCTTCCTTTGAGATAAAGAGAGAATTTAAAAAATTATTATTCGTTGGACGTTTTGTTGAAGTTAAGGGGTTGGATTTGTTGTTGAAGGCATGGTCACAGATTCCTGATAAAAATGGATGGCGTTTAACACTTGTTGGTGAAGGCCCATTAAAAAATGAATTAAAGTATTCAGCAGATGTTGAGATTAAAGATTTCATGAATAATGAAAATCTTATTATTGAAATGCGTAATTCAGATTGCTTTATTTTACCATCAATTTTTGAACCTTGGGGAGTGGTAATTCATGAAGCAGTTGCTTCTGGATTACCAGTGATAGCAACCAATATTTGTGGAGCTGTTCCTCACTTTGTAATTAATAATTTTAACGGATTGGTTGTAGAACCCAAAGTTGAATCAATTTTAAGAGCATTGCGGAAATTAATTGCTATGAGTTCAGTGGAATTAGAAAGATTTTCGAAAAACAGTAAAATGTTGGCAAATCGCATAACGCCGAATGATGCTGTAGCAAGTATATATTCTTTGATTCGATAAATGAATATTTTACATTTCGTTTCTTCAATAGATAAATCAACAGGTGGGCCTGCTAGATCAATTACTTCAGCTGTCCAAGCATTTATCGATTTTTCAGGATATGGAAGTTGTATTTATACAGGCTTGTCTGAATATCCTGAGATGGATTTACTGTTAAATCCCAATGAAACAGTGAAAATGTTCAAGACCGGGCTTTTAGGAAGATTCAAACAAATTGAAATGCCATTCTCGAAAAAAGATTATCAAATCCTTCATGGGCATGGAATGTGGGATATACCAATTCATCAAATGTGTGTTTCAGCACGAAGAAATAGAATAGCATATGTTATATCACCTCACGGAATGTTAGAACCTTGGGCATTAGAACAGGCAAAAATAAAAAAGAAGATTGCACTATTTTTATATCAGTTTTCAGATTTAAAAAATGCCTATTGTATTCATGCAACTTCTGATTTAGAAGCAAAGAATATCCGTAATATGGGTTTAGACAATCCTATTGCTATCATACCCAATGGGATCAATTTATCCTCTATAAAACTCAACTACACTTCTCTAAATACTAATAAACGAAAGTTACTTTTTCTCTCAAGAATACATCATAAAAAGGGAATTGAAAATTTATTATTGGCTTGGAAAAAGTTACCCGAGCAAATTAAACAAAATTGGACATTAGAAATAGTAGGTGAAGGCGAAATCAATTATATGAAAACCTTGAAAAGCCGAATTGAAGAATTAGGCATTCAAAATAATGTCGTGATTATTGGTCCACTATATGATGACAAGAAAAATACAGCATACCAATCTGCAGATCTTTTTGTGTTGCCTACATTCAGTGAGAATTTTGGAATGGTAGTTGCTGAAGCAATGTCATATGGGTTGCCTGTGATTACAACCAAAGGAGCACCATGGGAAGAATTACAAAGTCACAATGCTGGCTGGTGGATAGATATTGGAGTTGAACCATTAACAAGTGCTCTTATTGAAGCCATGGCAACTCCAAAATCTACCCTAATTGAAATGGGTAAGAACGGAAGAAAATTAATTGAAGATAAGTATAGCATAGAATCGGTGGCCAAACAAATGACAGAATTATATGAATGGATCTTGGATAAAAGAGAAAAACCTGATTTTGTAATTTGATTATATTTTCATTCGGTTTCCATTTTAATTGCATAATCATATTAGTTTATAAGAATAACAACATCTCATTTGACATATCATAATAGTAATAAAATACCTATGAATGTAAATTCCAACTTTAATTCAAATAAGTTGGATGTTTCTGTAATAATTGTAAATTACAACACTTATGATTTAACAAAAAATTGCATTAAATCTATATATCAGAATACTTCTGACGTTGATTTTGAAATTATTTTGGTAGATAATAATTCATCAGATAATTCTGTGGAAAGATTATCAAATGATTTTTTAGATTTAATTATTGTTAAGAATAATGAAAATTTAGGTTTTGGAAAAGCCAATAATATTGGGACCAATAAAGCTCAGGGTGAATACATTTTTTTATTAAACTCAGATACGATTATCCATAATAATAGTATTTTAATGTTTCTTGAATTCTTTAGAAAAAATGTAGATTTAAATATAGGAGTTCTTGGTACAATACTTTTAAATGAAGACCAGACAATTGGTAGATCATCCAGCAGTTTGACTACACCTTTAACCATTGTAAAAGATACCATTGTTGGATTATTTTCTAGGATAATAATAAAAAAACGAACAGGTTTTGTTCAGGAACAAATTCCACAAAATTTAGATTTTCTGAAAGTTGGTCAAGTTCTCGGAGCAGATATGTTTATGCTTAAATCTGTATTTGAGGATTTTAATGGTTTTGATCCTGATTTTTTCATGTATTTTGAAGAAACTGATTTGCAAAGAAGAATGTCACAAAAAGGGTTGAATCATTATATAATTAAAGGACCAATAATCACCCATTTAGAGGGGAGGTCAAATCCGAGTATGAAGAAATATATTTTATACTATAAAAGTATGTTTATTTATTTGAAAAAATGGGTATTAAAAAATGGATAATCAAGATATCCGATATTCAGAATATTCAAATAAACTGAGTTTAAATAACCGAATTGGAAGATTAATTTGGAATATTACCTATGTGTTTTTATTCCGTCCATTTCCTACTAAATTGTTTAGAATTTGGCACGTTCAAATTTTAAAAATATTTGGGGCAAAAATTGGTAAAAATTGCACATTTAACAATAAAGCCAAGTTATGGGCTCCTTGGAATCTAATAATGGAAAGTAATTCCTTAATTGATTCGAATTGTAATATTTATAATCCTGGAATTGTACATTTAATGTCACAAACGGTAGTATCATTTAATGTAACAATAATTACCGCATCGCATGATTTTCAATCTCTTAAACATGAATTAATTATTAAGCCTGTGTTAATAGAAGAGTATGTTTGGATTGCTTCTGAAGCTTATATTGGTCCTGGAGTGAAAATTGGGCAAGGGGCAGTTATTGGTGCTAGGTCTGTTGTGGTGAAAAATGTAGACCCATGGACAGTCGTCGGTGGAAATCCTGCAAAATATATTAAGAAAAGAGAATTACAGAATGCTTGATCAAAAGCTCAATATAACTGCAATTGTACTGACTTATAATGAGAAAATACATATTGAGAGATGTTTGAATAACCTCAATTCGTTTGTAAAGGAAGTAATTGTTGTAGACTCTTATTCTAATGATGGTACACAGAACTTGGCAAGAAAATTAGGTGCTACTGTCATTGAAAATCAATTTATAAATCATTCAAATCAATTCAATTGGGCGCTTCAAAATGTTCCAATAGCAACGAAATGGATATTGCGATTGGATGCAGATGAATATTTGTTGCCGGAATTAATTTTAGAGCTGAATGAAAAACTCCCAACAGTTAATTATAACATCAATGGTATAGTTTTTAAGCGTAAACATATTTTCTTGGGTAAGCCTATGATTAGAGGAACTTATCCTGTGAAATTAATGCGGCTATTTCGAGCAGGATTTGGAAAATGTGAAGCACGATGGATGGATGAGCATTTAGAGATTACAGAAGGAAATTTAATAGAACTTGAGAATGATTTCGTCGATCACAATCTAAATTCTCTTCATTGGTGGATTCAAAAGCATAATAATTATTCAGTTAAAGAAGCTGTAGAATTAATGAATTTAGAAATTCCATTAATCGAAAATCCAGAATTTACAGGACATTTATCGGAGCAGGCAGCCACAAAACGACTGAAGAAATTGAAATATGCCAAAATGCCCTTGTTTTGGAGAGCTTTTTATTATTTTATATATCGTTATTTTTTTAAAATGGGATTTCTTGAAGGCAAAGAAGGCTTCCTTTGGAATTTCTTACAAGGTTGGTGGTATAGGACTCTAGTCGATGCGAAAATCTTTGAAATCAAAAAGCAATGCGGTTCAGATCCCCAAAAAATTAAACAATATTTATTTGAAAATCATAATATCAAATTGTGAAAATCTCCATCATTACAGCAACATATAATAGCCAAAATTTTATTGAGAGCTGTATTCAATCTGTTTTGGATCAAACATACACTGATTTTGAATTGATTATTGTAGATGGCTTGTCAACCGATAACACCTTGGAGATAATCCGTAAATTCAATGATAGCCGGATTCGGTTGTTTTCTGAAAAAGATAACGGAATCTATTTTGCTCTAAATAAGGGAATTGATTTAGCCACAGGTGATGTAGTAGGTTTTTTGCATTCTGATGATTTCTTAGTGAATAATTATGTGTTTCAAAATATTGTAAATGAATTCCATACACACAAAATAGATGGGATTTATTCCAATTTGAAATACGTAAGTAGTCTAGATTCAATCAAAATTATTCGTAATTGGAAATCCAAATCGTTTAATTCGATCAATTTGAAATTTGGATGGATGCCACCTCATCCCACATTGTTTTTGAAAAAATCCATCTATGATCAAATAGGCGGGTTCAATGTCCAATATAAAATTGCAGCAGATTATGATTTTATTTTACGTTTATTCAATTCTCAGAAATATAACATTAAGTATTTAGATACATACATTTCACATATGAGAACTGGTGGCGCTAGCAATAAATCCATTAAAGCCATTTTAAAAAAATCCAGTGAAGATTTGTCAATAATTTCGAATTATCCACTGTGGGGCGTGCTTACTTTGATGTTTAAAAACTTCCGAAAAATTACACAATTCGTCAAATAGCCCTGCAT
>JACCDS011258705.1_pt1 | contig 11032 bp, 10 predicted proteins | sample 7446441 | NCBI WGS metagenome assembly JACCDS01 (sample SAMN15323445, study PRJNA562643) | freshwater metagenome | isolation source: river surface water | place: USA:Blue River Watershed | collected 2017-08-17 | reverse complement strand
TCTGGCCGATCACGTTCTTTGCTACGGCGTCGGGTTTGATGATCGACAGGGTGCGCTCGATTGCCATCTGAAAAACTCCAATAAAATGAAAGGGTTAAGAATTTTTAAGCGAATTCTGAATAGCCCGGCATTCTAGCATGAAAGCACCGGAACAACACCCGAAGCCGAAGTAGTCGCTAGCGCCACACACCCGAAAGACGCGAGTGGACGCGAAATTTGAATGTCGAGTAAATTATCGGATTGGCAGCCGTTCGGCGCCATGGCTCGTCGCCGAGCTTCGTCAGCGCGATGGCAAAAACGGGGGTATCTGACGTACGCTCAGGTGCTGCCTGCGTTGCCTGCGAACTGACGAGCGAGGTTTTTGAAGAAGATAAGGAGGCATCATGAACCAACCCCTGCCCACTCGCTACGGCAGTTACAGTGGCGGCGCCACCATTGAGCGCCATCGCGTGCTGCGAAACACCTACTGGCTGCTCGCGCTGTCCATGCTGCCGACTGTGCTTGGCGCATGGATTGGTGTGCAATTCAAGTTTTCGCCATTCACCGGCAGCCCGATGCTGGGATTCGTCGCTTTCCTCGCCATCGCGTTTGGTTTCTTTTATGGCATCGAAAAAACCAAACACTCGTCGACCGGCGTGCTCCTGCTACTGGCCTTCACCTTCTTCATGGGCTTGATGCTGTCGCGTCTGGTTGGGCATGTGCTGAGCTTCGCTAATGGCCCGCAACTCGTGATGACCGCCTTTGGCGGCACGGCCGTCGTGTTTGCCGCCATGGCATCGATTGCCACCACGAGCAAACGTGATTTTTCCGGCCTGGGCAGCTGGCTCTTCGCTGGCGTCATTGTGATCCTGCTGGCGGGGGTGGCCAATATCTTCCTGCAAATGCCGGCGCTGCAGATCGTCGTTTCGATGGTCGCGGTAGCGATTTTCTCGGCTTACATTCTTTTTGACGTACAGCGCGTCGTGAACGGCGGGGAGACAAACTACATCACCGCCACGCTGGCGATCTACCTCGACCTGTACAACGTGTTCGCCAACCTCCTTGCTTTGCTAGGCATCTTTGGCGGCGAGCGCGACTGACGCAAGGCGGTCTTGCCAAAAAACGCCGGCCATGCCGGCGTTTTTCATTCCTTACCAGCCACTCAGGTCCGGTCAAATACAGCAATCGATTCGACGTGCGCAGTGTGCGGAAACATGTTGACGACGCCCGCCTTCGATAGACGATAGCCACCAATGTTGACCAGCATGCCGGCATCCCGCGCCAGGGTAGACGGATTGCAGGAGACATACACGATTCTTTGCGGCTGCAGTGAGGGCTCGATCTCCCGAGCCTCCGAAATCGCCTTGCATACCGCCATTGCCCCCTCGCGTGGTGGGTCGATCAGCATCCGATGGAAGCGGCCCAAGCCGCGCAATGCATCGGTATCGAATTCAAACAGGTTTCTGTTATAGAACGTCGTCTTCGACGCCAGCCCATTCAGCTCGGCATTTTGCAGCGATCGTTCTGTCAACGCGGGACTGCCCTCGATGCCGACGACCTCAGACGCCAGAGTCGCGAGCGGCAGCGTAAAGTTGCCCAGACCGCAAAATAAATCAGCAACGCGGTCGTCCGGCTGGACTTCCAGCAACCGGAGGGCGCGCGATACGAGAACCTGATTGATTTGATGATTCACTTGCGTAAAGTCAGTGGGTTTGAACGGCATGCGGACACCAAACTCTGGTAGCAGGTACTGCAGAGGCCGGCGCTGCGGATACCAGGGCGCTGCCGTGTCAGGCCCTTTGGTCTGCAGCCACCACTCAATGCGCCATTCGTCGGCGAATCGCTTGAGGTGCTGCTCATCGTCAGGACTCAGCGATTCCATGATCCGCAGCACCAGCACGATCACCTGCTCACCATCGTGCTCACCGATGGCGAGTTCAACCTGCGGCAGCCGATCGCGGATCGATAATGAGGCAATCAGGGCACGCATCGGCATCAGCATCTCGGACACCCGCGGCGGGAGAATCTCGCAACTCGTCATCTCAGCGATGTAGCTCGACTTCCGCTCGTGAAAACCAATGAGCACGCCCCCCTTTTTTTCCACAAAACGCACCGACATGCGCGCACGGTAGCGATAGCCCCAGTCCGGGCCGTGGATTGGCCGCAGAACAGCCTCTGGCCGCACCTTGCCGATATGGTGAAGATTATCTTCGAGTACCCGCTGCTTGATGGCGACCTGTGCGGCCGGATTCAGATGCTGCATGGCGCAGCCACCGCAAAGGCCGAAGAACTGGCAACGAGGCCGCGTGCGCAACGATGATTCGGTCAGCAACTCGGTCATGTCCGCTGCTTCCCATTTGGGCTTGCGACGATATGACTTGAACCGCACCCGTTCGCCTGGCAGCGCTCCCTCCACGAAGATGACCTTGCCTGGCGTACCGTCGTCATTGGCGAGGTGACCGACACCGCGCGCCTCCATGTCGAGTGATTCGATGTCGAGGATGGGAGAGGTAGTCATGGATGCTCTGAGGGGCTGAATGCAAACCCAGGATTTTACCGCCTGCCGCATCCTGAATGCCGGCTGCGGTGCAGCCAGCCGTGACAAGTAGGGGGAACGGTGATCGCAGGACTGCGCCGTGGGCAGACGGCTATGAAATGAGCCTCGCGCACCAGGCCTCTGGTGAAGCAGAATCAGCGCGGCAACAAGCGATCGGAAAGGCGTCGAGGCATCGACACTTCAGGGCAAACGCGTTGCCGCCTTGTCCCATAACGCAAGATAGTCTACCCAGGGCCCGCCATTCATTTTCGCGAGCGACGATCTCACCAGCTCAAGCTCAGCTTGATAGGCTTCGCGCGTGAGCTGCCCGCGCATCAACTGGTAGCGGCAATAGATGAGGTAGGTATTGACGACATCGGTTTCGCAGTAATCGCGAATTTCTGCCAGCCGCCCCTCTTGGTAAAGCGTCCACACCTGCGAGCCGTCAACGCCCATCTTGCCGGGGAATCCGCACAATTTGGCGAGGTCGTCCAGCGGCGCATTGGCGCGACCGGTATACATGGCAAGATGATCCATCAGGTCGAGATGACGTGAGTGGTAGCGAGAAAGATAGTTATTCCATTTGAAATCGCGATCATCGTCGCCCTGCTCCCAGAACCGGATCGCAGTAATGCCGTGGATAAGTGCCCGATAGTTCAGCACGGGCAGGTCGAATCCACCACCGTTCCAAGACACCAGCTGCGGCGTATAGCGATCAATCACGCGATAGAAATCCTGCAACAGCTTCGCCTCACCGGCTTCCGGCGTACCCAGCGAGCGCACACGAAAGCCTTCGTCATCGCGAAACACGCAAGAGATCGCTGCAACGCGATGCAGATGGTGCTGGAGAAAATCAGAACCGGTCTTTTCACGGCGGGCGGCGAAGGCTTGCGTCGCAACGTCAGCATCGGTGACATCGGCACCCAACCCATGCAATGCGCGCAGCCCGGCGACATCGGGAATGGTCTCGATGTCAAAAACAAGTACCGGAATCAAATCAAGGCGTCCTTTCCCAACCCACGTGCCGTCATTGCATGCTTCAGACGCATCAGTCCCTCTTGCTGTATCTGGCGCACACGTTCGCGCGTGATACCCATTTCCTCGGCAAGCTCTTCGAGTGTGGCCGGGTTCCCGTGGTCCAGCCCGTAGCGACGCATGATCACCTGCCGATGTTTGATCGGAATGCCATCCAGCCATCGACGCACCAGCCCGATCAGCTCACGTTGGGCTACCTGCGCATCAGGCCCCACCACGTCACCATCGGCGAGAATGTCGAGCAGACTGGAATGCGGATCACCCTCCAGCGGCATGTCAAGCGAGCCGACATTGTCGGCGAGCGCCAGGATCTGCTGCACTTCCTCGACGCTTCGCGTCACCAGCCGGGCGATGTCTTCGACGCGCGCCTCAAACGGGCTGCTCATTCGCGCCTCAAGATAATATTTCGCGCGCAAAATCTGATTCAACTCGCGAATACGGTGCACGGGCAAACGGATGGAGCGCGACTGATTCATGATCGCCCGCTCGATACTCTGCCGAATCCACCACGTGGCATAGGTCGAAAATCGAAAGCCACGCTCAGGCTCGAACTTGGTGATCGCGTGCATCAGACCCAGGTTGCCTTCCTCGATCAGATCAAGCAGTACCAGCCCGCGGTTAGCATAATGTTTGGCGATGGACACAACGAGCCGGAGGTTGTGTTCAATCATCACCTGACGCGCCGAAAAATCTCCCTGCCTGGCGAGTGTCGCGTAGCGTAGCTCGTCATCCGGACTCAGCAGCGGTCTGGCTCCGATCTGATTGAGATAATGCTGCGTCGTATCGCTGGTCAGCTCAGAATCGAGCAGCGAACGGAGATCATCAATGTCGGCCGTTGGCAACGGGAGATCATCGGCATCGGTCCGACCGGCCTCTATCGACCCCTCGTCATCCTGAGGCTCAGGTTCATCCGGCTGCGGCTCGGCCTCCGGATTCACTGACGCGTCAGGACGGCGTTTCATTCAGCGGCTAGGTAACAGACTGGTGGGATCGACAGGCTTGCCGAGCTGGCGGATCTCGAAATGCAAACGAACGGATTCCGCATCGGAGTCGCCCATTTCGGCGACACGCTGTCCCTTGGTGACTGTTTGACCTTCCTTGACCAGAATGGTTTTGTTGTGCGCATAGGCGGACACGAGACCCTCATTGTGATCAATGATGACCAGGTTGCCGTAACCGCGCATGCCCTTTGCGTACAACACAGTGCCATCCCCGACTGCGACCACAGGCTGACCCGGCTGCCCCGCAATGTCGATACCCTTGTAGGCGGAATCAAACTTGCGGATCAGCTTCCCTTCGGTTGGCCAGATGAAGCGCGCGGTGGCAGCCGGATCAGGCTTGCGAACCGAATCGGCCGCCGGCGCAACCGACGCTGCCGGCGCCGCATCACCGCGCTGCATGTCATTCCAAGTCTGCTCGGTGTAAGCCACCTTGTTACCCAGCGGACCGCGCTTGAGGCTACTCGACGCCTTGGGCGTGAGTTCGGCCGCTGGCGTTGCTGCCGGTGCCGGCTTCGGCGTTTCAACCGGAACGACAGAGACCTCGAGACCGGTATCGATGGGCACGCTCGCAGCCCGCGCTCCTTCAGGCGGCACGACCCTGAGCAACTGCCCGACCTTGATGTCGTTCGGGTTGGCAATGCCGTTCCATTCTGCAATGTCGCGATAGCCCGCATTGAATTGCTGGGCTATCCGAGTGAGCGTGTCACCCTTTTTCACCGTGTAATGTCCCGGCGGATCGGGGACGACCGGCGCCGGCGCAACGGCCGACTCCTGCTTGTGCGCCTCGGCACGGCCAGTCTTCTGGCTGGCCGTGGTGCGTTCCTGCACTGGCGCGTTGGATGGCATGTCGGCGCAACCGTGCAGCAGCACAATGGCCGGAAGCATCAATGCGATCGCGGTGGTCTTTATCTTCATCTTTCCTGAATATGTCTCTGCTCGGTCTTTCAACCGAAGGTGCCGGGCTTGAGCGGCACAAAATGACAGGCTTCGAGCATGTCCGCCATCCACTCATTGCGCTTGGTACGCACGACCAGCTTGAGGCGTTGCTGTTGATCCCCGACCGGGGCCACCAGCCGTCCACCGACGCTCATCTGGTCGAACAATGCTTGTGGGACATCAAGCCCTGCCGCCGCCAGAATAATGCCATCGAATGGCCCGCATTGGGGAAGTCCCAACATACCGTCGCCGTAATGCAGGCGCAGGTTCGGAATACGAAGCGGCCGCAGATTGCTGCGGGCCTGCTCGTGCAGAGGGCGAATCCGCTCGATCGAATAAACCTCATTGGCCACCTGCGCCAACACGGCCGCCTGGTAGCCGCAACCCGTGCCGATTTCCAGCACTCGCTGCAACTTGCCAGGCTGGCCGCCACGCAGCACCTCGATCATGCGGGCAACGATGTACGGCTGGGAGATGGTTTGATGGTAGCCGATCGGCAGCGATGCATCGATGTAGGCCTGCGAAGCCAGTCCCGATTCCAGGAAGTAGTGGCGAGGCACGGACTCCATTGCGGCCAGCACCAGGGAATCCTTGACCCCCTGCTGTGCGATGCGCTGCACCATTGCCTTGCGCACTGAATCGGACACCAGTGGCATGGTGGCCAGCTTGTCGACGACCGGCGAGGGCCGGCGCATTTCCGGCGCGCGCGCGTGCACCACATAATCCTTGGGCTGCGCCGCATGATGCACTGCGTTCCGAGTCGCAGTCTGTCGGCTGGCGAGCACGGGGGGGTTATCACCTTTGTTTCGGCCGGCCAGACCAGTCACGAAATCCAGCGTCAGCGGAAATCGCTTCTTGGGCTGCCCTTTGCCTTCGCTCATCCCAGAACCTGTTTCAGCCGTTCAAACTGCGTTGTGTGGGTGAGATCGATCTGCAGGGGCGTGACCGAGACCCACCCCTGTTCGATCGCATGAAAATCGGTACCCTCACTCGCTTCCTTGGCCTTGCCCACCGGCCCGATCCAGAAGATCTCGTTTCCGTGTGGATCCTGCGTGCGGATGACTGGTTCGGACTCATGTCGCTTGCCAAGGCGCGTCGCCACGACCCGACCGAGGGCTTCGTAGGGCCGGTTCGGGATATTCACGTTCAGCAGAAAAGGCTTGTGCAGCGCGTCCAGCTTGCGCAGCACAAAGTCCTTCGCCAGACGGGCTGCCGATTGCAGCTCGGCCCATCCATGATCGACCTGGGAAAAGGCGATCGAAGGTATACCAAAAAGATATCCTTCGGTTGCCGCAGCAACGGTACCCGAGTACAGGGTGTCGTCGCCCATGTTCTGGCCCTGATTGATACCTGACACGACCAGATCAGGACGCTGGTCAAGCAAACCGGTCAGCGCAATATGAACGCAATCGCTGGGCGTGCCGTTAATCGAATAAAAACCATTGGCCGCACGCTGCATCCGGAGCGGCCGATCCAGGGTTAACGAATTCGATGAACCCGAGCGGTTGCTGTCCGGGGCGACGACCACGATGTCTGCGATCGTCGCCAGCTGCTCCGCAAGCGCATTGATGCCGGGTGCGAGGTAACCGTCGTCGTTGCTGATCAATATTTTCATCCGGAGAATTCTACCGCATCGCAGACGGACAAATTTGACCCTTTGATTACGATCAACCCGGTTCGTTGTTCAGGAAATTTTGCACGGTGGCGAACTCCCGGGTTCGGGAAAACGGTGGCAGGCTTTGCCAGATGCGGCGACCGTAGGGCTTGGAAATCAAGCGCGGGTCGCAAATCATGAGGACTCCGCGATCGTCCTCGTCACGGATCAGGCGGCCGGCGCCCTGCTTGAGCGTGATAATCGCCTCAGGCAACTGATGATGCATGAAGCCATTGAGACCGCGCTTTTCCATGTCGGCGATGCGCGCTGCAAGTACGGGATCGTCCGGCGGCGCGAACGGCAGTTTGTCGATGATCACCACGGACAGCGCGTCGCCACGAACGTCGACACCTTCCCAGAAACTCTGGCTTCCGATCAGCACCGCATTGCCGGCCGCCCGGAATTGATCGAGCAGCTCCGTCCGGCCCAGCTCTCCCTGCACCAGTAGCGGCCACGGTAACTGCCGGCGCGAAAATTCGTCGCGCAAGCGTTCCGCGGCGCGACGCACAGCACGCAGGGTCGTGCAGAGAAAAAATGCGCGACCGCCGGACGCCTCGATGACAGGCAATGCGACATCAATCACCGCGTCGGTATAGCCGGGCGAATTTGGCTCCGGGAGGCTCGTCGGCACATACAGGAGTGCCTGCTTGCCATAATCAAAAGGGCTCGGCCAGGTCCGTGCCGGTGCATCGGACAAACCCATTTGCGCAGTGTAGTGAGTGAAATCGTTCTTGACCGCCAGCGTCGCCGACGTGAAGATCCACGCCCGCGGGCTGCCTTCGCGCTGCTTTGCGAAGATCGGCGCGATCGACAGCGGCGTCTGGTGCAGCTGCAACGACTGGGAAAACGCTTCGACCCATAGCACCTTGGCCGCGCGCTCCTGCGGTTCCGTTGGGGGTGTCCACGCATCAAGGCGCTGCATCAGTTCAACGGCACGAACCCGGCACTGCTCGATGGTTTCCGCGCGCTCAGCCTGCGCGGCCAGCACCTCGATCAGGCCAGACAGCATCGCTTTCAGGTGCGCAAAGGCCGGAAAAAAGGGGCTGCTTTCGGCGATCTGCTGGTAGGCCAGCTTCACGCCTTCGACAGGAAAAGCAAGGCGCAGGTCTCGCACCGCCTTTTCAACGGTCGACACCAGCGCTCCCCAATCCGCGCCATCCCGCGCATGCGTGAGCCCCTCAGCCAGCACATCACGGCATAACTCCATGAGCTGCGAAGTCGAGACGGTATCGCCAAAAAACAAGGTGGCGGTTTCGGGAAGCTGGTGGGCTTCGTCAAAGATGATGGTGTTGGCGGTCGGCAGAAGCTCCGCCACACCGGTGTCTTTGAGGGCGACGTCCGCAAAGAACAGGTGATGATTGACGACGACCACATCAGCCTGCTGGGCTTCCTTGCGCGCTTTCATGACGAAGCAATCCTGGTAATACGCGCACTCTGCCCCGGCACAATTGTCCCGAGTGGAGGTGACGAGATTCCACACGGTCGCACTCTCCGGCACCCGTGACAGCTCGGCCTTGTCACCCGTACTGGTGGTCTTGATGAAGCGTCCGATCTCACGCAGGTAACCCACATCCTCACGGGCGGTCAGGCGACCGTTCTGCTGGGTGCGTTCAAGGTGAAAATGGCAGACGTAATTGGCTCGACCTTTCAGCAAAGCGACCGAAACGGGCGCGTTCAGCGCCTTGCGCACCACCGGGATATCGCGCAGGAAGAGCTGGTCCTGCAGGTTTTTGGTGCCGGTTGAGATGATGACTTTACCGCCCCACAACAGCGCCGGTACCAGATAGGCGAAAGTCTTGCCGGTGCCGGTCCCTGCCTCAGCCAGCAGCGTGCCGCGTTGGTCGATCGCCTCAGCGACCGCGCGCGCCATGTCGGTCTGAGACTGGCGTGGACGAAAGCCGGGAATGCCAGACGCCAGCATGCCATCGACGGAAAACAGCGCGTCGATTTCGGCGTCATGCTCGCCGCTGCTTTCCGGTGTGACGGGTAAATCGGACAAGGTTGGATGAGGCGTTTGGAAAGTCTGGAAAGTCTGGAAGTTCTGGAAAGCCCGGAACGGTCAGGCAGGAATATCGGGCACCAGCTGCATTTTCAGCCGGATGATCTCATCCTTCAGGAACAGCTTGCGTTTCTTCATGCGTCGCAACAGCAAGTCGTCGCCATCCTGCGCGAGCACGAGCCGATTAATTGCCACATCAAGATCGCGATGCTCGATCTCGAGTTCAACCACCCGCGCCCGCACGCGCTCATGATCGGCGGTCATTGATCCTCGGCGAAAGGCGCTGAATAGCTGGCCGAATGCTGTCGGGCGAATCCAGCAAGGGGGCAGCGGGCGGCGCAGCCGACGGCTGTACGGCCGTACCGTCCTGAGCAGGCATCCCGTCAGACTGAGGCGATGGCGCCGGCGTTTCCTGCTGCACGGCAGGCGCGACACGCGATTCACCTGCTGCCGGGGCTGGGTCCTGTCCAGCCGTCGCCGGTGCAGGCTTCGCCGGCTCAGACCACATCTCTCCCCTCTCGCCGCTCTCGGCGGGGGAAGGCACAGCCGGCAGGCCGTCGGTATCCATGGCGTCGGGCGGCATCCCCCTCGGTGCCGTCCCCGGACGCGCCGGCATCGCTGGTTCGCCCTGGAAAACCGGATCCGGCATCATGTCCGGCACAGTGGCAGGCGGCACGGCCGCTGGCACAGCGCCCGGCGGCAGATCGGTCAGGAACTCCGGCGTCGGCATCGCCGGACCGCTGGGCGGGACTGACGATGCAGGCGCCTGCTCCCCGGCTTCCTCGCGTGCCTTTTGCCGCGACAATTCATGCGCCTCATCCGGCGCTACGTCATGCGGCATCTCCGGATGTGACTGGTCAGGCTGCGGTACCGGCGGCAGCACGTCCGGAATCTGACTCGGATCGGCTTGCGGCTGAAGCTCGCTCGAGGGCGGCACCACAGGCATCACGCTCTCCGGTTCACTGGACTCGCGACCGGCCCCCTCAACGGCTTCGGGCGCAGATTCCGGCATTCCCTCGCGCTCGGCCGAAGGTTCGCTCGCTGCCCCCGCTGCGGGTGCCGTATTGAAGCTCTCCGATGGCACGGCTGGCGGCGGCTCGGTCGAGAAGCTCTCGTCGTCACCCGGAATACGCTCGATCTGGATGCGTGTCTTCGACGATTCACGCCGTTCGCCGTTGCCACCGTCACGCGCTGCGCCAGAAAACGGTACGGGCTTGTTGACCGGCTCGGCCGCCTTGCGCTCGCGCTCAGCCACGGCGCGATCGCGTTCTGCCGCGCGCTCACGACGTAAAAACGCCTTGGCTTCGACCTCAACACGGTTCACCGCCTTGAAAGCGGTATGTTCACGTGTACGCAGATCTGAAAGGCATGACGCAACAAAGAAGCGACTAAGGCAGTCCGCCTTCTCGTTCGCATAACGGCGGTTGAGTTGGTCGCGCACCTCCGGCAAACGTCGAACCGCTTCTTCGGCACGCTCGACAGAATCGATCGACAGCGGCGGAAAATCAGCCAGCAGTGCCTTCTCAGGATCCTGCGCGGACATGGCAAGGCGCGCAGCCAACAGGCACGCAGCCGCCATCGCCATCGACAACAGACGGTGTAATTTCATGAATTGTCCTGATCAGGCAATCGCCGCCACGGTCTGACGACGCGCACTCTCCTTGTATTCACGCGACTGCATCTCCACGATTCGGGACACGGTGCGGTGGAATTCGTTCGCCAGCGTGCCTTCGGTGTACAACTGCTCCGGCGCAACGGCAGCAGACATCAGCAATTTCACGCGATGGTCGTACAACACGTCGATCAGCCAGGTAAAGCGACGCGCCTCCGACGCCATGTCGGCTGACATCTTGGGCACGTTCGAAACGATCACTGTGTGGAATCGGCTGGCG
>JACCDS010799997.1_pt1 | contig 11033 bp, 8 predicted proteins | sample 7446441 | NCBI WGS metagenome assembly JACCDS01 (sample SAMN15323445, study PRJNA562643) | freshwater metagenome | isolation source: river surface water | place: USA:Blue River Watershed | collected 2017-08-17 | reverse complement strand
CGACGGCGCGCATGACGATTCGCTGCGCGCGGTTGAGGCCAAGGCCGATGAGCTGTATTCGCAGACGCTGGCAGCGATCGCTTCTTACCGCGGCTGGATGGAGCAGCTGAAGGCGACGCTGATGGAGCGTTATGTGCTGTCGAAGGATGAGGTGTTCGAGTTGATCGGGGAATTGCAGCATTCGCAGCCGATGGACGAGGTGGCTCTGTTACCGTAGAAAGTCCCCCACATCCAGCAACTCGGGCACCCTGCCCTCGCCGAGCTTCTGCTCTACCATCGCCTGAACCTTGAGCTTGAGGTCGAGATACGCATCGATCCGGCTCATCGCGCGATCCTGATCCTGGCAAAGCATGTACAGCGCCTCTGCGGACACGGGGCAGCGATATATCTTGTCGTCGATATTCAGCGTGAACAAGGTGCAGTCACGCGGCGGCAGTCCCGGATCCCTCATCGGCATATCAGCCTCTCCGTAAAAAATCACGTCAGCAGCGCCGTAGGGTGGATCGCAGCCGGATTGACTGTACGCCCTCGCCCCTGCAGCCGGCCTTGCGGTAGCGCATATTCCTGAAACACAGGCTTGATCGTTTCGAGATAAAACTCGGCGATGGCGCCGACCAGCAGGCTCGGGACCCTGCCCTTGAAAGACTCCAAATGGCGGCCGAGGTTCATGCCCATGAAGGCGCTCAGCCGTGCGCAGGTTTCAATGGGGTCCTTTCTCGTTCTCGTCTCCCGGCTCAGGCCTGCGGTCCGCCGTATCTGCAGTGGTCATCGGGGTACGGCTGGTTGATGCGACCGCGCCGGCCAGCGCATGGCGACGTTCATTGTCGACCGTACTGATGAAGCTTTCGACGAACACGGGCCAGTTCGCCAGCAGCGCCCGCTTGACCGAATCAAAGAACATCGATGGAATCGCCAGCGTCGCCTCTTCTTTTCCGCCGGAGGCGAGCGGCAATATGAGCCGGGTGAACAGCAGGTCAAAGCCGAGATTCGCACGGGCTTTCTTCAGTTCGGCCGCAGGCAAGTTCGGATTTCCCTGCGCCCACGCACAGAGCTCGGCATCCATCGTTTTCCAGAAGGCGATCAGTTCCGCAGGCAGTTTGCTGCCAGCCAGCCCTGTCGCCTTCATGCCAAGGGCGACCGAGGCGCAAGCCTTGCCTTGCTCCTCGATGTTCATCAGCAAGCGGCTCTTGAATCCCGGCTCTTCGGATTCCCGCATCTCGCGATCGACGAGCGTCAGCGTGCTGCCGTCGTACTGTTCCATCACGGCTCGCCGCATGGTCAGCAGGGTCTTGCCCACCTCCGTCTCGCTCAGTAGCGGCAGGAACAAGGCCTTGATGAGCTTTGCATGAGAGATCCTGGCGACGGTGTCGGCGGGAATCCTCGCACGAAGGCCCGGCGAAAGACTGTCCACCGGGATCTGGGTCTCGAAACGTCCGAGCTGGTCTATCGTTGCCTTCGCAAGCACGGGCGTCTTCGTTCGCATCTCGGCAAAGACAAGCCGCGCCACTTCGTTCCCGAGGCGGATCAGGCCGTCATTGAGCTTGCGCGGGGACGGCACGACCTGCGGCCCGCCGTCCGCCTCGCGCTTGCGCCAATCCGGCGTCTTGCGCGGCGACGTGTCGACACGATGCCGGCGCGGCGACTTCGCTTCGTCCGCATGACGTGATTTCAGCCGTGGCGTCGACGGCGCGGACGAACTGCCGATCCCGGCGGAAGTCGAGGCGAAACGGACATGCGCATGGGTGCCTGACGATGTGCCGGGCGACGTGGTGGCCATGTCCCCTGCCAGCGATCGTTTCAGGTTCAGGCGCGGAACCCGTGATTCCGGCGACGTCATCACCGGTGCCGAGACCTTGGCGGGCGAAGATTCGCTTCTTGCCCTGCCATGTCCCGGCGAGGCAGTCTTGCGAGGTGTATCTACGGTATCGGCGCTGCCCTGCGTAGCGGTGGAGTGCGGCGTGGTTGCGATGCTCATGCTAATCCTTTATGAAATTCAATTATCGTCTGATGAATCAGCGTGTTCTGGTCGGGATTCACTGTTTCGCCGACGACGGTGGGACGCTGCTACCGGAACTGCCGGTTGCGACAACAAAATTTGCGGCGTCGTGTGCCTGCATGGACTTGAAGTCGTCGAACAGCTGCGAGTCCCATAATTTTTTGATCGACCTTCTAAACGCAGTGGCGAAGTTCGTTGCGTTGACTGACTGCGCAGGATCGTTCGTGGACATCAGCAGCGGATATACCGAGCGTGTCAGCATGAGGTCGAAGAGCAGATTCGAGCGAAGTCCATCGATGTCCTTCTGCGTGATCGTTGGTATCAGCGGTGCCAGGTCGTGACCAATACATGCCGTCAGCTTTCGATCGAAATCTTTGCAGAGTTGGATTAATTCTTCGGGCAGTCCGGCCTTGACCAGGCCTCGCCCGAAGATATCGGACACGAGCGAATCGGCCAGTGGCTGAAATTTTTCGTTGAGTGACTTTTTCTCTTCGATTTGATCGCTCTTCAATACCAGCTCTTGAACAGAGAGCGACTTGCCAGCCAGTCGCAGGGCTTCAGCCCTTCTTGCTTCAAGAGCTTTTCCGGCCGGGCTCGCCCTGACTGCATCTCCCGTCAGCAGGTTCAGTAAAACGGTATGGTTTATTGATGAGTCCTTTTTTTTCTGCGCGGGTGAAGCCGATAGCTTTACTCGCAGTGCAAGCGGTATGTCTTTCAGCTGAATGGAAAATGCGATCCTGCCGACCTCCCAGATTGCAGATAGCGGATCCGGCCTGATTTCCATCCCGGTCGCCGTATTGCGCATCGTGGCTCTCATGACGCTCTGTAGCAGCAAGTCAGGATAAGCATGAAACAGCGCCTCGCGCTGTTTTTTCGTTAGTTCCGAAGCCAGGTCATGCTCGGCAGGCATCACGACATCGGCCGTCTTGCTACGCTTGTGCTGGACCGGACGATTCGATGGCGAAGCCGGGGATCGCGGGACTTTTCGCTGGCCCGGCGAGGCTGAAGCCGACGGCGGAGTCATTGATGAAGAAACGGGGGTGTGACTCGTCGAGGCAGTGGCCAGGGACGGCAGAACCACAGGCTGGTCACTAGACATGCGCTGCGCCCTGCCGACATACGGCGCCTGAATGCCACTTTCTATCAGTGCCAGTTTTGTGAACACATCGGCTTCGGTCAGTTCTTTTTCTATGCTGGACTGTTCGATATGGATGTTCACCACCTCCTGCAGCGCCGATATCGCTGCGTCCTTCGCGTCGATTTTTCTTGCAATATCCAGCCATGCAGAAAGGATTTTTTCGGGGTCAATGATGTCGCTTGAGGCTGCAAATTCGTTATTGAATGACTTGATTGCTGCGAGCATGTCATTCGACAAGGCGCGCGGTGCAAGCGCCGTGATGGTCGTGTCCAGTATCTGCTTCAACCGCCAGCGCCGCTGCTGGTTGATGCTGCTCGTCTTTGCGATCGACGAGGGGCCGCTCAGCAGGTAATTTTTTCGCTTTTCCTGCGACGTGTCGTCGGAGGCTTTATCTGCTCTCGGCCTGAATTGATGCGACCTGCGCTTGAGCATCAGTTCGGCAACGTCATCCGGCGGGGTTTTCAATGATTCGGCAAGCAGTTCTGGCGCCGACACGGACAGGGCGGCGTGCAGGGACTGGATGATGTGAGCGGCAGTGTTGCTTGACTCGATGGTTCCGCTCTGCAGGGAGAACTCCTTCAGAATCAGAGGTATCAGAAAGCTGTCGAGCAAGACTTTGCCCAGCCAATCCTTGCGTGCTTTGGTGAATTCTTCATGGATCATCCTGATGCCGGCATCGGTGGAGAGCAGGAGCCGTATCTGCCGGTGATCCGCCGCTTGCAGGAAGAACCTCAGCTTTTCAGGCAGCCTGTTTCTCCCTTTGCCGCCAGAGAGGTTGAAGAAAGCGCCGGCAAATCCGGCGGTCAGGAAGGCCAGCATGTCGTTGGCTTCTTTTTCCTGTTTTTCGTTCAAGATGGAATTCTCGTCGCGCCCATTGAAATAGGCCGACCTGATTCTCACCATCGATTGGCTGGCGATTTCCCAGCCCTCTGATGTCTTCATCTCCCCGGAAAACATTTTCACCATCAGCTCGTCGGGACGGACTTTGGCATCTGCCGGCTTTCCTGAATAGCGTTGCAGGCTCGCCGTCATCTGGTTGACCGCGACCTCGTCATCCGGCCTGCCCGCTTTGCGCAATAGCTGCCTGTCCATCAGGTCTGCCAGGTCGTTGGCCAGTTGCTGCTCCGGCGTCAGCGACTTGCGCGCCGGATTCGGCTTCTTGGTGCGAAGTTTCGGCGGCGAGGATGGCAAATCCGCAGGGCCTTGTGGCTTCGAAGGTTTCGATGCATCCGATGAGCGCGGCTGCTTCGCCGCATCGGCATCCTTGCTCCTGCGAGAGGTCGAAATAGATTTTCCGTCGGGGGTCTGGCTGGATGACGGACCTGAATCCTCGGGGTTGGAAACTGGCCGGATGATCAGCGGACTGGACACACTGCGCTCTCGCGTACTCAGTTTGTTGCGCACGACAGGTAGGTTCAGTTTTTGTGGCGGACTGGCCTGTGCAAACTTTTTTTTCGTCGTGGATCCTGACGTGGAATTTTGCTTTTGTTCTTTGCCCGATGTGCTGGTCTGGCTTTTCTTTTCACCTGTATCAGCATCTGTTTCCTTGTCTTTTGGTTCTTGTTTGGCAGGCGCAGGAATCAGGTTCAAGGAAGGGGTACGGCTGAGAGACATGAATGCTCCGGTTCAGTGGGTCAATGAAATTCGGGCAATAGGTAACTCATGCTGCAGCGCAGTTCGCGGCCGTCATCAACTAACAGAAATCTCTGCTCTCCGTTTGCAAGCTCCCTAGCAACTCACTGAGATCAACTAGCCGTTTAGCGACCAAATGATGCACATTGTTTTCTGCTTGCCATATTCCATACACGGCCAGCAGCGATGACTGCAGTAATTCCCTGCGCTGCTGCTCGACCAGTGCCGGCCAGACGATCACATTGACGACGCCAGTTTCATCTTCGAGCGTGACGAAGACTGTGCCCTTCGCCGTTGCCGGTCGCTGCCGCAGGGTGACGATGCCGCAGGCGCGCGCAATCTGTCCGTGTTTGAAGCTGAGTAGCGTGCTGGCGGGCAGCAGCCGGCGCTGCAGTAAACGCTCGCGCAGCAAGGCCAGCGGATGGCGTCCTAATGTCAGTCCTATTGATCGATAATCAGCGACTATCTGCTGCGCTTCATTCGGTGCCGGCAGTTGAATATCATCCGGCGCGATGCGGCCCGCTTTCAGCAAGCCCTTGCCGGGCGCGGCAACAGCGGCATGCCACAGCGCTTCACGTCGGTTGCCTGCGATCGACTGCAAGGCATTCGCTGAGGCCAGTGCCTGCAAGTCGGTCGATGACAGGCTCGCGCGCAATGCAAGATCATTCAGGTCGCTGAAGTCTTTCACCGCGCGCGCTTCCTCGATGCGCCAGCCGGACTGCTGCTTGAGTCCCTGTACGATGTTCAATCCAAGCCGCACCGCGGTCTGCTGGCCGTCGACGCTTTCCAGTGTTGCCTCCCAGTCGCTGCGCGTCACATCGGCCGCCCTCACCTCGACGCCGTGGCGGCGCGCATCCTGCACCAGCTGCGACGGCGAATAAAATCCCATTGGCTGGCTGTTCAGCAGTGCCGCGAGGAAGGCCGCCGGATGATGGCGCTTCATCCACGCGCTTGCATACGCAGGCAGCGCGAAGCTGGCGGCATGGCTTTCGGGGAAACCGTATTCGGCGAAGCCTTCGATCTGGCTGAACAGTGCCTCGGCAAACTCGCGGTCGTAGCCGCGCTCAAGCATGCCGCCCACCAGCTTGTCGTGGAATTTGTCCAGGCCGCCCTTGCGCTTCCATGCAGCCATTGCGCGCCGCAATTGGTCGGCTTCGCCGGCGCTGAAGCCGGCGGCCAGCATCGCCAGCTGCATCACCTGCTCCTGGAAGATGGGCACGCCGAGTGTGCGCGACAGCGCGGCTTTCACGTCCTCGCTCGGATAAGTGACGGGCTCGATTCCCTGTCGCCGGCGCAGGTAAGGATGGATCATGCCGCCCTGTATCGGACCGGGACGGATGATCGCCACTTCGATCACGAGATCGTAGAAGGTGCGCGGCTTCAGTCGCGGCAGCATGCTCATTTGCGCGCGGCTCTCGATCTGGAACACGCCCACGGTGTCGGCCTTGCTGATCATTTCGTAGGTGGACGAATCTTCCGCCGGTATGTCGGACAGCTCGAAAGGCTGGCCCTGCTGCTGCGCGATCAGCTCCAGTCCGCGCCGCAGCGCCGACAGCATGCCGAGCGCAAGGATGTCGATCTTCAGCAGGCCGAGCGCATCAAGGTCGTCCTTGTCCCATTGCACCACGCTGCGCTCTTCCATCGACGCCTTTTCGATCGGCACCAGCCGCGACAGCTTGTCGCGCGCGATCACGAATCCGCCCGGATGCTGCGACAGGTGGCGCGGGAAACCCATCAGCTCGATCGCAACCTGCCGCCAGTGCAGCGCCACCGGCGAATCCGGATCAAGCCCGCATTCGGTGAAGCGCTCGCTCAGGTCTTCCCGGCTGTCCCACCAGCGCTGAGATTTCGCAAGCTGGTCGATGATCTGCAGGTCGATGCCGAGCGCCTTGCCGGCTTCACGGATCGCGCTCTTCGGACGGTAGGTAATGACGACGCCAGTCAGCGCGGCGCGATGGCGGCCGTATTTCCGGTAGATGTACTGGATCACCTCTTCGCGCCGCTGGTGCTCGAAATCGACGTCGATGTCGGGCGGCTCGTTGCGTTCTTTCGAAATGAAACGCTCGAACAGCAGGTTGCCGCGCGCCGGATCGACTTCGGTGATGCCCAGGCAATAGCAGACCGCCGAGTTCGCGGCCGAGCCGCGTCCCTGGCACAGGATGTGGCGGCTCTTCGCGAAAGACACGATGTCGTACACGGTCAGGAAATAAGGCTCGTAATGCATGTCGGCGATCAGCTGCAGTTCATGCTCGATCTGCTGCTGTACGTGGGCCGGAATGCCGGCCGGGAAGCGCTTGCGTGCGCCTATCCATGTCTGCTCGCGCAGATGACTCGAGGGCGTATGGCCGGGCGGCACCAGTTCATCCGGATATTCGTAGCGCAACTGGTCGAGCGAAAAATTGCAGTGCGCTGCTATCGCGACGGTCTCGGCCAGCGCTTGCTGCGGAAGCATGTTGGCCAGCCGCAAGCGTGAGCGCAGGTGCTGCTCGGCATTCATGAACAGGCCGCGCCCGCATTGCGCCACCGGTTGCCCGAGCCGGATCGAGCTCAGCACGTCCTGCAGCCTCTTGCGTGAGCGTACATGCATGCAGATGTCGCCGGTGGCGGCGACCTGCAGCGCATGCATGGCGGCGACCTGCAGCACGGTGCGCTTGTGCCGCTCGTCATGACCGCGGTACAGCAGCGTCAAGGCGATGCGCGCGCGTTCACCGAAAGTCATACGCATCCATGCGGCTTGATCGCCCAGCTCGTCGGCGCCGATGCAATAGTCGGGCGCGAGCAGCAGGATGCAGTCAGGCAGGCTGCGCAGATGCCGGAGGTCTTCGGGTGGCGAGCTGAAGTCGGCGGCATGCAGCAGGTAATCGCCCTTGTCGACGCGGTTGCGCGCCAGCGTGATCAGCTCGCACAGATTGCCGTAGCCGTCGCGGTTCATCGCCAGCGCGACCAGCCGGAATGATTTTCCCTGCGCATCGTTCACGCGGAACTGGCTGCCGACGATCAGCTGCAGCCCTTGCCGCTTCGCCTCGCCATGCGCGCGCACCACGCCGGCGACCGAGCATTCATCGGTGATCGCGATGGCGGCATAGCCGAGTTAGGCCGCGCGCGCGACCAGCTGCTCGGGATGTGATGCGCCGCGCAGGAAGCTGAAGTTGGATGCGCATTGCAGCTCGGCGTAGGGTGGGAGATACGATGGCATGTTATTTATTGGTGATTCATCCGAACAAGCCATGCAAAAACCATTGCGCGCTGCCCGCATCGCGTTCGCGATAAACCCAATAGCACGCGCCCTCTTTTCCCTGCGCGACGAAGTAATCGCGCAAGGCCAGCGCGCCATCCCACCAGCCGGCCTCGATGCGCTCCGGCCCCGACAACAAGCTTAAAGGCGAGCCATAGAACGGACGATGCTGGCGCACGACCAATGGCAGCGGCTGTTCAAGCAGCCAGAAAGGCCGCGACGCAGTCGGCATCCCGGCCTGCATTGCCGACGCTGACTCAGCGGCGGCCTGCCACTGGTTCGCCAGCTCCGGCCGGTAATCCGCGCAAGGCCCAGGCAGCTTCAGCGCATCCGGCCCAAGCCGCGCGACCAGCAGCTCGAGCAGGCGGTGATAATCTTCTGCCGTGCCACCGGGCTCGCTGAACAGCTGCGTGGTCGGCGGTTCCCACGCGCCGAGTTGCGTCGCTTCGAGACGCAAGGCGATCACGGGTGCGGCCAGTGGCAGGCGGTTCAACCTTTCCTTGAGCAGGCGAATCAGGTGCGCTTCCTGCCAGGCCGGTTCGGCCAGCGCAATCTCCAGCGAAGTCGGCTCACGTCGCGCCCGCCCGCGTTCATGCTCGAGCCACAGCACGAAGCGCGATACCGCCTTTTGCTGCGCGACCAGCCAGCCCGTCATTTGCGCCAGCAGCCGCTCGGCGGCAAATAGCAGCATCGGCGCTTCGGCGATCCGGTATGGCAGCTCGACTGCGGCCTGGAAGCTTTCCGGTGCGGGCAGCCAGTCAAACAATTCCGGCGATTCGCCGTAGGCACGATCGAGCGCATCCAGCAAGACGGCGTGCGTGCGCCGTTTCAGTCCGGTACGCGGCAGGTGCCGCAGGTCGGCAAGCAGGCGGCAGCCTATGCCGTCCAGCCATTCCGCGTGGCGAGCGGCTTCGGGCAGCAGGGTAAAAGGCAGTGTGTCAAGTCGGCGCTGCAGGGTGTTCATTTTCACCGCGCGACGATGGCGCGAACGATGCCGTGCGAACAGCCATGCGCCCTGCGCAGTCGGCGCCATGCCCAGACTGGCGGCAAAGCCTAGCCTGTGTACGCTGGCGCGCACACGCCGCGACAAATGACGATGGCCGCCGAACAGCAACAGGCTAGCGCTGACCTCCAGCAGCAGACTGCGGTCATCGGCAGCAGCGATCTCGGGCGTGTACTGCATCAGTGCCAGCGATATCGCATCGAAGGCTTCCTGTTCGCGCTGTGGATCACGGGGCTGCAGCACGACCTGCGGGGCGATCGCCTGCACGCTTGCGCCGCGCATGCCGATGCGCGCGCCCTGCGCTGCCGCCAGCCGCGTCATTGCGATCACCTGTCCGCCATCGATGATGGCCAGCGGCAGCGGCTCAGACCAGCGCGGGTACAGCGCCTGCAGCGGCAGCCATGGCAGGGTGACGGCGATCCAGCAGCGCATCGCTTGCCTCGTTTGCAGAAAGTATCGTTTCAGCCGCACGCTCGTCGCGGCCGGACCAGAACAGCTGAATGGGCGCATCGCATTGCGGTCCGCGTCGTTTCAGCAATTCAAGCTGCACGCCACCGGCCAGCGGACGCAACGCGATCCGCAATGGCGCAGGCGATGCTTCGGTAGCCGAGGCCAGCGGACGCAGCAGCCAGCACAGCATGTCCGACGATTGCGCGGCCAGCTGCAATCGTCGCAGCGACTCATGGCGCAGCGTGTCTTGCCAGAACAGCAGCGCGCCGCAGCTGCCGTTGCGCAGCACCTGCTCGGCGCTCCATAGCACATCGGCATGCCGCTTCGCCCGTATCCAGAGCAGGCGCTCCGGTGCCAGCCCCCAGTCGTGCCAGGCGGCGATCTGCGGCAAGTGCGGCGGCTGCAGCAGCGCGATGCGGCGCTGGCCAAGGCTTTGCAGCGCCGGCCGCAGCAGGCGCATCTCGCCGATGCCGGCCTGTTGCAGCAGCAATTCAATTAGCCCCCCGTGCGGCCAGCCATGGTTGGGCAGTTCATGATCGAGCGCAGGATGGCCGGTCGGTGTGACGGCGGAGCGCGCCGATCCCATCTGTCCGGCGCGCCAGACGAATTCATGCAATGCAGGTGGCAGCGACGGCGAAGCGGCCGGCGCCGCGCTGGCGGAGACGGTCATGGTTATCCTCTTGCTTTTGTGAAATGTAGTTCGATCAACGTTTATACTGTACAAATATACAGTATAAACAGTCGGCAAGCGTAGAGGAGAGGCAAAAACAGAGGATAAAAAATCAAGGGAAGACCGTTGCCTTCCCTTGGCCCGCGCGGCTGGCTGGCAAGGAAAGCCCGGGGGCGTGAAGCCCTCAGGCGTGGAGATGGAAGGAGTCGTTCAGCCCTGGCAGCGGCGGTGCTTCAGCGATGTCGGCCTTGGCGACATAGTCAGTCCAGGAGCGCACGATCTTCAGGAACTTGTCCAGCTCTTGCTGCAAGTCGGCCAGCGTCAGTCCCTGAATGCAGAGCTCGGTGCTGATGATCAGTGCGCCCTGCGGGCCGGCCAGCCCGATCTTCACGCCGCCGCTGGCGCGCCACATCAGGTTGTAGCAGAGCAGCGTTTCATAGACCGCGCGCTGCTGCCCCTCGGCCGCCGCGCCGAGTTCGGCCGAGATCACGATACGGGACGGATCATCGGCTGCCTCCATGATGAGGATGGTTTCATCGGAAAACTGTATCGCCCAGCTTGGTTCTTCGGTCTGCACGACGGCATCGATATCGGGCATGCTGGGGCCAAGCTCCTGTACGAGCTGCCGTATCTGTTCGATGGTAGTTGTCATGGTCATCCTGTCTCGTGGGTCTTGCTGGAAATTGCCCGGCTATTGCAGGCTGGCGTTGCGCGACTGAACAAGCGACTGGGCCTGCGATGTCAGTTGCTGCATCTTGTTCAACATGTTCAGCAGCCCTGTCGCGCGTGCGGGATCGCCATAGTTGATCTTCAGGCTGGCATTGGCCGCCGGCGCGGAGGCCGCTTCCGGCGCGCTGCCCAGTGCAGCGGCGCTTGCCGCCCCCGACATTCCGTTGATGCTGGACATGG
>JACCDS010433360.1_pt1 | contig 11033 bp, 7 predicted proteins | sample 7446441 | NCBI WGS metagenome assembly JACCDS01 (sample SAMN15323445, study PRJNA562643) | freshwater metagenome | isolation source: river surface water | place: USA:Blue River Watershed | collected 2017-08-17 | reverse complement strand
GGCGTCCACACGCTGGCGTATTTGGCGGCCGACTTGGCAGGCCGCGGGCGCAAGATGATGCCGTGCAGGATGAGCAGCCACAGCAGGCGCGGAATCTCCACCACGCGCGGGTCGCCCAGAAATTCGGCCAGATAGCGGCGCACGGCGGGGGCGGTGGGTTCGTCGGGCGTGCCCAGGTTGCACAGCAGCACCGCAGTGCGCGGCACCTGGCCATGGGTGAAGGGGGGCTCGGGCTGGAAGGGGGATTGGAAGAGCATGCGGTATTCTCCCGCACCTATGCTGCAACTCTCCACCATCAAGGCCATTACCCTGGACCTGGACGACACTTTGTGGCCGATCTGGCCGTGTATCGAGCGGGCCGAGCAGGTGCTGCATGGCTGGTTGCTGCAATATGCCCCGGCCACCGCCACCCTGTATACCGACCCGCACGCGCGCCGCACGCTGCGCGAGGACACCGAGCGGCAGTGGGCCGCCCAGGCGCACGACCTGAGCGTGCTGCGGCGCGAGTCGATCCGGCTGGCGCTGGAGCGGGCGGGCGATGACACCGACTTGACCGAACCGGCCTTTGACGTATTTTTTGCCGAGCGCATGCGCGTGGAGCTGTTTGACGACGCGCTGGAAACGCTGGACTGGATGGCGCAACGCTGGCCGCTGTATGCGGTGTCCAACGGCAATGCCGATGTCAACAAGGTGGGGCTGGGGGCTTACTTTACGGGCAGCATTTGCGCGCGCGAGGCGGGTGTTGGCAAGCCAGACCCGAAGATATTTTTGGATGCCGCGCGTGCCTTGCAGGTGGCACCCGCACACATCTTGCACGTGGGCGACGATGCGGCGCTGGACGTGTTGGGCGCGCTGGGCGTGGGCATGCAGACGGTGTGGGTGAACCGCGCCGAGCACCTGTGGAGCCACGCGCAGCACCCGCATGCCACGGTGGCCAGCCTGACCGAGCTGCGCGACCTGCTCAGCGCACCTTAAACCTTGTCAAAGTCGGTGCTCAGGGCGCCGGTTTGAAGCGCAGGCTGCTCTTGGTGTGCGCCCGCACATCGTCTTCGCTCAGGTGCTGGGGCACATAGCCCCCGGCCATGTAGCGCTCGGCCTGGTCGGCATAGTGCGTGTCAAACAGCACACCGCTTTGTCCCACGGGGTTGATACCCACGGCACGGCTGGCGTCTGCAAAATCAATCACCCGCCGCGTGGAGGGCCCATAACTCACGGCCCAAGGCGCAGGGCCCACGGGGTTGGACAGGTTGTTGGGCGTTTCGCGCCCGCCCGGTGCCGGGAAGGGGCCCACGTTAAACAGCAGGTGCAGCGGCTTCTGGCGGCCCAGCGGATGCACATGGGTGACGGTGTGCGCAGCACCCCAGCGCCAGTCCAGCAGGCTGGTGCCGTACAGGCCCTGCAGGTGCTTGAGCGTGTTGGACCAGGCGATGCGCACGGTCTCGAAATGGCTCTCTTGGGCCTTGGTGGTTTTGTTGTCCCACCACGGGGATTTGGGGTCGGCCACCAGCAGGGGCAGGGCGGCGTCCAGCGCGCGGGTGTTGAGCAGGTTTTTGAATTGCACGTCGCCCAGCTCGTCTTCCATGGCGGCTTTGGCCAGCTCGTACAGCATCTGGCTGAACAGGGTGGCGGCGATGCTGTCGGTGCTGTAGTTGCCGTCCCACTTCTCCAGTGGCTCCATGAAGGCTTTTTCGTTGGGGTCGGTCACCACGGCCTGCATCACGGGCAAGAGGTTTTGCAACACGCGGCGGCCATAGCCATTGCTGGTGTCCAGCTGCAGGGTTTGCGCGGCGGGGCTGTCCCACAGGGTTTTGGGGTTGGAGAGCACGGCATCCAGGCGGCGCGCGCGGTCTGGCAAGTTGTAGTAGCCCGGCACGGGCACGCCACTGCTGGGCTGGGGCTGGTGGTTGGCCGACATGATGTAGCCGCGCGCCGGGTTTTCTTCCTGCGGGTTGAACATGAAGGCGTAGAAGCCGGGTTTCTCGGCCTCGTCCTTGGAGGCGTCCAGGATGAAGGTGGGGTTCACGCCCTCGGGGCGCTGCGGCAGCTTGGCCGCGGCCCACCAGCCGATGTCGCCCTTGGCATTGGCCCAGACCACATTGAGACCGGGCGCGTGGATTTTGCTGGCAGCCTCGCGCGCCTTGTCACGTGTGTCGGCGCGGTTGAGCTCGTAAAAGGCCTGCAGCGCGGGGTTTTCGGTTTCCAGAAAGGTCCACCACATGGCAATCGGTGTATCGCCCAGGCTGTCCTTGAAGGCATCGTTGATGATGGGGCCGTGCGGTGAGCGGCGCAGTACCAGCTGCACCGGCGCGGCGCCCTTGACGGTGATGGTTTCCGAGCGTGTGCTGAGGTTGACCCACTGGCCTTTGTGCCAGACCTGCTGCGGGTTGGCAGGGTTCACTTTTTCGGCCACCAGGTCCATGTCGTCGTTCTGGAACATGGTCAGGCTCCAGCCAAAGTCCATGTTGTGGCCCAGCAGCGAAAACGGGCTCAGGGCCTGAAAGTGGCCGTAGAGCTCAAAGTCGGGCGCACTCAGGTGCGCCTCGTACCAGACGCTGGGCGTGGAAAACCCGATGTGCGGGTCACCCGCCAGCAGCGGCTTGCCACTGGCCGTGCGCTTGCCCGAGATGGCCCAGGCGTTGCTGCCTTCAAACAGGGGCACACCGGCCAAGTCCATCGCGTCCTGGCTGATGGCGGCGATGCGGTTCAGGCTGTCCCAATTGAGGGTGTTGCCTTGTGCCAGCGGGGTGATCACGCCTTCGGGGTGCCAGTCGATGTCAAAGGCGCGAAGGTAGTCGGGGCCCAGCTTGTCGCGGATGAAGGTCATGGTCGGCTCGGTGCGCAAGGCTGCGGCAAAGCTGTAGGCCAGGTAGCCCGACACGGCCAGCGTGTCTTCAGGCGTGAAGGGCTGGTGCGGGATGCCAAGGATGTCGAACTCGATGGGCGAGCGGTTGTGGTCCTGGTACTGGTTGATGCCGTCCAGGTAGGCCAGCAGGGCCTGGTTGGCCGGGGTCGTCATGTCCAGCTTGGCGGCCGCGGCCTTGGCGTGGGCGCGGATGCCCAGGGTGCGGAACAGGGTGTCCACCTCCACCAGCTTGGGGCCCAAAATTTCGGCCAGCTCCCCCTTGGCCAGGCGGCGCACCATTTCCATCTGGAACAGACGGTGCTGGGCGTGCACATAACCCAGCGCGCGGTACATGTCGGTCTGGTTGTTGGCGGTGATGTGGGGTACGCCGCGTTCGTCAAACTGCACGCTCACCGGTGCGCTGAGTTTGGCCATCTCCAGCGTGCCACTGCGCACGGGTTGCTTGTGGTACAGGTACCAGCCGCCCAGGGCCACCAGCCCCAGCACGAGCAGGCCCAGCAGGCCGCCCACTAGTTTGAGAATCAGTTTCACGTGTCGTCTCCGTGGCGTGTTGTGGTGTGTGTGGCCCAAATCATAGTGGGCCCATGGCTAGGAAGACAGCGCCTGCGCGACTGCCACCCCGCTGCGCACCGCACCTTCCAGCGTGGCGGGGTAGGGGCCTGCCACATAGTCGCCACAGGCCCACAGGCCGGGCGCGATGGCTGTGCCGGGGCGCACCAGGCCGGGCGTGCAGGCAAAGGTGGCGCGTTTCTCCACCACGGTTTGCAGCGGCGTGAGCGCCAGGCCCAGTTGCGCCTGTGCCTGAGCCAGCACCCGGGTTTGCAGGGTGTCGCGGTCGCCCTCGCTGGCGCTGACCACAAAGGCCAGCAGGCCCGCCGGGCCACCGAGCTGGCCGCGGTCGAATACAAACTGGGCGGGGTGGGCCGCATCGCTGCGCAGGGCCAGCATGGGCTGGCTGAGGCGGGCATTGGCGGCGTGTGCGTAGACGGTGGCAATCGCCTCAAACTGCAGGGCCTGCGCGGTAGCGGCCCAGGTTTGCATCTGGGGTGCTATGGTTTCAGGAGCTGTTTGCGCAGATTCCACGAGGGATAGGGCCGCATTGGACGATGAAGTGGCCCAAATCACGGCATCAAACGGCTGGCCGTTGACCTGCCAGCCCGTGCCCTGCACGCAGAGGCGGTCCACACGCGTCCCCAGCTGCACCATGCCACCCTGCGCCTGCAGCCAGTTGGCGGCGGTCTGGGGGAAGAGCGTAGCCAAGTCGGTGCGCGGCAGCAGCAGGTTGGAGCTGCCGCGTCCACCAAACAGCGAGTCCCGCAGCACGGTGAGGAACACCTGGCCGCTGGCGCGCGCGGCGGGCGTGTTGAGGGCGGACACACACAGCGGGTCGATCATGGTGGCCAACACGGTGGGCGTGAGCGTGCTGCACAGGTCGGCCACACTGGTCTGCGGCGCGCAGGCAAAGCCGCCCAGTTGCCAGCCGGTGGCGGCGCGCAGCAGGCTCCATTTGTCGGCCCAGGTCCAGCCCCCGGCCGTGGCAATGCCGGCCAGCGCATCCAGCGGGCTTGGCCAGTCGGGCAGGGCCAGGCCGTCGCCATCGGGGAAGAGCAGGGTGAGCGGCAGGCGCAGCAGCGTGGCCTCGGGGTCCACGCCCACGGTGCGCATGAGCTTCAGGGTCTCGGAGTAAGCGCCAATCAGGATGTGCTGGCCGTTGTCCAACACCACAGGCGTGCCATCCGGCATAGTGCCATTCAGGGCCCTGGCCCGCCCCCCGACTGCGCGGGCTGCTTCAAAAACAGTAGCGTGGTGGCCAGCTTGTGTAGCGGTCACTGCCGCAGCGATGCCGGCCCAGCCGGCGCCGACAATTGCAACTTTCACAAGCGACCCAAGGCTTGCACCTTCCACGCCAGCCAGAGTTTGCGCAGCGGCGTCAGCGCAATGCGCTGGTGCAGTACCTGGAAGTTGTCGGCCTCGATCTCGCGCAGCAGGGCGCGGTAGATGCTGGCCATCATGAGGCCGGGCTTCTGCGCGCGGCGGTCAGCAGCGGGCAAGAGCGCCAGCGCTTCGTCATACAAGCCTTGGGCGCGCTGCGCTTGGAACTTCATCAACGCGGTAAAGCGGTCGGAATACGTGCGCTTCAAGATCTCGTGGGCCTTCACGTCGAACTGCTGCAGCTCGTTGACGGGCAGGTAGATGCGTCCGCGCATGGCGTCTTCGCCCACGTCGCGGATGATGTTGGTGAGCTGCAGGGCCTGGCCCAGCTTGTGGGCGTAGGCGGTGGTCTGCGGGTCGGTCTGGCCGAAGATGCGGGCCGCCACCTCGCCCACCACGCCAGCCACCAGGTGGCAGTAGCGCTGCAGGTTGGGGTAGTCCAGGTAGCGGGTCTGCTCCAGGTCCATCTGGCAGCCTTCGATGACGCCCTGCAGGTGGCGCGCCTCGATGCCGTAGGTGGCCGTGTGTGGCATCAGGGCCTTCATCACTGGGTGACTGGGTTGGCCGCCAAAGGCTTTGCTGACCTCGCTCTGCCACCAGGCCAGTTTGGTGGCCGCTACGCCTTGGTCCACCATCTCATCCACCACATCATCCACTTCGCGGCAGAAGGCATAAAAGGCGGTGATGGCAGCGCGCCGGGGTGCGGGCAGGAACAGGAAGGCGTAATAGAAGCTGCTGCCGCTGGCGGCGGCTTTGTCCTGGACGTATTGCTCTGGGGTCATGGCAGGGATTGTTACATCCCGCCGCAGCTCATTTGAACTCGCTGGGTTTGAAAAAATACTCCTCCGGCATGGCCTGGAAGGCTTCGGTCAGCAGCGGGTTGTCCAAGGCGATGCTGGTGCGCTGCGAGAGCTTGGCGCGCAGCAGGGCGCGCCGGATGGACGGATCGGCGTGGAGCAGCTTCTGAAACGATCCATCGGCAAATGCACGCCGCAGACCCAGCAGGATGCTGGCATGCAGCTCGGTCTGGTCAGGGCGCACATAAAACAGGCGGGCAAACTTGTAGACCAGCAGGGTGTGCGGCTCTACCACCACGGAAGGGGCGAAGTCACCATATTGCTCGGAGAAGCCAAACACCTCGTTCAGGCCCAGGGGCAGAAAGTCAAAGCGCCGTGCTTCGAGCATGGGGAAGAGCGACTCCAGCGTAGGCCCGGTGACCACGGAAATTCCGGCGGCCTGCATGATGGTGTTGTTGGTCCAGCCCAGGCCCTGGCCCGCGCGGTACTGGCGCAGGTCTTGGAGTGTGTGCACTTTGGCAAACTCTTTCTCCCGGGTGTGGTGGACCAGGCTCAGCCGGTGGCCCAACAGTCCGCGGTCGATGGGAAAGTAGATGGCGGAGAAGGCTTTTTCCAGTTCGGCGCCTGAGCCAAAGTCCGCCACATGGATCTCTCCCCGGCGCAGCTGGGCGCGGGCGCGTTCATCGTTGACGGGGATGGGGTTGAGCCAGAGTGCGTAGCTGCGGCCGGATTTTTGCAGGGCCAGATCTAGCACGCGGTAGCCCAGGTTGTCGATGCCGTTTCCATTCAGGTTGGGGTAGACCACCGTGAGTGTGGGGCTCTGGGCCCGGGCCCCAATGCCCACGGCGGCAAGCCCCGACAACGCACACTGCGCAAGCCAGGTGCGGCGGGTCCAACGTGTCTCTGTATTTTCTTGTGTTTGCGCTTGTGAAAGCATGGCGCCGATTGGAGCACGCTTACATGCGCGCGGCCCGCCACAGCAGTAGGGGAAAGTCCCAAGCCCGCAGCACCGGGCGGCGCGTGAGAGTGGTGTAGTCCAGCGCGGCAATCTTGTCCAGAATGCGCAGGCCACCTTGCACCACCAGGCGCAGCTCCCAACCCGCGCGGCCCGGCAGGCGGTGTACCAAATTGGCACCTTTTAGCATGCTAGACCTTGCAGAATCTGCGCAAGAAGCTATTAATTTAGTAGCGGATTCGGTCTGGCGCTGGGCCAGTACGTCGGCCTGTGACACACCAAACTGTGTGCGGGCTGCCTCCGTGAGGTAGTAGCGCCCGCGCGGAATGTCCACGCTCAGGTCCTGCCAAAAGTTGATGAGCTGCAGCGCGCTGCAGATGGCGTCACTCTCCAGTAGGGCTTGGGCATCCTGCACGCCGTACAGGTGCAGCAGCAGGCGACCGACCGGGTTGGCTGACCGGCGGCAGTAGTCCAGCAGTTCGGCGTCGTTGGCGTAGCCGGTGCCATCGCGGGTTTTCTCAATGTCTTGGACAAAGGCATCCAGCAGGTCGTGCAGCAGCTGCACCGGCAACTGGTGCGTTGCAATTGCAGCCTGCAGCGGGCCAAACACCTGGGGCCAGTCGGCAAAGGTGGTACCGCCCTCGGCCGCTTGTTGCAGGGCCTGGCGATAGGCCTGCAGGCTGGCCAGGCGCTGGGCCGGGCTGGCGTCGCCCTCGTCGGCAATGTCGTCCGCGGTGCGGGCAAAGTGGTAAAGGGCGGCAATCGGTGCGCGCAACTGAGGCGGGCAGAGCCAGGAGGCGACCGGGAAATTCTCGTAATGCGTGATGGGGGCGGCGGCCGTAGTGGCAGGCTGGGGGCTGAGCATGGGCGCCATTGTGCCTTTGGGCCCATTCGCGCTGCCGTGCCTTGACAAATATCAGGGCTTACCCTAAATTACTAACCATTCGGTCATTAGTGGTGCTGGTCAGCTCGTCCGGCACCGTATGTTTTTCTTTTTTTGCCTCCCACCACCATGCGCACCAGAACTCTCACCACCGCAGGCGCCGTGCTCGCCACCGTGTTGCTCGTCACCGCCTGCTCCAAGCCTGCCCCGTCTGAGGAGCCGGTGCGTGCGGTCAAGATCAGCACGGTGGGCATGGCCAGCATCCAGTCGGGGGCGGAGTTTTCGGGCGAGGTGCGGCCGCGCATTGAGTCGCGTCTGGGCTTTCGTGTGGCTGGCAAGCTGGTGCGCCGCCCGGTGGAGCTGGGCCAAACCGTAAAGGCCGGCCAGGTGCTGGCGCAGTTGGACCCGCAGGATTACAAGCTGGCGACGGAAGCCGCGCGTGCCCAGGTCGCCGCTGCGGCCACCAACCGCGATCTCGCAGCTGCAGACTTCAAGCGTTTCAAGGAGCTGCGCGACCAGAACTTCATCAGCGGTGCCGAACTGGAGCGTCGCGAAGCAACACTCAAGGCCGCCCAGGCCCAGCTCGATCAGGCGCAGGCCCAGCTCAACAGCCAGGGCAACCAGGCGTCCTACACGACGCTGGTGGCCGATATGGCGGGCGTGGTGACGGCCATCAACGCCGAACCCGGCCAGGTGGTAAGCGCAGGGGCACCGGTGGTGCAAATTGCCCAGGACGGCCCGCGTGACGTGGTGTTCTCGGTGCCCGAAGACAAGGTAGCCATGATCAAGGCGGGTTCCGCGGTGGATGTGAAGGTTTGGGCCAGCAAGACCACCGTGAAGGGCGTGGTGCGCGAAGTGGCGGCCAGTGCCGACCCGGTGACCCGCACCTTTGTGGTGAAGGTGGGGCTGGATGCCAAAGACGCCTTGGCGCTGGGCACCACGGTGTCGGTGGTGCCGCAGGCGTTTGACCGCAGCGGTGTGCAAGTCATCAAGCTGCCCACCAGCGCGCTGGTGCAGAGCGGCAAGTCCACCGCCGTGTGGGTGCTCGACAGTGCCAGCATGACCGTGAAGCTGCAGCCCATCACCGTGGCCACGGCCGATGGCAATGAGGCCGTGGTGGCCGACGGTTTGCAGCCCGGCATGCAGGTGGTGACGGCAGGCGTGCATGTGCTGTCGCCCGGCCAGAAAGTCTCCATTTATAAGGAAAAGTCAGCTGTAGTTGGCGCGGGTACTGCGCAAGCAGCTCCTGAAACTGTAGCGCCCGCTGCCGCCAAGGCCGCCAGCGAAACTGCTGCGAAGTGAGGCGCGCATGAACCTCGACGAACCGAAACCAGGCTTTAACCTCTCCAAGTGGGCGCTGGACCACGCGGCGCTCACGCGCTATCTGATGATCGTTCTGCTGTTGTTGGGGGTAGCCTCCTACTTTCAGCTGGGGCAGGACGAAGACCCGCCGTTCACCTTCCGCGCCATGGTGGTGCGCACCTACTGGCCCGGCGCTACGGCACAGCAGGTGGCAGAGCAGGTGACCGACAAGATCGAGCGCACCCTGCAAGAGGTGCCTTATGCCGACAAGATCCGCAGCTACTCCAAGCCCGGTGAGTCGCAAATCATTTTCCAGATCAAGGATTCCAGCAAACCGTCGGACGTGCCCAACGTCTGGTACAGCGTGCGCAAGAAGGTGGGCGACATCCGCGGAACCTTGCCCGGCGGTGTGGTCGGCCCCTTCTTCAACGATGACTTTGGTGACGTGTATGGCGTGATTTACGCGCTGGAGGCCGATGGCTTCAACTACGCAGAGCTCAAGACCTTTGCCGACGACGTGCGCCAGCGCCTGCTGCGGGTGCCCGATGTGGCCAAGGTGGAGCTGTTTGGTGCGCAAGATGAAAAGCTGTACATCGAAATCTCGCAGAAGCGCTTGGCCCAGCTTGGGCTGGACTTGAACCAGGTGCTGGCCCAACTGGGTCAGCAGAACGCGGTGGAATCTGCCGGTGCCGTACAAACCCCATTGGACGTGGTGCAGGTGCGCGTGGGCGGCCAATTCAACCGTGTGGAAGAGCTGCAGGCCATGCCGATCCGCGGCGCCTCCGGCAACCAGTTGCAGCTCAAAGACATTGCCACCATTGCCAAGGGCTATGTGGACCCACCGTCGGTGAAGGTGCACCACCAGGGCAAGGAAGTGATCGCGCTGGGGGTGTCCATGACAAAGGGTGGCGACATCATTGCACTGGGCAAGTCCCTGGAGAAAGCGTTTGTCGGTATCGAGCGGGATCTGCCCGCCGGCATCAAGTTGGTGCAACTGCAGGACCAACCGAAGTCGGTCACATCTTCGGTCAATGAATTTGTGAAAGTGCTGATTGAGGCGGTGGTGATTGTGCTGGCGGTGAGTTTTATCTCGCTGGGCTTGCACAAGCGCCCCGGCAAGAATCCGCTGTGGAAGCGCTGGATTCTGGACATCCGCCCCGGCCTGGTGGTGGGCATCACCATCCCGCTGGTGCTCGCGGTGACCTTTTTGGGCATGTACTACTGGGGCATTGGCCTGCACAAAATTTCATTGGGATCGCTGATCATTGCGCTGGGTTTGCTGGTGGACGACGCCATCATTGCGGTGGAAATGATGGTGCGCAAGATGGAGGAGGGCTACGACAAGGTGCGCGCTGCCACCTTCGCGTACGAAGTGACTGCCATGCCCATGTTGACGGGCACGTTGATCACCGCTGTGGGCTTCTTGCCCATCGGTCTGGCCAAGTACACCACGGGCGCGTACACCTTTGCCATCTTCGCGGTGACGGTGCTGGCGCTGATCTTGAGCTGGTTTGTGTCGGTGTACTTTGTGCCCTACCTGGGCACGCTGCTGCTCAAGGAGCACAAGCACGTTGCGGGTGAGGAGAGTGTGCATGCCGAGCACTTCGACACGCCGTTCTACAACATCTTCCGCAAGACCGTGAACTGGTGTGTGCAGCACCGTTGGATGACTATTGGCGCCACCATTTTGGTGTTCGCGATGGGCATTGTCGGTATGGGCAAGGTGCAGCAGCAGTTCTTCCCCGATTCCAGCCGCCCCGAAGTGTTGGTGGACATTTGGTTCCCTGAAGGCACCTCGTTTGCTGCCAACCAAGAGGTGACCCAGCGCGTGGAGCAGCGCTTGATGGCGGAGGAGGGCGTGAGCACCGTGAGCACCTGGATTGGCTCTGGCGTGCCGCGCTTTTACCTGCCGCTGGACCAGGTGTTCCCGCAGACCAACGTGTCGCAGTTCATCATCATCCCCAAGGATTTGAAGGTGCGCGAAAGTCTGCGCGTGAAACTGCCGGCGCTGCTGGCCAGCGAATTCCCCGAGGTGCGGGGTCGCGTGAAGCTGCTGCCCAACGGCCCGCCCGTGCCTTACCCCGTGCAGTTCCGTGTGGTCGGCCCTGATCCGATTGCCTTGCGTGATCGCGCGGACGAAGTCAAGGCCGTGATGCGCGCCAGCCCGAACACGCGCGGTGTGAACGACAACTGGAATGAGTCGGTCAAGGTGCTGCGTCTGGAAGTGGACCAGGCCAAGGCCCGCGCCTTGGGTGTGACCAGCCAGTCGATCGCCCAAGCCTCCAAGACGGTGCTGGCCGG
>JACCDS010875784.1_pt1 | contig 11035 bp, 7 predicted proteins | sample 7446441 | NCBI WGS metagenome assembly JACCDS01 (sample SAMN15323445, study PRJNA562643) | freshwater metagenome | isolation source: river surface water | place: USA:Blue River Watershed | collected 2017-08-17 | reverse complement strand
GTGGCGACCCCATCAATGGCCTGAAGCACATCGACGTGATGCGTGCTTTCAACGACGATCCAGACACCGATGCCGTGATCATGATCGGCGAAATCGGTGGTCCAGATGAAGCCGAAGCCGCCATGTGGTGCAAGGCCAACATGAAGAAGCCGATTGTCGGGTTCATCGCAGGTGTGACAGCCCCTGCGGGCAAACGCATGGGCCACGCTGGCGCCCTGATCAGCGGTGGCGCTGACACGGCCGATGCCAAGCTGGCCATCATGGAAGAATGCGGTTTCAAGGTCACGCGCAACCCATCTGAAATGGCCAAGCTGCTCAAAGCCATGCTCTGATGGCGATAACGGGCAAATGGTTTTCCGCGCTGGAAAGCCATGTGTCAAAAAAGGCAACGCTTTGCGTTGCCTTTTTTTTTGCTGCGCTGGTCCAATGAATCCAGAGGCCTGCGCGACACTTGTCCACGTGTAAAAGGGTGTCCAACAACGCTTGGCCACAGCGAAGTTGCACGCCAGACAATCCACGGTGGCGGGCCGTTACCGAGCGGCAGGTTCGTCTGGGCAACCGAAGGCAAGGGACGTGGGCAAAAGGCAACACATGAACGTAACGCAGGGCAGAAACGGTGCGGCCATGAAGGCTGAGGCATGGACTGGTTGGTTCCTGCTCGTGTTGACCGCTGCGTTCTGTGCGTTCACAGATGTGCTCGCATCAATTGACAACCGCTTGTTCGACCATGCCAGCATGAACACGGGCAGGGCGCCATCGGACCAGATCGTGGTGGTTGCCATCGATGACCTGAGCATTGCCAACATCGGACCTTGGCCATGGCCGCGTGATGTGCACGCCAAGGTCATCCGGCAATTGTCAGAAGCCAAGGTGGTAGCGGAAACGGTCTTCTTTTTCGAGCCACAGACCGATGGCAGCTTGAAATACCTTTCAGAGATAGAGCGGATGCTGTCCACCGCTCAGCCAGAAGATCCATTGGCAATGCGCCTTTCCGGCATCGTTTCAAGTGCAATGAAGGCGATGAATACGGATGGCGCATTGGCGACCAGCATCCAGCAAGCCCGGAACGTGGTGCTGCCGCTGGCAGTGGGAATCGACCGCGAACAGGGATCAGTTGAAACTGATTTGCCAAACTTCGTCAAAAAGAGCGCGGTGCGCGCAGCCCCTGGCAATGAGTTTCCAGCTTGCAGCCGCGTACAGTCGCCACTGCTTGCGCTGGGCAATGCAGCTGCGGCTGTGGGTTTCCTCGCTCAACGACCCGATCACACAGATGGCGTGACTCGCAGCGCCCCGCTGTTGATCAACTGCAAGGGACTTTGGGTGCCAAGTTTGTCATTGGTGACAGCAGCCAAAGCCCTGAACCTGTCCACCGCAGATTTGCGCCCACAGCCTTCAGGTGCGTTTCAAACAAATGCGCTGAAGATACCGCCCGATGCATCCGACAAGGTGTGGCCACAGTTTTACCCAGGAACGACGGCGCAACCTGCGTTTGCCACCGATTCGTTCTTTGACGTGTACACCGGCAAAATTCCACCATCACGCTATGCGGGCAAGATCGTCATCCTTGGTGTCACCACCGTTGGCACAGACATGCCTTTGGCCACACCACTGTCACCGTCCACGTCACAGACGGTGTTCCTGGCGCACACGGTATCGAGCTTACTGCGCGGTCATTTTTTTGAGCGCCCCACATGGGGCAAATCGGTCACAGCGGGGTTGACTGTATTGGTGGGATTGTTTGTACTGGTGGCGTTGCCTCGCTTGTCAGCCGGATGGGCCGCTGCATCCACAGCGGCCTTGTTACTGGGGATGCTTGGTGCCGAATTTGCATTGATCGCTCACCAGTACACATGGATTCAACTGATGCTGCCGGTGGTGATGCTGACGTTTGCCTACCTCGGACTGATGAGCAAACGCCTTTTGCTTTCCGGGGCAAGAATCGCCCAACCCGGCAACGATTCAGCCGAAGCCAACCGCATGACGGGCCTTGCTTTGCAAGGCCAAGGCCAGTTGGACCTTGCGTTTGAGCATCTTCGCAAAGTGCCTGTGAACGATGCACTGATGGACAACCTAGGCAATCTGGCCCTTGACTTCGAACGCAAGCATCAACTCGACAAGGCACGGGTTGTCTACGAGCACATGGCGGGGCACAACCCCAACCACAAGGGTTTGAGCGAACGCCTCAGGCGCATCAAAGCCCCACTGATGGCCCCGATGAAGGGCAAGTCCGACGGACACGGCGACGGCACGCAGGCACCGGGCAACGATATGGTCGAAAAACCGATGTTGGGTCGTTACCAACTTGAAAAAGAGCTTGGCAGGGGAACCATGGGCGTGGTGTACCTCGGCAAAGACACCCGCATTGGGCGTGTGGTGGCCATCAAAACAATGGCACTCGCGCAGGAGTTTGAAGGCGACGAGCTTGAAGATGCCCGTCAGCGCTTCTTCCGCGAAGCCGAGACCGCTGGTCGCCTGCTGCACCCGAACATCGTGACCATTTTCGATGCCGGAGAAGAACACGGACTGGCCTACATCGCCATGGCATTTCTGAAAGGCAAAGACTTGGCTGGCTACACCCAAGCCACGCATTTGTTGCCAATGGAAACGGTCATCTCCATCGCGGCGCGGGTTGCAGAAGCGTTGGCCTACGCTCACGACCTGAATGTGGTTCACCGAGACATCAAACCGGCCAACATCATGTATGAGCCCGACACGGACATCGTCAAGATCACTGACTTCGGCATCGCTCGCATCACGGATGCCAGCCGCACCCGTACGGGCATCGTATTGGGGACACCCAGTTTCATGTCCCCCGAACAGATCATGGGTAAAAAGGTAGATGGCCGGTCAGATCTGTATTCGCTGGGCGTCATGATCTACCAACTGCTGTCTGGGACATTGCCTTTCCGTGCGGCGTCCATGGCTGAACTGATGTTCAAAATTGCCAACGAACCGGCTCCCGATGTTCGCACCGTCAACCCACGGATCCCTGAAGCGCTGGCCCGGGTCGTTGCCAAGGCTCTGGCCAAACACCACGCCGAACGGTATGCCTCCGGCACACTGATGGCCCAAGACCTGCACGCTTTGTTGCGTGCGCACCCAGGTGATGCCCAACCGACATCGAGTGAAATGCTTCCAACAGCCACAGCTGAACCAGCTGCGGAATTTGCAAAAACCGTCATCATGACCCTGCCACGCGACGCTCAGCGCCCAACTGCTTCAACCTTCAGCACACTTGGGGGTGACCATGAACTTTGAATTTGCCAGTCTGACCGACCCCGGACGCGTGCGACCCAACAACGAAGACTGCGTGGCAACGAGCGATGCGCATGGCTTGGCGGTGCTGGCTGATGGCATGGGAGGCTACAACGCTGGCGAGATTGCCAGCGCCATGGCCGTGTCGTTCATCAGCACTGAGTTGACCCACTGGCTGGCCGAGACTGGGGCTGAGCCCGAGGCAACCAGCGTACAGAATCTGAAACGCGCCATCGAAGCCACCGTGACCCAGGCCAACCTGAGCATTTACAACGCGGCAACAGCCAATGCACAGTTCAGCGGCATGGGAACCACCATCGTCGCGGGGGTGTTCCAACCGTCACACGTGGTGCTGGCCCATGTGGGAGATTCCCGTTGCTACCTGTTGCGCGACCACCGGCTGACACAGCTCACACGTGACCATTCGCTGCTCCAGGAACAGCTGGATGCAGGCCTGATCACCCCTGAGCTGGCCAAAATCGCCACTCACAAAAACCTGGTGACCCGCGCACTGGGTGTAGACACCCATGTTGTGGTGGATGTGCAAGCCCACCCTGCGCAAGCGGGCGATGTTTTTCTGATGTGTTCGGACGGCCTGTCCGACATGGTGGACGAAGATACCCTCCAAGCCGTGCTGGGTGCCCCCATCCCGTTGATGGAGCGTGCACAGGCACTGGTGCGGGCGGCCAACACGGCAGGAGGACGGGACAACATTTCGGTCATACTCGCCCAAGCCAAGGCAAAATCAGAGCACTTGGGCTTCTTCTCCCGCGTGCTGCGCAAGAACTGAAGCCACTGGCGCAGAACAGAACACAGGAGTCGGCCGTGCCGAAAATGATCGTTTCAATCGATGGTGTCGTGATCAAGGAAGTGCAGTTGACGAAAGATCGCACGACCTTGGGCCGTCGACCGTATAACGACGTGGTGATAGACAATTTGGCCGTCAGCGGCGAGCATGCTGTGCTCCAGATGACCGGTGCAGACGTTCACATTGAAGACTTGAACAGCACCAATGGCACGTATATCAATGGCAAAGCGATCAAGAAGCAGCTGCTCAAGCACAACGACACCATTGAAGTCGGCAAGCACAAAATCAAGTTTCTGAACGAACTTGCGGGTGCAGGCTTTGAGAAGACGCAGGTCTTCCGCGCACCTCATGTGACAGCAGATCACCCACCCGTGGGAGGTGCGGCCATCAAGGTCATTTCAGGGGCTGCAGCTGGGCGAGAGGTCACGCTCGTCAAAGTCGTGACCACCATTGGCAAGCCAGGTGTGGCAGTGGCGTCCATTACCCGTCGACCACACGGTTACGTGGTCGCACTGGTCGAAGGTGTGAACAAACCCTTGCTGAATGGCGTGGCGTTGGAGGCCGAACCTCAAATGCTGGGCGATGGAGACATCCTTGAGCTGGCGGGCACAAAAATGCAGTTTGTGATGCTTTAATGGCCACTCTCGATTGAATGCATTGATTTGAATGCTATCAATTAAGAAGCTTACATTCAGACTTGCATTCGCCATCGTTCCGGTGGTTGTCGTGGTTCTTCATGTGATGGGTGTGATGCGGCTGGGGTTGCTCGATTCGGCAGACAACCTGATTTATGACACCCGCTTGCGCATCACGATGCCGCAAACCCTGGATGACCGCATCGTCATCATTGACATTGATGAGAAAAGCCTGGCACAGGTAGGCCGCTGGCCTTGGCCACGCCACAAAATGGCCGCGCTGACCGATGAGCTGTTCGAACGGCAGCATGCCAGCGTGGTGGGTTTCGACGTGGTGTTTGCCGAACCGGACGAGAGTTCCGGCCTGCGCTCCCTACAAAGGCTGGCAGCGAACGAGCTGGCGCACCTGCCGGAAGTGGGCTTGGCCGTGCAAGGGCTGTCTGCAACATTGGACCGCGACCAGCGGTTTGCCCGTGCCCTGACACATCGCCCTGTGGTGTTGGGCCACTATTTCACCGCAGACCGCGACGGCAGAACGACCGGGCAACTGCCCGCACCGGTCATGACCACAGCCGACCTCCAAGACGTTTCGGCGCACTTCATCCAGTGGAATGGCTACGGCGCCAATCTGCCCGCGCTGATGAAGGCCGCGGCGTCAGGCGGGTCATTCAACGCCATCACGGATGACGACGGCGTGGTGCGAGCCGTACCCTTGGTATCCGAATACCAAGGTCAGCTGTTTGCCTCGTTTTCCTTGGCTGTTTACCGTGCGCTGCTGACCGACAGCACCGTTGAACTGGGCTTTCCTCCCACACGCTTTTTACCCAAAGGGTATCAGGGCCTGGAAAGCATCGTGATCCGCCAGGGCGAGCAGGCGGTGGCCTTGCCGGTTGATGCCAGGGTGGGGAGTCTCATCCCCTTCCGCGGACCAGGTGGGCCGCAAGGCGGGTCGTTTCGCTACGTGTCAGCCACCGATGTGCTGCATGCCCGCTTGGCCCCCGATGCACTGAAAGGCAAAATTGTGCTGATCGGGACCACGGCCCCTGGTTTACAAGATTTGCGAGTGACCCCGGTCGGCTCGACCTACCCAGGAGTGGAGGTGCACGCCAACCTGATTTCCGGTTACCTGGACGGGAACGTGCTGGCCAAGCCCGATTACGCCATGGGCTACGAGTTGCTCGTGGTGCTGGCTTCAGGGGTCCTGTTGGCGTTGTTGCTCCCCTGGCTATCAGCTGCCAACGCCATTGTGTTCAGTTTTACGCTGATCCTTGCAGTGTCTGGTTTGAACATCTGGCTGTACCTGGCACATGGCTTGGTCTTGCCCTTGGCATCCTCGGTGGCCATGATTGCAACAGCATTTGTGCTGAACATGGCTTACGGTTATTTTGCAGAGAGCCGGGCCAAGCGGGAGTTGGTGGTTTTGTTTGGCACCTATGTCCCCCCCGAGTTGGTCGATGAAATGGTGAAAAACCCAGAGCATTACTCCATGGAAGCAGAAGCGCGGGAACTCACGGTTTTGTTTTGCGACATGAAGGGTTTTACTCAATTGTCAGAAAATCTCACCCCCGAACAGTTGCAACACATGCTCAACCGCGTGTTCAGCAGGCTGACCGAGGTCATACGGTCGCACAAGGGCACGATCGACAAATACATGGGGGATTGCATCATGGCATTCTGGGGCGCACCGGTGCGCAGCAACGACCATGCGGAACAAGCTGTCCTGGCTGGCCAGGAAATGATCCGAGCCTTGGCACTGGTCAACGCCGAGAATGCGGCGCATGGGTTACCTGCTATCGGGGTAGGTATCGGCATCAACACAGGGCAGATGCTGGTGGGCGACATGGGATCCGACATTCGCCGCAGCTATACCGTCATTGGCGATGCCGTCAACCTTGCCTCGCGCATTGAGTCCCTGTCACGCGTGTATGGGGTTGACATCGTGGTGGGCGAAAGTACACGTCGGCAAGCACAGGGCTTTGCTTGGCAAGAGGTGGACACTGTGGCGGTCAAAGGCAAAGACGAAGCCGTGACCATTCACACGCTGCTCAACAATGGTCAGCCAACAGAAGCCACGCACGCACAAGAAGAATTGTCTGCATGGTCACGCTTTCTGGCTGCCTACAAAACGCAGGACTGGGGTACGTGCGAACACTTGCTCGTTGAGTTGCAGGGCCTGTCGCCAGACCAAGGACTGTACCGTTGCTTTGCTGAACGCATCGCCACATTGCGCCAACACCCACCGTCTGCCCAATGGGACGGCGTGACGCGGTTTGGCATCAAATGAACAGCCGTGAAGCACCGGCTGACAGCCCGGGCAAAGGCACGCTGCATATTCGCGTTTTAGGGTGTGCAGGTGCCATCGCAAAAGGGCACCGCACCACATCATTCCTTGTCAACAGCACGGTCCTGGTTGACGCGGGGACTGGCGTGGGAGACCTCTCCCTGGAGGAAATGGCACGGATTGACCATGTACTGCTGACCCATTCGCACCTCGACCATGTCACTGCATTGCCGTTGATGCTGGATGCTGCAGCCGCATGCCGACGCCATCCGGTAACGGTACACGCCCTGCCCGCCACCATTGCGGCCTTGCGGCAACACATTTTCAATGGAACCATCTGGCCAGATTTCAGTGTTTTGCCCTGCGTTGAACGGCCTTTCATGGTCTTCCATCCTTTCGAAGTGGGGCAGCAACTTTCTTTGACGGGTGTGCACGTGGAGGTACTGCCAGCAACCCATACGGTTCCCGCTGTGGGATTGGCCCTGGCAGCACATGCCGACGGGGCTGCACATTGGGTATTTTCCGGGGATACCTGCTACACCCCGGCCTTTTGGCACCGCATCAACCAACTGTCAGTCGGCATGCTGTTCATGGAAACGGCTTTCAGCAACCGTGAGGCGTCTCTGGCCGACATCAGCCAACACCTGTGCCCTCAAAGCCTGGCGCAGTGTCTGGCACTCATGGATGCTGACGCAAACTACCCCATTTACATCACCCATGCCAAACCCGCAGAAGTCACGCGCGTCATGGCCGAAATACGACAACTCAACGGTTCGCGCCATGCATCTGGCCGGGCTCCGTTGCGCATTGAAGGTTTGACCTCCGGGCAGTCGCTGAATTGCTGAATTACCGAGCATGACATCACCTGATTCATCCCCTGAAGCTGCATTTTTCAGGCAGCTCCAGCACGTCACCACCCGCATACACGACACCGACAACCTGGAGCAAATCATGCTCGATACCAGCCCGGCTATTTGCCAGTTGCTGGGGGCAGACCGGTTCACGTTGTATGTGGTCAACGACGAGCACACGGCCATCGTTTCCCGCGTAAAGACTGGATTGAACACCGCCAAAGAACTCAAGTTGCCCATTGGCACTCAGAGCATTGCTGGCTTTGTGGCACAAACGCAGCGCACATTGAACATTGCAGATGTGTACGACGATGCCGAACTCCAGCGCATTGACCCGCAGTTGACGTTTTTGCAACAAGTGGACCACCGCTCCGGCTACCGTACCCGCCAGATGCTCGTCGCCCCCATCGTGAGGGCTGGCTTGTTGCAAGGCGTCTTCCAAGTGGTCAACCGCACGTCAGGCGGTGCGTTCGGGGCATTGGAGCAAGATGGCGTACAACAACTGTGCGAAACCCTGTCGTCAGCCATCAGGCAGCGCGTGGGCCACACCTTGCGCACGAGCATGCTGTCCTCCCGCTACCACGGGCTGGTGGCCGATGGGGTGGTCACGGCTGACGAGCTGACACGTTGCATGCAGGCAGCGCGAGCGCAATCCATACCTGTGGAAAAGGCTCTTGTGGCCGAGCTGGGTGTCACGCCAGCCCAATTGGGTGCGTCCATGGCACGGTTCTTCCAGACATCCTATGTCCCGTTTGATGCCAAACGCCTTCGCAGCGACAGCCTGCAGGGCAAACTCAAACGCGAGTTCGTGCTGGCACATCACTGGATTCCGCTGGAAGACACGCCAACGGGCTTGTTGGTCATGACGCTGGACCCCGAAGACGTGCGCAATTCGCGCATCGTGCCGCAGGTGTTTCCGCAGTTTGCCAAGTGCGTGTACGCCGTGACCACAGTTGCCGAGTTCGAGCAAACTGTTGAACATTTCTGGGGGGCCCACACCAAAGAAGACAGCGTTGAAGACTTGCTGGCCGACTTGGCGCCAGCAGACACCGAAGCAGACAGCAATGAAAGCGCACTGGCTTCGGCGGCACAAGACAACGACCTGGTGAAGTTTGTCAACAAAGTCATCATTGACGGCTACCGGCAAGGGGCATCCGACATCCATTTCGAGCCACAGCCAGGCAAGGCGAAAGCCGGTATACGCTTTCGCATCGACGGTTCGCTGCAACCCTATGCCGAGGTCCCTGCCTCGTACCGTGATGCCATCGTGGCACGCCTGAAAATCATGTGCGACCTGGACATTTCAGAAAAGCGCAAGCCTCAGGACGGCAAGATCAAGTTCAAGAAATACGGCCCGCTGGACATCGAACTGCGCGTGGCCACACTGCCGTCAGCCGGTGGTGTGGAAGACGTGGTCATGCGCATACTGGCTGCGGGGGAACCCATTGCGCTGGACAAGCTGGGCCTCACCCCCCACAACCGCGAACGCTTGGTGGCCACCATCAGCAAGCCTTACGGCTTGTTTTACGTGTGCGGCCCCACAGGATCCGGTAAAACCACCACGCTGCACTCCATCCAGAAACACCTGAACACGCCAGAAACCAAAATCTGGACGGCGGAAGACCCGGTGGAAATCACCCAAAAAGGCTTGCGCCAGGTGCAGGTCAACAAAAAGGCGGGCATCGACTTCGCACTGGTCATGCGCGCCTTTCTGCGTGCCGACCCCGACATCATCATGGTGGGTGAAAGCCGCGACAAAGAAACGGTGAGCATGGGTGTGGAAGCATCGCTCACAGGTCACCTGGTGTTTTCGACGCTGCATACCAACTCAGCGCCTGAGTCCATCACCCGCTTGCTCGACATGGGCATGGACCCGTTCAATTTTGCAGATGCCCTGCTCGGCATACTGGCGCAGCGGCTCGCAAAACGGTTGTGCGTGTGCAAAGAGACCTATGTACCGACACCGGATGAACTGCAAGCCTTAGCCACCGAATATGCACTGGAATATGCACACACACCGGCCAGTCAGGTCAACCCTGCTGAAGCCGCCCAACGCTTGGTAGCGGATTGGATGCAGCAGCATGGGCAAGATGGCACGCTCAAGCTTTACCGTGCAACAGGGTGTGAAACGTGTCGGGGCACTGGTTACAAAGGCCGCGTGGGGCTACACGAACTGCTGATTGCCGACAACGCCACCCGCAAACTCATCCAGGAACGCGCCAGAGTGGCAGACCTGTCCACAGCATGTATCACCGCAGGCATGCACACACTGAAGATGGACGGCATGGAAAAAGTGCTGCTGGGCCTGACGGACTTGAAGCAGGTTCGTGCTGTTTGTATGAAGTGAGGCTGCAGCCATCACATGGGTGATTTTGCAAAATTTGTCAGCACAAACCACCCGATTCTGCGAATTTGCTGACAAAAAATGTCAGCACAACCGACAGATATCGATTTTTGCGGCCTTTTCAGTGGCAAATGGACTTGGCACACAACATGCTGATTTGGTTGCGCTTCTTTCACCATTTAACTCACTGGAGGTCACCATGAAGCGTTCTCTGCAAAAAGGTTTTACCCTGATCGAACTGATGATCGTCGTGGCGATCATCGGTATTTTGGCTGCTGTGGCTCTGCCCGCTTATCAGGACTACACGGCCAAGGCTAAAGTCGCCGAAGCGGCATCGCTCGCAACAGCAGCCAAATCAGCCTTGGCAGTGGCATTTAGCAACGGAAACTTGAACGGTGCAACCAATGCAACTTTGGACCTCGGAGTCAATACAACTATTACTGGCAAATATGTCACATCCGTAACCGCAGCTGGCACATCGGCCACGGCGGGTACTGTCACGGTTGTGATGCGTGCAACTGGCGTTGCTGCTATTGATGGCCAGAACGTTGTATATACCATGGCATGCGCAGTCGCTGGCAGCTGCCAGTGGACTGTGGGTGGATCTGTTCCTGCAAAATATTTGCCTAAGACCTAATTTTGGACAAGAGACCACTGGACAGTGGTCTCTTGTTGGTCAGTCTCCACAAACAAATAATGATCTCCGCCCGTTGGGGCGGAGATCATTATTTTTACTTTAGAAAACACTCGTTGTCTTTTTTGAGATCAGGGTAGGCGTACAAGTGCTTTGCACTTGACTCATCGCTTGGACCACCAACCCAAGCCATCCGACGTACCTCCGCTCACTGGGCCGCGAACAGG
>JACCDS011250684.1_pt1 | contig 11036 bp, 11 predicted proteins | sample 7446441 | NCBI WGS metagenome assembly JACCDS01 (sample SAMN15323445, study PRJNA562643) | freshwater metagenome | isolation source: river surface water | place: USA:Blue River Watershed | collected 2017-08-17 | reverse complement strand
TGCGCTCGATTCCCACCGAAGCCGACACCACGCAGAAGACGACCGCCCTCGCCGCCGGCAGCCTCGCCGTGGCCGACCGGACCTTCCTCGGCTGGACGCGCCTGAGTTTCGAAAACGGCCAGACCGGCTGGGTCCGCAAAGAAGAGATCGTCGCGCTCTGGAAGTGAGCGCTCCGGCCGCAATGTCAGCGCCGCAGCGCGCGCGTTTTCCGCACCATCCGGGCCATTGATTCTTCGGGATTGAGCGCGACGACTTCGTCGACCGCCACCCAGGCGAGGTCCTTCGATTCGCTCGAGATCGTCAACGGCTCCGCCGGATCCGCCTCGATCATGAAGCGCAGGTCGTAGTGCCAATGCGCCGGTTCGCCTTTGCGTTCCGGGATCCAATGGCGGTCGAGATCGAAGATCGCGGTATCCACGGCCCGGATTCGCGCCAGCCCGCTTTCCTCCCGCGCTTCCTGCAACGCCACCGCCAGCAGATCCGGTTCACCGTCCGCATGGCCGCCGAGCTGCAGCCATTTTTCCAATTTACGATGGTGCGTCAGCAGCGTGCGCGTGCGGTCCGGGCTCACGATCCACGCCGAGCCCGTGAGATGCCCGGGCGCGCAGCTCCGCCGCAGACAAGCCGGTTCACCCGCCACAAAACGCAGCGTCGCCGCCGTCATCTCGCGCTCGTGCGCCTCCCAGTCGCACGCCGCATGCGCCCGGAGCAAATTCAGCACCGGCCCTCGTTCATCCGCCGCCGCAATGTCCGATGTAGGATCCATGTCCGTTGCTTTCAGCTTACCGCTTTCCGCTTACCGCCCGGATTCAAGCCGCTCACCTGGTCTCAAACCACTTCGTCTCCGCCTGCGCGCCGGCCGCCGCCTCGATTTGCGCAAACACGTCCGGCACCGTCCGCGCCTCGCGGTAGAGGTCCATGTTCGACGGCTTGAAGAATTTCTCGGCCAGCATGCGCCGGAACAATTCGAGCAAGGGATCGTAGAAGCCGTCCTGGTTGAAAATCACGCAGGGCTTCCGCACCACATCGAGCTGCCGCAACGTCAGGATTTCCATGATCTCTTCCAGCGTGCCCCAGCCGCCGGGCAAGGTGACGAACGCGTCCGCCCGCGTCTCCATCAGCAGTTTGCGCTCCCGCATCGTCACGACGGTCACGAGCTCGTCGGCCTCGTCGAAAGCCAATTCCCGCACCTTCATGAAATCCGGGATCACCCCGACCACGCGCCCGCCGCTCTGCTTCACGCTGCGCGCCACCGCGCCCATCATGCCGGTCTTCCCGCCGCCGTAAACGAGGCCCCAGCCCCGCGCCGTCAATTCGCGGCCCAGCTCGGTCGCGGCGGCATAGTACTTGGGGTCGAGCCGATCGCTGGAGGCGCAATAGACGCAGAGCAATTTGGACATGGGAAGAGATTGAGGGACGAGAATCGGCGCGCGAGAGTCCAAGGCAATCCATCGCTGCCGTGACGTCTCCTTCCTACCGTGGCCGGCTCGCGCCCTCCCCGACGGGCTATCTCCATCTGGGGCACGCGCGCACCTTCTGGATCGCGGCCGTGCGCGCCGGCGCCGCCGGCGGGACCTTGCTCCTGCGCAACGACGACCTCGACCGCGCCCGCTGCCGGCCCGAATTCGTCGACGCCATGCAGGAAGACCTGCACTGGCTCGGCCTCTCGTGGAGCGGCCCGATGTTCGCGCAAAGCGAACGTCTCCCCCGCTACCGGCTCGCCCTCGAGCGCCTGCACGCGCAGGGCCTGATCTATCCCTGCCACCGTTCGCGCCGCGATGTGCTCGAGGCCGCCGGCGCCCCGCACGAGGACGCTGGCGCGGACGACGAACCCGTTTACCCCCTGGAATTCCGCCCGCCCGCCGACGCCCCGGTCCCGCCCTTGGGCGAAACCGAAACGACGAACTGGCGCTTCCGCGTGCCCGTCGGCCGCGAATTGGCTTTCCGGGATTTCCGCGCCGGCCACCAGCGCGCGGTCGCCGGCCGCGACTTCGGCGACTTCCTCGTCTGGCGCCGCGACGACCTGCCGAGCTACCAACTCGCCACCGTCGTCGACGATCTCGAATTCGGCATCACCGAGGTCGTGCGCGGCGCCGATCTCATCCGCAGCACCTTCCGGCAACTCCTCCTTTTCGAGGCCCTTGGCCGCACGGTACCCGGGTTTTTCCATGCGCCGCTCGTGCTGGACGACCACGGCGTGCGCCTCGCCAAACGCCACGACGCTCTCGCCCTCCGCACGCTGCGCGCTCAGGGCGTGACTCCCGCCTCGATCCTCGCGAACTTCTCCGTCTCCGCATGAGCCTGCCCAAGATCGGCGTCCTCAACATCTCCGACCGCGCCGCCGCCGGCATCTACGCCGACGAACCCGGCCAGGCCTGCCTTGCCCTGCTGCGCGCTTGGCTCACCACGCCGTTCGACACCGACTACAAGATCATCCCCGACGAACGCGCCCTCATCGCCGCGGAATTGCGCCGCCTCGCCGACGAAGCCGGCTGCTGCCTCGTCGTCACCACCGGCGGCACCGGCCCCGCGCCGCGCGACGTCACGCCCGAGGCGACCCGCGACGTCATCGACAAGGAACTGCCCGGCTTCGGCGAACAGATGCGCGCGACCTCGCTGAAGTACGTCCCGACCGCGATTCTCTCGCGGCAAACCGCCGGCTTCCGCGGCCGCACCCTCATCGTCAATTTGCCGGGCCGCCCGAAAGCCATCCGCGAAAACCTCGAGGCCGTCTTTCCCGCGATCCCCTATTGCATCGACCTCATCGGCGGCCCCCGGCTCGAGACCGACGACGCCGTTATGAAAGTCTTTCGTCCGAAAAGCTGAAGCCGATGCGCCACCGCGCCGGGGCGGTCACTTCGTCGCGCCGGGGTTTTGCCACGCCGCCGGCAGCACGGATTCGGGACCGAGAATGTAGATCCGGTAATAGAGCCAAAACACCACGACGCCGAGCAGGAGCAGGAAGAAGACTTCGCCGAAACCGCCGGCGTTTTGCCGGGTGGTGCGGTGCAGCGTGCCGACCAAGTAGCTGATCGCCGGGGCGACGAGGTACATCACCAGCGAGGCACCGAACAGCACCATGCCCATGATCGCACCGGTGCGGAGAAAGACATCGTCGATCATCCGCGCCTTGTAGCTCACGAGCTCGACGCAGAGGTTGAGCAGCAACAGGCAACACGGGAGGACGTAGTAGTTGCGGACGACGTGGTCGGCTTTCATGCGGATGCGCGATCGATTGCGGATTGCGGATTGTGGATTGCGGATTGCGGAACGGGGATTGCGGATCCGAGTGAATTCGAAAATCGGATACCGAAAACCGAATTCAGGGCCCTGATCGCGGCATCCCGGTTTCGGAACGATCCGCAATCCGCATTCCGCAATCCCAAATTGTTCAGAGCTCGTCGTATTTGTCCGAGCGGCCGCGGGCTTTTTCGACCGGATACTTCACGGCGTTGGCGGCCATCTTGCGGTCGATCGCGGCGGCGACATCGAGGCCGGTGATGTTGGCGAATTCGAGGGCGTAGACGACGACGTCGGCCAATTCGTCGGCGATCTTGGCGCGCTTCGCCGGATCCGCGGCGATGGCGGCGGACTGCTCGGGCGTGGCCCAAAGGAAATGCTCCATGAGCTCCCCGGTCTCCGCGGCGAGCGCCATGCTGAGGTTCTTGGGATTGTGGAACTGCTCCCAGTCCCGCTCGCGCACAAAGGCGAGCACGCGGGCTTTGAGGGCGGCGATCGTCGTCTCGGAATCGGTCGGGGCGGCCATGGGCCGAGGCTCGGAGCCGCGGCAGCGTCACGCAATCTTCACCGGTACAAAAAAGTTCCTGCTTGGCACGAAGGCTGCAAAGAACAGGGTCGGTAAAGATCACAGCAATGACCGCGTCCCATCCGCATCTCGCCCGCCTCGCCGGCTCCTGCTTCCAGCAGGGCCAGCAGCGTTGCGTTGCGATGCGACCGGTTGTTTTTGCCGTTTGGTCCAAAAAAACCGGCTCGGGCAACCAGAACTAAACTCCTTCCGCCAAGTCGGAAACGTTTAGCCCTCTGAGAGCCCGGCGGTCACCAAACCGACGAGGGGACGTTTCCATTCCGTTTTCCTCCCATGCACACGATCATCAACTCCATTCCGACCAACAGTCGTTCCAAGGTCCGCACGCCCGCCTCCGTCACGGAAGCGTTCCGTCAACCGGCCTACGACTGCCAGGAGCATGAGGACGCGATGAAACTCGTCGTCTACGTCCCCGGGGTCGATGCCTCGGGCGTGGAGATCGAGGGCCGCGGCGCCGACCTGATGGTCACCGCCAAGAAGGCCCGCTTCGTCCGCGTCAATTTCGGTTCGCTCCACCTCGAACACGCCCAGCGCGACTACCGCTTGAAGCTGCGCCTCGGCACCGGTTTCGACTTCGCCGAGATGCAGGCCGAGATCGCCAACGGCGTGCTCACCGTGACGCTGCCGAAGCGCGAGCGCGACCCGCACAGCCACAGCGCCTCCCGGCTGCGCCGCGCGGCGTAAGCGGCGACCGACCGCCCCGGTTCCTTTCAGGTCCCGGCGGCGCAGGAACGCGTGATCCCGGCGGTCTCCGCCGCACCGATCATCGCCCCTGCGCCGCCGGGCCTTTTTTTTGCCGCAGCAACGGGGCGCAAAAAAGCCGCACCCGAAGGTGCGGCTTGAAATCGCAGACGGGCGCCGGAACCGGCGCCGCCGGCCTTACGCCTTTTGCTCTTCGAGCTTCAAGGCGCGGTAGCCGCCGATGCTCTTGAAGTAGAGCATCAGGCCGAGGTAGATCGCCGCCATCGCGAGCGGGATGTAGGAATCGGCCTTGAGGGTGGCGCGGTCGCCCGCCTGGTTGGCGGCGACGATCGCCTTCTGCTCGGGCGTGCGCTTGTCGCCGGCCTTCTTGGCTTCCTCGAGTTTGCCGCCGTCGACCGCCGTCACCGGGGCGAGGAAGAGGAACTTGGAGGGCGTGGCGGCCTTGTTGGCTTCGTAAACGGCCGGCGCGGTTTCCTTGAGGTTTTCGGAAGTGAAACGGTCCTTGGCGTAGCCGAGGCCGGGACCGCCGAGCAAACCGGCGGAGAGCATACCGATACCGCCCATGATCGACATGGCGACGGCGCCGGAGCGCGGGTAACGGTCGCCGACGACGGCCAACATGGTCGGCCAGAAGAAGGTCTTGCCGAGCGCGTAGATGCCGAGGGCGATCAGCGCGATCACGAAGGATTCCATCCCGGCAGCCATCCGCAGGCCGACCACCGCCAACAGGGCGGAGACCAGCAGCAGGCCGATGGGGGAAAGACCCAGCTTCGTTTCGATGAAGTGGGCGCAGAACCGCAGGCCGAACATGATGGCCGAGGTCCAGATGAAGAGGATCTTGCCCTGTTCGGCGGTGAACAGGTTGCCGGTGATGGATTCGATCCAGCCGTCCGTGCCGAGTTCGACCGCGCCGACCATCGCGTGGGCGATGAAGAGGATGAAGAGGACCACGGAGCCGATGGAGAACTTGGTCAGCACGCCGACCGCGACCACGAGCACGCCGCCGACGATGTAGCCGATGGTTTCAGCCGTGCCGCCCGCGACGCCGAAGAGCGGCAGCGTGTTGCCGAGGAAGACCATAATCAAAGCGCAGGCGACGAGCGCGCCGAGCATGCCGACATCCTTGAACATTTCCGCGAAGCGGGCGCCCTTGGCCGCGGCTTCCGATTTCGGGAAGCTCTGCCCCATGAACATGATCGCGTAGACCGCGGTCGGCACGAGGTAGAAGGCGAGCTGGGCCTTCCAGCCCATGCCCATCACCGTGCCAAGCACGTAGGAAGCGACGGCGCCGACGACCATGCCGAGGGGCCAGGAAGCGTGGAGGATGTTAAGATAGTGGGTGCGCGCCTTGGGGAAGATCGTGGCGACGAGGGGATTCGCGACGGCCTCGAGAGTGCCGTTGGCGTAGGCGAAGATGAACATGCCCCAGAAGAGGAAATCGTAGGCGTTCTGGGGGGTGCTGGCGCCGAAGGTCACGAAGGCCGAGACGACGTGGCCCAGGAGGGCGAGGGCAACGAGTTTGCCGTAGCCGAATTTGTCGACGAGCACGCCGCCGATGATGATGCCGAAGCAGAAACCGGAGAAACCGGCGCCGCCGATCGAGCCGAGCTGGGTGGCGCTGAATTTGTACTCGGACGCCCAGGATCCGAAAATTCCGCCGCGGAGGGCAAAGCCCACACCGGCGGCAAGAATGGCCATGAAGCCCGCCCACAACAGCCGCTTGGCGTTGGGCACGATCGCTTCGTTAGAGGTATCTGCGTTACTCGTCATAGGAGGAAGGAATCAACGTGAGGTTGGGATACTGAAGGAACAGAGGGAAAGCGGGTTCCGGAAACGCCGGCCTCGGCCAAGGTCCGGCCCAAGGCACGGATCAGGGCATGACGGCGGGGTGACGTTGCGCGGGGTAGAGGCAAGCCCGAGCAAGTTGGTGACCCGTTTGTCACTCGGCAAGGGCGCAATTTTGCTCAATCGACCGGGCGCCGTGCCGATGACTCCCAAGTCCCCCACCGCCCATGAAACCGACCGACCATCTGCTGCGCCTGCTCTTCCAATCCGCTTTTCCCTACGCCGACTGCGTCCGCAGTCCCGCGGCCACCGCCGCCCGGCGCCGGGCTCCGGCGGGCCACCGGTTCGTCGGACCGACGTCGCACCCGGTGCTCGGCGACGTGCCGTTCAGCGCCGCCCACGCGGGTCGGCGCACGTCACGGCGCTGAAACGGAATCATGCCGTTGAGAGTTGAGAGTCGAAGGTTGAGAGATCGATCCGCCGAGCCACGGAAAACGGTGCTCCCGGCGCACAACCAACTGCCTGACTTCGGCTGAACCGGCAAAAAACTTTACCCCGCCGAAAATTCGTCCGGCACCTTCCGGCCGAACCCCGGTCCCCCAACCCACCGCCACCATGCAACCGCCGATCTCCCACTTCCAAGTCCCGCCCGCGGCCGAAATTCCGGCCCAGGTCCGGGTCATGGCGCGCGAAGACGTTCTTTGGAACCGTCCGATTTTCCGCGCGCCGCCGCTGGAGCCGCTGCTCCGCAATTTCAACCCCGCCGAACACGCCGGCGAACTCCGCGCGCTCCGGCTCGGCGAACGCTGAGCGTTTCGGCCGCGCCCGCGGCCGCGGCCCGGGTTACTTTTTCGCTCCGGCCTCGATCTTGCCCTTCAGCTTCTTGACCTTCGGGGCGATCACGTAGGCGCAGTATCCGGCATTCGGATTCAGCCGGAAATAGTCCTGGTGGTAGGCTTCGGCCACCCAGAATTTCTCCAGCGGCACGATCTCCGTCGTGATCGGGTCGCGGAATTCGGCGGCGGCCTTGGCCTTCGATTTTTCGGCCGCGGCCTTCTGCTCGGCATTGGCGAAAAGGATAATGGACCGGTATTGCGGCCCGATGTCGTTCCCCTGCCCTCCGACCTGCGTCGGATTGTGCACGTGCCAGAAGTAATCGAGCAGCTTCTCGAGCGAGATCACGGCCGGGTCGTAGTCGATTTTGATCACCTCGGCGTGGCCGGTTTTCTTGGTGCCGATCTGCTGGTAGGTCGGATTCGCCACGTGGCCGCCGGCGTAGCCGCTGACGACGTCGACGACGCCGGGCAGAATCTCGTAGGCCGCTTCCGTGCACCAGAAGCAGCCGCCGCCGACGATCAGGGATTCGGTTTTCGCAACGACAGGATTCATGGAAAAAAGGGCGAGCAGCCCGCAGCCAAGGAGAAGGGAGGAACGTTTCATGGGGTAACGGAGATGAGAGTCTGGAGGGGTTCGCGTATTCCGCAAATAGCCGCGGCAAACGGCCTCAGCCGTGGCCGAGCTTGCGGTACTTGATGCGGTGGGGCTGGTCGGCGTCGCGGCCCTTGCGGCGGCGGAAATCCTCGAGGTAGGCGGAGTAGTTGCCGTTGAACCATTGCACCGTGCTGTCGCCTTCGAAGGCGAGAATGTGCGTCGCGACGCGGTCGAGGAACCAGCGGTCGTGGGAAACGACGACGGCGCAGCCGGCGAAGTTCTCCAGCGCTTCCTCGAGGGAGCGGATGGAGTTCACGTCGAGGTCGTTGGTCGGTTCGTCGAGCAAGATGAGATTGGCCCCGCTCTTGAGCAGGCGGGCGAGGTGGACGCGGTTGCGTTCGCCGCCGGAGAGCACGCCGACCTTCTTCTGCTGGTCGGCGCCGGTGAAACCGAACTGCGCGCAATACGCGCGGGAATTCACCTCGCGGCCCGGCAGGCGCATGATCTCTTCGCCGCCGCTGATCGCCTCCCAGATCGTCGCCGTATCGGGCAACGAATCGCGGGATTGGTCGACGTGGGCAAACTTCACGGTGTCGCCGACGCGCAACGTGCCGCCGTCCGGCTGCTCCAGCCCGAGCATGAGGCGGAAGAGCGTGGTTTTGCCGGCGCCGTTGGGGCCGATGACGCCGACGATGCCGCCGGGCGGCAGGGAAAAATCCACGTCCTCGAAGAGCACGCGGTCGCCGTAGCTTTTGGCGATTTTCTGCGCCTCGACGACGAGGGTGCCGAGCCGCGGACCGGGCGGGATCAAAATCTCGAATTCCCGTTCCTTCTCGGTGACGTTTTCCTTCAGCATCTTCTCGTAGGCGTTGATGCGGGCTTGGCCCTTGGCTTGCCGCGCCTTCGCGCCGGAACGGATCCACTCGAGCTCGCGCGCCATTGCCTTGGAACGTTTGTCCTCGGTGCGCTGCTGCACCGCGGCGCGCGCCTGTTTCTGCTCGAGCCAGGAGGAATAGTTGCCCTTCCACGGGATGCCGTGCCCGCGATCGAGTTCGAGAATCCACTGCGCGACGTTGTCGAGGAAGTAGCGGTCGTGCGTCACGGCGATGACCGTGCCCTCGTAGCGCGCGAGATGCTGTTCGAGCCAATGGACGCTCTCGGCGTCGAGGTGGTTGGTCGGCTCGTCGAGCAGGAGGATCGCCGGCTTCTGGAGGAGCAGGCGGGCCAGGGCGACGCGGCGACGCTCGCCGCCGGAGAGTTTGTCGACGAGGGCGTCGCCCGGCGGGCAGCGCAGGGCGTCCATCGCCATCTCGACCTGCGGGGCGACATCCCAGGCGCCGAGGGCGTCGATCTTTTCCTGCAGCTCGCCCTGCTTCGCCATGATGGCGTCTTTGGCGGCATCGTCGGCGGCCTCGTTGAGTTCGTCCCAGGTCGCGTCGTAGGCGGCGGTGAGATCGGTGAGGTGCTTCACGCCTTCCTCGACGGCGGCGCGGACGGTGGAGCCGGGCGTGAGGTGCGGTTCCTGTTCGAGGAGGCCGACGGCGTAGCCGGGTTCGAAGTGCAGGCGGCCGTCGATCTCGGTGTCGCGGCCGGCGAGGATGCGCAGGAGCGAGGATTTGCCGGAGCCGTTCAAGCCGAGCACGCCGATCTTTGCGCCGTAGTAGAACGACAGGGAGATGTCGCGGAGGATTTCCTTGCGCTCGATCTTCTTCGAGACGCCGAGCATCGAGAAAATGATCGTGGGGGCTTCATCGGGCTTCGCCATGGGCGCGACTCAAGCGCGCGCCGCCGCCGCCGCAAGCCCGGTCGTGGGCGCAGACTTAGGGCGCGGTCGCGCGTTCCCACGCGGCGAGCGTCGCCAGCGCCTGCTCGCGGTCCGCGCCGCACATGGCCTCGTGGGGACGGAGGCTGGCGCAGACCGCGGGGCGCTCCGGTTTCCCGAAGAGCGCGCAGCGCAGGTCGGGCAGGAGCTGCACGCAGGGAACGCCGGCCGGTTTGCCGTGCGGCATGCCGGGGATCGGCGACGTAATTGAGGGGGCGATACAGCAGGCCCCGCAGTCCGGACGGCATTCCATCGGGCGAGCCCGGCGCCGAAACCGCGGCGGTGCAAGCCCCGGGACCGGCAATCCGCGTCCATGCCACGCAGCCCCATTGACCGAAACCGCGGCCGCGGCAAAATAGGCCCGGATCTTCGCCGCCCGACCATGACGCCCCACCCCGCATCCGCTCCCGCCGCCCCGGCTGCCGCCGCGGCCGCCGGCGGCACCGGGGCGGGCGCCGAGACGACCCCGATCCGCGTGCTCCTCGTGGAAGACAGCGCGATCGATGCCGCGCATGCGAAGGTGCTCTTCCGCCGGATCAAGGCCCGCCCCCACATTGTGGAATGGCGGGCAACGGCCGCCGAGGCGCTCGTGGAGGCGCGCGCAGGCGGCTACGACGTCGGTCTCTTCGACCAATTCCTCAGCCCGTCGACCGGGATCGAGCTCCTCGGGCAACTGCGGCGGGAAGGCATCGACCTGCCGGTCATCCTGTTCACCGGCCTCGGACTCGAGGAACTCGACCAGGCCGCGCTCGCCGCGGGGGCGTCCGACTACCTCTCCAAGCTCGAGCTCGATCCGACGCGCCTCGAGCGCTCGATCCGCTACGCGGTCAACCACGCGCGCACGCTGGCCGAGTTGCGCGCGAGCCAGGCGCAGCTGCAGCTCTTCATGCGCAGCGTGCCCTGCGCGGTGTGCATCCACGATGCGGCCGGCGGGATCCTCTTCGAAAACGAGATCTTCCACCGCGGCTTCTCCGTGGCCGCGGTGCAGGCGGCGGCCCGGCAGCAACCCGGGGCCAGCGCGGTTCCCCTCCAGCTCGGCGAGCGGCATTGGCTCGCGACGCTGTTTCCGATGGTGGACCGCGCCGGCCGGCACCTCAGCGGCATCGCCGCCATCGACGTGACGCAGCGCGTGGAGGCCGAGACGGAGCTGCGGCGCACGACCGAATTTCTCAGCGGCGTGCTGGCGACGTTGCCGGTGGCGGTCACCCGGATCGACGAACGGGCCGTGGTCCGCGAAGCCAAGGGCCAGGCGCTGGCGGATTTTCCCGGGGCGGGCGGCGAGCTCGCGGGGCGCAGCGTCTTCGACATGCTGCCCGGCACCGAACGACCGATCCGGGAAGCGCTGGGCGGCGCCGCGGTGAACTTTCCCGTCACGGTTTTCCCGGGCGGCAAACCGAAGCACCTCGAAAACTACTACCGCTTCGACCGCGCCCGCGGCGCCGGCGCGATGGGCTTCGCGATCGACGTCAC
>JACCDS010860416.1_pt1 | contig 11036 bp, 8 predicted proteins | sample 7446441 | NCBI WGS metagenome assembly JACCDS01 (sample SAMN15323445, study PRJNA562643) | freshwater metagenome | isolation source: river surface water | place: USA:Blue River Watershed | collected 2017-08-17 | reverse complement strand
TAAAATGAATGGTTTAACACAAAGGACACAAAGATTATTACCTCTCTCCTCTATTAACCATCGCCCCGAAAACCCCAGCAGTGATAAACATGATTAAGCTGTAAATTACCGCAGGAATAGCCATGGTGCTGTTGCCTATGACCGTCAAGGCAATGAATATCGCCAAGGTACCATTGTGAATACCGATCTCCATGCCAATCGCAATGGCTTGTGCTTTGGGTAATTGAAAAAGGCGCGGAATCCAATAACCTAACCCTAAGCATAAAATATTGAAAATAAAGGAGGCTAAACCCACTTCTAAGAAATCATGGTAGAGATGATCTTTTTCTTGTAATCCAGTTAAAATAATGGCTGTTGCTAAAAAGAGTGCAGAACCAATCTTAACGGGCTTATCCAGTTTTTGCGCCAATTTTTTTGCAAAATTCCGAATAATCATTCCCAAACTGATCGGAATCAATACAATCATACATACTTCTAGCACCTTCCCAAATTGAAGGGGCACCACCTGATCCGTTTGCATGAATTGTTGCATCGCAAAATTACTGATGAGGGCAATCGAGAAAATCGATAATAAACTATTCAATGCGGTCAAAGAAACATTTAAGGCTACGTCACCTTTTGCAATGTGACTATATAAATTCGCCGAAGGGCCACCGGGTGCCGCTGCAATTAACATCAATCCGACCGATAATTCGGGACTCAGCATCAAGCTTTTGGCAATCAAAAAACAGATGGCAGGAAGTAAAAGCATTTGGCATAAAAGACCTATGATCATGGCCTTTGGATATTGAATGATGCGTTTGAAATCTTCCAGTTGAAGGGATAGACCCAAGCCCATCATTATGATGGCTAATGCGATGGGTAAAATGACTGTCGACAGTAAACTTGCTTGCATTTGTAAAGATTTAGAGGAATATTTCAGCTAATTTAGCTAATTTTAATAAATATTAGGATTTTTTAAATCCTGTTGTTAATTTCAAGCTAAAACTGATTGAACTATGAATACTTCGAATCCCGAATTCGATAACAATAAAATACCTATTAAAAAACTTTGGCAAGTAATCCTTGCTTCCTCTGTAGGAACAGTCATAGAATGGTACGATTTTTATATTTTTGGTAGCCTTTCTGCCATCATTTCTTTGTCCTTTTTTCCAAAAGAAGACCCTACGGCTGCTTTTATCTCTACCTTAGCTGCTTTTGGTGCAGGTTTTGTGGCTAGGCCTTTCGGTGGCATCATCTTTGGTCGCCTGGGAGATCGGATTGGTCGGAAATACACTTTTTTGTTGACCCTTCTTTTAATGGGGGGCTCTACTTTTGCCATTGCTTTTATTCCGAGTTATTCCAAAATCGGTTTGGTGGCTCCTGCCATTTTATTATTACTAAGAATCATTCAAGGCTTGGCTTTGGGTGGTGAATATGGCGGCGCGGCTACCTATGTGGCAGAATATGCCCCAGATGCACATCGAGGAAAATATACAGCTTACATTCAAACAACGGCTACTTTAGGCTTTTTTGTGTCCATCATTGTGGTGTTGGTTTGTCAAAATTTAATTGGCGAAGCGGAATTCAAGGACTGGGGCTGGCGGGTTCCTTTTGCACTATCCGGAATTTTAGTGATCGTTTCTTATTTCATTCGCAGAAATATGCACGAATCGCCTTTATTTGCCAAATTAAGAAAAGAAGGCCGTTTGTCTGAAAATCCTTTACGTGAAGCTTTTGCTAGCAAAGCCAATCGCCGCTTGATGTTGATTGCCATGTTTGGCGCCATTGTGGGACAAGGTGTGGTTTGGCACACAGGACAATTTTATGCCCAAATTTTCATCAATAAGATTTTGAAAGTGGATTTCACTACCACCAATTTGGTCATTGCAGCCTCTTTGGTTGTTGGAACCCCGCTATTCGTCGTTTTTGGAGCTTGGTCTGATCGAGTAGGTAGAAAGGTGATCATGTTGGGTGGTATGGCATTGGCTGCCATTTTCTACTATCCTTTGTTTGCATGGATGTCGATCATTGTTGAAAAAGAAGGCACGCTGATCAATGATGCCATCCATTTGACTTTTTTGGGACAATGCCAATTAGCCTTTATTTGTATGCTATTGGTTACTTTTGCGGCCATGGCCTATGGGCCCATCGCGGCGTTTTTAGTTGAATTATTTCCGACCAAAATTAGATATACTTCTTTGTCCATTCCTTATCATTTCGCGAATGGTGTGTTTGGTGGATGTGCTCCCTTTGTAGCCACCTGGTTAGGAGCCATCACACATTCTAATTTTTCTGGAATTTTTTACCCCATTACTTTGGCTGCCATCACGGTCATTGTAGGAGTCATTTATCTCCCTGAGACGAAAGGTAGAGCGATTATGGACTGATAGAAAAATGACTTTGTGTCTTAGTGTTAACACAAAGTTCACAAAGATTTTAAAAGGTAAATTTTATACAAAAAAGTCTTTTATAATAAACCTATAACTATGAACGAGCATTTACAAAGGCGTGACTTTATTAAATCAAGTTCCCTATTAATCGGCGCGAGCCTGTTACCTTCTAATCGTATGAAAAAAATAGCTCCCAAACCAGGTGAAATTGTCTTAGGACACAATAATTTCAAATACAAAGTAATTCCCAATTGGGGAATTTTAGATGCTGGAAAAAATCCAGTGAACGACTGCCATGAAATGGTGGAAGATGCCAAAGGACGTTTGTTTTTAGCGACCAATGAAACCAAAAATAATATCTTGATTTATGATAAGTCAGGTAAATTATTGGATTCTTGGGGCCATACCTATCCGGGCGCACATGGTTTAACGATCTTGAATGAAGGAGCAGAGCAATTTTTGCTGATTTGCGACAATGCCCGCCATCAAGTCATTAAAACGGATTTGAAAGGCAAAGAAATTTTCAAAATTGAATACCCGAAAGAAACGGGTGTGTACGACTCTCCGAATCAATTTGTGCCGACAGAAACTGCGGTAAATCCCAAAAACGGCGACATCTATGTGGCCGATGGTTACGGCGCCAATTATGTGATTCAATACGATTCCAAAGGAAGATACATTCGCCATTTTGGTGGTAAAACTTCTGAATATGCAGATGATAAATTCAATTGCTGCCATGGAGTTTTGGTGGATACCAGAGATGCCAATAATTGGACACTCTTGGTAACAGACCGTATGAATAATAGTTTGAAGCGTTACACTTTAGATGGTAAATTCATTACTCGTTATCACTATCCAGGCTCTTTCATTTGTCGCCCTGTCTTACATGGTGAAAACATCGTGGCTGCTTGCTACCGTAGCACAGACGCAGGTTGGGCAGGATCTGGCTATGTTCAGATTTTGGACAAAGACATGAAATCCATTTCTACTTTGGGCGGCTCAGAACCCATCTATAAAAATGGGGTTTTGCAACGCCAATACAAGGACGATGAAAACAAGGTGTTTATTCATCCACATGACGTATATGCCGACTCAGATCATAATCTGTACGTTGCGCAATGGGCAAGTCAAAAGACTTATCCGATTAAATTGGAGAGAATCTAAGAAGAGAGAAGAGAGAAGAGAGAAGAGAGAAGAGAGAAAAGAGAAGAGAGAAGAGAGAAAAGAGAGAAGAGAGAAAAGGGAAGAGAGAAAAGTGAAGAGAGAAAACAGGAAGAGAGAAGAGAGAAGAGAGAAGAGAGAAAAGAGAAGATTGATGAGAGAAATGAGTAAAATACATATATCAGGAACTTTGTGTCTTTGTGTTAAATAAACGAATGAGTACGGATTGGATGTTATTTTTTGGTCATTTTCACCCGGTATTGGTACACTTGCCGATTGGTATGCTGGTATTGGTGGGATTGATGTATTTTTTCTCAAAAAACGAAGATGTGGAGGCGAAGCAAAAGGCTTTTGCTCCTTTTTTCTTTTGGGCTGGGATTACCGCAGCATTCTCTTGCGCGATGGGTTATGCCCTCTCGCAATCAGGGGAATACGATGAGGAAACCTTGTTTTTGCATCAATACTTAGGTATTTCAGTAGCGATTGTGTCATTCATTTTGGCTTATACCTCAAGCAGCTGGTCACAAGATGCGACCATGCGAAAATTGTTTGCGCCATCTCTTTCCATCGCTTTGGTTTTAATCACTTTAACTGGACATTTAGGGGGAAATTTAACCCATGGATCCGATTATTTAACTCAATATTTGCCTTCTCCTTACAGAGATTGGTTGGGATTACCCGAAAAAGCCAAAGCCTCTGAAGGGGGGCCGAGTGCTGTTATTAAAATTGCCAATATCAATGAAGCTTTGGTGTACCAAGATTTGGTTCAACCTATGTTGAAACAAAAATGCTGGGCTTGCCACAATGCGGAAAAGCAAAAAGGTAAATTGAGAATGGATAGTCCCGATTTTTTACTGAAAGGCGGAGAAAATGGACCTATCCTACAAGCGGGGGACCCCGCTAAAAGTGAAATGATCAAGCGTTTATTGTTGGAAGAAAGCGATGAACACCACATGCCGCCAAAAGGAAAAACGGGAATGACCGAAGATGAAATTGCGATTTTGCATTGGTGGATTCAAGGGGGTGCCGATTTTAAAAAGAAAGTTAGCACCTTGCCTTCCGATGCCAAAATAAAGGGTATTTTGGCTAAATATAGTTCAGGAGAGGGAGAAGGTGGACCGTATATTTCACCCGTGTTACAAGAGAAAATTTCTGCTGCAGATGAATCAGACATTCAATCTTTGTTACAACTGAAATTATTGGTCTTGCCGGTGTATAAAGACCAAGCTTTCTTAGAGGTCAATGCCATCAATGCCAAAAAAATCAGTGAAAAAGAGTTGAAGGAAATCAATGCCATCAAAGAGCAATTAGTGACTTTAAAATTAACCAATACCCAGGTAACAGATGCTTTTGTGTCTGACCTAGCAGACTATCCAAGATTAATCAATTTACAATTAGGGCATACCAAAATTACCGATAAAAGTTTGGAGGCCTTGCAAAACGCCGCGCATTTAGAAACATTGAATGTCTATGGAACAGCCGTTACAGATGCTGGAATCCTACAATTAGCCAAGCTTAAAACCTTGCGTAATTTATATGTTTGGCAAAGCAAAGTAACTGACGCGGGCGTCTCTCGCCTCAAAAAACTCCGCCCCAATCTCCATATTGATAATGGCACTAAAGTCCAATTTCCGATTAAGCAGGACACTTTGAAGTAGTTTTTTACCACAAAGACACGGTTTTTTCTTTGTGTCCTTCGTGTTTTAAATAGTGTTGTTTTTAACACAAAGGCACGGTTTTTTTCTTTGTGCCCTTCGTGTTTTAAAAAGTGTTGTTTTTTAACACAAAGGCACGAAGTTTCTTGCCTAAATAACTATTTTAAGCTCAAAAAATATATATATTTGAGCTCAATATGTGGTAAATTTGAAAGTAAATGTTGCAAAATTTGAGCTACAAATGAAACATGCGGAAGAATTGATCATCGAATTTTTAGAGAAAAAGCCTTTGAGCTCATCAAAAGAGATCTATGAAGGAGCTTTTTTGAAGGGAAGTTACGCAACTGTGAAGCGTTTGATTCAAGGCCTATTAGAAAAAAAATACGTAGTCGCTTTAGGCAATGCAAAAGCAACCAAATATAAAATTGCTCCAAGTTATTCAGTTATCAAACCTATTCCACTAGATCTGTATTTTCAAAAAGAAATTGATGATAGAGTCATACTTCCTACATTTAATTTCGACCTTATTACCCAAATACTGCCGTATTCAGACCTTTTTACCAAAGAGGAATTAAGTAAATTGGATGCATTACAAAATCAATACCTTTTAAATATTCAAGTGCTTTCCAATGAAGCCTATTTGAAGGAATTGGAAAGATTAGCCATCGATCTAAGTTGGAAGTCGTCTCAAATCGAAGGTAACACCTATTCTCTATTAGAAACCGAACGATTATTAAAAGATAAATTAACTGCTGCGGGGAGGACTCAATCTGAGGCAATCATGTTGCTGAATCATAAAGCGGCCATCGATTTTGTTATCAGTCAGCCAGACTATCTAAATCCTCTTCAGTTAAGTCGTATTGAGGATATTCATAGTTTATTAATGAAGGACTTGGAAGTACAAAGGAATTTACGAAATCATCGAGTGGGTATTTCAGGAACTAATTATAAACCTTTGGATAATGACTTTCAAATCAGAGAAGCTATGCAAAGCATGTGCGATTTGGTGAATTCAAAACCAAATGTTTTTGAAAAAGCTCTATTGATACTACTTCTTTTATCTTACATCCAAGCTTTTGATGACGGCAATAAAAGAACTGCACGAATAGTTAGTAATGCTTGTTTAATGTACTTTAATCATTGTCCTATATCGTTTAGAACGATTGATTCCTTGGAATACAAAAAAGCCATGCTTTTGTTTTATGAACAAAATAATGTTTCAGCCTTTAAATCTATTTTTATAGACCAATTTGAATTCGCAGTCAAATCCTATTTTTAGACTTTTTTTCTTTGTGTCTTTGTGTTTTTAATAGAGTTGTTTTTTTAACACAAAGGCACGGTTTTTTTCTTGCCTTATTTTTTGAAATAAACCAATAAAGTTATAATTGTAATTATAAAAAATATTATTTTTGTAAAAATTATAATTATAAATAAAAAAATGAACAACCTGCCTAGTCGTATCATTCAAAGAAGTCGCTACTTAAACAAGGTAAAGCCCTTTGTTAATCAATCGATTATTAAGGTATTTACGGGACAAAGAAGGGTTGGGAAAAGTTATTTGCTTTTTCAGTTGATGGATTATGTAAAAACACTGCAATCCGATCCTGTGATAGTTTACATTAACAAAGAGGATTTAGCATTTTCATTTCTTGAGACGGCAGAAGATTTAGTCAATTATGTGAACGAAAAAGCAAGTAAAACGGAGAAAAGCTATCTTTTCATAGATGAAATTCAAGATATCACCGATTTCAGTTTAGCCTTACGGTCCTTGTTGCTAAATGAAAATTTAGATATTTATTGTACAGGAAGTAATGCAACAATGCTTTCCTCTGATATTGCAGGGCATTTGAGTGGGCGATTTATAGAGATTAATGTTCAAAGTTTGTCCTACTCCGAGTTTTTAAACTTTCATGATGTAAAAGATTCAGCTACCACATTAGAGCTGTATTTAAAATATGGTGGATTACCCTACTTAAAAAATCTTCCTTTACAAGATGATGTTGTTTTTGAATACTTGAAAAACATTTACAACACCATAGTTTACAGAGACATTATTAATAGGTATTCGATACGGAATGTCAATTTCTTAGAAAAGCTGGTTCAATTTTTGTGCAGCAACATAGGCAGCTTATTTTCTAATAAAAAAATAAGTGACTTCTTAAAATCCCAAAAAACCAATATACCAGCCAACCAAGTTCAATTGTATGTCAATTATCTCGTAAATGCTTTTTTGATTCACAAGGTTGGGCGTTATGACATAGTTGGCAAACGTCTTTTTGAAGTGGGAGATAAATATTATTTTGAAAATCTTGGAATTCGCAATGCCTTGTGGGGATATCGTTTAGAAGATAGAGGTAAAATGATTGAGAATGTAGTATATAATGAACTTTTATATAAGGGATACCAAGTGCAAATTGGGGTTTTGGGAACACAAGAAATTGATTTTATTGCTCAAAAAAATAATGAAAAATGGTATATCCAAGTGGCATTAACCATCAACGAAGAACAAACCTTAACAAGGGAGTTTGGTAACTTACTGAAAATTCAAGACAATTTTAGAAAAACCGTGATTACCTTAGATGTTTTTAAAGGCTCCTCCTATGAAGGGATAGAAGTAATGGATCTAAGATCATTTTGTTTATCAAGCTAAATTTCAATCTAAATTTTACACCTTTCGGACTTAAATTCAACCTCCGCCTTCGACTCCGCTCAGGCATCGGTTTTCTTCTTTGTGCCCTTTGTGTTTTAAATAGTGTTGGTTTTTTAACACAAAGGCACGGTTTTTTTCTTTGTGCCCTTCGTGTTTTAAATAGTGTTGATTTTAACACAAAGACACGGTTTTTTCTTTGTGCCCTTTGTGTTTTAAATAGTGTTGGTTTTAACACAAAGGCACGGTTTTTATAATATGTAAAGTAAAATATTTATAATATGTAAAGTAAAATATTTATAATATGTAAAACATAATTATTGTAATATGTAAATTGTCAATATATTTGTAGGTAAAATATGGACGATGAAGTATAGAAAAAGATTAATTGATCTTGAATTACAGCGGAAGCTAGAAGCTTCTGGAGCTGTTTTGATACGTGGAGCAAAGGCTTGCGGTAAAACCGAATCAGCCAAACAATTTGCCAAAAGTATCATTCAAGTGGATCGTGATGACAACCTAAAATTGATGTTTGATACAGCCCCTCGTAGGTTGTTGATGGGGGAAACACCACGATTAATCGATGAATGGCAAGTAATTCCTAAATTATGGGATTTGGTTCGCCATGAGGTGGATGATCGCCAAAAAAATGCTCAGTTTATTTTAACGGGTTCGGCAAATCCTGAAGAAATTGCCAAAATGCATTCAGGAGCCGGTCGATTTACGGTTCTTGATATGAGAACTATGTCCTGGCAAGAATTGGGGATATCAACTGGAGAAGTTAGGCTTACTGATTTGTTTGAAAATAGACCCATAGAGATTCAAGATGAGCGGATGGAGCTCGAATTAATCATTGATCAAATTGTCAAAGGGGGATTTCCAAGTCAAATGAATAGAACCATCCCGCAGGCGATGGAGGTGAATCGTGCTTATATTGAACTCTTGGCAGAAGTAGATATGAGCAGAGTGTCCCAAAGTCGGAGAGACCCTATTAAAGTGAGAAGTTTGTTGAAATCATTGGCACGAAACACAAGCACCTTGGTTGATAATGTTGTCCTTGAAAAAGACATCCTTTCGCATGAAAGCATAGGTCTATCACGTCCAACGATATATGATTATTTGGATGTCTTAAACAGACTAATGATATTGGAAGATCAACCGGCTTGGAACACTCATCTTCGCTCATCCCATACCTTGAGAAATTCACCCAAGCGGCACTTTACAGATGTATCCTTAGCAGTTGCTGCATTGGGTGCTAATCAGCAAACTTTGCTAAATGATTTAAACTTCACTGGTTTTTTGTTTGAGTCAATGGTTGTTCATGATCTTCGAGTTTATGGCCAAGCAAATGATGCAAAAGTTTTTCATTATCGAGATTCAAGCGGATTAGAAGTTGATAGTATTGTCCAAAAATACAATGGCGAATGGTGTGCTTTTGAAATAAAATTGGGTACCTCAGAAATAGAAGCCGCAGCTGCGAATCTATTGCGATTGGCAAGTTTAATAGACCTCGAAAAATGCGGTGCCCCAAAATCATTAAACATCATTACAGGTACAGGAATGAGCTACACGCGTAAAGATGGAATCAATGTTATTTCATTTGGCTCTTTGGGCTATTAATATGATTACAGAATTTGTTTTTTACCACAAAGGCACGGTTTTTCTTGGTGCACTTTGTGTTTTAAATAGAGTTGTTTTTTACCTCCGCCTTCGACTCCGCTCAGGCATCGGTCTCTTACCTATTACCTCTTACCTATTCCCTAAATGACCGTTAACTAACTATTCAAAATTCTTGATAAAAAATTACACAAAAATGATTATCTTTACTACTCAATATTGTATCACTTTGCTCAACTACCATGTGAGTCAGAGTGGCGAAGCCGTAATTTTCTTTGTGATCTTCGTGTTTAAAAATTGAACACAAAGACACAGTTTTCTCTCTTTCGTTGATCGACCAACTTTTCACCGGTAAAATACGCATCCAACTTTTAACCAAGTTGTTGCTTAATCCTGCTAGCAAGGTGTATTTGCGTGGCTTGGAAAGGGATTTAGGCGTGAGCTCCAATACAGTGAGGTTGGAATTGAATAAGTTGTCGGATTTAAAGCTGATTGAATCCAGCGAAGATCCGGAGAATAGCAAAGTAAAAAATTATTCCATTAACCAAGCGCATCCCCTCTTTCAATCTTTGCGGGGAATTATCCTTCAATTTGTGGGCTTGGATCAAATCATCGAAAACATCTTGAAAAAAGTGGGAGACCTGGAACAGGTATTCTTAACCGGCGATTTGGCGGAAGGAAAAAATACGTCCTTTGTGGATTTGGTTTTGGTAGGGAATGTGGACAAAAGTTATTTGTACCAATTGATAGAAAAAATAGAACCCCTCATCCAAAAGAAAATACGAGTGGCCTTGATTAGCCCTTTGGAATACTCTTTGGGCATGATGGATAGTGTAGGGGTGAAGATGCAGTTGCTGTAAAGAATCAATAATATCTATTATTTACATAGATAATGTAGGAAAGTTAAAAATATGAATTTATCAGATTTTTAAAAATATTTTGAAAACAAATTAATTTGAAACCTTGTCGATATTAAAAAATATTGTACTCAAAAATATTATTTCTTTAACTCTAAGTCAAGGCCTTAAATATTGTATTAATATATTTATATCAATATGGGTTGTAAGATACTTAGGAGTACAATTATTTGGCGACTTTATGTATGTTCAATCAATTACCGGGATAATATCAGCTTTTTCAACTTTGGGTCTTCATACAACCGTAATAAATACCTTAATTACATATGAAAAATCTAAAGGTAAAATTATAGGTAGTTCAGTATTTGTAGGATTCATTTCTGGACTTTTGGCAATTACAATTCAATTAGTTGTAATATTAATATTAAATCCTCATAATGATTTAATAATTAAACTTAGTTTTCTAAGTTCTATGATTTTTGTTTTCGATACTTTAAAATTTTTTTCTCTAATATATGAAGCTCAAATTAAGTCTTTTGTTATTGCAAAAATTTCCAATTTAACGTTAGTCATAACTAGTATTTTTAAACTCTACATTATTTTTTTTGATCTTGGAATTTATTTAATAACATTCGCATATGTGCTTGAGACTATTATTTTTTCAGTTTTAATTTTGATTAAATATTTCAGAGATTTCAAGCCAATTAAACATATTAAAGTTGACCTG
>JACCDS011369465.1_pt1 | contig 11038 bp, 5 predicted proteins | sample 7446441 | NCBI WGS metagenome assembly JACCDS01 (sample SAMN15323445, study PRJNA562643) | freshwater metagenome | isolation source: river surface water | place: USA:Blue River Watershed | collected 2017-08-17 | reverse complement strand
TCTCGAAACCTTCCTCGCCAACTGGCGCTGAATCCCCACCCTCGCTCCATGCCCACCAGCACAAAACCCGCGGGCCGTCTCATCTCGTTCGAAGGCTCCGAAGGCTCCGGCAAGTCCACCCAGATCGCGCGTCTCGCGGCGCACTTCCAGAAGACCCACCGCGACGTCGTGACCACCCGCGAGCCGGGCGGCACCGAGATCGGCGAACAGATCCGCAATATCATCGTCCACAATTCGAAGGGCGACGAGATGTGCGCCGAGACGGAGCTCCTGCTCTTCACCGCCGCCCGCGCCCAGCTCGTGCGCGAGGTGATCGCCCCCGCCCTCCTTCGCGGCGCGATCGTGCTCAGCGACCGGTTCCTCGACTCGTCGACCGTCTACCAAGGCATCGGCCGCAACCTCGCCGCCGATCCCGTCAACCAGATCAACCGCTTCGCCGTCGGCAACGTCATGCCCGACCTCACCGTCGTCATCGACGTGCCCGAGGAAGTCAGCCTCGCCCGGCTCAAGACCCGTGCGTCCGACCTCCCCGACCGCATGGAGCGCGAGAACGTCGGCTTCTATAAAAAGGTCCGCGAAGGCTACCTCGTCCTCGCGAAGAGCATGCCCGAACGCTTCATCCTCGTCGACGGCACCAAGTCCGAAGACGCCATCGAGAAGAAGATCTGGACCGAGGTGCAGGCCCGCCTGAAGTGAGCCGCCGGGCTGCGCCGGTCCGGCCCCTCCCGTGCTGGCGGCGAACACCCGTCCGCCGCCTCCGGGACTCCGGCTCCCGGCGAAATCCTCCCAACCTCTCCCGATGTCCGTCCCGTCGCCCTGGCCCGCCGCGCTTGCCGGCACGCCTGCGATCGCCGTCATCGAACAGGCGATCGCCCGCCAGCGCCTTTCCCATTCGCTGCTCCTCCACGGCGACGACCCGGAGACCCTGGTCGCCGTCGCGCACGGCATCGCCGACCGGCTGCTCAACACCCCCGATGCCTCCGCCCGCTTTCCCACGGACCAGCACCCCGACTGTTTTTTTCTCCGGCCCGCCGGCAAGATGCGCCAAATCTCCGCCGACAGCACGCGCGAGCTGATCGGCAAGATCCAGGTCACGCCCGCCGTCGCCCGCCGCAAGGTCGCCATCTTGCACGAGGTCGACCGCATGCACCTGACCGCGGCCAACGTCTTCCTCAAAACCCTCGAGGAGCCGCCCGCCCATACCACGCTCCTGCTCCTGACGACGCGGCCCTACGCGCTCCTGCCGACCATCCGCAGCCGCGTGCTGCAGTTCCGCTTCCCCTCCGCCGGCACCCTCGTCGCCGCCGACGGCTGGTCCGCATGGATCGACGACTACAAGGTCTGGCTCGGCCGCCTCGCCGACGGCGTCGGCTCCGACAAGACCGCCATCGCCGACCACATCTTCTCCGTCTACGGCCTCGTCGCGCGCTTCGGCGCCGTGCTCGATTTCGCGACCGACGCCGTCTGGAAGCAGCAGAAGGAGAAACTGCCGCCGGATCTGGCCGACGACGAGCAGGTCGCCATCGAGACCGGCATCGCCAACGGGCTCCGCGCCCGCCTCTTCGCCGAGATCGAGCAGGCCACGCGCGCCTTCGCCCTGCCCCGCCTTGCCGCCGGCGACGCCGCCACCCGCCGCGCCCTCATCGGCGCGATCGAGAAACTCGAGCACGCGGTCGGCCTGCTCCGGCTCAATCTCAACGAGTCCGCCGCGCTGGAAAATTTTCTGCTCACCTCGCTCCGGCTCTGGGCGAAACGCTGAACCCGCGCCGGACCGTCACGGGGCGGGCAGCGACTGGATCCACTCGACGATCACGCGCAGACCCTCGGCATCGCCCGCGCGGCTAGCCACCGGCGGCATCTGGCCCGGTCCGCGGACGCCCATGCGCGGCATGACGACGCTTCGCCCGGCCGCACCCGGCGCGATGACCCGCGCATCCCGGATGCCGAAGTCGCCGTGCTGCGGCGGCTCGCCGATCGCCTGCATCCGCGCGTTAGGCACGCCCCATTCGAAATTCATCGCGCTGTTCCCGCCGCCCGAGGGGGCGTGGCACACCGCGCAGTTGACCGCCAGGTAGGTCCGCGCGCGCGCCTCGAGCGGGGCGGTCGTGTCCCCGGGTCGTGCATACCCATCCATCCGCTCCGGCATGCGCGGCAGCAGCGACGAAGCGACCGCCTCGCGCTGCGCCGGTCCCGTTCGGGCGCCGCCGCGGCCCCCGCCCGCTCCCGGCGGCCGCGCCCCGCCGCGTCCACCCGGCCCCTCGAAGCGGCGCCGTGCGCGCTCATACTCCGCCGCCTCCACGCGCAGCAGCCCGGCCGCTTCCCAGCCTTCCAACTGCCCGGGCACGGTGAGCTGCGGCTCGCGCAACGTCAGCGCGAAGTTCGCCTCCCGCGAATGGCACATCATGCACTCCGCGCGGCTGGGCACACGCCACGCCTGCCCGCTCGGCAGGACCGTGTCCGCCCCGCCCTTCGCCGCCAGCACCGCGTCGCGCTGGTCCTCGGCCCACGCATAAGTATAGCCCGCCCAGTCCTGCTGCTGCTTCACCAGCACGCGCGTCTCGATCCGGCGGCCGGCAAGCGTCAGCGTCTGCGCCAGCACCGTGCCATCGGGGGCTTCCCAGGTCTTGCCTCCCGCCACCTCGAGCGTGCCGCCGCGCGGCATCGCCAGGTGATGCGCCCCGGTCGCCCCGTCGTGCCAGCCCGGCGCCCGGATCGCGTAGGGCACCACGCCCGACGCCGGCGCCAGCGTCGCGAGATCGGCAAACAACCCCGTCTCGCTCAAACGCGCCGGAAACGCCCGCGGCGCCGTCGTCGCCGACGCCGCCCGTTCCAACCGGAAGATTCCGCCCTGCGGTCCGCCTCTCGCCCGCTCGAACCCGTAGTCCGCCAGCAACAGTTCGCCGTCCGCGCCGGCCGTGACGTGGGTCAGCGCCAGCGGCGTGTCGATCAGCTCCCGCACCCATTGCAGGCGCGTGCCGTCGTGCTTCGCCGCCCAGATGCGGCCCGTGCCGAAGTCGCCGAACACATACGCGCCCGCCAACTCGGGCAGGGCCCGCCCGCGATAGACCACTCCGCCCGTGAGCGAACGAAACTCCGAGTGCGAAAACTCGACGGTCGGCGGCGACACCGGCGTCGGGCCCACCGCGCGGCCCGCGTTGAAGCGCCGGCTGCCTTCGTAGGCGCTCCAGCCGTAGTTGGCGCCCCGCCGCACGAGATGCGCGAATTCCCACGCATCCTGCCCGTTCTCCCCCGCCCAGAGCTGCCCGCTCGGCGCGTCGAAGGTCAGGCGCCACGGATTGCGCAGCCCGTAAGCCCACGTCTCCGGCGCGAACCGCGCGTCGCCCGTGAACGGATTGTCCGCCGGCACCGCGTAGCCCCGGCCCGGCGCCGGCCGGTCCACGTCGATCCGCAGGATCTTCGAGCGCAGCGTCGCCGGATCCTGCCCCACCCGGTCGCGGTCGTTTTCCGAGGAACCGTCGCCGCTCGAGACAAACAGCATCCCGTCCGCCCCGAACGCCAGCCCGCCGCCGTTGTGCCCGTCGCTCGGCCATTCGAGGATCACCCGGCGCGACTCGGCCTCCGGCCGACCGTCGCGCACCGTGTGCCGGACCACCCGCGAGAAACGCGGCCGCTGCAGCCGGGGTCCGTTGGTGCCGAGATAGACATAGGGCTGCTCGGCGAACCGCGGGTGAAAAATCAGACTCGTCACCTGCTCGTCGGGCTCCAGCAGCGTCTCCGCGTCGGCGCCGTCGCCGTCGGCCCGCATGCGCCCGACGCGCATCGCGCCGGGCCGGCCGCCGCTTTGGTCGACGAACCACAGCCACTGCCCGTCGGGGCTCGGCGCCAGCGCCACCATCGAGTTCGCGCGCAGCCGCGGCCAGGCCGCCGCGGTGGCGTAGCCCGTCGCCGGTTCCGGGGACCCGAGCAAGCCGCTCCCCGCCCATCCGGGATAAGCCGCCGCCGCCGGCCCCTCGAAGCGCAGCGACCCGTAGGCCTCGGTCTCGTGGAAACTCGGCCGCGTCAGGCCGACCGCCGTCGACAATTCCTGCGCCGCCCCCTTGCCGTTCACGCGCGCGAAATTCACCCGCCAGGTCTCGCCCGGCGCCGGCCGCCCGCCGCAGGCCGCGAAGTCCGACCACGGGATGCGCCCTTCCACCGTCCAGCCGTCGTCGCGATCGTCCGCCCGGTTCAGCGTGCCGCGCAGCGTGACTTTCGCCTCCACGTGAAACGTCCCCCGCCGCAGGATCCCGGGTTCGCGCCGGCTCGCCGCGTCGGGAAAAAACGCATCCACCACCGCGCCCGCCGGATTCACCTCGAACTCGTAGTAGCCCGGATGCGCCGCCGAGGGTTTCAGGAAAATCTCGAATACGTCGTTCTGCCACAGCGGCCCGTCCTGCTCCGTCGAATCCGCCTCGATGTTCGCGTCCGTCAGGTCCGCCGTGAAATACAGCCACTCGCGGTCCCACAGCAGCCGCGCCCGCGTGCCCTCTTTCGCCGCCGGCGCGCCCGCCGCCCACGGCTGGCGCCACGCGTCCACGACCTGCGCCTTGGCCCACACCGCCTCGTCCGCGCGGCCGTCGATCACGGGCGGCGTGCTGGCCCACCCGCAGACGAAGTCCGCCGCCCGCAGGCCGCCGACGATTCCGATCGCCCAACCGAGAAGCCAAAGGGTGCGCATGGGTAAACGTCCGCCACCATTCAGATTCCGCTCCGGGTGAAAACTCCAATCCCGACGGCGGCCGCCCGCCACGGACCGGCGGCCGGCCCGCCTTGGAGGCGCGCGCGGCCTCCCGCCTACCGGGTCGCCTTCGCTTTCAACGCCTGGTCCAGGGTGGTCAGCAATTCTTCGGTCGTGAAGGGCTTGTGGAGAAAGCCGGCGAAACCGAGTCCTCCCAGGACCTTGGGATCCGCCTCGTCCATCGCGCCGGTCATGCCGACGACCGGCAGTCCGGACCGGATACGCAGCAGCGCGCGCACCATCGTCGCGCCGTTCATGTTCGGCATCGACAGGTCCGTTACGACGGCGTCGAACTTTTCGGCCGCGCCGACAAAGAGGGCCGTGCCCTCGATTCCGTCGACCGCCGACTCCACGCGATAACCGTTTTCTTCCAGCGTCGCGACGACGGCCTCGCGGATGGCGACCTCGTCCTCGACCACCAGAATCCGCTCGCCGTGGCCGACCGGCATCTTCGGTCGGCTCACGTCAAGGGCAAGACCGTCGACGCCGGGCAAGGCCGGCAGGAACACCTCGAAGGTCGTTCCCCGCCCCACCTTGCTCTCGACGTTCACGAACCCGCCGTGGGCCTTGGCCACCGTGAAGACCGTCGCGAGTCCGAGCCCCGTCCCCTTGCCCTTTTCCTTCGTGGTGAAAAACGGCTCGAAGATCCGGCCCAGCAGCTCCGGCGGAATGCCCGTGCCCGTGTCCGAGACCTGCAGCCGCACGTAGGAACCGGGGACCGCACCCGGGCTCATCACCGAGGTCACCGCGTCGATCGTGTGGTTGTGCGCCTCGAGCGTGAGCCGGCCTCCCAGCGGCATCGCGTCGCGCGCGTTCACACTCAGGTTCATGAGCACCTGGTGGAGCTGCGTCGCGTCGCCGAGCACCGGCCAGAGGTCTTTTTCGGTGTTCCAGTGCACCTCGATCGCCGGCGGGAAGGTCGCCTCGGCGATTTCCGCCATCTCGCGCAGGAGATGGCGGATCTGCAGCGGCGCGCGCTGGTTCTCGGAACCGCGGGCAAACGTGAGCACCTGCCGGATGATATCCGCCCCGCGCCGGACGCTGCCCTCGATGCGGGTCAGGATCTTCTGGCTGCTCTCGTCCGCCAGGCGGCTCTTCAGGATGGCCGCCCCCATGCCGATCGGCGCCAGCACGTTGTTGAGATCGTGGGAGAGGCCGCTCGCGAGCGAGCCGAGGCTTTCGAGCCGCTGCATGCGGAGAAACTGTTCCTGCAGCCGCTTGTTCTCGCTGTTGTCGGCGCCGACGAGGATTCGTCCGGCGGGCTCGCCGTCCTCGTCGCGCAGCACGGTGACGCTGACGTCGAGCACCCGCGTGCCGGCGCTGCCGTTGATCAGTTCGGCTTCGCCGTGCCAATCGCACCACACCGCCAGCGCCTGCCGCGCTCCGGTTTCCGCATTCTTCCCGTCGTTCGCGAGGATCCCGTCGAGCGGCCGGCCGAGGGCATCGCTCGCGCTCCGGCCGAGCAGCTTCTCCGCCGCCTTGTTCCAGAAGCTGATCTTCCCGTCGCGATCGCACGCGACGATGACTTCCACGGTCTGGTCGAGGAGGTCGGCCTGCTCGCGGATGCGCCGCGCCGCCCGCTCGTTCTCGATCCGATTGTCGAGAAACCCGAGGGCGAACGTCAGGTTTCCGGAGGTCTCCTCGATCACCGCGATTTCCTCGGCCTCGAAGTAGTCGCGCTCCCCCGCATAGACGACGAGCACGCCGGCCACGGCGGCGCCGTGGCGCACGGGCACGGTGGTGCTCGATTTGATGCCCGCCTGGATCGCTCGCTCGTGCCACGGCCGCGTGCCCTCCTCGGCGAGAAAGTCGTTGATGACCTGCGTGCGCCCTTCCCGGATGGCGCGTCCTGCCGGACCGCGGCCTTCGGGCCGGTCCGCCCGCGTGCTCACGTTGAGCCCGGCGAAAAAGCCGACGGTGTCCCCGAACTGCGCCCGCACGTCGACGGTCTCGGTCGCGGGATTGACCCAGCCGATCCAAGCCAACTTGAACCCGCCCACCTCGACGAACGCCCGGCACAGGTCGCCCATCAGGCCGTCGGCGTCCTTCGCGCGGGCGATCGCTTCGTTGACCCGGCTCTTTACCTGGTAGAGCCGGCTCAACCGCTCGGCGTGGAGCTGGAGATCGCGGCGGCGGTCCACTTCGATTTCCAGCTCCCTCGTGCGCGCCCGGACCTGCCCTTCCAGCTCCTGTCCGTGCACCCGGAGCAGATTCTCCGCCCGCTTCAGGTGCGAGATGTCCGTCACCAGCGTGACGATCCGGAACGGGCGGCCGTCGCTCCCCCGCAGCGCCAGCGTCGTGCGCTGCGTCCAAAGCGTGGTGCCGTCCTTGCGCAGCATGAGATCCTCCGAAATCACGCTGCCGACCTCGCCGGCGACCAGGCGCCGGCCCTTCGCCGCGACCTCCGCCCGGTCCTCCGGCAGAAAGACCTCCAGCGTGTCGACCGTGAGCATCTCGTCCTGCGTGTAGCCCAGCATCGCGGCCAGGGCGGGATTGCAGCTCTCCAGTTTGAGGTTCAGCCCGAAGAGACCGATGCCGACCGTGGCCGCTTCGAACACGGCGCGGAAGCGCGACTCGCTCTCGCGCAGCGCGGCCTCGGCCCGTTTGCGCGGCGTGATGTCGCGGAAAATCCCGCGGGTGGAAATCACCGCGCCGTCCTTCAGGCGCGGACTCACATTGCCTTCCAGTTCCACTTTCGCCCCGCCCTTGGTCACGAACGTCACTTCCATCAGGCCCACGTCCGCCCCGCTCATCAGCCGCCCGAATTCCCGCATGCAGTGGGCGTGGTTGTCCGGGTGGATGACCTGGAAAACATTCAGCCCGAGGACCTCGGATTCCCGGTAACCGAGCGCTTCGCGCCACGCCCGGTTCACATAGATGATCCGCCCGTCCGCGCCCACGCTCTGGATCAGGTCCGTCGTCTCGGCGAAGAGATCGTCGCGCGCGGCTTCCGCCTCCTTGCGCTCCGTGATGTCCTGGTTCATGCCGATCATCCGCACCGCGTTGCCGGCGGCGTCGCGCCACACGTTGGCGACCGCCTTGAGGTGGCGGATCGTGCCGTTCGGCCAACGGATCCGGAACTCGGTGTCATACGCGCGGTCGCCGCGCAGCGCGGCCTGCACCTCGGCCTCGACCCGTTCTTTGTCTTCGGGGTGCAGCGCCCGCTGCCAGCTCTCGTCCGCGCTGCGGAACTCGTTTTTCGGCACCCCGAACAGGCGCAGCATCTCGTCGTCCCAATGCACGTGGCGCTGCACGAAATCGCAGTCGAAGATCCCGATGTGCCCGGCCTGCGTCGCCACCGCGAGGCGCACCGCCGCCGTCCGGAGCTTCTCCTGCGCCGACTTGTTTTCCGTGACATCGATGCAGGCGCCGATGAAGCCGATGAACGTGCCGTCCGCGGCAAACCGGGGCGTGCCGCGGTCGAACAGCGTCCGGTAGACGCCGTCCGCCCGGCGCAATCGGTATTCCATCTCGAACGGCCGGCGTGCATCGACCGCGCCGGCAAACGTCTTCCAGCACCGCTCCCGGTCCTCCGGATGGACCCCCTCGGCCCAGCCCATGCCTTGTTCCTGCGCCAGCGTCCGTCCGGTGAAATCCAGCCACGTCTGGTTGAAGAACGTGCAGCCTTTGTCCGGCCCCGCGACCCACATCAGCACCGGCGCCGAGTCGGCCATCCGCCGGAACCGGTCCTCGCTCTCGGCCAGCGCCGCCGTCCGCTCCTGCACCCGCCGTTCGAGCGTCTGGTTGGCCTCCCGCAACTCCTCCTTCGTCCGCTTGGTCGCGGAAATATCCTGGAGGATGCCGACCATGCGCACCGGCGTCCCCGCCGGATCGCGGAAACTGCGGCCGATCACCGCGAGCCAGCGGAGGCTCCCGTCGGCATCGCGGACTTTGCACTCGAGCGTCCAGCGCGCCGTCGCGGTGCGCGCGTCCCGCAATTCATCCCGCACGCGTTCGCGATCCTCGGCGACGACGTGATCGGCCAAACGCTCGATCGACCAATCGGACGGCAGGTTGCGCTCGCCGAGGAGTTCCCCCACCTCCCGGGAGTGATACGTGGCGGAGGTCGCCAGATTCACCTCCCAGAGGCCGATGGCGCTGCTCTCGAGCGCGACCCGCAGCCGATCCTCGGACTGCTCCCGCGCGGCGGCCGCCGCGACCATGGCCGCGAGGTTGCGCCGTTCCGCCCTTGACCAGAGCAGCGCCGCGGCGCCCAACGTGGTCAACAGCGCCAGGACCACGACCGAGACGGTAAATCCGGCTTGCACGCGCCAGTCGGCCAAAGCCTCGGCTTCCTCGATCTTCGATATCATCACCCACGACGTTCCGGGCACGGGATTCGCCGCCGCGACCACCGGCACGCCCCGGTGGTCGTTGCCGGTCACGGCTCCGCGGCTGCCTTGGAGCGCCCTCACCACGACCGCGTCGGTGCGCGAAAGCGGAACGGGCTCGATCCGCTCGGCCCCCGCCGCCCCGCGAGCCGGGGTCAGGTAAATCGCCCGGTCCCCCTCGCGGCGCACGAGCAGGGTCCGCCCGGTCCTCGCGTCGGTGGGCCACCGCCGGATGCGCGGAAAGAGAAAATCGTCCGCGCTGGAGCTCAGGATCAACACCAAGGCCAACGGCGACCCGCCTTCGCGCGACGCAAACATGGGCGCAACCACGTCGAGGTGGAACGAAGATTCCGGGTCGCGATGCAGGTCGCTGAAGACCGGGGTCCGTGCCTGCACGGCACGCTCCACCCACGCTGCCGTCTCGGCATCGAGCTGCTGATCCGTCGGCTTCGAACTGAGCAGGACCCGTCCCGCCGCGTCCGTCAGTTTCACGGCGGCATACCGGTAGTTTTCGCAGAGATCTCGGAAGGTCCCGAGGATGCTCCCGGCATCGGCCGCGGACTGCGTGGCCCGCCACCGTGCAATCACCGCCCCGAGTGCTTCGCTTTGTGCCAGGACACGGGCATCGGCCATGCGCTCGTGCCGCCAATCGGCCAGCTGCTGCAATTTCAGGCGGTTGACGGCGGCGACCTGTTCGTGCGCCCCGGCCAAAAGCTGCTCGCGCTGGGTGCCGAGTGCCCAAGCGCCGATCAGGAGAATAGCCAGCACCAGCCCGGCGAACACGCCGCCGAACTTGATCGCCGCGATCCGGTTCCGCGCCTGCGTCGGACTGGCCCGCGCGGGATCGGGCGATCGGCCCTCCGGGTCGGTGCGATCACGGGCACTGAAGGCCTCGGGCGGCGTCGGCGCTGGGGGCTGCGTCATCGATAAAAACGTTATCGGATCAAAACACGGTTTCTGACGTGGAATCCGGCTCCCGCCGGCGCGGCCGCGAGTGGACGTGACTCAGCCGAAGGTCCGGTCCGGACGTCGACCTTGCTCCGTCCCCGCGGCACGCGTGGCCGCCGGTCTGCGTCTGCCCGATGGCTGCGATCATCCGCTTTTCGCCGGCAGCAGGGCGGACACGGCGCCGAGCAGTTCCGCGGAATTGAAAGGCTTCCGCAGCGTGCGGCGGGCCCCGAGGCGCTCCGCGAGTTTCAGATACGAGGGCGATGCCGGCACACCGCCGGACATCGCGATCACCGGTGTCTGCGGCGACGTTTTGCGCAACTCGATGATCGTCTCGATCCCTTCCCGATTCGGCATGACGAGGTCCGTGATGATCAGATCGAAGGCCTCGACCCGAAATCGCGCGGCGGCCTCGACGCCGTCGGAGGCCGTGACCACCGAGTATCCTGCTTCGACCAGAATCTGCGCCACGATTTCGAGCAGCACATCGTCATCATCAACGACCAGGATTCGGGCCATAGGGCAAGGTGGTGGGAAGGAGTTGGGCGGTGGGTGACCGGTGACAAAGTCCGGCGTGGAGCGGTCAGAGCAAAAGTTCGGGCCTCCGACCGTCAATCGTCCACCGGTGGAATCGTGGTGCGGGAAACCCTCAGCCGCGGCCGACGCCGCGCCGCAGGTCAGTTCGGCCGGCGCCTCCGGATTCACCGGGGCAACCGGGCGCGCCGTCGGAAGGCAGGTAGAAACGTTCCCGGTCCGTTCGCACTGTCACTCCGGCCTCCTGCCCGTCTGCGGGTCCGAACAAACCCCGCGCTGCCCTCGTCCGCCCGTGGAACTACTCATCCCGCCCCTTTCCGCCGCGGCCGGCGCGGCGCCTCACGCGCCCGCCCGTCCGCGCTTCCACGCGAGCCCCGTCTGCAACCCGCGCAACTCCGCCAACCCGCGCATCCGTCCGCCGATCGGGTAGCCCGGACACGCCGGCTCGGCGCGCCGGAAATCGTCGCCGATCTTGTGCCCGTGATCC
>JACCDS011159852.1_pt1 | contig 11041 bp, 8 predicted proteins | sample 7446441 | NCBI WGS metagenome assembly JACCDS01 (sample SAMN15323445, study PRJNA562643) | freshwater metagenome | isolation source: river surface water | place: USA:Blue River Watershed | collected 2017-08-17 | reverse complement strand
CCGTGCACACGCTGCGCCATTCCTTCGCCACCCATCTGCTGCAAGCCGGCACCGACATCCGCACCGTGCAGGAACTGCTGGGTCACTCGGACGTGAGCACCACCATGATCTACACCCATGTGCTCAAGATCGCGGCCGGCACCACCGCGAGTCCGCTGGACACCCTGGTCCGCGGGCTTGACCCGCGTCATGAAAGCAGGCTTGCATTTCCCCCCGCAGATGCCAAACTGCATTCCAACGGCCCGCCACGCGCGCAAGTGTTGCGGGAGATCAAGCACCAGCTCAGCCCGGATGCCTAGCATCCTCTGAACCCACACGGAGCCCTGCATGAGCAACACCACACAGACCCGCCAGGCCGCAGCCGCCCTGGCCGCACAGGAGATCAGCACCGAGGTGCTGCTGGAGAAATACGCCAAGGGCGACGAGCAGAGCATTCTGCACGTGAACCAGCGCGTGGCGCGCGCGCTCGCCGCGGTGGAAGCGCCCGAGCAGCGCACGCACTGGGAGGGCCGTTTCCTGCAGGCGCTGCAGCAGGGTTTCCTGCCGGCTGGGCGCATCCAGTCCGCGGCGGGCACCGAGCTGACGGCCACGCTGATCAACTGCTTTGTGCAGCCCGTGGGCGACTCGATCTCGCATGACGACGAGGGCCACCCCGGCATCTACGTGGCGCTGATGGAAGCCGCCGAGACCATGCGCCGCGGCGGCGGCGTGGGCTACGACTTCTCGCGCATCCGCCCACGCGGGGCCTGGGTGGGCAGCACCCAGAGCAGCGCCTCGGGCCCGGTGAGTTATATGCGCGTGTTCGACCGCTCCTGCGAGACGGTGGAATCCGCGGGCAGCCGGCGCGGCGCGCAGATGGGCGTGCTGCGCTGTGACCACCCGGACATCGAGGAGTTCATCCACGCCAAGGACAGTGGCGACCTGAAGAACTTCAACATCTCGGTGGGCGTGACGGATGCCTTCATGCAGGCCGTGGTGAGCGACGGCGAGGTGGAGCTGGTGCACCACGCCGAGGCCGGCGCCGCGCAGAAGGCCGCCGGGGCCTACCTGGCCGCCGGGCGCGGCCTGTGGGTCTACCGCAAGCTGCGCGCGCGCGACCTGTGGGAGCAGATCATGCGCTCCACCTACGACCACGCCGAGCCCGGCGTGCTCTTTGTCGACACCATCAACCGCGACAACAACCTGTCCTATTGCGAATCCATCGCCAGCACCAACCCCTGTGTGACGGCAGATACCTGGGTCATCACAGCTGGCGGTGCCCGCCAGGTGCGTGAGCTCATCGGTGTGCCGTTTGATGCCATCGTCGATGGCAAGCCCTATCGGTGCGAATCCACCGGCTTTTTTGCCACGGGCACCAAACCCGTATTGCAGTTGCGCACGCGGGAAGGCCACAACTTGCGCCTGACGGCGGACCACCCGGTGCGAAAGGTGACGCAGCGCACCCGCTACCACACCCACAGCGACTGGTGCGCCGCCGGCGAGCTGAAGTCTGGCGACGAGATTGTTCTGAACAACCACCGTTCGCTCGAAGGCTGGGAAGGCCAGGGGACAAGCCAGGAAGGTTATCTGTTGGGCCTGCTGATAGGTGATGGCCGCCTGGGTGCAACCAAGGCCGTGCTTTCGGTCTGGGCACCGGAACTCAAGGTTGTAGGCAGTGACACGCGCGTGGGCAACCACAGCGCCAGCGGCATCATGGCAGCCGCTACACAGGCGATCAGCACCCTGCCCCATCGTGCCGATTTCCGCGGCTGGCAAAGACCGATCGAGGGTCGGGGCGAATGTCGCATGGCCTCAGCCGCGCTGCGCGACCTGGCCTTTGCCATGGGCGCCACGCCCGAGCACAAGACCATCACGCCTCAGATGGAAGCCGGCTCGTCCGACTTCTGTGCTGCCTTGTTGCGCGGCCTCTTCGATGCCGACGGCTCGGTACAGGGTACCCAGGACAAGGGCATTAGCGTGCGCCTGTCGCAATCCGACCTGGCCCTGCTCGAAAGCGCACAGCGCATGCTGCTGCGACTGGGCATCGCCTGCACGATCTACCGTGAACGTCGCCCGGCCGGCGTCTCGCTCATGCCCGACGGCAGGGGCGGCCAGCGTGAGTACCCGCAAAAGGCTTCGCACGAGCTCGTGATCAGCGGTGACAACCTGCCCGTGTATGCCGAGCGCGTCGGCTTTGCCGATACAACCAGGGCCGAAAAGCTGGCCATGCTGCTAGGCAGCTACAGGCGCCAACTGAACCGCGAGCGGTTTGTCGCAACCATCGAGTCCCTGGAGGAGGACGGCACTGAGACCGTCTTTGACGTCACTATCGCCGACCTGCATGCCTTCGATGCCAACGGCCTGTACGTCCACAATTGCGCGGAGCAGCCCTTACCCCCCTACGGCTGCTGCTGCCTGGGCTCGATCGATCTCACGCGCTTCGTGCGCGAGCCCTTCGCAGAAAAGACGCACTTCGACTTCACCGGTTTCGCCGACCTGTGCCGCACCGCCACGCGCATGCTCGACAACGTGCTGGACGTGACGGTGTGGCCCCTGCCGCAGCAGGAACAGGAGATGCGCAACAAGCGCCGGGTGGGCCTGGGGTTCACCGGCCTGGGTGACGCGTTGGTGATGCTGGGCCTGCGCTACGACAGCGCCGAGGCGCGCGAGATGGCGCGCAGGATTTCCGAGACCATGCGCGACGCCGCCTACGAGGCCTCCAACGAACTGGCGCGCGAGCGCGGGGCCTTCCCGCTCTTCAATGCCGACCTGTACCTGAGCAGCCCGCGCTTTGCCTCGCGCCTGCCCGGGGCGCTGAAAGAAAAGATCCGCGCGCACGGCCTGCGCAATTCGCACCTGCTGTCCATCGCACCCACGGGCACCATCAGCCTGGCCTTCGCCGACAACGCGAGCAACGGCATCGAGCCGGCCTTCAGCTGGCACTACACGCGCAAGAAGCGCATGCCCGACGGCGGCTTCAAGGAGTACGCGGTGCAAGACCACGCCTGGCGCCTGTATCGCCACCTCAAGGGTGAGGCCGCGCCGCTGACACCGGCCTTCGTGACCGCGCTGGAGATGAGCGCGCAGGCCCACGCGGCCATGGTGGCGGCCGTGGCGCCTTATATCGACACGGCGATTTCCAAGACCGTCAACGTGCCGGCCGACTACCCCTATGCCGATTTCCAGGACCTCTACCTGCAGGCCTGGAAGGACGGGCTCAAGGGCCTGGCCACCTACCGGCCCAACAGCGTGCTGGGCTCGGTGCTCAGCGTCACGCCCACGGCCGCGCCGCTGCAGTTGGCCGACGCCAACCAGCGCCTGGCGCTGGAGCGCCTGCCGGCGCCGGTGCTCTCCTCGCTGCGCTGGCCCGGCCGGCCCGAGCTGCCCGGCGGCAACCCGGCCTGGAGTTTCATGGTGCACCACCCCTTCGGCGAGTTCGCGCTCTTCGTGGGCGAACTCGCCTCGGAGGAAGGCGGCCCGGCCCAGCCCTTCGAGGTCTGGGTCAACGGCGCCGAGCAGCCGCGCGGCCTGGGCGCCCTGGCCAAGACCCTCTCCATGGACCTGCGCGCCAACGACCCGGCCTGGCTGCGCCTCAAGCTCGACGCGCTGGCCACGGTGGCCGAGGAACGCGCCTTCGAGATGCCTTTCCCGCCGCACGGCCAGCGCCGCCTCTTCCCGGGCGTGGTGGCGGCCACGGCGGCCGTGATCCGCTGGCGCTGCGAGCAGCTGGGCGTGTGGCGAGAACGCGCCCAGCCCCTGGCCACGCCGGTGATCGACGCCATGTTCGCGCGTGACGAACCCCTCACCGGCCCCTCGGGCACCCTGGCCTGGGCGGTGGACATCGACAACCCGGGCACGGGCGAGGCCTTCACCCTCACGCTGAAAGAGATCAGCCTGCCCGGCCCCGAGGGCACGCCGGTGAACCGGCCCTGCGCCATGGGTCTGTCGGGCAACTACCCGCGCGCGCTCGACGGCCTGGCGCGCCTGCTCTCGCTGGACATGCGGGTGGTGGACCCGGCCTGGATCGGCATGAAACTGCGCAAGCTGCTCAACTACGCCGAACCCCTGGGCCACTTCATGGCCTTCGTGCCCGGCCTGCCGCACGGCGAGCGCCGCCAGCAGACCTGGCCCTCCACCGTGGCCTATATGGCGCGCCTCATCATCCACCGCTACGCCATGCTGGGCGTGCTGGACGCGCAGGGCTACCCGCTGCGCGAGATGGGCGTGCTGGAGAACCCGGGCGAGCAGGCCGAGAGCGAGGAACCCGCCGCCATGGCCGGGCGCCCCTGCCCCGAATGCGGCAACCCCACGGTGATCAAGAAGGACGGCTGCGACTTCTGCACCGCCTGCGGTTACGTGGGGCAGTGCGGTTAGGGCATGGCCAAGCCATCCTGGCGACTCTGTCAACCCCTGGGCATGCCGTCTAGCCCGTGTAGCCAGCCATCCGCGGCAACAGCAACACGAAGTCGGGCCACGCGGCGACCAGGGCCAGGGCGCCGATCATCACCAGCAGAAAGGGCATGGTCTCCCGCACGAGCACGGCCATCGACACGTTGGCTATCTTCATCATCATGAAGAGCAGCAGCCCATAGGGTGGCGTGACCAGGCCGATCATGATGTTGAGCACCGCCATCACGCCAAAGTGAACCGGGTCGATCCCCAATGCCACGGCGGTGGGCAGCAGCACCGGCAGGATGATGAGGATGATGGTGGATCCCTCCAGGAAGGCGCCCAGCACCAGCAGGATCACGTTCACCAGCAGCAGGAACATCATGGGCGAGAGCTGCAGACCCTGGAGCATGGTGCGCAGCGTGGCGGGGATGTTCTCGGACGTGATTACGTAATTGAACACCAGTGCGCCGGCAATCAGCATGCCGATGGAAATGCTCATGCGCGCGCTGGACAGCAAGGCGTCATACAGCTCAGGCCAGCGCAGGTTCCGATACAGGCCGGCGGAGATCAGCAGTGCGTACGCGGCGGCCACCCCGGCGGCTTCGGTCGGCGTGGTGATGCCGCTGTACAGGCAGCCCAGCAGGATCACGGGCAGCATCAGCGCGGGGAAGGCCTCGCGCGTGATGCGCGGCATGTCGCGCAGCGGAACGCGCGGCTCCACCGGGAACCCCCGGCGTTTGGCCAGCCACCAGATCAAGGCCATCTGCACCGCGCCCAGCAGCAGACCGGGCAGCACGCCGGCAATGAACAGATAGCCGATGGAGGTGCCCGAGACCAGTGCATACAGCACCAGCGGAATGGACGGCGGCAGGATGGGCCCGATGACCGAAGACACGGCACTCAGCGCTGCCGCAAAACCCGGCGTGTACTTGCCGTCCCGCGTCATCATGGTCTGCATGATCTTGCCGGAGCCGGCGGCATCGGCCAGCGCACTGCCCGACATGCTGGCAAACACCACGCTTTGCAGCACATTGACCTGCGCCAGGCCACCGCGAAAACGCCCGACCACGGCATTGCAGAAACGCAGCAGCCTGTCCATGATGCTGCCCGTGCTCATGATGGTGGCCGCCAGGATAAACAGCGGAATGGCCAGCAACAGGAAGCTGGAGTAGGTGCCGTTGAGCAGCTGTTCGGCAGCGGTGCCCATGTCCATGCCCTTGAGGTACAGGTACAGGACAGAACCGCCGATCATGGCGTGGCCCAGCGGCACGCCCAGCAGGCTCAGGCCGACGATGACGCCGAGCGCCAGGGAGAAGGGGCTGGTGAAGTTCACAGTGCAGACGCTGAAGTGGATTCGCCGCCCTTGGGCGCGGGCCCGCGCACGAGCTGGCGCAGGCAGCGGGCGATGACGGCCACGGCAAAGATGATGTAGATGGAATACATGAAGTCCATGCGGACGCCCAGGTAAGCGGCTTTCTCGACCTTCATGAAGGTCACGTACGACCATGACGCCGGCAGCGACATGCCGAAGAGCACGATGATGCTCACGGCGCCGATGGCCTGCACCACACGGCGGCGGCGCGGGCTGCCGCTGTCGGCTATGGTGTCGACGCGGATCTCTTCATCGTCCCGTAGCACAAAGGCCGCCCCCCACAGCACCAGCCACAGCCAGGCCGCCAGGGACAGCTCGGTCGTCCAGCCCACGGGCCAGTTGAACACGTAGCGCATGACGATCTGCACGATAAAGGCGACGAAGATCACCGCCATCAAAAAGGCCGCCACCGCCTCGGCCAGGCGGTGCAGCGGCCGGATAAGCCGGTCAAACATCCAGAGCGCCTTACTTCAATGCATTGATCTTGTCGACGATGCCTGCGGGCCAGTTCTTGGCGTCATCCGATGCCAGGTACATCTTCTGCGCATGCTCGCGGAATGCGTTCACGTTGGGAGCGTACACGTCCAGCCCCGCCTTGCGGAAGGTCTCGGCCAGCTCCGCTTCGCGTTTGGTGTGCTCTGCCGCGCTCCAGGCGATAACCTTGTCGGCCGCGGCCTGAAACGCCTTCTGCCTGGCCGGTGACATGCTGTTCCAGGTCTTCATGTTGACCGTGAGCAGGTCAAACGCCACCAGGTGCGAGGTCAGCACGATCTGGCCCATGACCTCGTAGAACTTCATGTTCTGCACATTGGGCAGGGGATTGTCCTGACCGTCCACCGCGCCGGTCTGCATGCCGGTATAGGTTTCGGCGTAGGCCATGGGCGTGGGGTTGGCACCCAGTGAACGGCCCAGCATCTGCCAGGTATCGCCAGGCGGCATGCGCAGCTTCACGCCGGCCAGGTCGGCGGGCACGTTGATCTTCTTCTTGCCTTTGAGGCCCACATGGCGGGTACCGAAGAAGGTGGGGCCCAGGATCTTGACCTTGACCTGGTCTTCGACCATCTTCTTCATCTGCGCGCCCAGGTCGCTGGCAAAAAACTGCGCCAGGTGGTTGGCGTCGCGAAACAGGTAGGCCGATGCCAGCACCGACCACGCCGGCACCTGCTTGGAGATGTCCTGCGGGGAGATGTTGCCCATCTCCAGGTTGTCACGCTGAAGCGCCACCAGTTCGGTGCCCTGGCGGAACAGCGTGGAGTTCAGGTGCATTTCCACCTTGAAGTCGGCGGCCACTTCCTTGGCAAACATGTTCATCATCTCGGCGCGGATGTCCTTGTCCGAGAACACGGCGGCAAAACGCAGTGTGGGCTGGGCCTGTGCCCAGGTGGGCAACGCAGTCACGGCCGCGAGAGCAGCGCCTGCAGCCAGCAGGGTGCGGCGGTGGGGCGAGTGGATCATGGTGAGGTCTCCTTTATATTGGCCAGTCACTGGCGTTGAAAAATCCGGATTGATCTTCAGGCGGCAGGGCTTGCTGCGGCAAGACGTTGGGCCACGGCACGTAGGGCCATTTCGTAGCCATAGGGGCCAAAGCCGCAGATGACGCCCGTCGCACCCAGTGATATCACCGAGTTCTGGTACAGCGCTTCGCGTCGATGGATGTTGGTGATGTGCACCTCGAAGACGGGCTGATCCAGGGTCTTAAGGGCATCCAGCAAGGGGATGGAGCGGAACGACAGCCCGGCCGGGTTGATCACGACCGCGGCACCCTGTCCCCGCGCTTCCTGCACCCAGTCAACCAACACGCCCTCGTGGTTCGACTGCAAAAACCGGCATGTCAGCCCGACGTCCAGGGCTACCCGCATGCACAGTTGCTCCACCTGGGCCAGCGTGGTGCTGCCGTACAGATGGGGCTCGCGGATCCCCAGGAGGTTGAGATTCGGGCCATTGAGGACGTAGACGGTTGGGGACATGGGTTCGGCGTCGCGGCGATCGGGGTTTGTTATGACGCCGATTCTTGGCCTGTGACGCGGCCTCTGTTTCCATTTTGGAAAATGTTTCCGCAATATAGAATCAGCGCCATGAGTTTGGCACTGGACCGGGGACTTTCACTGCTGGAGCATCTGGCTCAACACCCCGATGGTGTGCCTTTGGCCATGCTGGCCAGCGAGTTGGACATCCCCCTGAGCGCCTGTCACCGTCTGCTGGCCGAACTGCAAAAACGTGGCTACGTGCGGCAGGAGCCTGCGTCTGGCCCCTATCGGCTGACCACCAAGGTGGTGACCCTGGGCCTGGGCTATCTCACCAACGCGGGCATCGTCGACATGGCCGAGCCCCTGCTGGAACGGCTGGCAGCGGCGTCAGGTGAACTCGTGCGCCTGTCGGTTGTTGACGACGATAGACTGACCTGGGTCGCCAAGGCCCAGGGCATGCGTCGAGGACTGCGTTATGACCCCGATATGGGCCACGATGCCAGGTTGTCCTGCACAGCCTCAGGTCATGCCTGGCTGCTGACGCTCAGCGACGAACAGGCACTGACGCTGGTGACCCGGCAAGGCTTTGGCCTGGCCAGGGACTACGGCCCCAATGCGCCCACGACCGTCAAGGCCCTGCTGGGATTTCTTCATGCCGCCCGGGTACGGGGCTACGCCATGATTGACGAGGTGTTTGCACCCGGCATGGCGGCCATTGCGGCGCCCGTGATGCGACGCACCGAGGCCATAGGTGTGATCAGCATTGCGGGCCCACGTCTGCGTCTCACCAAAGACCGCATGTATGAACTTGCACCTGCATTGCTGGCCGCGGCAGCCGAGTTGGGGCCCATCAGCCGCAGCGGCAGTCTGTATGGGCGTCCGCCACTGGGTAAGGGTTGAATCCCCATATCGTGACTGTTCAGTCCGGACACCAGTGAGCACGGGTTGCGGCAGTTCGACGTGCCACCCTATACTTCACGAATGAACGAACCAGTACAAAAGATTCGTGGTCGCATGGGCCGGGCCCAAGCACCCGTGCGCAAGACCCCCAGCCGCACCAACGACCCCGAGCGCACGCAGGCCAACATCCTGCAGGTGGCCGAGATCGAGTTCGGCGAGAAGGGGCTGGCGGGCGCGCGCATCGACGCCATCGCCGAGGCCACGCAGACCAGCAAGCGCATGATCTATTACTACTTCGGCAGCAAGGAAGGCCTGTACCTGGCCGTGCTGGAGGAAGCCTACCGCCGCGTGCGCGACGTCGAGTCCGAACTCAAGCTGCAGGACCTGGAGCCCGAGGAAGCCCTGCGCCGCCTGGTGGCCTTCACCTTCGACCACCACCTGCACCACGAGAGCTATATCCGCCTGGTGATGTCCGAGAACATCCACCGCGGCCAGTACCTGGCGCAGAGCCAGCGCATCCAGGAACTGAACGTGCCGGCCATCGCCGCGATCCGCAATCTCTACGAACGCGGCGTCAAGGCCGGGCAGTTCCGCAAGGGCCTGGACCCGGTCGATATCCATGCCTCGATCTCGGCTTTGAGCTTCTTCAACGTCTCGAACCGGCACACCTTCGGCATCATCTTCAAGCTCGACATGAAGTCCCGCGCCTACATCGCCCAGCGGCGCGAAAACGTGGTGGAAATGATCGTGCGCTTCGTGCGCAAGATCTGAGCGCGGCGCCGGATCCGGATTGGATATCAGGGTTTTCCCTTAAATTAAAACTAACCAGTTCGTACAAAATAGAGACGAGGAGACATCTCTATGGTTCAAAAATTCATCAACCTGCTCGGCCGTGCCTTTGGCGTGCTGATGGTGGCCTGCCTGGGCCTCATGGTGCTCATGGTCTTCGGCAACGTGGTCCTGCGCTACGGCTTCAACTCCAGCATCACCATGTCGGAAGAGCTGTCGCGCTGGCTGTTCGTCTGGATGACCTTCCTGGGATCCGTGGTCGGCCTGATCCAGCACGCCCACCTGGGCACCGACGCCCTGATCTCGCGCCTGCCCCCGCTGGGCCGAAAGATCTGCTTCGTGGCCGCGCACCTGCTCATGCTGGCCATGTGCTGGTTCATGTTCGACGGTGCCCGGCAGCAGACCCTCATCAACCTGCAGTCCACCAGCGCCGTCATGGAGGTCTCGATGGCCTGGCTCTACGGCGCCGGACTGATGTTCTCCGTGCTGGCCGCGCTGGTCATCACCCATGAACTCTGGAAATTCGTCACCGGACAGCTGCCGGACTCGGAACTGATCGGCGTCACCGGCTCCGACGACATGCCGCACGGCCTCACCCCGGGCGCTGACCAGACCTCCAAGGAGCGCGCATGACCATCGCCATCTTCCTCGCCGCCCTGCTGGGCGCCATGGCCCTGGGCGTGCCCATCGCCTTCTCGCTGCTGGTCACGGGCGCCGCCCTGATGTGGCACCTGAACATGTTCGACGCGCAGATCCTGGCCCAGAACCTCATCGAGGGAGCCAACAGCTTCCCCCTGCTGGCCGTGCCCTTCTTCATGCTGGCCGGCGAGATCATGAACGCCGGCGGCCTGTCCAAGCGCATCGTCGCTTTCGCCACCGCCCTGGTGGGCCACCTGCGCGGCGGCCTGGGTTACGTCGGCATCATGGCCGCCGTCATCATGGGCGCGCTCTCGGGCTCGGCCGTGGCCGACGCCGCCGCCCTGGCCGCCCTGCTGCTGCCCGTCATGAACAAGGCCGGTTACGACCGGGCCCGCTCGGCCGGCCTGATCGCCGCGGGCAGCATCATCGCGCCCATCATCCCGCCCAGCATCGGCTTCGTGATCTTCGGGGTGACGGCCAATGTCTCGATCTCCAAGCTCTTCCTGGCCGGCATCGTCCCGGGCCTCATGCTGGGCCTCACCCTGGCCATTACCTGGTGGTTCTTGTCGCGCAAAGGCGATACCACGCTGACGCCGCGCGCCAGCCGCGCGCAGGTGCTGGGCGCGCTGAAGGACGCCACCCTGGCCCTGGGCCTGCCGGTCATCGTGATCGTGGGGCTGAAGTTCGGCGTCTTCACGCCCACCGAGGCCGCGGTGGTGGCGGCGGTGTACGCCCTGCTGATCTCCATCCTGGTCTACAAGGAACTCAAGCTCAACCAGCTCTTCGGCCTGTTCCTGGCCGCCGCCCAGACCACGGCCGTGATCATGTTCCTGGTGGCCGCCGCCATGGTCGTGGCTTGGCTGATCACGGTGGCCAACCTGCCCGGCGAGCTGATCGCCCTGCTCCAGCCCCTGCGGGACCAGCCCACCCTGCTGCTGATCGTGATCATTCTCATCACCATGCTGGGGGGCACGGCCGTGGACATGGCCCCGACCATCGTGAT
>JACCDS012221751.1_pt1 | contig 11044 bp, 10 predicted proteins | sample 7446441 | NCBI WGS metagenome assembly JACCDS01 (sample SAMN15323445, study PRJNA562643) | freshwater metagenome | isolation source: river surface water | place: USA:Blue River Watershed | collected 2017-08-17 | reverse complement strand
TGATTGCGCTCTACCTCTGGTCCCTCGAGGGCCCCGGCGGCTACCACCTCCACCTCGACGCCAACGGCAAGGCCACGGAATCCCGCGGCGGCCACCACTAAGCCGGCTCTCAACTCTCAGCTCGCAACTTCATGAGCAGCCACGCGGCCACCATCGATCACCACCACGACCCGAGCACATCGACGGGCATTCCGAACAAGAAGCTCCTCATGTGGACCTTCCTGGCGTCGGACTGCATGTTCTTCGGCGCGCTCATCTCGACGCACCTCATCTACCGGCTGCATCCGCCGGCCGGTGGCCTCGATCCGAAGATCGTCTTCAGCCCGGAGCTCACGTCGTTCTCCACGTTCATCCTCCTGATGTCCTCGCTGATGATGGCGCTCGCCGTCACCGCGATCCAGAAGGGCAACGTGAAGAGCTGCCGCTGGTCCCTGCTTACGACGATCTTCTTCGGCATGATCTTCCTCGGGTGCCAAGTCTACGAGTTCGACCACTTCGTGCATGACAAGAAGATGACGATCTCGAACAGCATGCTCGGCACGACGTTCTACACGCTCACCGGCACGCACGGCTGCCACGTCGCCCTCGGCGTCCTCTGGCTCTGCCTCATGTATGTGCGCTCCTTCAAGGTCGCCTCCGACTCCTCCTGGTTCGGCAAACAGCTGCTCCACACCGTCACGCTCCTCGTCGCCCTCCTGCTCTCCCTCAAGGTCACCCTCGGCCTCGTCCACGGCCTGCAGGTCGAACCGACGATCGGCGCCGGCATCGCGCATTTCTTCAGCCACGAGTTCATCTACATCGCGCTCGCTCTCGTCGCCTACGGTGCCCTCGCGTTCTACTTCGCCAAGCCCGCCGGCCCCGTGCAGTTCAACGAGACCAACGCGATCGATGTCGAGTCCATGGGCCTCTACTGGCACTTCGTCGACATCGTCTGGATCGTCATCTTCACCGCCGTCTACCTGCTCGAATACCTCTGAGCCCCCGACACCTTTCATCATGAGCGCCTCTCCCGCCCACGCCGCCGCCGGCCACGCCGACCACGCCCATCACGACGAAGGCAGCAAATTCCAGATCTACGTGCAGATCGCGATGCTCCTCGCGGTCATCACCGGCATCGAGATCGTCGCGGTTTATCTCCCCTTCGCGAAGTGGATTCTCGTCACCTCGCTGGTCGTTCTCTCCGTCGTGAAGTTCATGTTCGTCATCTTCTACTTCATGCACCTGCGGTGGGACAAACCGTTCTGCACGATCCTGTTTTTCATCGGCCTCGTGCTCGCCAGCGGCACCATGTGGGCGTTGCTCGCGATTTTCGGCGCGGAAGCCAGCACGCCGCTCCCGGTCGGCTAACGCCCCGCTCAAGTTCTGCTACTGACGCAAAGCGGCCTGCGGGCCGCTTTTTGCTTTTGCCCCGAAAGTCCGCTCCCCTGTTTCCATGATCGACTGGCGCCACTGGCACAACGAGCCCTACCTCATCGGCGGCCTCGTCGCGCTGGGCTGGCTCTGGGCGCTGCTTGCGGGTCCATTCCGCCCCCGCCTCGCCCCGGGGACGCCGTTTCCCCGCCGACAAGCGGGGTGCTTCTACGGCGCCCTCTTCATCTTCTACCTGGCCGTCGGCTCCCCGCTCGACCAGATCGGCGAACGCTTCCTCTTCAGCGCCCACATGCTGCAGCACCAGCTGCTCATTTATCCGGCCGCCATCCTCTTTCTGCTCGGCCTGCCGCATTGGATGATCGATCCCGTCCTCGGTGCACGGGCGGTGCGGCCCGTCTTCGCGTTCACGGTCAGTCCGCTGCCCGCCGCCCTGCTTTACTCCCTGGTCATCGGCATCTGGCACGTGCCCGCGCTCTACGACCTCGCCCTGCGCGACAAGCTCGTGCACGTGCTCGAGCACATCATGTTTTTCGCCGCCGGCCTCCTCTACTGGTGGCCGCTCCTCAGCCCGTCCCGCGTCGTCCCGGCTCGTCCGCACGCGGTGCAGATGCTCTACCTCGTCGGCGTGGTCATCGCCATGACTCCCCTGTTCGCCTACATCACCTTCGCGCAGGACATTCTTTACCCGACCTACGAATTTGCCCCGCGGCTCTTCCCCAATTTTTCCGCCGGCAACGACCAACTCCTCGCCGGTTCCATGATGAAGCTTGTCGGCGTCGCCGTTTCCCTCGCCGCGTTCGGCACGGTCTTCTACCGGTGGTATGAGGAGAAAAAGTAGCGCCCCGCGGCCCGCCCGTCCGCCGCGCCGCTAGCGGGGATAGAGCGTCGCCCGCGCGACGCCGTTCTCGTCGACCGTCTCGATCCGGGTCACCCGCAGCTCCGACCCTTGGCTCGCGACCACGACGTGCAGCGCCTCGAGTTCATCGTGCTCCTCCGTCGCCGCCCGACCGTGGGCGACATAGCTGACGCGATAACCGGTCTCGCCGGCCTCCAGCCGGCGCACGTCGTCCACCGTCGCAAGGGGACCGGACGCCGCCTCGGTCGCGCCCGCCGGGCCCGCGCCGAGTCGTGCCGCTCCCGCCGCGGCCCCACCCCCGACGGAAATTCGCCGCTTCTTTTTCCGGTCCGACGGCAGTTCCGGCCGCTCGAACGGATACGGCTCGCCCAACCACTTCGCCGCCTCCCGCTCGATCTCGTGCACGCGCACCCACAGCGCCTCGCGTTCGAGGAGCAGCTGGTTGACGAGAATCTGGCGCGGGGTGGCCACGAAAACGGATCGGTCGGACGGAGGGAGCGAAAGTCAGCCTTGGCTTGGCCGCTCAGGCTTTCGCCGGAGCCGCGGCGCTCGCATCGGCGTCGGGCTCATCGCCCGCGGCCGCCTTGGCCGCCGCTTTCTTCGCCGGCGCCCCGCCGCGCGTGACGCTCTCCGCCTTCGGGTCGAAGCCCGCCACCGGCAGCGGCGGCGGGGGAAACGGGAACGTGCCGGGTTCGCCGAGCACGTCCTCGACCTGGGTTTCGAGCGCGGCGATGCGCTCGTAGGCGCGTTGCCGCTCCTCGATCAGCTGGTCGATTTTGACCCGCGCCTCGAGCGCCTGCCGGATGATGTCCGCCTCCGCGCCGAGCACGATGTCGCGGAAGCTGAGGGGTGAGTTCTTTTTGGCCATGGTGGTTTATTCCCAGAAGATACGTTTGAGTTTGTTGAAAAGTCCCGGACTCGAGCGCGCGACGAACCGCGGCGCGGGCTTCGGCCCCGGCGCCGCCGGAGCGACCGCGATACCCCGGCCGCCGTCGACCGGCGCCGCCTTGGTCTCGACGACCGCGGCGGTCGCAGCTACCGCACCGCGCGAAGCCAAGGCGCCCGCAAGCGGCCGCCCGGCAGCCGCTTTGGCGCGCGCCTCGCGCAACGCCTGCGCGGCGGCCGCCACTTCCGGATCCGCGTCCGTGGCGCCCTCGTCGAGCATCGCGTCCGTTGCCGCCGCATTCCGCACCGCCGCCAGCCTGACCACCGCGGCCGGATCGCGCACATAATCCCACAACTCCGCCGCCCGCAGCGGCCCGCCGGCAACCCCCAGCGCCCGCACGGCCGGCAGTGCATCGCCGCACAACACCTTTGCGGTCTCGGCCTCGAGCGGCCCCGTCTCCCGCCGCTGCATCGCCCAGTGCCCGCGGAACTCCGCGCTGTGCACGAGCAGGAACTGGAACAGCTCGCCCTCGAGCACGTCGCGATACGCCAGCGCCGCCAGCACCTCCGGGTGCCGCGTCGCCGCCAATTCCTGCACCAGGTCGAGCGGCACCGCGGGATTCGTCGCCAGCGCCGCGCAGACCCGGGCGTCCGCCTGGCCGACAAAAAAGCGCGCGATCTCCTCGTCGAGCGACACATTGGCCGCCAGCGCCTCCCGCACCTCCACCGCCGCGTCCTGCGCCAGCGTGTTCTGCAGCGGCCGCGCCAACAGGTCCCGTCCGGCGACCCAGATCCGTTCCTCCGTTTCGCCGCGCGTCGCCAGCATCAAGAGGTCGACGTCGTCCCACTTGCCCGCGTCGCGCACCGCCCGGCGCGCCGCCGCATGCGGGGAATGCAACAACACCCGGCGGACCGCGGGCGTCAGGTCGCCGCGCCGGATCAACGCCAGTTGCACGTCCTCGTCGTCGCTTGCCGCCCACCCCAGCAGCACATCCTCGTCGACGCGCGCCGCCGCCACGGTGTGCAACCGCACCACCGGGCTCTCGTCCGCCCCGAGCACCAGGGCGATCGGCTTCGGCAAGGTGCTCTGCCCCGCCAGCCGCACGCGCACCGCGGCATCGGTGTCCGCCGACAACAACGCCTGGTGCGGCAACCGCAGCGACGGATTTGCCGCCACCGCCCGCCGCACCCTCCGCGACGAATCTTCCGTGAGTGTGCGCAGCTCCCGCGGCGGGATCTGCGGGTGCAAGGCCACCTGCGCCCGCACCGCCGCATCGGCGTGGGCCGCGAACTCGCTGAGCAGGTGCGGCGGCGTGCGCGGGTTGGTCGCCAGCAGCGACAGCACCGCCGCGTCGGGAGCCTGCTGGGCCAGCGACTCCAGCAGGTGGCTCGGGGAAAGCGGATACGCCGCCACGAACTGCCGCGCTTCCGGCGTGCCCGGCACCTCGCTCAACTCCTGCAGCAAACGGGACGGCACCGGCGGCTTGCGCAACGCCACCGCCGCGCGCCGCACGCCGTCGCGGCGGATGCGTTCCAGCAGGGATTCGAGCGTGTGCGGTTCGGCGGCCATCGTCGTTCCGGGGTCAGCCCAGTTTCAGCTCGTCCGGCTGCACGTAGATTTCACGCGGGTTGTTGCCCACCTGCGGCCCGATGTAGCGCCGGCGCTCCAACTCCTCCATCAGCGACGCCGCGCGGTTGTAGCCGATCTTCAGCCGGCGCTGCAGGTAGCTCGTGCTCGCGCGCCCGTGCGCCGCGATCACCTCGAGCGCCTCCTTGATCATCGGATCCGCGCCCGCCGCCGAAACGGTCTCCCCGCCGCCTTCGGCCGCGCCCGGCGCATCCTCCGCCCGCAGCTCGACGCGGTAGCGCGGCTGCACCTGGGCCTTCAGCGACGTCACGACCCGTTCGATCTCCGCATCGTCGACATACGGCGCCTGCAGGCGCTGCAACCGACCCAAGCCGGGCGGAGAATACAGCATGTCGCCGCGGCCCTGCAGCGACTCCGCTCCCTTGCCGTCGAGAATCGTCCTGCTGTCGATCTGCGACGACACCTGGAACGCGATGCGCGTCGGATAGTTCGCTTTGATCACGCCCGTGATCACGTTCACGCTCGGGCGCTGCGTCGCCAGCACCGTATGGATGCCGACCGCGCGGGACATCTGGGCCAGGCGCGCGATGGGCGTCTCCACGTCGGCCGCCGCGGTCATCATCAGGTCCGCCAATTCGTCGATCACGAGCACGATGAACGGCATGGGCGCAAAGCCCTCCGCCCGCGCCTTCGCGTTGTAGCCCGCCAGATTGCGCACGCTCTTTTCCGCCAGCACCTCGTAGCGCCGCTCCATCTCGCGCACGAGCCACTTGAGCGCCTGGCAGGCCTGCTTCGGCTCCGTCACCACCGGATGGATCAGGTGCGGCAGGTCGCGGTAGATCGCAAACTCCACGATCTTCGGGTCGATCAGCACGAGTTCCAGCTCGTCCGGCCGGAACCGATACACCAGCGAAAGGATGAGATTGCTGATGCAGACCGACTTGCCGCTGCCCGTCGCGCCCGCAATCAGGAGGTGCGGCGCTTTCGCCAAGTCGCACAGCACCTGCCGGCCCGTGATGTCGACGCCCAGCACCAGCGGCAGGTCGCCGCTCGCGCCGGACCACGTCGCCGATTCCAGCGCGCCGCGCAGCGCCAGCGGCGTCGCCTGCCGGTTGGGAATCTCGATGCCGACAAAGCTCTCGCCGGGAATCGGCGCCTGAATGCGCACCGCGTTCGCCGACATGGCCAGCGCGATGTTCTTTTCGAGCGACGCGATCGCCTCCACGCGCACGCCGAATCCCGGCCGCACGCGGAACTGGGTGACCCGCGGTCCGACGATCGAATCGTAGACGAACGCATCGACCGCAAAGCTGTCCAACGCGTCCTGCAGGCGCCGCTTGCTCGCGTCGAGTTCCTCGGGGCTAACGAACGCTTTCTCGGACGCCGCCGGCGGGCGCAGCAGCTCCAACTCCGGCAGCCGGTAGTTCGCCAGATCTTCGCTCGAAAACGGCTTCGGCAGCTCCACGGCCGGACGCGGCGGCGGCTCCGGTGGCACCAAGGTCTGCAGGTCCGCATCCGCCAGGTCGGCGTCGCGTTCTTTTGCCGCTTTGCGCAGCTCCGCCACGTGGTCGAGGGCATCGTCCAGCTGGTCGCGCCAGCGCGCCCGCAGGCTCATCCGCTCTTTCTGGCGCTCCTCGATTTCCTCGCTCCAGCGCCCCAGCAACTCCGCATCCTCCTGCCACCGTGCCTGCATCGCCGCCTCGCGTGCGGCCGCGGCCGCCGAGGGCGGCGTGGCGGTCGTGGGGTGCGGCGGGGTGGGTCGGGTCACGGATGCGTCGAAAAGAACGCGCGGTTATAGACCCGACCGCCGGCACTGCAAGCGGCGGTTAGGAATAGTTGCACGCGGCACGCCGGGAGGAGTCGCCGACGCGATTTTCCCCTTGCGACCCACCCCGCCGCGCCCCCACTACCCGCCCCATTTCATGCCCGCCCAAGACCTTCCGCTCGACTCCATCAACATCTATGGCGGCACGCAGACCCGCGTGCAGACCACCGACGAAGCCATCGAAAGCTACGCCGACGAGATGGCCCAAGGGACGGTCTTTCCGCCCATCACAGTCTACTACGACGGCTCCACCTACTGGTTGGCCGACGGTTTTCACCGCTACCTCGCCGCCAAGCGCATCGAACGCCCCTCGATTCAGGCGGACGTCCACCCCGGCGGTCGCACCGACGCCCTCCGCCACGCCCTCGGCGCCAACTCCACCAACGGCGTCTACCGCTCCAATGCCGACAAGCGCAACGCCGTCGAGATCGCCCTCGAGGAGTGGCCCGACCTCGCGAACCCCGTCTTGGCGGAGATCTGCCGCGTCTCGGCCGACCTCGTCCGCCGCACCCGCGGTGTCATGATCCAGAACGGCAAAATCGTGCCCGCCGGAAAGGTCACCGGTCGCGACGGCAAGGAGTATCCCGCCCAGATCGAACGCCAGCCCCGCGGCAAAACCGAGGGTTCTGCCCGCGATGAAGGCGGCGGGGGTGGCGGCGGCGGCGGATTTTCCAAGGGCAAGGGCGGCGGCGGCGACCTCGGCGGCACCAGCCTCGAGCTCGAGCGCGAAGCGCGCGCCATGATCCGCAAGGGCGAGATCAACCCCTTCGAACTGCCGAAGCTCGCCACGTCCGACGCCCTCGACTACGCCGAATCCGTCGTGACCCTCCTCGGCACCATGCGTCCCGACGATCCGAAGCGGACCGACGGCCTGCTGCGTATCAAGCGCTGGGTCGACCAGGCCCTCGCCGGCAAGGCCTGACCCCTCCGCGGTTCGTCGCGGTCTCTACGAGCTCTCGGCCGGACGACCGGAAGCCAGCCCGACGCGATTTCCCCGCTGAGTCCTACTTCTTCAGCGTTTCGAGGTAGGCGACGACCTCCGACTGCTTGAACTCCTTCGCGAGATCGAGCGCGGTCACACCGGGCTTCGAACGAATCGACGGATCCACCCCGCGCGCGAGCAGCAGCTTCACCATCTCGAGACTGCCCGACGGAGCTGCTTCGTGCAGGGCGGTCCCGCCCAGCTCGCTGCGGAAATTCGGATCCATACCGGCGTCGAGGATCGCCGTGGCGATCTCGATTTTGCTTTTAGCCGCCGCGTGATGCAGCGGCGTCCAGCCGATGCGGTCACGCTTGGTCGGGTCGGCTTTCAGGCGCAGCAATTCGCGCACGATCGCCAGATCACTGCGCTCCACCGCAAGGTGCAGCGGCGTTCGTCCCGCCGAATCCGGCACCTGGATATCCGCCCCCGCCGCCAAAAGCACGGGAACGATCGCCGCCTGTTTGCGTAAAATCGCATTGTGCAGCGGCGCCATTTTTGCGTCCGGCTTGCCCTTCACCGCCGCCGGGTCGTTGGCGAGGTGCACCTTTACGTCCGCGACGTCGCCGCGCGCGATCGCCTCGTCGATCGTGGCATACTTGGTTGGCGCGGCACCTGGCGCCGTCGCCGACAACACCAGCGCACCCAACATCGCCGCCATCGAACGCCAAGGGAGTTTTTTCATGGGGTAAAGCCCTGCGAGCATCCCGGCCCCGCCGACCGAGGCAAGCGGACAACCGCGTCCTCGGCCCGTCGGCGCCGGCGTGGTCGCGGTCACCGCCACTCGTGCCGCGGATAACGCCGCGACAGCTCCGTCTTCACCTTCGGATACTGCTCGCGCCAAAAATTGGTCAGGTCATCCGTCACCTGGATCGGCCGCTGGTTGGGCGCCAAGATCTCGAACTTCACCGCAACCCGTCCGTGACCGACGGCGAATTTCCCGTCGATGCCGTAGAGTTCCTGGATGCGCGCGCTGAGAATAGGCGGCCCTTCCTTGTTGTAGGTCAGGCGCGACCGCCGGCCGTTGCCCATGGTGAGCCGCTCCGGCAAATAGTCGTCCAGCACCGCCAGCTGCTCCGCCGTCAGCCAGTCTCGCAGCACCGGCATCACCGGTTTGTCCTTGATTCCGCGATACCCGAGCTCCCCGTAGCAGATTTGCTCCACCAGCGTCGCCCGGTCCCCGTCGGTGATCGGATTCACTTCCAGTTCGGGAAACCATTCCGCCAGCCGGTTCACCCGGGTGATCCACTGCTCCACCGCCTCGTCCCAGGCCTCGAGCTTTAGGCGCCCCGCCATCACTTCCTTGGTCAGGATCGCCGCCGCCGCATCCAGCGGCGCCTCGTCCGGACTCGCCTTGGCCTCCAGCACGAGGTCGCGGAAGCGCCGTTCGCGCCGGGACATCACGCGCTTCGCCTGCTCGTCGTAGCTGACCCCGCGCAGCTCGCGGAAATCGTCCGGAAATATTTCCTTCAGCCACGGCTCCTCGATCGCCGTCGCCAGCGTCAGCAAGGTGCTCACCTCGCCGTCGCCCCGGCCGATCTCGCTGATCTCGGCCGCGACCAGCAGCGTCGCTTTCTGGATCGCACTCTCGCGCGCCAGCATCCCGCGCCGGCCGTGCACCAGTTCGCAGCGCAGCGTGCCGCCGTCGAGGCGCTTCGCCAGCTGGTCCGAAAAGCCCGCGAGCACGCACTTCCGCACCGCCGCGTCGTCGACCCGCTGCTCCGTCGTATCCAGGCCCTCCTTCTCCGCGATCTCGAGAAACTGCGCGAAGAGCGGCCCCACCTGCCGCGCTCCCTGCGCATGGATCCCCAGCCGTCGGCAGGCATCCAGCGAGTAGTTGTGTTGGTCGGCGAAACGCCAGGCCCGCATCAGCAAAAAGAAATCGCTGCCGTGTTCCTCGCCGAGCACCTCCTCGCGCGCTTCTTCGGTGCGCTTGTCGACGTTGCGCAACAGAAAGCTTCGCCCCTGCGTCAGCGCCGCCATCAGCGCCACGGGCCGCACACAACCGCGTTCCTGCGCCGCGAGCAACATGCGCGCATAACGCGGGTGCACGGGAAACCGCAGCATCCGTCGGCCCACTTCGGTGATCGTCCGCCGCTCCCCGGCCAGCGCCCCGAGGTCGACGAGCAGCACCTCCGCCCGCTCGAGCGCTTTCGCGTCGGGCTTCTCCAGCCAGGGAAACGCAAACACATCATCGATCCCGCTCGCCTTCAGCGTCAGCACGACCTCCGAAAGATCCAGACGCTTCACTTCGGGCAGCTCCTGCGCCGACCGCAGCCCGTGCTCCCGCTCCGTCCAGAGCCGCACGCACACGCCCGGGGCCGTGCGCCCCGCGCGGCCCGCCCGTTGGTCCGCGCTCGCCGCCGAGATTTTTTCCACGAGCAGCGTGTTGATGCCGCGGTGCGGATCGAAGCGCGCGATGCGCGCCAGCCCGCAATCGATCACCGCGGTCACGCCGTCGATCGTCAGCGACGTCTCGGCGACATTGGTCGACACGATGATTTTTCGCGCCTCGTAGCGCTCCACCGCGCGGTCCTGCTGTTCCGGCGGCAGCTCGCCGTGCAGGGGAAACACCACGAAGTCCCGCAGACCGCGCCCGCCTTGGATCGCCTGAACGGTGCGGTTGATCTCGTAGGCGCCGGGCATGAAGACCAGCAGGTCGCCGTCCGTCGCGTCCGCCACGCGCTCGCATTCGCGCGCCGCCACGTCCCACACGGCGTCGTGCTCAAAGTTCACCGCCTTCGGCAGATACTCGATCCGGACCGGATAGCTGCGCCCCTGCGAGACGAGCACGTCACAGGGCGCCAGATACGTCTTGAGCGCCCCCGCATCGAGCGTGGCGGACATCACCACGATCTTCAGGTCCGGCCGCGCCGACTGCTGGATCTGCAATGCCCGCGCGAGCGAGATGTCGCCGTAGAGGTGCCGCTCGTGGAATTCGTCGAACACGATCGCGCTTACGCCCCGCAGCGTCGGATCGAACGACATCTGTCGCAGCAAAATCCCCTCCGTCACGAACCGGATCCGCGTCCGCTCGCTCACGCGCGACTCCAGCCGGATTTGGTAGCCCACGCCTTCGCCGAGTCGCGTGCCCGCCTCCTCCGCCACGCGTTTCGCCAGCATGCGCGCCGCCAGCCGCCGCGGCTGCAACACGACCACTTCGCCGCGCGCCCCGCCGTCCGCGCCGTCGAGCAAGCCCGCCCGCCACAGCATCTGCGGGATCTGCGTCGATTTGCCCGACCCCGTCGGCGCCTGCACGATCAGACGGCCCTGCGCGCGCAACGACGCCACAACGGCGTTTTCGAGTTCATAAATGGGCAGCGCGCGCGGTGACATGGAGGCGGAACCGTCACTAAACCGCGCCCGGCCGCCGCGATGCAAGCGGCCAAACGTTTTCTAGAGCGCCTTGGATGCCAACTCCCCCGTCGCTCGCGGTGAATAACCGGTGCACAACCTTGCCCCCAAGTTGTTCACCGCGCGGCGCCGGTGCAAAAGTTGGGAAGAACAAGTTCTTCAGTTTTTCCCTCTGCCACCCACTGT
>JACCDS010110303.1_pt1 | contig 11045 bp, 5 predicted proteins | sample 7446441 | NCBI WGS metagenome assembly JACCDS01 (sample SAMN15323445, study PRJNA562643) | freshwater metagenome | isolation source: river surface water | place: USA:Blue River Watershed | collected 2017-08-17 | reverse complement strand
GAGCACCGCGCAACTGACTGCGCTGACCACCGACCAGGCCGCCGCGCTGCAAAGCGACGACGTGGCCGCGCTCAGCGTGGCGCAACTGCGCGCGCTGACGCCGGACACGGTGGCCCACCTGTCCGACAGCGTCATTGCCGGCCTCACCACGCAGCAAGTGGGTGCGCTGAGCAACGCGCAACTGGCGCAGATGAGCGACGCGCAGATCGCCGCGCTGGAAACGCGCGACGTGGCCGCCCTGGGCCTGCCCCAGGTGGCCGCACTGAGCCAGGCCCAGCTGCAGGCCATGAGCACGGCCCAGCTGGCCGCGTTCACCTCACGCCAGGTGGGCGTGCTGACCACGGCGCAGATCGGCGCCCTGGCCCCCGAATCCCTGGCCGCGCTGGGCACCCAGCAGTACACCGGCCTCACCACCGCGCAGATCGCCGCCATCAGCACGCTGCAGGCCGCCGGCCTGGAGACCGCCGACCTGGCCGCACTCAGCAGCACGCAGCTGCGCGCCTTCAGCAACGACGCCACGGCGGCGCTGTCCACCGGCGCCATCGCGGGCTTGAGCGGCACGCAGCTGGCGTCGCTGCGCACCGACCAGATCGCCGCACTCCGTGACGAGCAGGTCAGCGGCATCGAGTCCAACGACATCGCATCCCTCACCACGGCCCAGCTGGCCGCGCTGAGCAACGCGCAGATCGACGCCCTGGGCACCACCCAGCTGACGCAGCTGAGCACCCGCCAGCTCACCGCCCTGAGCACGGCGCAGTTCGCCGCCATCGACGCCGACAAGATCGCGTCGTTGACCACCGAGCAGTACGCCGCGCTGACCACGGCGCAGATCGCCGCGCTGACGGCCGACCAGTCCGCCAACCTGGCCACGGCCGACCTGGCGGCGCTGACCACGGCCCAAGTCCGTGCGCTGAGCGCCGACACGCTGGCCGCACTGAGCAACGCCGCCATCGCCGCGCTGGGCACGGCCCAGGTGGCCGCGCTGAGCACCACGCAGCTGACCACGCTGTCCGCCGCACAAGTGGCGGCCATGGAAACCGACGACCTGCGCGCCCTGAGCACCACGCAGATCAGCGCCCTGCACACCGACCAGATCGCCGCCCTGGGCAGCAGCCAGCTGCTGGCCCTGACCAGCCAGCAGTTCCGCGCCTTGAGCGCTGAACAACTGGCCGCCCTGGACCCGGCCGCTCAGGCCGCCCTGGGCACCACGCAGTACGCGGCCATGGGCACGGCGCAGATCGCCGCGCTCACCGGCTCGCAAGCCGCCGCGCTGGGCACCGACGTCATCACCAGCTTGAGCACCGCGCAGGTCCGCGCCTTCAGCACCGACGCGCTGTCGCAGCTGAGCACCGCGGCCATTGCTGCGCTGAGCACCGCCCAGGTGGCGGCCCTGTCCACCACGCAGGTGGCCGGCCTCACGGACGGCGTGCTGCAGGCGATGGAAACCGCCGACCTGGCCGCGCTGACCACGGCCCAGATCGCCGCCCTCAACACGGTGCAGCTGGACGCGCTGAGCACGGCCCAGCTGGCCGCGCTGACCTCGCGCCAGGTGGCCTCGCTCAGCGTGGAGCAGGTCCAGGGCCTGTCGCCCACGGACCTGGCCGCCATGGGCACCGCCCAGTTCGCCGCCATGACCACGGCCCAGCTGGCCGGGTTGACGGTGGAACAAGCCGCCGCGCTGGAAAGCGCCGACGTGGCCGCCCTGTCCACCACGCAGCTGCGTGCGCTGACGGTGGACACCATCGCCGCGCTGTCCACCAGCGCGCTGGCCGGCCTCACCACCACGCAAGCCGCCGCGCTGACCGCCGCCCAGGTGGACGCCATCGCGGTGGAGAACCTGGTGGCGCTGGAAACGCGTGACCTGGCCAAGCTGGGCACCGCACAACTCAACGCCCTGGGCGCCGATGGCCTGGCCGCGCTGAGCTCCTCGCAGCTGGGTGGCCTGACGACGGCGCAAGTCGCCGGCATCGACACCGGCCTGCTGTCGGGCCTCGCGGTGGCTTCGCTGAACGCCTTCACCACGGCGCAATTCGCCGCCATGAGCACGGCGCAGATCGCCTCGCTCACGGAAGAACAGGTCGCCGCGCTGGAGACCGCCGACCTGGCGGCCCTGAGCAGCACGCAGCTGCGCGCCTTCAGCGACGCCCAGATGGCCGCGCTGACCAGCAGCCAGCTGGCCGCCATGGGCGCCGCCCAGGTGGCGGGCCTGTCCACGGCACAGCTGACGGCCATGGAAGTGGCCGACTTCACCGGCATGAGCACGGCGCAGTTCGCCGCGCTCACCACGGCGCAGATCGCCAGCCTGGCGGCTGACAAGATTGCCGCCATGGAAACGGCGGACATCGCCGCGCTCAGCTCCACGCAGCTGCGTGCGCTGTCGGCGGACGCCATGGCCAACCTGACGGGTGCCGCCATCGCGGCGCTGTCGTCGGTGCAGGTCACGGCCTTCACCACGGCACAGATCGCCGCCATCGACCCGGCCGCGCTGGCCAGCATCGAGACGCTGGACCTGCGCCAGCTGAGCACGGCGCAAGTGGCCGCGCTCACCGGTGACCAGCTGGCTGCCCTGGGCACGGCGCAGTTCGCCGCCTTGTCGGCCACGCAGGCCGCGGCCCTCACGCCCACGCAGGTGGGTGGCCTCACCGCCACCAACCTGGCCGCGCTGGGCACGGCGCAGTTTGCGGCGCTGACCACGCGCCAGATCGCTGCCCTGACGGACGAGCAGATCGCCGGCCTGGAGACGGCCGACGTGGCCGCCCTCACCACCACTCAGCTGCGCGCCTTCAGCGCCGAACAGCTGGCCGCACTGACCACCAGCGCCGCCGCGGCGCTGACCGTGGGCCAGGTGCAAGGCTTGAGCACCGCGCAAGTCGCGTCGCTGGACGCCGCCGACTTTGCCGCCCTGGGCACGGCCCAGTTCGCCGGCATGGCCGCCAACCAGCTGGCCGCGATCACGGAAACGCAGGCTGCGGCCTTCGAGACGGCCGACCTGGCCGCGCTGGGCACGGCGGGCATCCGCTCGCTCAACGGCCTGGCCATCGCGGCCCTGACCTCGGACGCCATCGCCACGCTGGCCACGGCGCAGATTGCCGCGCTCACCACGGCCCAGCTGGCCGCCATGGAGCCGGGCGACTTTGCCGCCATGACCACCAGCCAGTTCGCGGCGCTGACCAACGAGCAGATCGCCCACCTCACGGCCGAGCAAGTGGCGGCCTTTGAGAGCAGCGACCTGCGCGCCCTGAGCGCCGGCCAGATCGGCGCGCTGAACACCAGCTCCATCGTGGCGCTGACCTCCGCCAGCGTGGCCGCCCTGACCACCACGCAGGTGCAGGCGCTGACCAGCGCGCAACTGGGCGCCATGGAAGTGGCCGACCTGGCCGCCATGGACAGCAACCAGTTCCAGGCGCTGACCACCGCCCAGCTGCCCGCCATGACGGCCGGCCAGGCCGCGGCGCTGGACAGCAGCGACCTGGGCCTGCTGAGCACGGCCCAGGTGGCCACCATCGGCACCGCGGCCTTTGCTGCCTTCAGCACCAGCGTCATCGCGGGCCTCACCACCGAACAGGTGGCGGGCCTCACCACCGCGCAACTGCGCGCCCTGGGCAACAACGCCATCGCCGCGCTGGAGACCGAGGACCTCAACGTGCTGAGCGCCGGCCAGGTGGCTGCGCTCACGGTGGGCCAGATCGGCGCGCTGACGACCGACCAGCTGAGCCAGCTGGGCACGCCGCAGCTCAACGCCCTGACCAGCTCGCAGCTGCGCGCCATCGCCGACGCCGACCTCAACACGCTGACCACCGACCAGCTGACCGCGCTGACCAACACCCAGGTCGGCACGCTGGCGGCCAGCCAGGTGGCGGCCCTGTCCACCGGCAACTTCTCGGCCCTGCTGACGCCGCAGATCTCCGCGCTGTCCACCAGCGCCATCGCGGGCCTGGGCTCGGACCAGGTGATGGCCCTGACCGGCGGCCAGGTGGGTGCGCTCACCGCTGCGCAACTGCGCGCCCTGAGCACGGCCAACATCGCCGTGATGGAGACCGATGACCTCAACGCCCTCAGCGGCACGCAGCTGGGCGCCTACACCACCGCCCAGGTGGCCGCGCTGACCACCGACCGGCTGCCCCAGCTGAGCGGCTCGCGGCTGGCCGCGCTGGGCACGGCCCAGGTCGCGGCCATCGCCGCTGACCGCCTGGCCGCCCTGGGCACCGCCGCCTACGGCAACTTCAGCGCCACGCAACTGGGTGCGCTGACCACGGCCCAGGTCGCTGCACTGGAAACCGAGGACCTGGCGGTGCTCAACGCCACGCAGATCCGCGGCTTCAGCACCGCCGCCATCGTGGCCCTGAGCGCCGGCCAGCTGCAGGCCCTGACCACCGACCAGATCAGCGGCCTGACCACGGCGCAGATCCGCGCCATTGAAACCGCCGACCTGGCGCTGATGGAAACGGCCGACCTGGCCCAACTGTCTGCAGCCCAGCTGCCGGGCCTCAGCAGCGCGCAAGCCGCGGCGCTGACCACCGACCAGCTGACGCAACTGGCCGATGCGCAGCTGGCTGCGCTGAGCACCAGCCAGCTCAACGCCATCACGGCGGCCAAGCTGAACCAGCTGAGCTCGGCACAGTTCCAGGCGCTGACCACGGCGCAGATCGCCGGCCTGGACACGGTGCACGTGGCCGCCCTGCAGACCGAGGACCTCGCGGCCCTGTCGGTGGACCAGGTGCGTGGCTTCGGCACCTCGGCCATCGTCGCCATGAGCGCTGGCCAGCTGCAGGCCCTGACCACGGAACAGGTGGCGGCCCTGCGCACCAGCCAGATCGCGGCCATCGGGGCGGCTGACCTGGCTACCATGGAAACGGCCGACATCGCCGCCCTGGGCACGGCACAGATCCGCGCCCTGAGCTCGGCGCAGCTTGCCGCGCTGACCACCGACCAGCTCACCAACCTGGGCACGGCGCAGGTGGCGGCCATCGGCACGGCGCAGATCAGCGCCATCGCCACCGGCTTCCTCAACACCCTGGGCACGGCGCAGTTTGCGGCGCTGACCACGGCCCAGATCGCCAAGCTGAGCACCGACCAGGTGCAGGCCATGGAAACCGCCGACCTGGCGGCCCTGGGCACGGGCCAGGTGCGGGCCTTCACCACGGCCGGCATCGCCGCGCTGAATGACGGCTCCGTCACCGCGCTGACCAGCGCCCAGGTGATGGCGCTGACGACGGCGCAGGTCCGCGCCCTCAGCACGGCCAGCATCGACGCGCTGGACACGGCCGACCTGGCCGCCATGAGCGTCAGCCAGGTGGCGGCCTTCAGCGGCGGCCAGCTCAACGCGCTGACCGACGGGCAGACCCAGTCGCTGACCTCGCGCCAGGTACAGGCCCTGAGCATCGGCCAGATCAGCGCCATGAGCGCCACCGACCTGGCCAGCTTCACCACGGCCCAGTTCGCCGCCATGAGCGTGGCCCAGGTGGCCGCCATCAACACGGCGCAGATGGGCAGCATGGAAACGGCTGACCTGGCCGCCATGAGCACGGCGCAGATCCGTGCGCTCACCGCCGCCGCGGTGGGTGCGCTGACCAGCGACGGCCTGCAGGCCCTGTCCACCGCCCAGGTGGCGTCGCTGACCACGGCCCAGGTGCACGCCCTCAGCACGGCCATCATCGACAAGCTGGAAACCGCCGACCTGGCCGCCATGAGCACGGCGCAGATCGCGGCGCTGGACACCGACCAGTTCGGTGCCCTGGCGACCACGCAACTGGCCAACCTGACCGCCACCCAGGTGGCGGCCCTCAGCGCCGGCCAGCTGGGCCAGCTGAGCGGTGACGAGCTGTCGGCCTTCGACGCCAACCGCATCGCCGCGCTCACCGCCACCCAGGTGGCGGGCCTGAGCACCGCGCAGATCACCGGCCTGGCCACCGCCGACCTGGCGGCCTTCACCACCGCCCAGGTGCGGGCGATCAGCACCGACGCCATCGTGGCCATGGACAGCACGGACTTTGCCGCGCTGACCACGGCCCAGGTAGCGGCGCTGAGCAGCGCGCAGCTTGCGGTGCTGGAGACGCAGGACCTGGCGGCACTGGACTCGGTGCACCTGCAGGCCCTCAGCTCGGCGCAGATCGCCGCCCTGTCGGTGGAACAGGTGGACGCGTTGACGACCAGCCAGATCAGCCACCTCACGGCGGCGCAGATGGCCGGCTTCAGCACCGACCAGCTGGCCACCTTCGACACGGCCGACTTCGCGGCCCTGGGCACGGCGCAATTTGCCGCGCTGACCACGGCGCAGATCGTGTCCCTGAGTGACGCCCAGGTCACCGGCCTGTCTACCAGCGACATCGCCGCCCTGACCACGGCCCAGGCCCGCGCGCTGACGGACAGCCAGATCGTGGCGCTGACCACCGACCAGGTGATGGCGCTGGAAACCGCCGACCTGCGCGCCATGACCATGACCCAGTACAACGCCTTCGAGGGCGAGGACTGGGCAGTGATGAGCACGGCCCAGTTCGCGGCCCTGCAGGCGGTGACGCCCATCGTGCTGGACCTGGACGGCAACGGCGTGAGCACCACCGCAGCCGCCAACGGCGTGAACTTCGACCTCACCGCCACCGGCCAGGCCACGCAAGTGGGCTGGGTGGGCCAGGGCGACGGCCTGCTGGTGCGCGACGTCAACGGCGACGGCGTCATCAACGACGGCACCGAGCTGTTCGGTGGCGCCACGCAGCTGCAGAACGGCCAGCGCGCCGGTGATGGCTTCCGCGCCATGGCCGACCTGGACAGCAACGGCGACGGCAGCCTGAGCAGCAGCGACGCCGCCTTCAGCGAACTGAAGCTGTGGGTGGACGCCGACCAGGACGGCCTGACCGACGCGGGCGAGTTGAAGGGCCTGGCCGACTTCGGCGTGGTGTCCATCAACCTGGACTTCGCCAAGGGCAGCACCGTGGATAACGGCAACCTGCTGGGCCTGGTCAGCAGCTACACCAAGGCCGACGGCAGCGAAGCCGCGGTGGCCGACGTGTGGTTTGCCAAGGCGGACGCCACCGCGCCCAGCCTGGGCGACCTGCTGGCCGCACCGGCCGCCGACCTGATCGGCAGCGGCGGCACGGCGGCCACGGCGCCGGCCCCGGCCAGCGCCACGCTCATGGCCACCGGCCGTGTGAGCCTGGAAGACGAGCTGCTGCGCAACGGCACGCCGCTGATCTGACCGCGGCAAACCCAAAGAAGGCCGGGACACCGCAGGGTGTTCCGGCCTTCTGTCTTGGCCGCGCCGCCTATGCTGGGCAGGCCATGGTCACGCCCACCCCGCCCATCCCTGCCCCGCAGCACCTGTTCCAGATTGCCTACTCACCCGCCTCGCGCGAGCAGATCGCACCCGGCTGGCAGGTGCTGGACAACCTGGCCAACCCGCGCCCGGACTGGTACGAGTACTGGCCCATCCGCCAGTTCCTGCTGAACCAGACGCTGGACGAGAGCGCCTTCTACGGCTTCTTCAGCCCCAAGTTCTGCGCCAAGACCAACCTGTCGCTGCAGCAGGTGCAGCAGTTCGTCGCCCAGCATGAGGCGCAGGCCGACGTGCTGCTGTTTTCGCCGCAGCCCGACATGGGCGCGTTTTTCCTCAACGTGTTCGAGCAGGGCGAGGCCTTCGACCCCGGGCTGATCGACTGCTTCAGCGCCTTCCTGCAGCACATCGGCCGCCCGGCCCCGCTGCGCAGCCTGGTGATGGACTCGCGCCAGGTGGTGTTCAGCAACTACTTCATCGCGCGCCCGGCGTTCTGGCGCGAGTGGCTGCAGGTCAACGAGGCCATGTTCGCCATCTGCGAGGGCCTGGACGGCACGGCTCCCGAGGGGCTGCGCGCCGCGCTCACCATGCCCACCACCTACGCCACCGGCGGCAAGCCGGCCGAGCGCAAGGTGTTCCTGCAGGAGCGCGTGGCCTCGCTGCTGCTGGCCACGCAAGCCCGCTGGCGCAGCGTGGCGCATGACCCGTTTGGCATGGGCTGGTCCATGAGCCGCTTCCGCCAGCACCCCACCGAGGCCTTCATCAGCGACGCGCTGAAACTGGCCTGGCGGGTGCAGCCCTACCCGGAGTACCTGCAGGCCTTTGCGACGCTGCGTGACCGCTTCAGCAAGGGGCAGTTGCCGGTGGCCGGCGCGTAGGCCGGGCGCTGGGCCGTCGCTGCCTACAGGGCCATCGCCGGCCGCCCGGCCATGCGTTCGCGCCAGGCCAGCAGCTGCGGGTGCTGCTCGCCCGGCTTGACCTTCACCACACGCGCAAAGTCCACCGCCACCACGGCCGTGATGTCGGCGATGCTGAAGGCGTCACCCGCCACGAAGGCGTGCCGGGCCAGCTGCTCGTCCAGCGTGGCAAAAAACTGCTGCACCCGCGCCCGGCCGCGCTCGGCCAGTTCGGGGATCTGCGCGTAGTTCACGGGCCCGGGCAGTGCGCGGTTGGCCATGGCGGGCGAGCCGTTGCGCAGCGCTTCGGCAATGGCCAAGAGGCCCTCGAATTCCACGCGCCAGTTCCAGCTGGCGATGGCGGCTTTCTCGGCCGGCGTGCGGCCCATCAGCGGCGGCTCGGGGTAGCGCGCTTCAAGATAAGCCGCGATGGCCGCGTTGTCGGCCAGCAGCAGGCCGTCTTCCGTGCGCAATGCGGGCACCGTGCACTGCGGGTTGAGGGCGCGATAGGCATCGCCTAACTGCTCACCGGTGCGCAGATCCACCTGCACGGTGTCGTGCGCCACGCCCTTTTCCGCCAGCAGGATGCGGGCGCGGCGCGGGCTGGGTGCGGTGCTGCAGTCGTAGAGCGTGACCATGAAGGCTCAGTCCTTGGGCAGGGTGTCGAAGTCGCTGGCAGCGTGGCGCTCGGGCAGCTGGCTGCTGGGCGCGCCCCAGGTGCGGTTGACCTTGCGGCCGCGCTGCACCGCGGGTCGCGCCGCAATCTCGTCGGCCCAGCGCACCACGTGCGTGTACTCGTGCACCGCCAGGAACTCGCCCGCCTCGTAGATCTGCCCCTTGGCCAGCGCGCCATACCAGGGCCACACGGCCATGTCGGCGATCGTGTACTCGCTGCCGCCCAGGTAGTGGCTCTCGGCCAGGCGGCGGTTCAACACGTCCATCTGGCGCTTGGCTTCCATGGCGAAGCGGTCGATGGCGTATTCGATCTTGAACGGCGCGTAGGCGTAGAAGTGGCCGAAGCCGCCGCCGAGATAAGGCGCGCTGCCCATCTGCCAGAACAGCCAGCTCATCACCTCCGCGCGCGCCGCGGGCTCGGTGGGCAGGAAGGCGCCGAACTTCTCGGCCAGGTAGACCAGGATGGCGCCGCTTTCGAAGATGCGAACCGGCTCCGGGCCGCTGCGATCCATCAGCGCGGGGATCTTGGAGTTGGGGTTCACGCCCACGAAGCCGCTGCCGAACTGGTCGCCCTGGTTGATGCGGATCAGCCAGGCGTCGTACTCCGCGCCGGTGTGGCCCAGGGCCAGCAGTTCTTCCAGCATCACCGTCACCTTCACGCCGTTGGGCGTGGCCAGCGAATACAGCTGCAGCGGGTGCTGGCCGACGGGCAGTTCCTTGTCGTGCGTGGGCCCGGCGATGGGCCGGTTGATGTTGGCGAACTGGCCGCCGTTGGCCTTGTCCCAGGTCCAGACCTTGGGTGGCACGTAGGCGGCGGGCTCGGGTTTGCTGTCGCTCATGTAGGGGCCTTGTTGCGGGAAGTCCGCAAGGCTACAAGGCTTCGCCCGGCTTTGCCGGCGGCCACAATGGCTGCATGTCCGAACGTTCCTTCGACGAGAGCCAGATCGTCGTGCCCGAGTCCTTCATCGCGCTGTACCGCGAGCCCGGGCGTGTGAAGCTGAGCGCGCCGCGCGCCGAGATCGCCCAGCGCCACGAGTTCTGCGACGACCTGGCGCAGATGCTGATGGAGCGCGCACAGACCCTGCTGTGGCAGTTGGGCGTGACCGAGTCCGACGTGCTGGAGCGCGTGCGGCGCGGACTGCAGGGCGAAGACTCGGTGGTGAACGAGGCCGAGGCGCAGTGGGTGGTGACGCGCCTGGCTGAACTGCTGGACTGGCCGGCGCTGCCGGCCGCCTGACCGGCACGATGGAAAAAGGGGCCCGCAGGCCCCTGGTGTCGTGTGGCGCGCGGCGCCTGTTCAGTAGCGGTAGGTCGAACGGCCGGTCACCGCGTCAATGCGCCACGAGGCGCCCTTGGGCTTGACGGCGCTCACTTCGTCGGCAATGGCCGTGATTTCCTTGCGGCCGTTGGCCATGCCCTTGGCACGGGCCACGATGTCGTCCGGCGAGGTGCTCTGCGTGGGCAGAGACGCGCTGTCCATGCCCATGTTCTTCTGGATGCTGGCAGCGGCCAGCAGCAGCAGCGGGTCCTTGCGGGCGTCGCCCAGGGCGACCAGGCGGTTCACGAGTTCCAGCTGCTGGACCATTGCGGGCGACAGGCCCTTTTCGTCTTGCGCCAGGGCGTTGCCGGCGTTGAAGGCCATCAGGGTGGCGGCAGACAGGGCGACAAGCTTGCTCTTCATGGTGACTTCCTTTTCAGCGTGATGACAACGGGTTTGCGTGTGGGCCGCCCGGTGCCACAAGGCTGGTTTTTGGCGGCTGCACTGGTGTACGCAACGCCGTTCGCCCAAAAGGCTCACGCCCGAAAACGAGCTTCGGCTCAGCCCTCGCGCGTGAAATCGCGCTCGGGCCTTCGCCAGCCGTGCAAGTCCTTCCGGACTTGCACGCGCGGGCTCAGTCCGTTCCGCCGCGCCAGCGCGCCACGTCCAGCGCGTCCACGGGACTGGCCTGCGCGCCCCAGCTGCGGCGCAGGAAGGTGGCCACGTCGGCCATCTGCGGCTCGCTCAGCACGTGGGCGAAAGGCGGCATGCCGAAGGGCCGCGGGCGCGCGGCGGTCACCGCGCCAAACCCGCCCAGCGCCACGGCCCGCACCAGGTTGGCCGCCGGCTCCTGCGTCACCAGGCGGTTGCCGGCCAGCGGCGGCGCGGCCCACTCGCCGCTGTCCAGGCGGCCGCCTTCGCCGGCCGCGCCATGGCAGGTGGCGCAGTG
>JACCDS010041426.1_pt1 | contig 11046 bp, 8 predicted proteins | sample 7446441 | NCBI WGS metagenome assembly JACCDS01 (sample SAMN15323445, study PRJNA562643) | freshwater metagenome | isolation source: river surface water | place: USA:Blue River Watershed | collected 2017-08-17 | reverse complement strand
TGGGCCAGCCGGTTTCGATGCTTATCCCAAGAGTTGTTGGCTTCAAGCTCACCGGAGAGATTCCAACTGGAGCAACCGCGACCGACGTGGTGCTGACCATCACCGAGATGCTTCGTAAACACGGGGTTGTTGGAAAGTTTGTTGAGTTCTATGGCAAGGGTGTTTCCAAGGTCCCACTGGCCAACCGAGCAACCATCGGAAACATGTCTCCGGAGTTTGGTTCTACAGTCGCAATCTTCCCAATCGATGAGGTTACCCTCGATTACCTACGCGTGACTGGTCGCAACGAGGATGAGATCGCACTTGTCGAGGCCTACACCAAGGCCCAGGGACTCTGGCACGACCCAAGCGTTGAGCCGATCTACTCCGAGTATCTGGAGCTAGACCTCTCAACTGTGGTCCCGTCCATCGCAGGACCTAAGCGACCACAGGACCGCATCGAGCTATCGAACGCCAAGTCAGCCTTTGAGAAGGTGCTTCCGAGCTACGCGGGCGAGACCTCAAAGCCAGCCAAGGTGTCCGGCAAGGAATTCAGCATCGACCACGGAGCTGTCACGATTGCCTCAATCACCTCCTGCACCAACACCTCTAACCCATCGGTCATGCTTGCAGCAGGTCTATTGGCAAAGAAGGCCGTTGCCAAGGGGCTGAAGGCAAAGCCTTGGGTGAAGACTTCGCTTGCACCTGGATCCAAGGTCGTAACCGAGTACTACGAGAAGGCTGGTCTAACGGAGTCTCTAGACGCCCTTGGATTCAACCTGGTTGGTTATGGCTGCACTACCTGTATCGGTAACTCAGGACCGCTGAGCGATGAGATTTCCAAGGCAATCAACGAGAACGACCTGGCTGTTACCGCCGTTCTCTCTGGAAACCGCAACTTTGAGGGTCGCATCAACCCAGATGTGAAGATGAACTACCTTGCATCACCTCCGCTGGTTATTGCTTACTCGCTGGCCGGAACCATGGACTTCGACTTTGACAAGGACCCGCTAGGAAAAGACCAGTCGGGAAACGACGTGTTCCTCAGCGACATCTGGCCAACCCCAGAAGAGGTTCAGCAGACCATCGACTCTTCCATCAACTCAGAGATGTTCAAGACTCAGTACGCCTCCGTATTTGACGGCGACGAGCGCTGGAGATCCTTGCCAACCCCGAAGGGTTCAATCTTCACCTGGGACGAGAACTCCACCTACGTCAAGAAGGCTCCGTACTTTGATGACATGAAGTTAACTCCAGACCCAGTGTCCGATGTGACCGGTGCCAGAGTTCTCGTGAAGCTTGGTGACTCAGTTACCACCGACCACATTTCTCCTGCGGGGTCCATAAAGGCCGATTCACCTGCGGGTAAGTACCTGACTGAGCGCGGAGTGGCACGAGTTGACTTCAACTCCTACGGATCTCGTCGCGGTAACCACGAGGTTATGATTCGCGGCACCTTTGCAAACATCAGGCTCCGCAATCAGTTACTAGACAACGTTGAGGGCAGCTACACCCGTGACTTCACCTCAGCCGCAGGGGAGCAGGCATTCATTTTCGATGCCTCGGAGAACTACCGAGCAAACGGAGTTCCACTGGTAGCTCTAGCTGGCAAGGAATACGGCTCGGGATCTTCTCGCGACTGGGCGGCCAAGGGCACCAGCCTGCTTGGCATCAAGGTCGTAATCGCCGAGAGCTTCGAGCGAATCCACAGGTCAAACTTGATCGGAATGGGAGTTCTACCACTGCAATTCCCTAAGGGACAGACGGCAGATTCACTTGGTCTCGATGGCACCGAGGTGTTCGATGTCACTGGAATTGAGAAGCTCAATGAGGGTGTCACACCAAAGACCGTGAAGGTTGTTGCTAAGCCTTCCGCACACTCACCTGCCGGGAAGGCGACGGTTGAGTTTGATGCGGTAGTCCGTATTGACACCCCCGGTGAGGCTGACTACTTCCGCAATGGAGGAATCCTTCAGTACGTCCTACGATCCCTGGTCGCCTAGGAATCATCTAAATCCGAATCGGGTTTAGTTCACTATGGACATTCTGCGGAGGGTAACGGAGCCCCGAGTACTTGATCAGTTATCAAGCGATGAGTTGGCGCAGCTGTGCCAGGAGATTCGTGACTACCTGGTGGAGTCGGTTTCAAAAACCGGTGGGCATTTAGGCCCCAATCTCGGTATTGTGGAGACCACAGTTGCCATCCACCGAGTGTTTGATTCACCTCGGGACTCGATCGTTTGGGACACCGGCCATCAGAGCTATGTTCACAAGCTGCTTACCGGTCGTCAGGATTTCTCCCGACTCAGGCAGAAGGATGGAATAGCGGGATACCCGCAGCGTTCTGAGTCAGAGCACGACATCGTTGAGTCATCACACGCATCATCATCCCTTTCCTGGGCCGACGGGATCAGTCGAGCTTTCAAGTCGACCGGTCAGGACCGACACGTGGTTGCAGTGATCGGAGACGGTGCACTCACCGGAGGCATGGCCTGGGAAGCCCTGAACAACATCAGTCACGATAACGATCGCAAGTTAGTGATTGTGGTCAATGACAATGGGCGTTCATATGCCCCCACTATCGGTGGTTTGGCTAAGACCCTGAATGCCATTCGCACCGAAGGTTGGTACAAAAAGGGTTACCGACTTTCAAAAAAGCTTTTCTATAAGTTTGGCTACCTCGGCAGAGCGGTGTTCTCTGCCGCCCATGCAGCGGGGCATTCCTTGGTGACGGAGAACGCCCCACAGGGGATTTTTCCGAACCTAGGCATCAAGTACATTGGGCCGATTGATGGGCATGACCTCAAGGCAATGGAGGACGCTCTTCGCCAAGCAAAGAGCTATGGGGCTCCGGTTATTGTGCATGCCATCACCCAGAAAGGTAAGGGTTACAACCCGGCCATCGAAGACAAGGCAGATCAATTTCACGCCGTGGGTCAGATTAATCCTGAGTCTGGACTCCCGATCAAGAACAACTCATCAACCTCTTGGACCTCCGTGTTTGCAAATGAAATGGTTGAGCTCGGCTCCAAGAACGAGAAGATCGTGGCTATCACTGGAGCCATGCTGATCCCAGTTGGGTTGCACAAGTTCGCGGAGCGTTTCCCGGAACGAACCTATGACGTTGGAATTGCGGAGCAGCACGCGGTTGCCTCTGCCGCCGGTATGGCTTTTGGTGGGCTCCACCCGGTCGTTGCTATTTACTCGACCTTCCTAAACCGAGCTTTCGATCAGCTACTTATGGATGTTGCACTGCACAAAGCAGGAGTGACCTTCGTCCTAGACAGAGCGGGCATAACGGGTCCAGATGGCGCATCTCACCATGGTGTTTGGGATCTTTCAATACTCCAGGTGGTTCCTGGGATCAGGCTTGCCGCTCCGCGCGATGAGGCAACGCTAAAAGAGGAGCTAGCCGAGGCGGTTGCAATCTCCGACGCACCTACTGTTGTCCGCTTCCCTAAGGGGTCTGTGTCCAAGGATCTACCCGCAGAGTTTCGCACTGATGATGGAGTTGACGTACTAAAGCGCTCCTCGAGTAAGGATGTGCTGATTATCTCGGTCGGCACCTTCGCCCACACCGCGATGAAGGTGGCAGAGCTGCTCGCAGCCCAAGGTATTGGCGCAACGGTTGTTGACCCACGCTGGATTGTCCCGGTTCAGCAGAGCATCGTTCAAATGGCAGCTGAGCACAGACTTGTTGTGACCCTTGAAGATGGGGTCAGGGTCGGAGGCTTTGGCTCAAGAGTTCGCCAGGAGCTCAGGGCTAACGGTGTGGACACCGGCCTCAACGAGATCGGTGTTCCAGCCGAGTTCCTCGAGCATGCCGAGCGCGAGGAGATTCTCGAGCGTCTTGGACTTACGCCTCAGGCAATCGCGCACGACATCGTTGCGCAGGTTGTTGGGACTAAGGTCCCACACGCTAAACCGTTGGAATCTGAGAAAAACCAGCTTGGATCAGAGGCGCAACTAGGCTGATCTGCCATTGCCGCGCACCCAGAGCAGCCAGCTGCGAAGCTATGTCCGACTCTGGTGCGAAGCAAACTCGTCTCAGATAGTCAGGCGTTAGTAGATTCTCAACCGGAATAGCCATCTGCTCGGCCAGAGCAACAAGTGCTGGCCTAGTTACCTCTAGGCGCTGATGGGCCTCTGGGAATCTTTTCTCCCAAGATCTGTGGTTAGGAATGCCATTACCGCGCTCTATCGGCTGAATCTCCACGGCCAATTCTTTCGCCTTGGCAATCGCCTCCCACCAAACGCTAAGCATCGTGCGGGATGCTCGACCCTGAAACTCCTTGTTTGAGGCGAGTTCAGATCGGGACTTTGGTGGATTAGCAACAACCGCCATTATCGAGCGATCCGGGATTAGTCGTCCGGGTGCTGTGTCCGACTCTCTCGCAATCCGATCCCGTTCGAGCCAAAGGCTAGCCGCGATTTGAATCCTCGCTAAGTCCTTGATCTTGCTAAGGCCCGGGAGATTCCTCCAGGGTTCCTGAGCTTGAGGCTTAGGCCTGAAGTTCAGCAAATGCTCAAACTCCTGCTCGACAAAACCCAGTTTCTCACTCTCCACCAAGAGTTGCTCGAGCTTTACCCAAAGCTCGGCCATGACATCAACGTCTAGCGCTGCATAATTCAACATTTCCTGGCTCAGCGGGCGAACTGACCAATCCGATGCGCTGTGCTCTTTGGCTAGTTCGAGTCCGAGCAGCTCCTCACAAAGGGACCCGAGGCCAACTCGAGCGAGACCCGCAATACGAGCCGCCAATTCTGTATCGATCAGCGCTTTGGGGTGCAAACCAAGTTCGGCAAGACATGGGAGGTCTTGAGTTGCAGCGTGAAGTAACCAGGTCTTTTCGTTCAGCTGCGTCGCCAATCGCTGTTTCCAGTTCGGCACTGAACCCTCAAGTGCAACAGGGTCAATCAGAAAAATCTCGGTCTTAGTCGCAATCTGGATTAGGTAGGCCTTCTGCGAATAGCGGAAACCGCTGGCTCGTTCAGCATCCAGTGAAATCTCGGCAAGTGGCGTTATTGCCTCAACCAAAGCCGTTAGCTCTGGGTCCCCGGCAACAAAGGTTACGGGCAGCCTGGGTGCGTCTAACCTCAACCAAGCCTCACAATTTTGCTGTCCTTAGGAGGTAGTCCGCTTATCAATGCCAATAGTTCAATCCAGCCCAGCAAGTGGGGCTTTAGATCGAATCCGACCGGAGCCCAAGACGCTCTAATTTCGATTTCCGCATGCTGAGGCTGCGTGATCAGGGATCCGTGGCCAGTTGAAACAACAGTTGTGGTGGTACCGGCCTCGTAGGCAAACTGGGCACCATTTTGTGTCAACGAATCCCTCAACCATTCCCAGGGGAGTTGTGAAAGGTACTCGTCCTTGGCCATGTCGAGCTCAATAGGACTCTTTGCGTAACCAATAATTCGAAACTCGGAGTTCCAGCCTTCGGGGGACTGCGGGTCCCTGCAAAACACAAGTCGACTGACGCCGTGATCAGATTCGGTCTGGTGCTTGATTTCGGCGGAAATTGCGAAGGCCTCTGGAGCTATCCCCTTGGGAGACGGGATTTGGGTGAGTTCGATTTCTTCTCTGGACTCAACCTCGGAGAGGGAAGCCAACATGCCCTTGAAGGGTTCTTTGATTTCGGAAAGGTCGAGCTCCACTCCAAAAAGTTACCCTCACTGGGGCGCAAAGCCCTTATGCCACGCCGCTATCGACAGTGGGCGAGGTAGAGATCCTGGACCCGGATTCGATGAACCGCAGTTAGCGAATTCTGCTCGCGAAAACGGTCCAACCCAACCTCATACTGGCTGCTGACCCAAACTCCAATGCCTAGCTCTTTAAGCACTGGAAGCAGGGTTTGGGGCCCAAATTCAAGGTGCAGTCTTGGAAAGTTTTGGTTGAGGTTTTTGATTTGATCCGAGAGGGACGCTAATTCACCTATTTGCGGAAGAAACCGCGGGGAACCTTCGTAACCGGCTGGAGCTTTGACTCCGGACCGAGAAAATACTGCCAGTGCTGCGGTTTTTGGCATGCGATACTGCTCAGTGCGGTAGGTATTGCCTCCAGTTACAACGAGATTGACCCTTGACCTAAGTGCCTTGAGCCAGAGCAGGTCTGTCGGTCCGCCAAGCTGCTTTGACCCGCCGCTAAGGTCCACAGTTGCGCCGTACTCATCAACCACCAGACTTGAGCTGATTCGTTCACCGGCGACCAGGGCGTGAAAGACACTCTGGTTAGCGCTCGCCAGGCCTAGCGAATCCTCAAGCTGCAGCAAGCTCCCGAGTCTTTCGCTTGATTCTGGTTAGCATGCCGCGCATGCCTCTGACGCGTAGCGGAGAGATCAGCTGATCCAGCCCCAGCTCGGTTGGAAAATCATCCGACACGGCCAGGATTTCAAGAGCGCTAAGTCCATTCAGTGCCGAATTGAGTGCGGAAGCAAAACCGCGAGTGGTTGGCGCTTCTTTTGGTGCTGAAAAATAAAGTTCCACGCGATCCGGATTGCCCTCAACTGCGATAAAGACCGGTGCCTGACATTCCTCAACCCGCTCCAGGAGCTCTGGGTTTTCCCCGAATCTAGGGTCTAGCTCAGGCAGCGAATCTGCGTACTCAAGAAGCATCTGCAGTCGATCATTCCCAGTCATGGACTGGAAGTCATCAATGACAGCGTTGACTCTCTCGTGCACTAGGCCAAAACTCCAGCCTCTTGACCCTGAACGATTGGCACACCCACGAGGTTGCCCCACTCGGTCCAGCTGCCGTCGTAGTTTCTTACGTTCTCAACACCGATGAGGTACTTGAGTGCGAACCACGTTAGGGAAGACCGCTCACCGATTCTGCAGTAGGTGATGAACGCTTGGTCCTTCTGGAAGCCGGTCTCGTCGAAGAGAACCTCCTTGAGCCCCTCAACGCTCTTGAAAGTGCCGTCTTCCTGAACACACTTGCCCCATGGCACATTCTTGGCTGAAGGGATGTGTCCGGCGCGTGCTGCCCCCTCGTTTGGATAGTCAGGCATGTGAAGTCGCTCGCCGGTGTACTCGGGGTTGGAGCGAATGTCCACGATGGGGCTACCCGCATGCTTTAGCACATCATCGCGGAAAGCTCTGATCTCTTTATCCTTGCGCTCGACAACTGGGTAGTTACCCGCTGGCAAAGATGGGGTTTCACGAGTGAGCTCACGACCCTCAGCTATCCACTTGGCACGACCACCATCAAGCAGGCGAACATCCTCGTGACCAAAGAGCTTGAATACCCAGAACGCGTAGGCAGCCCACCAGTTGGACTTGTCGCCATAGAGCACGACGGTGTCCCCGCGGGAAATGCCCTTGCGCTGCATCAACGCTGCAAATCCAGCGCCATCTAGGTAGTCACGGCGCACTGGGTCGTTTAGTTCGGTGTGCCAGTCAAGCTTTACCGCGCCTGGGATGTGACCGGTGTCATAAAGCAGGATGTCCTCATTGGACTCAACAATCCGAACGCTGGCTGCGTTCTCAACTAGCCAGTCAGTGGTGACCAATACCTCTGGGTGGGCATAACCTGCGAACTTGTCAGTCACGTGATCTCCTCAAGATTGTCTATGCTTGCTCCGACGAATGGAGCACGAGTGCTAGAACCGAGCAAAAACCAGCCAAATTCCTTGGTTGGGCTGGTTCCAATCACTGCTACCGAAGAGCTTATTCGACAGCTGGTCCCGCCGCCTGAGTTTGTGAAGGCAAGGTTCGAGAATTACCGGCCAGATGAGGCATTTCCTTCCCAGCAGAACGCGGTTGAAAAAGCGAAACAATTCGTAACGGGTCCCGCTAGAAAATTGTTTTCACGACAGGAAGCTATTCCGGGAATCTATTTTGACGGCGGATTTGGTGTTGGAAAGACCCACCTGCTGGCATCCGTCTATCACGCATTCAGCGGAAAAAAGGCCTTTGGTAGCTTTCTTGAATACACCTCACTGGTTGGGTATTTAGGTTTCGCACAAGCCGTCTCGAGCTTCTCTGGGTATGCGCTCCTGTGTATAGACGAGTTTGAACTCGATGACCCAGGTGACACCATGCTCATGTCTAGATTCCTTAAGGAGTTGAGTGAAAAGGGTGTTCGCTTCGCCGCAACCTCCAATACTCCTCCTAACGCTCTTGGGCAAGGTCGCTTCGCAGCCGAAGACTTCAAGCGTGAGATTCAGGGTCTGGGGGAGCGCTTCGAGATAGTCAGCGTTGATGGTGAGGATTATCGCCATCGTGACTCAAGCCAGGATTCACGCAATCTCTCGGAGCTTGAGCTCAGGGACTGGATTGGCTATCAAGAGGATGGCTTCCTAGAGGACTTCGATGAACTTCTCGCTCACCTAGGCACACTCCACCCAACCAAGTTCCGCAAATTGATAGATCAGGTCGGGGCACTAGCAATTCTGAATCTGCACCAGCTCGAAGATCAGGTTGCGGCGCTTCGCCTTGTCAGCTTTGTTGACCGGTTATATGAGCAGCAGGTGCCGATTAGAACGTCAGGCCAGGTTTCAGCGACCAAAGTATTCTCCGAAACCATGATTGCCGGTGGTTACCGCAAGAAGTACCTGAGAGCGGTGTCAAGAATCGGCGCGCTCTGCGAGCTTTACTGATCTGGCCAAACGCTTATAGTGCTTGCCACGAAGGCTAGCTAGAACACCACCGATCGCCATCGAGATCAAGCTTCCCAAAATCACAGCGAGGGTTGCCTCCGCCATCACCTCGGGGTTCTGCTCAAACGAAAGTTTCGTCATCAAAAGCGAAACCGTGAAGCCAACTCCGGCGATCGCCGCCACAGCCGTGAAGTCAAGAAGTTTTAGATCAAGGCGATCGCTCTGGCTGGCCAAACGATTGGCCAAGAATGCCAACAGGGTAATTCCGATGATCTTTCCTGCGGGCAGTGCTATTGCGATAGCAGGGAACACGAGGGAGATTTCAGATTCGAAGCGGGGTAGAGCAATGCCCACCGCAAAGAAAGCGAAAATCGGCAGCGCAAGAGTGTTTGTGTAGGGCTGCAGCTTCGAGGTTAGTGAGTGTGTCTTTGACGCGGGGATGATCAAACCTAGGACCACACCGGCGATGGTGGCATGCACACCCGATTGATAGACCGCGTACCAAAGCAGCAGGAAGGTTACAAAGCGAATTAGATTGATCGGCAGACGCTTGATTCGTTCGGCCAGCAGGTGCATAGCAGCAATCAGAACCGAAACCAGCAACCACTCAGCCTTCACGTCAGTGGTGTAGAAGATGGCGATAATCGTAATTGCCACCAAATCATCAAAAATGGCAAGCGCCAGCAAAAAGACTCGCGCTGCCTTAGGCATGCCCGAGCCAAAGATTGCGAGGATTCCCAGGGCAAAGGCAATATCGGTCGCGGTTGGGATTGGCCACCCCGTGACAAGTTCCGTGCCCCAGGTGAAACTCAGATAGATCGCCGCTGGCAGAACAACGCCGCCGATTCCCCCGAGCACTGGCACCAGGGCAGTCTTTAGCTTGCTGAGCACGCCAAGACGGAGTTCATACTTCAACTCCAGACCGGCTACCAAGAAGAAGACAGCGAGCAGCAAGTCGGACACCCAGTGTTCAACGGAGAGCTTTAAGCCGATTGATTCGAGTCCAACGTAGGCGTGCTTGAAATCAAGGAACGCAGCCCCAATGGGGGAGTTCGCTACTACAAGACCCATAACGGCAGCGGCTAAAAGGAGCAGAGCTGCTGATCTGTCGCTTTTCATTGGGCTCACTCCTAATGTTTGCGAAACAAAACCGTAACGCAATTTTGAATCTGTAACTTCCCCGAAACTTTTCGAGCTCTTGACCGAAACCAAGTACTTGAAAGATTGTCCCATGGCTGCAGCAAGGTGAGCCATTTATTGATTGATTCAGTGAGGTGGAGATGTTAGGTACCGGAGAACTGGCGTTTGCAGTTTTGTCAACCGCGTTAGTGCTACTTATGACCCCAGGTTTGGCCTTCTTCTATGGTGGCTTGGTGAAGGCAAAGTCGGTCGTGAGCATGATGATGATGAGCTTTGGCTCACTAGCCCTAGTTGGCACCCTGTGGGTGCTTTACGGCTACAGCATGTCGGCCGTTGAGAATCCGACCGACTTCAGCGGTAACCCGTTCGCGAGTTTTGGTCTAGCCGGACTCGATAACGAGGGTCTGGTTGGTGCCGCTTACGGTGCAACCTTCGCGATCATCACCGTTGCGCTGATTTCGGGTTCGATCGCGGACCGTGCTCGATTCGGGGCTTGGCTCGTATTCGCAGGAGTGTGGGCAACGGTTTCCTACTTCCCAGTTGCAGCATGGGTCTGGGGTGGCGGTTGGATCATGGAGCTAGGTACCTGGTTGAACATGCCCGACGTTATTGACTACGCCGGCGGCACCGCGGTGCACATCAACGCTGGAGCTGCAGCCCTAGCGCTAGCTATTGTGCTTGGAAAGCGCTTTGGTTTTGCCAAGGGCATCATGCAGCCTCACAACGTTCCACTTGTTTTGCTGGGAGCCGCGCTTCTTTGGTTCGGATGGTTCGGATTCAACGTTGGTGCAGAGTTCCTAAATGGAATGGCTAACGCCGGCCTAATCACCGTAAACACCCTTGGTGCTACTTCATCGGCGATTCTTGGATGGCTATTTGTTGAGAAGCTCAAGGAGGGCAAGGCAACCTCAATCGGTGCCGCATCAGGCGCTGTTGCCGGTCTGGTTGCAATCACCCCGGCCTGTGCCAGCATTACCCCTGGTTACGCACTACTGCTCGGAGTGATTGCTGGAGCACTTAGCGCTCTAGCCGTCGAACTCAAGTTCAAGCTTGGTTATGACGACTCGCTCGATGTGGTCGGTATTCACTTGGCAGCCGGTCTAATTGGAACCCTTTACCTAGGATTCTTCGCAACCGACACTGGACTATTCACCGGCGGTGACTTTGGCCAGCTGATCGTTCAGGCGATTGCCGCCTTCGGCGTCCTGATCTATGGATTCCTAGCAGCCCTGATCATCGGCTTCGCAATCGACAAGACCATTGGCTTCCGTGTGAAGTCAGAGGATGAGATTGCAGGCGTTGACTTGGTGGTCCACGGTGAGGCTGC
>JACCDS010441828.1_pt1 | contig 11051 bp, 12 predicted proteins | sample 7446441 | NCBI WGS metagenome assembly JACCDS01 (sample SAMN15323445, study PRJNA562643) | freshwater metagenome | isolation source: river surface water | place: USA:Blue River Watershed | collected 2017-08-17 | reverse complement strand
TGCAGGGCTACGAGACGCTGGTGCGCTACGGCTCGGCCGAGGCGCTCGGCACCTTGGTGGCGCTCTCGCTGGTACGCGAGCTGGGCCCGGTGGTCTCGGCGCTGCTGTTCGCCAGCCGCGCCGGCAGCGCCATCACCGCCGAGATCGGCCTGATGAAGGCCACCGAGCAGCTTTCGGCGATGGAGGTGATGGCGGTAGACCCGATCGCCCGCGTCGTCGGCCCCCATTTCTGGGGCGCGGTCATCTCGATGCCGCTGCTCGCCTCGCTGTTCTCGGCGGTCGGCGTGTTCGGTGGCTACCTGATCGGCGTGGTGCTGATCGGCGTCGACGATGGCGCCTTCTGGAGCCAGATGCAGGCAGCGGTAGACTTCCGCCACGACATCCTCAACGGCATCATCAAGAGCGCTGTGTTCGGCGTTGCGGTCGCGGCCATCGCCACCTTCGAGGGCTACGATGCGCCGCCCACCGCGGAGGGCGTCAGTGGCGCCACCACACGCACCGTCGTCACCTCGGCGCTGGCCATCCTGGCGCTCGATTTCGTCCTCACCGCTTTCATGTTCACCGGGCAATAGGCCCCAAGCGAGACCGTCATGAACAGAACACTCATGGACCTCTGGGTCGGCATCTTCGTGGTAGCTGGCCTTGGCGCCATCCTCGTGCTGGCGCTGCGCGTCGGCAACGCCAGCGCCACCTTCGATGTCTCCGAAACCTACACCGTCTATGGCGACTTCGAGAACATCGGCGGCCTCAAGGTGCGCGCACCAGTCAAGAGCGCCGGCGTGGTGGTCGGCCGCGTCGCCAATATCCAGCTCAACGCCCAGACCTACAAGGCGCGCGCGACGCTGGCCATCGACAAGCGCTACCAGTTCCCGGCCGATACCTCTGCCGCCATCCTCACCGCAGGTTTGCTGGGCGAGCAATACATCGGCTTTGATGCCGGCGGCGACACCGAGAACCTGGCGCAGGGCTCGGTACTGCAGATCACGCAGTCGGCCATCGTCCTCGAGAAATTGATCAGCCAATTCCTTTACAACAAGGCCGCCGAAGGTTCGGGCGGCGACAAGTAGTCCCACGGAGAACGCATGAAGACACTCACCACACTGTTGCTGTCGCTTGGCCTGCTGCTGCTTGCCGCCGGTCCCGTTCGCGCCGCAGAGAACGACCCCAGCCTGCCGCCGCATGTGGTCGCCAAGCGCGCCAGTGAGGACGTCATCACCGCGCTCGCCAAGGACCCCAGCATCAGCAAGGACAAGGCGCGCGCGCTGGCCTTCATCGACGAGAAGATCCTGCCCTTCTTCGATTTCCAGTCGATGACCCGGCTGGCCGTGGGCCGCGCCTGGCGCGACGCCTCGCCGGAGCAGCAGGCGCGACTGACGCAGGAGTTCCGCACGCTGCTGGTGCGCACCTACGCCGCCTCGCTCGACACGCTGCGCAGCGCCGAGATCGACTACCGGCCGGTCAACGTCGGCCCCAACGACAAGCGTGCTGTGGTCAAGGGCTTGGTCAAGCGCCCGGGCATGCAGCCATTGACCATGGAGATGGCGGTCGAGCGTCAGGCCGACGGCTGGCACGTGATCGATATCGCCATCGAGAACCTGAGCCTGGTCACCAACTACCGCAGCGAGTTCGGCATGATCGTCCAGCGTGACGGTGTGAACGGCCTTATCAAGTCACTGGTCGATCGCAACGCTCCGCGCGACAACCCTACCGCCGCCAAGTGACGACCACCCGGTGAGCGTGACCCCTCTCAAGCTGTCCGAGTCGCTGACGGTCGACGAGGCCGCCGCCACGCTGCGCGCGGCGCAGGCGGCGATCGACGCCGGTTGCCGCGAGGTCGACATCGGCGACCTGCAGACGGTCGACTCGGCCGCCGTCGCCACCCTGCTGGCGATCCGCCGTTATGCGGCGGCAAAGGGCATCGCACTGCATATTTCAGCGCCGCCGTCGGCGCTGGCAAGCCTTATCGGCCTCTACGAGGTGGGTGACCTGCTCGGTGTGGCGGTGCAGTGAGCACCCCAGCCGTTGATGTACGTCATCTGGTGCGTGCCTACGGCAGTCTGCGCGCCCTCGACGGCATCGACCTGCAGGTGGAGCAGGGCGAGTTCTTTGCCCTGCTCGGGCCCAACGGCGCCGGCAAGACCACGCTGATCAGCACCCTCGCCGGCCTGGTGCGGCCGACCTCTGGCGAGGTGCGCGTGATGGGCATCGACGTCGTCCGCGACGGACCGACGGCGCGCCGTCAACTGGGCGTGGTGCCGCAGGAACTGGTGTTCGACCCATTTTTTACGGTGCGCGAGACTCTGCGCATCCAGTCTGGCTACTTTGGTCTGCGCGGCAACGATGCCTGGATCGACGAACTGCTCGCCGCGTTGGACCTTACCGACAAGGCCGACACCAATATGCGGCGCCTGTCAGGCGGCATGAAGCGGCGCGTGCTGGTGGGGCAGGCGCTGGTGCACCGGCCCCCGGTGATCATCCTCGACGAGCCCACCGCGGGTGTCGACGTGGCGCTGCGCCAGGGCCTGTGGGCACTGATGCGGCGTCTGAACGGCGAAGGCCACACCATCATCCTCACCACGCATTACCTGGAGGAGGCCGAGGAGCTCTGCGGCCGCGTGGCGATGCTCAAGCAGGGGCGGCTGGTGGCGCTGGAGGCCACCGGGCAACTGCTGGCCCGCCACGCGCAGCGCACGCTCTGGCTGCGGTTGGCCGAGCCGGGCCGTCTGCCGCCGGCACTGGCCGCGCGACTGGTCGCCGACGGCGAGGGTTGGGCGGCCGGTCTCGCCGACCTCGCCGAGCTTGAGCCGCTGCTGGCCAGTGTCCGCGAGGCCGGCGCCGGGCTGGAGGACGTCGAGCTGCGTCGCGCCGACCTGGAGCAGGTCTTCCTGCACCTGACCGAGACCGCCTGATGGGCTCATCGATGAGTGCCAGCGGCAATCTGCTGATCGTCTCGGCGCCGTCAGGGGCCGGCAAGACCACGCTGGTGAAGGCCCTGCTGGCGCGTGATGCGCAGGTGGGCTACTCGGTGTCCTGCACCACCCGCGCGCCGCGGACCGGCGAGCGCGACGGCGTCGACTATTTCTTTGTCAGCGATGACGAGTTCCGCCGCCGCATCGCCGCCAGCGAATTCCTTGAGCACGCCGAGGTACACGGGCACCGTTATGGCACGCTGCGCAGCTGGATCGAGGCGCAGCTGCACGCCGACCGCGACGTCGTGCTCGACATCGACACCCAGGGTGCGGCGCAGGTGCGCGCGCTGATGCCGGAGGCGGTGAGCATCTTCATCCTGCCGCCCTCGCTTGCCGAGCTGGAGGCGCGGCTGCGCTCGCGTGGCACCGATGCCGACGCCGTGATCGAGCGGCGACTGGCCGCTGCCCGGGCCGAGATCGCGCATGCCGGGGAGTACGATTACGTTATAATCAACAAGGACTTGGACACCGCCATCGCCGACCTGGCAGCGGTTGTCAGGGCGTCCCGCCTGCGCCACGCGCGGCAGACGGTGCGTCACGCTGGCCTGTTCGGGGAGTTCCGCGAGCAGTCCTGACCCCGGGGCGCCGCCTGCGTGCCCCGTTCACCGTATCGAATCCGCCAGGAGACACCCATGGCCCGCATCACCGTTGACGATTGTCTGTACGCCATCCCCAACCGTTTCGAACTCACGCTGGTGGCCACCCAGCGCGCGCGCCAGCTGGCCAACGGTGCCGAGACCCAACTGCCGCCCAGCCGCGACAAGTCCACCGTGATGGCGCTGCGCGAGATCGCCGCCGGCCTGGTCGGCCGCGAACTGCTAAACCGCGGCGCCTAGTTCCGCAGCAGGCCGCGCAGCCACTGCCCTGGCGCAGTCGCAGCGCGTGGCCAACCGGCGCCGCCGGTCACGAGCGTGTAATCTGGTGCGGACAGCAAACCGCTCACCGTGAACCGTACGCCGCATGACCGCCTTCGCCAAAGCCGAACGCCGAACGCCGGACCGTGACGAAGTCGATCCCGGGGAGGTGTTTCGCGCCTTCCTCGAGCGTTCCGGCGGCTACCTCAAGCCGGCCGACCGCGAGTTCCTGACGCACGCCTTCGACTGCGCGCGCGAGGCCCACAGCGGCCAGTACCGCGCCAGCGGCGAGCCCTACATCACGCACCCGATCGCGGTCGCCGAAGTGCTGACGCAGTGGCACCTGGACGCGCACGCATTGTCCGCAGCGCTGCTGCACGACGTCGTCGAGGACACCGGCGTTGATATCGCCGAGATCGGCTCGCGCTTTGGCGACAAGGTCGCGCACCTGGTGGAGGGCGTCTCCAAGCTCGACCGCATGCACTTCGCCTCGCGCGAGCAGGCGCAGGCCGAGAACTTCCGCAAGATGCTGCTGGCGATGTCGCGCGACGTGCGCGTCATCCTCATCAAGCTCGCCGACCGCCTGCACAACATGCGCACCCTGGGCGCTGTCAAGCCCGAAAAGGCGCGCCGGGTGTCGGCCGAGACGCTCGAGATCTACGCCCCGATCGCCCGACGTCTGGGGCTGGCGCGGCTGGTCGACGAGCTCGAGGACCTGTCTTTCCGACACCTCTACCCCGACCGCCACCGTGTGCTCGACAACGAGCTGGGCAAGATGCGTGGCCGCCGCCGCGAGATCCTGCAGCGCCTGTCGGAGGAGGTCACCGCCCGGCTCCGCGATTACGGCGTCGAGGGCGAGGTGAGCGGCCGCGAGAAGACGCTCTACAGCATCTACCGCAAGATGGTCGAGAAGCACCTGTCGTTCTCTCAGGTGATGGACATCTACGCGCTGCGCGTCATCGTGCGCGACCAGCCCACCTGCTATCTGGCGCTGGGCGCCTTGCATTCCCTCTACAAGCCGATCCACGGCAAGTTCAAGGACTACATCGCCATCCCCAAGGCGAACGGCTACCAGTCGCTGCACACGACGCTGTTCGGCCCCTACGGCAATCCGGTCGAGATCCAGGTCCGCACCCAGGAGATGCACCGCTTTGCCGAGACCGGGGTGGCCTCGCACTGGCTCTACCGCAAGCCGGAGTCGGCGCTGTCCGACATCCAGCTGTCGACCACGCGCTGGCTGCAGAGCCTGATCGAGACCCAGGCCGACAGCCCCGACGCCGGTGAATTCCTCGAGCAGCTCAAGGTCGATCTGTTCCCTGGCGAGGTCTACGTGTTCACCCCGGCCGGCAAGATCCTGGCCCTGCCGCGCGGCGCCACGGTGGTCGACTTCGCCTACGCCGTGCACACCGACATCGGCGACCGCTGCATCGCCGCGCGCGTCAACGACCAGCTGGCACCCCTGCGCACCGAGTTGCGCAACGGCGACCGCATCGAGGTCGTCACCGCACCAAATGCCAGCCCCAACCCGCGCTGGCTCAGTTTTGTCGTGAGTGGCAAGGCGCGTCACCAGATCCGCCACTTCCTGCGCACGCTCAAGCTCGACGAGTCGGTGACGCTCGGCGAGCGCCTGCTCGACCAGGCGCTCAACGCCTTCCATCACCACATCGGCGAGGTCAACGCGCGGCAGTGGCAGCAGCTCGCCCACCAGATGCACATGACCGGTCGCGACGAGCTGCTGGTGGAGATCGGCACCGGCAGGCGCCAGGCGCTCGAGGTGGCGCGCCGACTGCTGCGCATCGAGGAGGCCGACGGATCCGTACAAGGCTTGGGCGCCATCACCGTACACAGCCGCGAGGGCGGTGCTATCGAGTACGCGGCCTGCTGCCAGCCGGTGCCGGGCGACCCTATCATCGGCCTGATCGATCGCGGTCGCGGGCTGGTCATCCATACCCACGACTGCCCGGCAGTGCTCCGCAAGCGGCGCCGCACCGACGCCTCACGCTGGGTCGACGTCGAGTGGGACGAGCACATGGAGGGCCTGTTCCCGGTCACCATCCGCGTCGTCAGCGCCCACAAGCCGGGTGTGCTGGCAGAACTCGCCAAGGCCATCGCCGAGGCCGACTCCAACATCAGCGGCGTTTCGGTGGACGAGGCCGACACCGGCAGCGCCTACACCACGGTGCGCTTCACCATCGAGGTGGCCAACCGCGTGCAGCTGGCCAGCGTCATGCGCAACCTGCGCAAGCTACCCGAGGTGGTGCGGCTGGCGCGCACCCGCAACGCCCACGGGTAAAACCGTGAAAGCGTAGCGAGGATGGCCACCGCAGCAGCTTTCAGGAGTGGTAGGCGCCGCCGTCGCGCGTGTCCTTGACCAGCAGCAGCCCGAGCACGAAGGTCATCACGGCGACGATGATCGGGTACCACAGGCCCTTGTAGATGTCCCCGGTGGCCGCGACGATGGCGAAGCTGGTGGCCGGCAGGAAGCCGCCGAACCAGCCGTTGCCGATGTGGTACGGCAGGCTCATCGAGGTATAGCGGATGCGCGCCGGGAACAGCTCCACCAACAGGGCGGCGATCGGCCCGTAGACCATCGTCACGTAGAACACCATCAGGAACAGGATGCCGATGATCAGCGGCTTGTTCATGGCGGCCGGGTCGGCCTTGTCGGGGTAACCGGCGGCCTTCAGTGCGGCACCCATCTCGGCCTTGAAGCGGTCTGCTTCGGCCTTGGCGTTCTCCGCCTTGCCGTCGTAGGACTTGACCACCGTCTCGCCGACCTTCACCTCCGCCACCACCCCGTATGCTGCCGGCTGGTTCTGGTAGCTGATGCCGCCCTTGGCCAGGAACTCCTTGGCCACGTCGCAGGTGCTGGTGAACTTGACGGTGCCGGTGGGGTTGAACTGCAGCGAGCACTGGGCCGGGTCGGAATACACCGTCACCGGGCTCTTTTGCTGCGCATCGGCCAGCGCCGGGTTGGCGGCGTGCATCAGTGCGCCAAACAGCGGGAAGTAGGTCAGGGCGGCGATCAGGCAGCCGCTGAGGATGATCTGCTTGCGGCCGATCTTGTCGGAGAGCCAGCCGAAGAACACAAAGAACGGCGTCGCCAGGATCAGCGAGACCGCGACCATGATGTTGGCTGTCGGGCTGTCGACCTTGGCCATCTTCTCGAGGAAGAACAGCGCATAGAACTGACCCGTGTACCAGACCACGCCTTGGCCGGCGGCGGCCCCGAACAGTGCGATCAGCACCACTTTCAGGTTGCGCCACTGGCCAAAGGACTCGGCGAGCGGGTTCTTCGAGCCCTTGCCCTCAGCCTTCATGCGCTGGAACACCGGTGATTCCGCCAGCTGCAGGCGGATCCACAGCGAGACCAGGAGCAGCAGCACCGAGACCAGATACGGCACGCGCCAGCCCCAGTCCTTGAAGGCGTCCTCGCCCAGGTACGTGCGCGTGCCCAGGATCACCAGCAGGGCGAGCATGAGCCCGCCGGTGGCGGTGGTCTGGATCCAGCTGGTGTAGAAGCCGCGCTTGCCATCGGGGGCGTGTTCGGCCACGTAGGTCGCCGCACCGCCGTACTCACCACCCAGCGCCAGGCCCTGCAGCAGTCGCCGGCTGATCAGGATGATCGGCGCGGCGATGCCGATGCTGTGATAACTGGGCAGCAGGCCGACCAGGAAGGTCGATGCGCCCATCAGCAGGATGGTGATGAGGAAGGTGTGCTTGCGGCCGACCAGGTCGCCGAGGCGGCCGAACACGATGGCACCAAAAGGGCGCACGGCAAAGCCGGCGGCAAAGGCGAGCAGGGTGAAGATGGTCTTGGTCGAGGGGTCCAGCGGTGTGAAGAACTGGTCCGCAATGATCAGCGCCATCACGCCGAACAGGTAGAAGTCGTACCACTCGAAGACGGTGCCCAGAGCCGAGGCGAAGATGACCTTCTTCTCCTCGGCACTCATCGGTCGGTGCTGCGCCATGAACCTCTCTCCCGTTGATCGTTTTGATCGCCTGTGTGGCCCGCCGCATTCTGCGGAACTCCAAAGACTGCGTCCAGTTCAGGGTTTTTTTGCGTCCAGCAGCGCCAGTAGCCGGTCGACCTTGTCGTTGAGCAGCTCGATCTCCAGCTCGGCTTTCACGTTCACTTCGTAGTCGTTCTCGGCATGCCGGCGGTCGGTCTCGGCCATCCGGTTCTGGCTCATCATGATCGCCGGTGCCGTGTAGGCGGCCTGGAACGACAGCACCAGGTTGAGGAGGATGTAGGGGTAGGGGTCGAAGGCATCGCCGCGGCCGGTGTTCCAGGCGATCCAGCCGGCGATCATCGTGCTCTGCGCGAGGATGAAGGTCCACGACCCGACCGTGTCCGCCACCCGGTCGGCGATGCGCTGGCCGAGGGTGAGTGACGGCACGTCGTGCTGCTGGCTTGGGGCGCGGCGGACACGGTGCCACTGCCGGTGCTCGCGCAGTTGGCGGAGCAGTTCCTGGTCTTGAGGGTTCGGGGGCATGCGCGGCTCCTTGGTCTTGCGGAGCCCAGATTCTGCGCCGGCAGCCACCCCGGCCGCCGGCAACGTACTAGACGTTGAACAGGAAGTTCATCACGTCGCCATCCTTCACCACGTAGTCCTTGCCCTCGGCGCGCATCTTGCCGGCCTCCTTGGCACCCTGCTCGCCACCATGGGCGACAAAGTCATCAAAGCCGATGGTCTGCGCGCGGATGAAGCCCTTCTCGAAGTCGGTGTGGATCACACCCGCAGCCTGCGGCGCGGTGTCGCCCTTGTGGATGGTCCAGGCCCGCACCTCCTTGACCCCGGCGGTGAAGTAGGTCTGCAGGCCGAGCAGGTCGTACCCAGCCCTGATCAGGCGGTCGAGTCCCGGCTCCTCCAGGCCCAGGTCGGCCAGGAAGGCCAGCTTGTCCTCGTCGTCGAGGTCGGCCAGTTCTGCCTCCAGCTTGGCGCACAGGGCCACCACGGGTGCGCCCTCCTTGGCCGCGTGTTCACGCAGTCGGTCGAGCAGGGGGTTGTTCTCGAAGCCTGACTCGTCGACGTTGGCCACGTACATGGCCGGCTTGATGGTGAGCAGGCACAGGGGCTTGGCCAGCACCTTCTCGTCGTCGGACAGCGCCAGCGTGCGCGCCGGCTTGCCCTCGTTCAGGTGCGGCACCAGCTTCTCCAGCACGGCGACCAGCTTGATCGCTTCCTTGTCACCGCTCTTGGCCTTCTTGCCGTCGCGGATGATGGCCTTCTCGACGCTCGCCAGGTCCGCCAAGGCCAGTTCAGTCACGATGGTCTCGATGTCGGCGATCGGGTCGACGCGGCCGTTAACGTGCACCACGTTGGCGTCCTCGAAGCAGCGCACCACGTTGACGATGGCGTCGGTCTCGCGGATGTTGGCGAGGAACTGGTTGCCCAGGCCTTCGCCCTTGCTGGCGCCTGCCACCAGGCCGGCGATGTCGACGAACTCGACGATGGCCGGCTGGATCTTCTGCGGCTTGACCATGGCGGCCAGCTTTTGCAGCCGCGGGTCGGGCACCTCGACGATGCCGACGTTGGGTTCGATGGTGCAGAACGGGTAGTTCTCGGCTGCGATGCCGGCCTTGGTCAGGGCGTTGAACAGGGTCGACTTGCCGACGTTGGGCAGTCCGACGATGCCGCATTGGAGGCTCATGGTGTTTCCTTGTGGGTGTGCAGTTGCATCATCGCCTTCTCGAAGTCGCCGCGGGCCATGTCGGGCCACACGTCGAGCGCGCGGCGCATGGCCAGCTCGATGCCGTCCTCTTCGGCGCAGGAGGGGCGGTCGAGGACAAAGCCGGTGACCTTGTCGCGGTCGCCGGGGTGGCCGATGCCCAGCCGCAGCCGCCAGTAGTCGCGGCCCAGCTGCGCGTCGATGTCCTTTAGGCCGTTGTGGCCACCATGGCCGCCGCCCAGCTTCAGGCGTGCGGTGCCGGGTGGCAGGTCGAGTTCGTCGTGCACCACCAGCACCTCGGCCGGCGCGATCTTGTAGAAGCGCGCCAGCGCGCCGACCGCCTGGCCGCTGCGGTTCATGAAGGTGTCCGGCTTGAGAAGCCAGAGCTCACCTTCGGGACCTCGCACCTTCGCCACCTGGCCGGCGAACTTGCCCTCGGCCGACCAGCGCCCGCCCATCTCCGCGGCAAGCTGGTCGACCCACCAGAAGCCGGCGTTGTGGCGGGTGGCGGCATACTCGCGGCCCGGGTTGCCGAGTCCAGCGACAAGGCGGATGGGGGTGGTCAAGTTGGGTGGTCCTGGTCGGTGCCTGGTCGCCTCAAACAAAAAGCCCGTACGCGACGGGCTTTTCGTCGGGGACGATGCGCAGCTTACTCGGCTGCAGCCTCGCCACCTGCGGCGGCTGCTTCGCCTTCGTCGGCAGCGCCGCCACGCGGCGACATGCAGAGCGCGACGACGGCGTTGTCACCATGACGCAGCGCGGTGCTCTCGACGCCGTCCGGTAACTTGAGGTCGGCCAGGTGGACCGACTGTCCGGCGCTCAGGCCGCTCAGGTCGACGGTGATGAACTCCGGCAGCTTCTCCGGCAGGCAGGAGACGTCGAGCTCGAGCACGACGTGGCTGATCTTGCCGCCCTGCAGCTTGATGCCCGGGGCCAGTTCTTCGCCGGTGAAGTGCAGCGGCACCTTCATGTGGATCTTCTCGCCAGCGGCGACGCGCTGGAAGTCGATGTGCATGACCTGCTGGCGGAACGGGTGCATCTGGTAATCACGCAGCAGCACCGGCTCCTTCTTGCCGTCGAGCGACATGGTCAGGACCGAGGCGTGGAAGGACTCTTCCTGGAGCGCGTAGTAGAGGGCGTTGTGGTCCAGCTCGATAGCCACGGCGTCCTTGTGTCCGCCGTAGACGATGCCCGGAACCTTGTTCGCACGACGCAGGCGGCGGCTCGCTCCGGTGCCCTGCATGGTGCGGTTGAATGCGATGAATTCGATGGTCATTTGAATCTCCGGTACTGCTGTAAGTTGAAACTGCTTGGGTCCCGACCGCGACCAGCCGGGTTCGAGTGCCCTTGCGGGCGGGTCTGCCTGCGCGCTATTCGGTGAACAGCGAGCTGACGGAATCTTCGTTGCTGATGCGGCGGATGGTCTCGGCCAGCAGATCTGCACACGACAACTGCGTGATGCGGTCGCACGCCTCGGCGGCCGGCGACAGCGGAATGGTGTCGGTGACCACCAGCTGGTCGAGGTGAGAGCGGCTGATGCGTTCGATCGCCGGGC
>JACCDS011875550.1_pt1 | contig 11052 bp, 9 predicted proteins | sample 7446441 | NCBI WGS metagenome assembly JACCDS01 (sample SAMN15323445, study PRJNA562643) | freshwater metagenome | isolation source: river surface water | place: USA:Blue River Watershed | collected 2017-08-17 | reverse complement strand
GTCAGTGCAGCCCGGCTGCGGCTGCGGCCTATTGTGATGACATCGATGGCATTTGCACTTGGCGTGGTGCCGCTGGTGCTGGCTTCCGGCGCCAGTGCCGAAACACAGCATGCCATCGGCACGGGCGTATTTGGCGGCATGATCAGCGGCACTGTGCTGGCGGTCGGCTTTGTGCCCGCTTTTTACGTATTTGTAATGAGGCTGGCCGCGCGGTTTAAAGCCAAAGGCGAGGCTTCGCCGGATGGTGCCGTGCTGGATCAGGCCAGGTCTGTGCCATTGCGGCCAGATCCGTCAGAGCGGCAGAGCTGAGTGCAGAACCGGGCCGCTTAGCCAAATCGGCAGGCCCGGCGCAGACGCAGCTGTTGTCTTGATGCCAGCCGGCGACAGAGGGGCGCGCCGGCACCCGGTACTTTGTCATCGTGCCAGGTCATCGTGCCAGGTTTACCACCAAATCAGCGAAAAACGTTGTTGGTGGCAAAGGCTGGCGACCCGATCAGCCAGCTGCTCTGCGGCAACCATTTCCAGCCTGAGAAGCCGGGCTGCCGGCTGATGTTGCGCCAGCAACTGCCGCAATTGCGGCGGGTAACAGGTCAGTTCGTCAGGCGTGTCGTAACCAGCCAGCAGATACAGCAAAGGAGGTCTGGCCGGCAATTGACGGATTTTATCGATGAGCATCGCCGGTTGCTCGCTGGCATGGCAGACCAGCAGTACCAGCATTAGTGCAGCTCACCGTCTGATGGCCATTGCCGCAACTCCTGCAATAGCGGCAATAGCGGCCGCGCCTTTGGGATCTGTGCCAGAAAGCGCAGAAAAATCTGATCGGCCGCTTGGTGTAAAGTGGCAATATTGTCGTGCAGTTGCGCCAGGATCCGGGCCTGCGGCTGCACGGAGTCCTGCTGTGGGTAGCGGCTGAACACGGCGGGGTCCTGCAGGCACCAGGTCCGGACTGAATCGGCCGTCACTTCCGGATGCGCCTGCAGTGCCAGATGCGGGCCATAACTGAAGGCCGTATTGCGGCAGCAGCGATTAAACAGCAGGCGGCGGGCGCCGGCCGGGATCTGAAAGGTTTCCTGATGCCAGTGAAACATCGGAAAGGCAGCCGCCTGTCCCAGCCATTGCCGGGCTTCGGGATAAGCGGTGCGCTGCACCAGATCCCAGCCGACATGCGGTGCACACTGGCGATAAACCTGAGCGCCAAGCAGTCGTGCCAGCAGCTGGCCACCAAAGCAAATGCCCAACACGGGCCGCTGGCGGCACAAGGCATCCGTGACCAGTTGGGCTTCCCGTTCGATCCAGCGCAGACGGTCGTGCACGCTGGCGTCAGAACCCAGCACCACCACAGCACTGAAATCCTGGCTGGACAGTGGCGCTCGCGCTGTTCCTTCCAGTGTGAACAGTTCGAACGGCAGCTGATAGCGCTGCAAAAAAGTTTGTAAATATGCCGGTCCCTGCGTAGCTGCATGCTGGCAAATTGCGACCGGTTTCATGGACGTGCTCATCGAGACATAACCTATGTTGCCAAAACCGACGGCATGCTACAAAAACTGGCCGTAACGATGCTGTAGCAATCAGGGGGCGTGGCGTAAAAGAGCCGTAAAAGAGCAGTCAAAGCGCCAAAACGTACCGAAGAAGATGCCTGAAATGCGCTGAAAAAGGATGGCAGCAGCGCGGTAAAATGCCCTGATGCAGGGCCTTGGCTTCGTCGTGCTGGCGTGGTCCGCAATGCCCGAAGCGGCGAACTGCTGTATTTCCGCCGCTTGCTTTTAGCCGCCGGCTGCCTTGTAATGACGCCCTTTGCAAAGTTGTGTCAGGAGAAAAGGTGATGAATCGGATGGTCAGAGACGGCTTGTTGTTTGTGGTGTTACCGCTGGCGCTGCTGGGCGGTATGACCGGCTGGATGTTGCTGGCGACCAAACCCGGTTGTGGCAACATTCCGCTGCAGCAGCTGGCGTCGCCCGATGGCCGTTATAAAGCCGTGCTGTTTGAGCGCAGTTGTCCTGATGACACGGCGGTGACGTCACATCTGTCGGTACTGGCGGCAACTGGCCAGCTGCCGGATGGCGACGGCAATCTGTTCAGTGCACAAGGGCGCGCGGCAGATTTGGCTTTTCAGCTGCAATGGCAGGCGCAGGAGCAGGGCCGCCAGCAGTTGCTGCTGAGCAGTGCGGCGCCGGTTAAAGTGCTGCGTGCTGATGCGGTCTGGTCGGTGTCTGACACCGTCACAGCCCGTTATCAGTTTGGTGGCCAGCAACCATCGCAGCAGAATTAACGGCATCAGGCACAGGCGTCATGCAAAGGCACCTTACAGAGGTGCAATGTGACCGAGCAATTCGACCGCGCAATTCAAGTTGTTTATTGCCCCCTGCGCCCGACCCGATCACAACAAACGGAGTGGATCGCGCGCAGGGCGGGGTAGAGCGCAAGGCGGGCAGAGCGAAGCGACATCCAGCGGTTACCGCATACCGGGTATCGCATACCGCGTGTCGCACACCGGCACCAAAACCTACCGGTACCAACATCCACCAACAGCCCTGAGCCCTGACACTCAGCGGCCCCGCGTCGCCACGGCTGGTGACACCCGGGCCGCGGTCAGCGCCGGATAACAGGCCGCCAGCTGGCCGAGCAGCAATACGCACAGCACGCCGCCCAGCAGCAAGCCGGGCCCCATCGGCGGGATGCTGAAAGCACTGACCAGCCAGATATTCAGCCCGACAGCACCGAAGGCGCCAAGCAACGCACCACAGCTGCTGATCAGTAAATTTTCCAGCATAAAATAACGCAGGATCTGGCCCTGACTGGCGCCCAGTGCGCGGCGGGTGCCGATGGTGCGAACCCGGCGCCGGATGCTGTACATCGCAAGGCCGACAATCCCAAAGCCGGTCACCAGGCAGAGGATCAGGATCACCGCCAGCAGAATGCTGTTGCTGGCCTGCAGTTCGCGATAAGCGTCAGCGCGGGTTTGTGACATGCTGCGCACTTGCTGGATCACGCGCTGGCGGTCAGCATCGGCCAGCTGTTGTTCAATCAGCGGCATCAGCGCGTCGCGCCGGCCCGGTTCGGTGCGCACCAGATAGCGGCTTTGCAGGCTGGCGCGCTGGCGCGGGATGAGCACGCTGAACTCGGTGTGTTGCCAGTCATGCCAGGCCGATTGCAGCGTTTTCACCACCGCCGTCACGGTCAGCGGCTGGTCTTTGTTCATGTAAATGACCTTGCCGGGCGCCTGCTGCCAGTCGCCAAACAGTTTGCTTGCCAGCGACTGACTGATGATGATGCTGGCGGGCAGCCGGTTGTCTTCTTCGAGGTGCCACTGAATGTCGCTGGCACTGAAGTTTTTGCCGGCAATCAGCTCCAGGCCGAGCGCTGCCACGCCTTGCTCGTCAACCATATAAACCGCAGTGCGCAGCTTGTTTTGCTCGTTACCGGCCTGAGTGGAAATATCCATCCAGGCGCCATAACCACTGAGCGGCAGCGCATTGATTTGGGTTGCCGCCAGCACGCCGGGCGTTTTGCGCAAGAGGTCCAAATCACGGCGAAGGCCGGCCTGGATGGGGTAGTCCGGCGACAGCGCGCTGTGTTCAAAATAAAAAGTACTGGCTTCATCGACGCCGCTTGGCCGCTGCATTGTTTTGCTGCGGTCGAGGATCATAAACAGCGCGTTGACCAGAATGGTCAGGGTCAGCGCAATTTGCAGCGCGATCAGTAAAGCACCGGTTTTGTTGCGCAGTAAGGCGCGCAGCATAGGTCCGAGTTCCAGCATCGACAATTCCTTCTGGCTGATTATTGGCTTTTTAACTGTAACGCCGGCTGGATTTGGCAGGCGCGCCAGGTCGGATACAAACCGGCCAGCAGGCTGCTCAACAGCGCCAGTGCTATCGCCAGCGCCACCATCTGGCCGTCCAGCACGGCGAGATCCCGCATCCAGTGACCATAGAGCATCTGCACGGCCCAAAGCCCGAGTGCACTCAGGCCCAGCCCCAGCACGCCGCCGGCCAGCCCGATGCAGCCAGCTTCGGTCAGGTGTTGCCAGAAAAGATGCTGCCGGCTGGCGCCAAGGGCCTGCCGTACGCCAATTTCGCCGGCTTTGGCGCTGAAACGGGCCAGCAGCAGCCCCACGGTATTGAGCAGACAAACCGCCAGAAACATCAGTGCCAGCAGCACCATCAGCCGCACATCTTCGCTGACCACCTGCTGCTGTTCGAGCAGTTGCATCACATTGCTGAGCCGGTTGTTGTCCGGCCGGGCGAAGCGGCCGAGCTTACGCTGCTCTGCGGTATAGGCCTGCAGCAGGCCTTGGTACTGCGCGACGGCGGCGGCGTCGGGCAATTCCACCCACAGCTGCAGCCAGACACATTCGGAATCCAGAAAAGCCCGAAACCCGGCCGGCACCGGCTGCCAGCAGGACGAATTGCCCAGACGTTTCAGTTGTTGGTGAACCACCAGACTGACCGGCAGGTAAAAATCTTCGCTGTCGGCAAAAGCACCGTTGCCGATGTCATAAAAACGGGGTCTTGGCTGCCAGTGATCCAGCACGCCAATGATGCGAAAATCCTGGCCGGCCAGCCGGACTGACTGGCCGCTGGAATCTTGTCCGCCAAACAGCCGCTCGTTGAGTTTTTTGCTCAACACCACAGTGCGGTCCTGTTTAATATCGGCGTTGTGGTCCCAGCCGCCGCCATACAAAAAGGGCACATCAAACATGGCAAAAAAATCAGCGCTGGTGGCGCGGCCGCTGGCGATAAAAGGGGCCATGCTGCGCTCTGGCGGCTCAATCACCGCGCTGGTCAGACTCATCATTGCCTGGCGTCTGGCCTGCTGGCTTTGCCACAGCGCTGTGGCGTCGCGGTAGGTCAGAATATCCGGCGGGTTGCCATTGTCGAAAAAGGGTTTGGCCGGGTCCCAGCTGTCCAGCTGCACCAAAAACAGCTGCTCGCTTTTTTGCGGGATAGGGTTGGCCGACATCAGGTGCTGGATCGTGATGGTGGTCATCGCGGCCCCAATGCCAAGGGCGATGGTCAGCACCATCAACAGCGTCAGGCCGGGGCTTTGGCGCGCACTGTGCGCCGCCAGTTTCAGATAATAACCAAACATAGGCGCTCCTCAGCCGGCCGCGCTTTGCAGTGTGGCGAGGCCAGCGGCGCTGCTTTCGGTAACGGCGCTGTGTTGGCTGACTGCACTGTCCTGGCTTGCCGCGTTGTGCTCGCTGGCTTTGTGGTGAGCCAGTTCCTGCAGATAACCGTCTTTGAGTTGCAGCTGGCGGCTGGCGCGGCTCGCCAGCTGCGGGTCGTGAGTGACCAGCAGGATAGTGGTGCCCTGACGGTTAATTTCTTCGAGCAGCGCCATCACAGACTGCGCCATCTGCGAATCCAGATTGCCGGTGGGTTCGTCGGCCAGCAAAAAACGCGGCGAAGTCGCCAGCGCGCGGGCGATGGCAACACGTTGTTGCTGACCGCCGGACAACTGGGACGGCAGATGTTTCATCCGCGAGGCCAGGCCTACCATCTCCAGCTGATGCTCAATGCGCTGGCGGCGCTCCGCGGCGGAAAAACCACGATAACGCAGCGGTACATCGACATTGTCGAACAGATTTAAGTCTGGGATCAGATTAAAGCTTTGAAAGACAAAGCCTATTTTCTGGTTTCTTAAGCGGGAGCGTTCGCGGTCACTGAGCTGGCTGATGTCTTCACCGTCCAGCAGATAACGGCCGCTGCTGGGTTGTTCCAGCAAGCCGGTGACATTGAGAAAGGTGGTTTTGCCAGAGCCGGACGGGCCGGTCACGCTGACAAAATCGCCGACCGCCAGCTGCAGGCTGACATCGCGCAGCGCATGGGTGATCACCTGGTCGGTCTGAAAGGATTTGCAGATCTGTTGCATCTGTAACATCAAAGGGTGCCTCCTGGCTGAACACTGGCAAGCGCCAGTGCGTGATTATTAGGTCTGCCGGCGCTGTGGCCGGCTCAGTTCAGTTTTACGATGGCGGCGTCGCCAAAGGTCTCAGTGCCGGAGGTGATGATCTGATCGCCCGCCTGCAGGCCTGCAACAATTTCGACCGCCTGAATACTGCGGGCTCCGGTTTCAATGGACGTGCGTATGGCGGTATCACCGCTGATTTTGTAAGCAAAGCGGCCATTGCTGGCGTCCAGAAACTGGCCGCGGGCGACCTGCAGCACCTCATCGCGCTCTTCCAGTAACACCCGGCCACTCAGCCGCTGGTTTTGCCGCAAAGCCGGTGGGGCCTTGGCATCAAATCGCACCCGGCCTTTGACCTGATTGTCCTGCACTTCCGGCGACAGCGTGACCAGCCGGCCGCGCCAGGGCTTGCCCTCGACGCTGAGCTCAACCGCCAGCCCCACGGCTAAATCGTTGGCGTAACTTTCCGGCACCAGCAAGTCGACCTCAAAGCGGCTCAAATCGACCACCGACAAAATCAGCTGGTTTTTGCTCAAATGTGTTTTGTTGTCGACTGCCAGATTGCCAAGCAAACCGTCGACCGGCGAGCGCACCTGCAAGGCATCGACCTGCCGCTGCAGATCACTGACCAACAGCCGCTGGCGCTCCAGCTGCTGCCCCAGGCTTTGTAATTCAAAGGCCAGATTTTCTTTGTTCAGGCTGGCGTCGGCGGCAGCGTGGCGATGCTGCACACGGGCGGTTTCCAGGTCGTCCAGCGCTTTCTGATAATCCAGCTCGCTGATGGCTTTACGCTGATAACCATCCAGATGGCGGCGTTGTTCGCGCTCGGCGGCGGTCAGCGCCACCTGGGCAATGTCGACCGCTTTCTGGTCGGTCAGCTGCTGTTTTTTCAGCAAAATTTGCTGGCGCTGGTAAGCGGTCTGCAGGCTGTGCCAGCTGGCCTGCTCCTGTTCAAGCCGCGAAGTCAGCTCCGGGCTGTCGATGCTGGCGAGCACTTGCCCTTTGCTGACAGTGGCGCCGGCTTCCTGCAGCAAAGTGACAGTACCGTCGGCCGGGGCATAGAGTTTTGGGCTGACGGCGGCGACCACCTGACCCTGGGCACTGATATCCCGCACAAATGCGCGCCGCAGCACGGTGTCGGTGCGCACCCGCTCCCGCGGGATGGCCACATCGGCGGCCGACCAGCTTTTGGCGGCAGGCAGCAGCCACCAGAGCGCGGCCAGCAACAGCAGCAACAACGCAGCAGGCGCAGCGAAACGTCGCAGCCGGCGTTTGCCATGCAGGGCAGGGCTGATGGGTTCATCCTGAGCACGGGTATCAGCAATTTTCATCGGTATGAAGGCGAACAGTGGAAGTCAGCACCCGAGTGGGCCTTAAGCGGGGGGACGGAGTCAACACGCTGATTTAAATATAATAAATTTATCAAATGTTGAAATGGTTACAGCCCGGCGCCCGCGCGGCCTGCCGCCGTTTTTGCCAGGCGGTGATCCCACAGCACAGCCCTTGTCCGGGAACGCCCTTGCTGCGTCGCCTCAGGCAGCAAAGCCGCAGTTGCGGCGATTTTAACGCCCGTTTTTACGCCTTCTTTACGCCATCTGCGGCTTTCGCTCTGGAGACTTTACGGCCGGCATTTTTATGCTGGGCGCCGGTAAATATTGCCGTGTTGCGAGGAGACATTGGGATGAACTGGTTGTTGTTAATGGTGGTGATCGGGCTTTTGCTGATGCTGGCAGACGCCATGGTCCGGCCTGAACGGTATTAGGAGTGATGATGGACGTGGTACTGATAATCCTGACAGCGATGCTGCTGTCCTGGCCGCTCGGTCTTTACCTGAGCGGGGTGTTTGGTGCGTCGGCGCGGACGCAGGGCGCGGCTGCAGGCACGCCTTTGAGCGGCCATTGGTCTGATCGGCTGTTTTTGCCGCTGGAACGACCGCTGCTGAAACTGGCTGGTGTCGATGCCAGTGTGCAGATGAACTGGCGCCAGTATGGCCTGGCGTTTTTAGTGGCCAACCTGCTGCTGGGGTTGCTGGCTTATGGCCTGCTGCTGGTGCAGCATCTGCTGCCGCTGAATCCTGATCAGATCCCACCGCTCAGCTGGGATTTGGCGCTGCATACCGCGGTGTCGTTTTTAACCAATACCAACCAACAACATTATTCCGGCCAGGCGCAGCTGACGTTGTTCAGCCAAAGTGTGGTGCTGGTCACCTTGCAGTTTTTAACACCGGCCATGGGGCTCGCGCTCGGTGTGGCGGTGCTGCGGGCAATGAAAGGCGGCCTGAATGCGGCAACAGCAGCGCCGGGCGAGCCCCGTCAGCTGGGTAATTTTTATCAGGACACGCTCAGAGCACTGACGCGGGTGTTATTGCCGCTGTCGTTGTTGCTGGCCTTGCTGCTTGGCAGTCAGGGCGTGCCGTCCAATTATGACGCCGCCGTCACTGTGCCTTTGCTGGAACAGCCGCAGACAACAACAGCCGAAGCGGCAGCGCCTGTACAAGTTGCGACTCAGCGCATCCCGCAAGGGCCGGTAGCCGCCATGGTGGCGATTAAGCAGCTCGGCACCAATGGCGGCGGCTGGTATGGCCCGAACAGCAGCAATCCGCTGGAAAACCCGACGCCGCTCAGTAATGCGCTGCAAACCATTGCGCTGGTACTCATCCCAATGGCGATGGTGTGGCTGCTGGGTTTTATGCTCAAAGACCATGGCTTTGCCCGCCTGAGTTTTATCGTGATGGCGGTGCTGAGCTTAAGTTTTGTCGCGGTAACGGTCTGGAGCGAACAACAACCCAATGCTGCCTTTGCCGGCCTTACGGCGCCCGACGGCAACATGGAAGGCAAAGAAGTGCGTTTTGGCACCGATTTGTCGGCGCTGTGGGCCAGCTGGACCACCCAGACCTCGAACGGCTCGGTCAATGCGATGCATGACTCGCTCAATCCCTGGGCCGGCCTGATGACACGTGCGGCCATGCTCATCAACGCCATCTGGGGCGGCATTGGCTGTGGCCTGATTAACTTTATCGTGTATGTCTGGCTGGCGGTGTTTATCGCCGGGCTGATGATTGGCCGCACGCCGGAGATCTTTGGCCGCAAGCTGGAGAAAACCGAGCTGAGCTGGCTGGGTGTGCTGCTGGTGTTACCCAGTCTGGTGATCCTCGGGTTCACCGCGCTGACGCTGGCTGTGCCGGCCTGGACCGGCAACAGCAATCCCGGCCTGCATGGTATTTCGCAGGTGTTTTATGAGTACACCTCGGCCTTTGCCAACAACGGCTCCGGCTTTGAAGGGCTGGCTGACAATACGCTCTGGTGGAATCTCAGCACTGTACTGACCTTGCTGCTGGGCCGTTATCTGCCCTTGCTGATCCCGCTACTGGTCGCCGGCCGGCTGGCAGCCAAACGTCCGCTTGCCGACAGTGCGGCCAGCCTGCCGCTTCATTCGGTGGTGTTTGGCGTGACGCTGCTGATGGTGATCCTGCTGCTGAATTTCCTGTCGTTCCTGCCTTCGATGGTGCTCGGCCCTGTTGGTGAGGCGTTGGCCGGTGCAGCACTGGCTTTGCAGTAAACAATTTGCAGTTTTTACGGAGTATCAAGATGCACACAATCAATTCGTGGTCACCAGCCCGGTTATGGACTGCCAGTGGCGAGGCCTGCCGCAAACTCGACCCGCGCCTTGCGGTGAAAAATCCGGTGATGTTTGTGGTTTGGCTCGGCACGCTGTTGTCCTTTGGCATGACGCTGCAACACGCGCTCAACGGCCAGCCGGTGCTGTTTGCGCTGGCTTGCAGCATCATTCTGCTGTTGACCTTGTGGTTTGCCAATCTGGCAGAAGCGGTGGCTGAAGCGCGCGGCCGTGACCAGGCGGCCAGTCTCAAAGCGACCCGCCGGGATTTAACGGCGCGGCTGCTCAACAGCGCCGGCCAGCAGCGGATGGTCAATGCCAGTTTGCTGAAAAACGGCGATTGCATTGGGGTTAAAGCCGGCGAGCTGATCCCGGCTGATGGCGACATCATCGAAGGCGTCGCCACTGTCAACGAGTCCGCCTTAACGGGCGAGTCGGCGGCGGTGCTGCGTGAAGCCGGCACCGACAAATCGGCCGTCATTGCCGGCACCAAGCTGTTAAGCGGCGACATCACAGTGCGGGTCAGCGCTGAAGCCGGCCACAGCTTTCTGGACAAAATGATTGCGCTGGTCGAAGGCACAGCCCGGCAGAAAACGCCGAACGAGCTGGCGCTGACGGTGCTGCTGTCGGCGCTGACCGCGGTGTTTTTGCTGGCGGTGGCCACTTTGCCGGCGATGGCAGCATTTGTCGGCATTGCACTGGACCCGCTGCTGTTGATTGCACTGCTGGTGTGTCTGATCCCGACCACTATTGCCGGCTTGTTGCCTGCCATTGGCATCGCCGGCATGAACCGCGCTCTGGCGGCTAACCTCATCGCCAAATCCGGCAAAGCGGTGGAAGTGGCTGGCGATATCGACACCCTGCTGCTCGATAAAACCGGCACTATCACTTTCGGTGACCGTCAGGCCACGGCTTTTCTGGCGCTGCCCGGCGTGATGCAACAGGAACTGGTCAAAGCGGCGCTTTGCAGTTCGCTCGACGACCCGACGCCGGAAGGCAAATCGGTGCTGAAACTGGCGCAAAGCCTCGGTGAAGACACGAAGCCGCAGCTGCAGGCTGCTGAAGTGGTCGCTTTCAGCGCACAAACCCGTTTGTCGGGCCTGCGCTGGCAACAGGATGGCCAGCCGCGGCTGGCTTACAAAGGTGCTGCCGATGCGATAGTGCGGTTTGCCAACAGCCAGGCCATCGCAGTGCCCAAAGCGCTGGAGACGCTGGTTGCCCAAGTGGCCCGGCAAGGTGCCACCCCGCTGGTGGTGGTCAGTGAGCAGAAAATTCTGGGTGTGATCGAGTTATCTGATGTGATCAAACCCGGCGTGGCTGAACGCTTTGCCAGGTTACGTGCACTGGGCGTGCGCACTGTGATGGTGACCGGCGACAATCCGGTCACCGCCGGTGTCATCGCCGCCAAAGCCGGTGTCGATGATTTTGTCGCCGAAGCGAAACCTGAAGACAAGCTGGCGCTCATTCGCCGTGAACAGGCCAAAGGTCATCTGGTGGCGATGGTCGGTGATGGCACCAACGACGCGCCGG
>JACCDS011034916.1_pt1 | contig 11054 bp, 9 predicted proteins | sample 7446441 | NCBI WGS metagenome assembly JACCDS01 (sample SAMN15323445, study PRJNA562643) | freshwater metagenome | isolation source: river surface water | place: USA:Blue River Watershed | collected 2017-08-17 | reverse complement strand
GTGGCTTCTGCAGAACGTATTTTGGAAATCATAGATACAGAGTCTCTAATTAAGTCGGTGGAACCCATTTCTCATAAATCTAGTTTTGAGCAATCCATTCATTTTGAAAACGTGTCATTCGAATATGTAGAAGGTAGAAAAGTATTGAATAACATTTCCTTTGAAATTCCAAAAGGGAAAACAATTGCATTGGTGGGCCCTTCGGGTGGAGGGAAGTCTACCTTAGCCGATTTATTACCTCGTTTTTATGACCCAACAGCGGGTTCAATAAAAATGGATGGGGTGGATATTAAACATATTCCTTTAGAGGAACTTCGCTCGCTCATGGGAATAGTTACACAAGAATCCGTTTTGTTTAACGATAGTATTCTTAATAACATTGCTTTTGGGACTCAGGCGAGTTTAGAGGAAGTAATAGAAGCTGCAAAAATTGCCAATGCACATGAGTTTATCATGCAAAATTCGGAAGGTTATCAAACCTTTATTGGAGACAGAGGTTCAAAGTTATCGGGTGGTCAAAGGCAGCGCTTATCCATTGCAAGGGCTGTTTTGAGAAATCCCCCGATTTTAATTTTGGATGAAGCGACAAGTGCCTTGGACAATGAATCAGAAAAAATGGTGCAAATTGCATTGACCAATTTAATGAAACATCGGACCGTTTTAGTCATTGCTCATCGCTTAAGCACAATTCAAGATGCAGATGAAATATTGGTTGTACAACAAGGCATTATCGTTGAAAGAGGCTCTCACGAAAGTTTAATGAAAAACCAAAACGGAGCTTATGCCAAGTTGAGCCATACGATCTAGTAATAGATAATTTTGAAAAACCTCTCTTCAAATTTTAAATATCATTAGTAAATCAGGACAGAAAACGGTACTTTTGCATCGATTTTAATTAGTTCTACCCGAAATATGTCAAATTCATTATTAGCACAACGTATTCAAGCATTAGAGGAATCATCCACGTTAGGGATGACCAAAAAGGCACGTGAATTGGCTGCACAAGGCCACAAAGTAATTAGTCTTTCTGTCGGAGAGCCTGATTTTAAAACTCCAGCTCATATATGTGAAGCTGCTAAAAAGGCCATTGATGATGGTTTTCATGGATATTCTCCTGTAGCAGGTTACCCAGATTTGAGATTAGCCATTGCTAATAAATTAAAGAGAGATAACGGATTAGAGTGGGGGTCTGAAAATATTGTCGTTTCAACCGGAGCGAAGCACTCTTTGGCTAATGCCATTGCTGCCTTGGTTGATCCAGGTGATGAGGTAATCATTTTTTCACCTTATTGGGTTTCTTATTCTGAGATGGTAAAATTGGCAGAAGGAACTTCTGTGATTGTACAAGGAGCATTTGAAAATAATTTCAAAGTTACCGCAGAACAATTTGAAGCAGCGATTACCCCTAAAACAAAAATGGTGATGTTTGCTTCGCCAAATAATCCAACGGGTTCGGTTTATACGGAATCTGAATTAAGAGACATTGCAAACGTAGTAGCACGTCACGAGCGTATTTTTGTTCTAGCAGATGAAATTTACGAGTACATTAATTTTACCCAAGGAGGTCATTTTTCAATTGGATCTATTCCTGAAATCAAGGATCGTGTGATCACTGTGAATGGTGTGGCGAAAGGTCATGCAATGACAGGTTGGAGAATTGGTTTTATCGCAGCCGCGAAATGGATTGCTGATGGTATTGAAAAATTACAAGGTCAAGTGACTTCTGGAACTAATTCTATTGCTCAAAAAGCGGCTGTTGCAGCATTCAATGGTTCATTGGATCATGCTTATGAAATGAAAGCTGCCTATGATCGTAGAAGAAAATTAGTTGTAGCAAAATTGAGAGAAATTCCAGGATTTAAAGTTAATATGCCAGATGGTGCATTCTATGCATTTCCTGATATCTCTTATTATTTTGGAAAATCAGATGGCAAGACAGTGATTAAAGATTCAGATGACTTTTGTTCATGGTTATTGGCAGATGCTTTTGTGGCAACTGTAGCGGGTTCTGGTTTTGGAGCGCCGAATTGTATGCGTATTTCCACTGCTGCTGCAGACGAACAATTAGAAGAAGCCTGTGATCGTATTAAAGAGGCCGTTGCTAAGTTGAAGTAATACAAACATTTTATTTATATTTACAAAGAAAGGGGTCATGCCCCTTTCTTTGTTTTGATTAATTAATCTTAATATGGAAATTCTATCAATTGTCATTTTTGTAATCGGATATTTAGCAATTGCTTTTGAGCATCCCATCAAAATTAATAAAACAGCAAGTGCTTTGGTGACAGGCGTTTTGGTTTGGGTAGTTTTCGCTTTGGTAAAAGGACCAGGTGAATTAAGTGTATTGACCCACCATTTAGGGGCAACCTCTGAGATATTGTTTTTTCTTTTGGGTGCTATGACTTTGGTCGAATTGGTGGATGCTCATCAAGGGTTTCGATTTATCAGTAAAATAATTCGAACTCAAAATCCAGTTCAATTGTTGATCATCAGTTCCTTGATTACTTTTTTCCTTTCTGCGGTTTTGGATAATTTAACCACTTCAATTGTGATGGTTACTTTATTAAGAAAATTGGTCTCAGATACCCAAACGAGGAAGTATTTTGTTGGAATAGTCGTTATTGCTGCTAATGCTGGAGGAGCATGGTCACCCATTGGAGATGTTACTACTACCATGCTTTGGATTGGGGGACAAATTTCAGCTACTGGTATTGTGAAAGCATTGATTCTTCCTTCCATTATAGCTTTATCTATACCGTTAATTTTTGCTTCTTTGAAAGTTAAAAAAATGAAATTAGGTGTTCAAAGTAAGCAAGATGACTTAAGTGCTAGCGAAGAAAAAGAGGGTAAAATTATGTTACTGGCAGGCACTTTGAGTTTATTGGGAGTACCTGTCTTCAAAACATTGACGCATTTACCTCCCTACATGGGCATTTTGTTGGCTTTAGGTATTGTCTGGATTTTGTCTGAATTTATTCATTCAGATAAAGATGAAGCTACTAAAAAGCCTTATACTGTAGGGCATGCTTTGAGCAAAATTGATACTTCCAGTGTTTTATTTTTTTTAGGAATTTTATTAGCCATTTCTGCCTTAGAATCTTTTGGTTATTTAGAGGAATTGGCACTCAGTTTAAATCATGTATTTGGAAATCAAAATATCATCGTAACCATCATTGGTCTTGCCTCTTCGATTGTTGACAACGTACCTTTAGTTGCAGCAACGATGGGAATGTATTCCCTTGCAGATTTTCCAATAGATCATGAAATGTGGGAATATTTGGCTTTTTGTGCAGGAACAGGTGGTAGTATTTTAATCATTGGTTCAGCTGCAGGGGTAGCCGTAATGGGAATGGAAAAAATTGAATTTGGTTGGTATGCTAAAAATATTGGCATATTGGCATTATTAGGCTATTTGGCTGGCGCTGTGGTGTATTTGGTGTTATGAGGTAAGAGAAGGAGGAAGAGAAAAGAGGAAAGGGAAAGTTTGTTCTGTTTCCACTTTTCAGGCCTCCAATTTTATCAAACAACTGAACTTTAAAATAGATAAATTGCAGGGGGTAAGGGGACCCATTCCCCAAAAATCATTTTTTTTAATATTTCCTAACAGCTTCTTGATCATCTCTATCAGCAAACTGGTTTTCCCAAATCGCCGCCTTCAATTCAGGCATTGGCCAAAAGAATTATGAATGATAATTTTTGAGTAATGAATTGTTTCCTTTTTGTTTTTTACCTCAATTCTATATTCTTCATTCATTTCTTCTCTTTTTCTCTCTTCTCTCTTCTTTCTTCTCTCTTCTCTCTCTTTTCTCATCTCTTTTGAGGTAAAAGGTATTATCGAGACTATTTAAAAAGTATAAGTAAACCTCGCTGAGTATAAATTGGGAGCCACGATGGGTTCAAATTGAAAAGCCTGATGTTTTTCGAATGTTGATTTCAGTTTTGGATAAATCCAATGGGCAAACTCCGCAGATGCTATTCCTAAACCTGCGCCTACTAGCACATCACTCGCCCAATGTTTATTATTAGCCATTCTGAGCGTCGCGGTTGCACTCGCTAAGGTATAGGCGCTTATCACTAACCAAGGTTTGGATTTTCGGTATTTTATATCAACCATTCTTGCCCCAAAAAAGGCTGTGCTGGTATGACCAGATGGGAACGAATGATCGCCGCCGTCTGGCCTTGTTTCATTGATTCCTCTTTTTAGAATTTGAGAAATAACTACATACGTCCCTGTACCAATGATGAAAATACCTAAATTATCTTTTAATTGATAGTTACCCTTCCCACTAATTTTTTCGGCCCAATTTGCACCTAAAAAAAGTAAGCTGGGTGTATATTGTAAAAAATCATCTGCGCTTGTTTGAAAATGGGACAAATGATTATTTCTGAATTCCAATTGCGCCGTTTTGGTGCTTTCATTATACAAAACGAGTCCCATTCCCGATAGTGCAAGGGGTGCAATCCATTGTTTATTTCTCTGAAAAATAGATTCTTGGGCTTTTAATGGCTGTTGATATAAAAACAAGAATGTGAATAAGTAGACTAAGTACTTTCTCATTTTTATTCTTTTAAAAGTAAATCGATTGTTTTTTCAAATTCGATGGTCCAGTCCGTATAGTAAGCACCTGTTCCGGGTCCAGAAAAGCCCGTGTGAATTTCGCGTACTCTTCCTTTTTTATCCAAGATGAAAGTAGTAGGATATCCATAAAATTGGTTTAACATTGGAATGACTTTCTTTATGGTTTCATCACTCGGGACACCAGCAAAGAGGATTGGATAATCTATCCCGATCCGTTTTTTGAAGTTTTCGATTTTAGGTCCTGAAACAGCTAGATCAGGAGAATATTCAAATGAGACACCCAATACTTCAAGGCCTTTGTCTTTATTTTTTCGATAAAAAGGTGCTAAGAATCTTGATTCATCCAAACAATTAGGACACCAAGATCCTAATAATTCAATCACCACAACTTTGTTTTTGAACCGATCATCTTGCAAACTAATCATTTCTCCAGAAGGTGTTGGAAGTCGAAAATCTAATTTGTCATAACCTTCTTTTAAAAAAGTTAATTTTTTCAAGTCAGGCAAGCTTGCATTTGGATCAAATTTCCCTTTAAAAATTCTTTTGGCAGCAAAACCAGATGAAAATTGTCCGTTGATTTCTTTACCAGTAACTTTAGATTTTAATAAATAAACCCCACTTCCATCAAAATAACTTAAAAATAAACTATCTCCGCTCACATTTCCTTGTAAAAATCGGTAGTCTCCACTTGTTTTCAAGAAAGTCCCTGTTACTTCGTTTCCTTTTTGTTCGAAAACCCCAACTCCTGGGCTATGATTAGTATCATCACTCCAAAAATCTGAATCCCATTTGCCCGTTACATTTACTTTTGCAGGTTTAATATTTGTGAATCGCTCTGTAGAACCTTGTTTGGCGGAAAATGGAATTCTTCCAATTACCTTGCCATTTCTTCTTTTTACCCAAAATCCTTTGATCGAGTTGCTTGATTCTATAGCCGTAATCAACTCAGAATCATATAAGTCGAAAGGAATGACCAATGAATCACCCCTGAAAAAAGATTCGCCTAAATTGAAACTTTCAGCGCCATTTTGAATTTTAATGTTCAAGTTTTCTATTGTTTTCCCAGCCTCAATGGTAAAATTGATGGGTAATTGACCGCCGATGGAAGTTAATTCGCCCCTCCATGGGCCTTTTTTGAGTGCTGTTGCTTTTTGTGCGATGGTATTAAATTGAATAAATAGTACAATCAAAGCAATGGATAGTCGAGAAAATGTCAGCATGTTTTTAATTTTATAGACAAAGATACATGAAAGTAGGCAGGCAATAAAAATATTGACAAAAATCAAATTGGATATCAAATGCCAAAGGATAATTTGTAAATTTGTTTAGATAAAAAAATATGTCCGAACCCAATTATCATACCTCAGTTTTATTAGACGAATGCGTAGAAGGATTAGCCATTCAACCTTCGGGAATTTATGTGGATGTTACTTTTGGAGGAGGAGGTCATTCCAAAGCAATATTAGAAAAACTGGGTCCTGAGGGGCATTTGTACGCTTTTGATCAAGATCCTGATGCTTGGAAGCAAGCGGAAAAAATTGATGACGATCGTTTGACATTGATTACAGGTAATTTCCGTCATTTGGAGAAATTTTTACGATTGCATAACGTGAAAGAAGTGAACGGTATTTTGGCGGATTTTGGAGTATCTTCTTATCAACTAGATGCTGCAGATCGTGGATTTTCAACTCGGTTTGATGGGCCTTTAGATATGCGGATGGGACCATCTGCTCCAACAGATGCAAAAGAGGTGTTAAACAATTATTCTGCGGAGAGTTTGCAGCGAATTTTTGGAATGTATGGAGAGATCAAAAATGCAAAAACTTTAGCTCAAGCAGTGATCCAAGCGCGGACACGTTCTCAGCTAGAAACCACTGGAGATTTTAAAGAAATTCTTTTTAAATTAGCCCCGAAATCCCGTGAATTTAAATATTTTGCGCAGGCTTTTCAAGCGGTGCGAATTGAGGTAAATCAGGAATTAGCGGTGATTGAAGAATTTTTGAATCAAGTTCCCAAGGTTTTGGCACAGGAAGGGAGATTGTGTGTGATTTCTTTTCATTCTTTGGAGGATCGTTTGGTGAAAAATTTTATCAAAACTGGTGACTGTTTTGGAAAAGAAGATAAAGATATGTTCGGTGTTGTTCACAAACCTTTGGAAACAGTTGTGCGTAAACCCGTAGTCGCTACCGAGGAAGAATTAAAACGTAATCCAAGGTCACGTAGTGCAAAACTTAGAATTGCATATAGAAGTTAGTTATGGCATCATCTATTGAATCATCTGACGTAAAAAAAACAAAATCCAAGACAAATGCTGGGATTTTAGATTTAGTTTTTAACATTGACCCGATTACGGGAGGCGAATTGCCCTTGTACCTCATTTATCGGATATCTTTCGTGGCAGGTTTAATTTTCATTTATATTTATTATACCATGGTTGCGGATGGTGAAATACATCAGATTGCAAAAATAAAGACTGAACTTCAAGAGGTTCGTGCAGATTATACTACTCAAAAAGCAGAATACATGAAGGCTAGTAAACAAAGTTATTTAGCCAATGAAATGAAAAAATACAATTTGCAATTGAGTCTAACCCCACCGATTAAGGTGGTTAGTGAGGAGAAATTAGAAAAATAACCCAATATATTCTTTTGTCAATGGCTGGCGCACGTAGAAAAAATATTCGCGAAATTATTACGGAGAGGTTTACCATCTTTATCATGTTTATCATAGCATTATTCGCAATTTTGATGTTTTTTTTATGGCGTGTAGTTTGGATTAAAGGACCAGAATTGAGGGAGGAAGCGGCGCAAACCTATGTCAAAGAACGAAGTGTAGAAGCTACTCGAGGAAATATCTATTCCAATGATGGTAGTTTATTAGCCACTTCTTTGCCTAAATATCGATTAGGTATTGATCCGACCGTATATGGGCGGACGAAAATTGCCACACAGAAATACAATGAAAATATTGATGCACTTTGTGCTGCATTAGCCAATTTTTTTCAGGATCGGACTGCTGATGAGTATAAAAACAGAATAGAATCGGCGAGAAAAAATGGTAGAAATTATCTTTTGATCAATTATCGTTTGTTGGATTTTCAAGAGCGAAAAAAAGTGTTAAGTTTTCCACTTTTTAGAGAATTCAAAGGTGACCCTACTAAAACGGGTGTGGTATTTGATAAAGTAAATGTTCGTTATCCTCCTTTTGGTCAAATGGCTTATAGAACCATTGGTTATTTGAAAGATAAAAATGCTGTGGGTATCGAAGGTAGTTTTGATAAAGAATTAAGGGGAACTCCAGGAGTCGGTTTTTTTGAAAAAATGGATAAAAATACTTGGCGCCCAGTAGATGGTGGAAGAGAAACCATTCCTACTCCAGGTTATGATTTACACACTACCCTTGATGTAAATATTCAAGATATTGTTGAAATTGCTTTAATGAAAGCTCTTTCCGAGTTTAAAGGTAATTATGCAGTAGCAATAGTGATGGAAACTGCTACTGGTGAAATTAGAGCTATCTCAAATTTGTCCAAAAATGCTAAATCGCCAACTGGCTACTTAGAAGCAGATAATCATGCTATTACTACTCCAAATGACCCTGGTTCTGTATTTAAATTGCCTTCCATGATGGCGATGATGGAAGAATCTGATTTACAATTAGACGAAATCATTCATGTGGGGCCCTTGGTTTCTTATTATTACGGAAAACCAATGTCTGATTCTCACCCTATGGGAGATGCAACTGTTCAGCGGATTATTGAAGCGTCTTCTAACAATGGTGTGATGAAATTGATGCAACGAACTTTTGGCACAAAACCTGCCAAATATTATGATTATTTAAAGAAATTTCATTTGATTGATCCCATTAATTTTCAAATTCGTTCTCGAAATCCTAAGCCAAGATTTACTGTGCCGACAAAGTGGGATAGGTATCAATTATTGTGGTCTTCTGTTGGTTATTCTACCTCTTATACCCCAATTCAATTATTGAGTTTTTATAATGCTATCGCCAATAATGGCTATTGGATTCAACCAATCATTGTGAAAAAGGCCACCGTTGGAGAGGAGGTTAAAATTGATTATACCGAAAAGCAAGTAAAAGATACGTCCCCTTTATGTTCAGAAAAAACTTTGAAAAAAATTAAAACCATGCTCGAAGGTGTGGTAGAAAGAGGAACAGGTAATAATATCAAAGGTACACCTTATGGCATTGCGGGTAAAACGGGAACTGCTCAAAGATTAATCAATGGTGCCTATGTTAAAGGAACTTATTATACCTCGTTTATCGGATATTTTCCATCAAAAAAACCTAAATATACCATGTTAATTGCCATGGATAATCCTCAAGGGGACGCTGAATCAACTTACTCTAGACAAGTAACAGCGCCAGTTTTTAGGGAAATAGCAGATAATATTTATGCTCGGGATATGAAATTACAACGGAGATTATCTGGAAAATTGCCAGATTCATTGAACAATGCCAAGTTGTCTCATTTTCTTCATCCCAATGATCATGAAATTTTATCCGCCAACTTTGGTTTGCCTAAAGTAGAGGAAGATGGACGCTGGGTTCAGTTTAATTTAGATAAAAAAGTGGCAACCAATGTTCCCGTAAGTTTTGTTGCAAAAACAGTTCCCAATGTAGTTGGTATGACTTTGAGAGACGCTATTTTTAATTTAGAAAATAGAGGTTTTAAAGTGAGAGCCAGTGGTTATGGCCGAGTTTTGGCACAATCATTAGCAGCGGGGACTCCTGCTATCAAAAATGCGATCGTTAAATTAACCTTGAAATAAAATAACAATGGCTCAATCCCTGTTATCATTAGTTCCCGATAAAATTCGAACCTCTGTACTGGGAGAGGATCAAGCCATTGATTTTATTTGTTTTGATTCGAGAAAAGCCGTTCCTGGTGCATTATTTTTTGCTATTCCTGGAACACAAGTGGATGGACATTCTTTTTTAACAAAGGTTTTTGAACAAGGGTGTACAGCTTGTGTCGTTCAAACAATTCCTGAAAATTTACCCACAAATGTCACTTGCATTGTGGTGGAAGATTCTAATTTAGCTTTGGCTGAAGCTGCCAATCTCTTTTATGGGCAACCTTCTCAGCAACTGAATTTAATTGGAATTACTGGAACGAATGGAAAAACGACTTCTGTTACTTTGCTTTTCGAATTATTTAAAAGCTTGGGTCATCGTTGTGGTTTAATTTCAACGGTTCAAAATAAGATTCAAGACAAAATTATTCCTTCCACTCATACAACACCCGATGCATTGAGCCTGAATGCCTTATTAAGCGAAATGCTCACAGCAGGTTGCACTTATGTATTTATGGAAGTAAGTTCCCACGCCGTGGTACAAAAAAGAATTCATGCATTGCAATTTAAAGGTGCAATTTTTTCAAATATTACACGAGATCATTTAGATTTCCATGAAACTTTTGATGAATACATCAAAGCAAAAAAAGGGTTTTTTGATGCATTACCAGCTACTGCTTTTGCTCTAACCAATGTGGATGACAAGCGTGGAATGGTCATGTTACAAAATACCAAAGCGAAAAAGTATAGCTATGGGCTATTAAATTCAGCAGATTTTAAAGCTAAAATACTTTCTAATAGTATTGCTGGCTTACAATTAGAATTAGATGGTTTGGCTATTCATGCACAATTGATCGGTTTGTTCAATGCCTATAATTTATTGGCTATTTACAGTACGGCTATTCTTTTAGGTGAAAATAAAGAGGAAGTGTTGATTCAATTGTCAGCTTTAAAAACGGCTCCTGGTCGATTTGAACAAATGATGGGTCCAGATGATAAAATCGCAATTGTCGATTATGCCCATACACCTGATGCATTAGAGAATGTCTTAAAAACTATTTTAGCGATTCGTCAAAAAGAACAAAAATTAATTACTGTTATAGGATGTGGAGGGAATAGAGATGCAGGCAAGAGGCCCATCATGGCTGCTTTGGCTGCCGATTGCAGCGATTTTGTAATTTTAACTTCGGATAATCCTCGGTTTGAAGATCCTGATTTGATTTTGAATCAAATGGAGGAAGGTGTTAAGGTAGAAAATAGATTGAAAGTTAAAAGAATCAAAGATAGAAAAGAGGCGATATTTAGCGCAATTCAATTCATTGCAAAAAAAGGAGATATTGTTTTAGTAGCGGGAAAAGGTCATGAAAACTATCAAGATATTCAAGGCGTAAAACATCATTTTGATGACAAAGAAGTGATAGCGGATGCTTTTTTCGAAATAAAGTTGTAATGGCATATTTGATTCTTGCACCCCGTGCCAAGTGTTATGGATTCCATTTTGTTTAAAGGAAGAATTTTTGCAAATTTGTCACTTATATCACCCTATCTATAAATTCCAAAGGCACTTATGCTTTATTATCTGTTTGATTATTTGGATAAACATTTAAATGTTCCTGGTGCTGGAGTATTTCAGTACATTACTTTTAGAGCATTTGCAG
>JACCDS011454477.1_pt1 | contig 11056 bp, 11 predicted proteins | sample 7446441 | NCBI WGS metagenome assembly JACCDS01 (sample SAMN15323445, study PRJNA562643) | freshwater metagenome | isolation source: river surface water | place: USA:Blue River Watershed | collected 2017-08-17 | reverse complement strand
GGCCCTGCGCGCTGCCACTGCCCGGCACCGTCTCGTTCGTGCGGTCCAGCACATCGGCCAGGTGCTGCTCCAGGCGCACGTCGGCGTTCTCGTCCAGGCCGATCCAGACGCCCTGGGTCATCGTGATGTGCGCGGCCTCCACGCTGCCCGCGCCGGCGCACAGGGTGGTGCGCGTGGGTGCGTTGGCGCCGGCCAGCACCAGCATGGCGGGCACCACGGCCTCGGGCTGCAGGGCGCGCAGCACCTCGGCGGGCATCAGGTCCTCGGTCATGCGCGTGGCGGCCGTGGGCGCCAGGCAGTTGACGCGGATATCGTTTTTCGCGCCTTCGAGCGCCAGGGTCTGCATGAGACCGACCAGGGCGAGCTTGGCCGCGCCGTAGTTGCTCTGGCCGAAGTTGCCATACAGGCCGCTGGACGAGGTGGTCATCACGATACGGCCATACTTCTGCGCCGTCATCACGGGCCATACCGCTTTCGTGCAGTGCACCGCGCCCATGAGGTGGACCTCCAGCACGAGGCGGAAATCGGCCAGCTCCATCTTGGCAAAGGTCTTGTCGCGCAGGATGCCCGCGTTGTTGACGAGGATGTCCACGCGGCCCCAGGTGTCCACGGCCTGCTGCACCATGGCCTGCACGGCCTCGAAGTCGGTGACGGAGGCAGCGTTGGCGATGGCCTCGCCACCCGCGGCGCGGATCTCGTCCACCACCTGCTGCGCGGCACCGGCCGAGCCGCCCGAGCCGTCGCGCGCGCCACCGAGGTCGTTGACCACCACCCTGGCGCCCCGCTTCGCGAGTGCCAGTGCGTGCTGCCGGCCCAGGCCACCACCGGCGCCCGTGACGATGGCCACGCGGCCCTTGAAATCGATCATGCTGCTGTCTCCTGCTGTGTCTATGGTCAAATCTTATCGGACCCACCCAACCCTGTCCGTCCCCGATCCGACACGATGGAACTCAACCGCAACCTCATCGACACCCCGCCGCGTGACGCGGCCACCGTGGTCATGCTGCGCGATGCGCCCGGCGGCCTGGAGGTCTTCCTGCTCAAGCGCGCCAGCGCCTCGGACGTGCTGGCCGGCGCCTACGTCTTCCCGGGCGGCAAGATCGACCCGGCCGACGCGGCCCTGGCCACGCAGCTGGACCAGCAGGCCGCGGCCCTGCAGGCCGCGCTGGGCGAGCCCGACGCGACGGCAGAGTTCGCCGCCAGCTGTTACGTGGCGGCGCTGCGCGAGGCCTTCGAGGAATCGGGCGTGCTGTTCGCCCACGGCGCCAGCGCGCAGCAGGTGGCCCGCGCCACGGCCCTGCTGCGCGAAGGCCGTGGCTTCGCCGAGGTCCTGGGCGAGATGGGCCTGCAGCTGGACACCGGCAGCGTGCTGCCCTGGTCGCGCTGGGTCACGCCGCGCATGGCTTCGGTAAGCAGCAAACGTTTCGACACCCGTTTTTTTGTCGCGGCCGTGCCGCCCGTGCAGACCGCGCGGCACGACGACTACGAGGCCACCGCCAGCGTGTGGATCGCGCCGCGCGCCGCGCTGGAACAGTACCGCGAGGGCCGCATCGACCTGGCGCCGCCGCAGATCATGAGCCTGGCCCATCTGGCGCGGCACGCCGACGTGGCCAGCGTGCTGGCCGAAGCCCGCAGCAAGGCCCCGGCCCTCGTGCAGCCCGAACCCTTTGACGACGAGCAGGGGGTGCGTGTGCTCTGTTACCCGGGCGACCCGCGCCACAGCGTGCCCGAGCGCGCCCTGCCCGGCCCCACGCGGCTGCGTTACCAGGGCCGGCGTTTCCTGCCTGAAGCCGGCTTCGAAGCCCTGTTCCTCTGAGTCAGGAGTTGGCGCGCTTCTTCAGCCAGCGCATGAGCCCGCCCACCACGGGCAGCTTCTCGTAGAGCTCCTCGGCCGCGTCCCAGTAGTCGCGGTGCGAGCGGATGCGGCCGTCCGCCGCCAGGCGAAGATGGCTGGCGCCGCGGATGGTCTGGGGCTGCTCGCTGCTGAAGTTGCGGAAGCGGAAGTGGAAGTCCCAGCTCAGGAAGACCTGCTCGCCCTCGACGATACGGCCTGTGACCACAAAACGCGGCTCATGCAGGGCCGTGTACATGTGGGCAAAGATCTGCTGGATGGCCGGCACGCCCCGCACCTCGTTGAAGGGGTCCTTGAAATACGCGTCCTCGGTGTAGAACTGGCCGAAGCGCTCCACGCTCTGCGGGCTCAGGGTCTCGAAGAAGACGACGATTTTTTCCACAGCGTGGCTCATGACAGGGGCTCAGACTCCGGTGAACTTGCGGACCAGGGGGAAATACAGGCGGTAGGGCAGCAGGCGCATGAACTTGAGCCAGTGCGTGAAACGCCGCGGGAAATGCAGCTCGAAGGCCCCGCGCGCCCAGCCCGCCAGCATCTCGCGCGCCGCGACCTCGGGCGTGATCAGCGCGGGCATGCGGAACTTGTTCTGCGCCGTGAGCGGCGTCTCGACAAAACCGGGGTTGACCACACTCACGCCCAGCCCCTGCCCGTGCAGGTCGAGGTACAGCGCCTCGGCCAGGTTGATGAGCGCCGCCTTGGTCGGGCCATAGGCCAGGCTTCGGGGCAGGCCGCGGAATCCCGCCACGCTGCTGACCAGGCTGAGGTGCCCGCCCTCGCCGCGCGCCGCCTGCTGGCGCAGCGCGGGCAGCACGGCCTCGATCAGGTACAGTGCCCCGACATAGTTGACCTCCTGGTGGCGCAGCATCTCCTCCAGGCTGTAGTGGGCCGCGTCGACCGGCAGGTAATAACCGGCGCAGTAGACCACCAGGTCCAGCGGCCCGCGCGCGCAGACGGCCTCGGCCGCGAGCTGCAGCGCGCGCCGGTCGGTCACGTCCAGCGGCAGCGCCACGGCACGCGGGCGGCCGCGGCCGTCCGCGCCCGGATGGCGCGCCACCCAGTCCTCGAGCAGCGCGGCCTTGCGCGCCGAGACGAAGACATTGGCGCCCAGGGCATGGAGCTGGTCGGCACAGGCCTGGCCGATGCCGGTGGAGGCGCCGACCAGCCAGACGTTCTTGCCGGTCCAGTCGCGCAGCGGGGGATTCAGAGCCATGGTCGATGCGGTCTCAGCGTTTGGTGAAGGACAGGGTCACCTCGCCCAGGGTCACGCCCCACTTGCTCATGGTGGCGCGGTTGAGCATGACACGCTCGTCCATCTGGTACATCCAGTCCTCGAAATGCACGACGATGTTACGTCCGTCCACGGGCAGGTCCAGGTCGTAAGACCAGTAGAAGGCATTGCCGCGTTCCTCGCCACGGGCCTGACCCACTACGTCGCCGGCCGTGCCCGTGTAACGCCCCTGGCCGCCTTCGCCGGGCTCGCGCCGCAGCGTCCAGACGCGCTTTTGTGTCGTGCCGTCGGAGTAGACGAAATCCTCGTCGAGCACGCCGACCTCGCGGCCTGCCTCGCCGCTCCAGCTGCATTTCATGACCACGGTGAAACGCTTGACCACCTGGCCCGAGCGGTTGGTGAAGACGCCCCAGGCGTCGACCGTGCCGTTGAAGTACTTGCGCAGGTCCAGCACGGGCTTTTCACCCGCGTAGTCGGCGATCTTGGGGGAGGCGCAGCCGGCCAGGCTGCCGGCACCCAGGGCGGTGGCGCCCGCGAGCAGGAGACGTCGTTTCATGGAGAACCTTTCTTGCCGGAGATGAAAAAGGAATACAGCAGGCCTGCCGCCGCGAGCTTGAGCACGCAGGGCAGCAGGCAATAGGCCACAGTGAGCGCCTGCAGGGCCTGCGGCTCGCGGGTGCCGGGCACGTAGCCGAACAGCGCCAGCAGGGGCAGGGCCAGGCCGGCGGCCAGGGCGAGATTGAGCTTGGTGGCAAAGTTCCACCAGCCGTAATAGGCGCCCTGCACCCGGCCCAGGTCGCCGGCGCGGGCGATGAAGCCGGCCAGCATGGCGCCGGGCATCACGAGGTCCGCACCCAGGGCCGCGCCGGAGAGCACGCAGATGGCGATGAAGAGCAGGCCGTCGCCCGCGCCCAGCGTCGCGGCCCAGACAAACACCGCCACCGCCAGCCCCATGCCGGCGAGCCAGCTGCGCGCCAGGCCGAAACGGCGCACCGCCGCCAGCCACAAGGGCATGGACAGGGCGGCCGCGAGGAAATAACTGCCCAGGAACAGGGGTTCCATCGCCGTCGTGGCCTGCAGCCGGTCCTGCACGAAAAACAGCACCAGGGTGGCCGGCACGGCGCTGGCAATGCCGTTGAGCACAAAGACCAGCAGCAGGCGGCGGAACGGCCCGCGCCGCCAGGGCAGCCAGACACCGGCGGGCTCAGCACCCGCCTCCGCTTCGATGTCGCCCTGCTCGGCCAGGGGCTGCGGGCGCGGTGCCAGGCGCCAGGCCAGCCAGCCCAGGACCAGGGCCAGCCAGAACAGGCCCACCATGGCGTCCAGCCCCAGGGCCACGGGCGCCACCGACGCCAGCAGCACGCCCACCAGACCCAGGCCCTCACGCCAGGCCACCAGGCGGCTCTGGCGCAGGGCATCACCGCCAAGCAAGGCCCCCCAGCTCTGGTGGGCCAGGGTCACCGCGCTGAAGCTCGCGTAGGTCAGCATGAGCATCACCGCGCTGAAGGCGATCAGGCCGGTGCCGCTGCGCAGCGGCGGAAAAAAGAGCAGCGCGAAGCCGGCGCCCATCAGCAGGCAGGCCGCGGCCGCATAGGCCAGCAGGGCCGGCACCGAACGGCGGAACAGGCGGTCGCTGATGCGCCCCAGCAGCGGGTCGATCAGCGCGTCGGCCAGGCGCGTGGCCAGCAGCAGCGCGCCCAGGGTGGCCAGCGGCACCCCGAAGGCGCGGGCGTAGTGATTGGGCAGCAGCACGTACAGCGGCAGCGCCACAAAGGCCAGGGGCAGGCCCATGAGGCCGTAACGGGCGGCCTGGGAAGCGCTGAGCGAGGAAGGTGTCATGACCGGGTCTCAGCGTGCAGCCACGAGCGGCCCGAGCAGGGCGGCCCGCAGGCGGGGGGCCGAGGTCTGCTCCGACAGCCAGATGCCGAAGAACAGACGCGCGAACGCCGGATCGGCCACTTCACCCGTGGGCCGGCCGTTGTGGAAGAACTGCGCGCCACGACCGGGCACATGCAGGCCCAGCAGGCGGTCCCCCGCGCTCACATCGGGAAATGCGGCCATCATGGCCTGCAGCCAGGCCTGGGCCTGCGCGTCCGTGAAGGCACCGATGCGGCGCATCTCCTCGATGGAGCGCTGCGCGATGTCGCGGCCCTTGAAAGCGCGCAGGTACTGGAGTTCCAGCGCGTAACGCTGGCTCCCCAGGGAAGCGGGCGCGAACGCCGGCTCGACCCACAGGCTGGCCTGGTAGACCTCAAAGCCCCAGTAGGTGTAGGTCCCGCTGCCGGCCGCGCGCAGCTGCGCCAGCGGCGCGGCGCCAGCCACAGCCTTGGGCGCAGGCATCGGCGCGGTCTCGGCCCAGGCCGCGCCGAACGCGACCCAGGCGAGGAGCGCGATTGCTACGCTTTTTGTAGCGTGTACTGGACCACGTCGATGTTTGCTTCGTCGAACGCGGCTTCGCAGTAGGCGAGATAGAACTCCCATAGACGCATGAACCTTTCGTCAAATCCGATTTGCAGGACACGGGTGCGCTCCGCCAGGAACTGGCGGCGCCAGCGGCGCAGGGTTTCGGCGTAGTCCGCGCCGAAGCAGAGTTCGTCCACCACCTTGAGCCCGGCGGCCTCGGCCTGACGGCGGAACTCGCTCGGGCAAGGCAGGCAGCCACCGGGGAAGATGTACTGCTGGATGAAGTCGGTGGACCGGATGTAACGCTCGAACAGGCGGTCATCGATCACGATGCTCTGGATACAGGCGCGGCCACCGTCCTTGAGCAGGCGCGCCACGCTCTGGAAATAGGTCGGCCAGTACTCGCGACCCACGGCCTCGAACATCTCGATGGAGCAGATGGCGTCATAGGGACCATCGTTGATGTCGCGGTAGTCCTGCAGGCGCAGGTCGGCGCGCGCGACGGCCTGCGGGCCCAGGCCTGCGACGCGCTCCTGGCCCCAGGCCAGCTGCTCCGTGCTGAGCGTGACGCCGGTCAGCGAGGCGCCGAACTCGGTCACCGCCATCTCGGCCAGCGCGCCCCAGCCGCAGCCGATCTCCAGCACCCGGTCGCCCTCGCGCACACCCGCCATGCGCAGCGCCCGCCGCACCTTGGCGCGCTGGGCCGTGACCATGTCGCCCTCGATCTGCCCCTCGAACCAGGCCGAGGAGTAGTTCATGGTCTCGTCCAGCCAGAGGCGGTAGAAGGCGTTGCCCAGGTCGTAGTGGGCATGGATGTTCTTGCGGCTGTTGGTCCGGGTGTTGCGGTTGAACAGATGGCGCACGCGGTACAGCAGGCTGCCCAGCCAATTGCCGTAGATCAGCTCCTCCAGGGCCTGGCGGTTACGGATGAAGACCCGCAGCAGTGCCGCCAGGTCTGGCGTGGTCCAGAGCCCGTCACGGTAGGTCTCGGCAAAACCGATGTCACCCGACTTCAGGGCGGCGTCGAAGACCGACCAGTCGTGCAGCACCAGGCTGGCGGCGGGCTGCTCGCCCTGGCCAAAGCGCAGCTGGGTGCCGTCAGGCAGCTGCAGGCTCAGGGCGCCATGACGCAGGCGCTCGAGCAGACGCAGCACGGAACGGGCACGCGCGGGCACGCTGCGCGGCAGGGTCAGGCGGGAGGCGGTGGTGGTGTTCATGTCGATTCGGCCTCGGAACGGACGGGGAAGGAATGGGTGACGAATTCGGCCGGCGGCGCCGGCTTGCGGAAAAAGGGCACACGCTTGAGCCACAGGCGCAGGGCCTGCCAGTGGATGCGGGCGATCAGCGCCAGTGTCATGAGCGGCTGGCCCAGCAGCACCTGCCGGATCGCGCTGGCGCTGCAGGGCTGCAGCACGCCGCTCACGCTGGTCTGCAGCAGGGCGCCGCCCGCGTCGTGCAGATCCACCCGCACCACGGTGCGCGCCTGGCCCTCGCGTTCGGTGCGCATGAAACGGAAGCGGTACTCGCCCTCCACGCGGCAGAAGGGCGAGACGTGGAAGACCTTGTCGGCGCGCAGTTCCTCGCCATAACGCGGCCGGTCCAGCAGGTAGCAGTGGCGTTCGCCAAAGGTGTTGTTCACTTCGGCGACCACGGCACGCAGGCTGCCGTCGGCGCGCTCGCAATACCAGAAGCTCACCGGCTTGAAGGTGTAGCCCAGCACGCGCGGATAGGTGTGCAGCCAGATCTCGCCATCGGCATCATCGATGCCGTGCTGGGCCAGCAGCGCCTCCATCCAGGCCAGCGCCCCGCCCTGCTGTGGGCCGCGGCCGTCGCCGTGGTCGGCGTCGAAGAAACTGAGCCAGCCGCGCCGGTTGTAGGCCATGGCGGCACTGCCGTTCGCGCGCAGGCTGCGCAGCGGCAGCATGAGGAAAAAGGTCGGGTAGGCGAAGGCGTGCCGGGCCGGGCGCAGCCGGGTGTGGCGCACCTGGCCCGAACCGATCAGGGGCGAGGCCGCCTTCATGCCGCCTTCCGCAGGGCCCACTGGCCCAGCAACTGCTCGGCCACCCCCAGGCCGGACTTGAGGCCGTCCTCGTGAAAGCCATAACCCGCCCAGGCGCCGCAGAACCAGGTGCGCTGCACGCCCTGGATGCCGGGCAGGGCCCGCTGTGCGGCGATGGCGCCGAGGTCGAATACCGGGTGCGAGTACGCGTAATCGCCCAGCACGTGCTGCGGCTCGATCTCGCGCAGGGGATTGAGCGTGACGACCACGGGCTGCTCGAAAGGCAGGGGCTGCAGCTTGTTGAGCAAGTAGTGCAGGCAGACGCCGCTGTCTTCCTGGTCGGCGCGCGGGGCGCGCTCGTAGTTCCAGGCCGCCCAGGCCAGGGGCCGCTCGGGCAGCACGCTGGCGTCCGTGTGCAGCACGGCACGGTTGGGCTGGTAACGGATCGCGCCGAGCACCCGCGCCTCCTCCGGCGAGGGCTGCTGCAGCAGGGCCAGGGCCTGGTCCGAATGCGTGGCCAGCACGACGTGGTCGTAACGCTCGCTGCCGGCATCGCTGCGCAAGGTGACGCCGCTGGCGTCACGCTCGATGCCACGCACGGGCGTGCCCAGGCGCTTGTCCGGAATACGGGCCACGATCTTCTCGACGTAACGACGCGCGCCACCGGTGACCGTCCACCACTGCGGGCGGCCGTTCACCTGGATCAGCCCGTGGTTGTGACAGAAGCGGATCATGGTGGCGACCGGGAACTCGAGCATCTGCGCGGTGGGGCAGCTCCAGATGCAGGCCATCATGGGCAGGAAGTACCAGTCACGGAACTCGGTGCCGAAGCCCTGCTCGTCCAGCCAGGCGCCCAGGGGCTGGCGCATCTGCGCGTCGGCCCCGGACTCGGCGAGGGCCGTGGCCAGGCGGTTGAAACGCAGCACCTCGCGCAGCATGCGCAGGAAACGCCAGTTCAGCAGGTTGGCGCGCTGGGCGAACACGGTGTTCAGGCTGGCGCCATTCCATTCGAGCCGGCGGCCCCAGCTCTCGCCGGCCTGGACTGAAAAGGACATGTCGGTCTTGGCCGTGGGCACGTCGAGCTCATCCAGCAGGCGGATCAGGTTGGGATAGGTGCGCTCATTGAACACCAGGAAACCCGTGTCCACCCCCCAGGTGGTGGGGCCGCTGGCCGTGGGCAGGGTGATGTCCACAGTGTGGGTGTGGCCGCCGAAGTAGTCACCGGCCTCGTACAGGGTCAGCTCGGCCTGTCCCTGCAGGGCATGGGCCACGGCCAGGCCGGAGATGCCGGAACCGACGATGGCGATCCTCACGCGCCCCTCCCGGGCTCGACAGTACACGCCTGGAAGGCGGGGGATTGATTTTTTGACATAGACAAAACTTGTTCTGAAGCGCTAATATGCAAGTTATCGCGAAGATAATCCAGTTTTGTCCAAGACAAATACAAATTTTGAAAGACCACACTTTTCAATCAGGTATGACCGACAGCTCCGCACCGGAGCGGGTCGTGGCCGACATGCCGATCGCTGCCGTCGAGCGCGACACCGGCCTGTCCAAGGACACCCTGCGCGTGTGGGAGCGGCGTTATGGCTTTCCCCAGCCGGTGCGCGACGCCTCGGACGAACGCCTCTACCCGCCCGACCAGGTGGAGCGCCTGCGCCTGATCACCCGGCTGCTCAGCGCCGGCCAGCGGCCCGGCCGGGTGGTGCCCCTGCCCCTGGCCGAGCTGCAAAGGCTGGTCCAGCAGATCGCCCCGGCCGAGAGCATCGAAGACGCCAACCCCGAGTTGCAGGCCATCCTGAGTCTGGTACGCCGGCATGAAGCCCTGGATCTGCGCCGCACGCTCAACCAGGCCGTGATGCGCCTGGGCCTGGGCCGTTTCCTCACCGAGATCCTGGCGCCCATGAACGTGCAGATCGGCGAGGCCTGGGTGCGCGGCGAGATCCAGGTCTTCGAGGAACACATGTACACCGAGAGCGTGACTGCGGTGCTGCGCGGCGCGCTGGGCAGCACGGCCGCCATGCCGGTGCCGGGCATGCCGCGCGTGCTGCTGACCACGCTGCCCCAGGAGACCCATGTGCTGGGCCTGCTGATGGCCGAGACCCTGCTGGTGCTCGAAGGCTGCGAGTGCGTGTCGCTGGGCGCCCAGACCCCGGTGGCCGAGATCGTGCATGCCGCCTATGCCAACCGGGCCCAGATCGTGGGGCTGAGCTTCAGCCCGTCCTTCAACGCCCAGCTGCTGCAACGCGGCCTGCAGGAACTGCGCACGCGCTTGCCCGCGGAGGTGCAGATCTGGGCCGGGGGCAGCCATCCGGCGCTGCAGCGCCGCCTGCCCGACGGCGTCGTGGCCGTGCCCCGGCTGGAAGATATCCAGACCCTGCTCGCGGCCCGGGATGCCACCGAAACACGGAGCTGAGCCCAAGACCTCAGCCCTGGGCAGGGTCGCGGGTCTTGAGATCGGCCAGCACCAGGCTGGACTCGCCCAGGCGGGCGGCCAGGATGCGTGCGATGTTGCGATAGATGGCGGAGGCGCTTTCGGGGTTGGCGTCGATCAGCTCGCGGTAGAAACGCATGGCCACCAGCGGACCGGTGGCGCGCACGGTGGCCGAGCGCACCTCGTTGCCCACCAGGGCCATCTCGCCGAAACACTCACCCGGGCCCAGGCGGGCCAGCTCAACGGGCTTGCCGTCGCGCTGCTTTTCCACCACCACGTCGCCAGCGATCAGCACATAAAAGGAGTTGCCCATGTCCCCCTCGCGGAAGACGGCCTCGCCGGGCTGGATGGTGAAGTGCTCGCCCGTGGCCAGGGTGTCCAGCAGGCAGGGCTGGCTCATGCCGGCGAAGATCGGGACCTTCTGGGCAATCTTCTGGATGATGGCCGGGTCCAGCTTGAGCGCGGGCGCGCTGCGCGCGGGCAGGACTTCGGCCCGCACCCGTTCGGCGATGTTCTGGACGATGGCGGGATCAATGCCCATGTTCTTGTGTCCCCGGTGTCTCCCGCCAGGCAGGCGGTCCTGCCGCATCTTACACAGCACCGTTGCCGATGGCACGCACAAGTTCGCGGCAACTGCGCAGGATTGCACAGCACGGACGGTCTGCCCATAATGGCTGCGATGAAACCCGCGCCCGAGGCGACACCGGCCGTGCTGGACGTGGAAGCGTCCGGCTTCGGACGCAACAGCTACCCCATCGAGGTCGGCTATGCCCTGCCGGACGGTCGCGTCTTCTGCACCCTGATCCGGCCCGAGCCCCATTGGACCCACTGGGACGACGAGGCGGCACGCCTGCACCGGATCCCCCGCCCCGCCCTGCTGAGCCGCGGCCGGCCCGCCGGCGAAGTGGCCCGCCTGCTGAACCGGGAGCTGCAGGGCCGCACGGTCTACTCCGACGGCTGGAACCACGACTACACTTGGCTGGCCCTGCTGTTTGACGCCGCTGGCCAGCAGCCGCGCTTCCGGCTCGAGAACCTGCGAGCCCTGCTGGGCGAGGACGAGGCCGGCCGATGGCATCAGGTCAAGCAACAGCTGGCGGCCGAGCACGGGGTGCGGCGCCATCGCGCCAGCAGTGATGCCCG
>JACCDS011325827.1_pt1 | contig 11058 bp, 8 predicted proteins | sample 7446441 | NCBI WGS metagenome assembly JACCDS01 (sample SAMN15323445, study PRJNA562643) | freshwater metagenome | isolation source: river surface water | place: USA:Blue River Watershed | collected 2017-08-17 | reverse complement strand
GGCCGATGGTAGCCTAACCCCGGATCAGTTGCCGATTTTGGGCAGCTACAGCCCGCGTCGCAATGGCTTGTTGCTGGACTGGAATGGCTCCGAATTTTCCCGGATCAGGCTGCAAGTGGCGCAGGATAAATCCCGGCCCGGCGTCAAGGATCGGCAAATCTACCTGCAATTCATCACCAGCCTGGGCGCACATGGTGCTCACAATTTCTAGGAGCCGCGCATGACAACCCCGACTTTTGCACCAGCGTTGGCGGCTACCGGCAGCCTGCGCCCCTTGCGCCGGCTGGGCAAAACCCTGGCCATTGGCCTGGCGTTTTGCCTGTTGCCCGGCGCGGCCCATGCATTAAAAGCCTTTACCTGTGAACCGGAATGGGCGGCGTTGGTCACCGAAATCGGTGGTGACAAGGTGCAAGTGGTCAGCGCCACCACAGCCACCCAGGATCCACACCGGATTGAAGCGCGCCCGAGCCTGATCGCCAAGGCGCGCTCAGCCGATTTGTTGGTGTGTACCGGCTTGGAGTTGGAAGCCGGTTGGTTGCCAGTGTTATTGCAACAGGCGGCCAATGGCAAATTGGCGACGGATCAACCCGGCTATCTGGAAATCGGGCCGCTGGTGCCACGGCTCGATATCGCAGGCAAGCTTGACCGCAGCGAAGGCGATGTGCATGGTTCGGGCAATCCGCACATTCAGCAAGACCCGCACAACATCGCCAAAGCGGCGGACGCGATTGTTTTGCGCATGGTGAAAATTGATCCGGCCAATGCCGCACATTATCAGGCACGGCACAAAGATTTTTCCACCCGCTGGCAAGCCGCCATCCAAAAATGGCAGCAACAGGGTGCCAATCTGAAGGGGGTGGCCGTGATCGAGCATCACAAAAACATGGCTTACCTGTTGCACTGGCTGGGCATGCGCTCGGTCGCTACGCTCGAACCCAAACCCGGGGTCGAACCGAGTGCGGCGCATCTATCCGGCTTGGTGGCGCAACTGCAAAAGGAACCGGCCAAAATGGTGTTGCGCGCTGCGTATCAAGATGCCAGAGCCTCGCAGTGGCTGGCCGAACGGGCCAAAATCAAAGTGGTGTTGCTGCCGTTTACCGTGGGCGCGGATGAACGCAGCAACAACCTGTTTGCGCTGTTTGACCAAACCTTGGCCCGTTTGCAGGAAGGGGCAAAATGAATAATCCCGGCCTCGATTGGATGATCATCCTGCCAGCCTTTTTGGCAGGAATACTGGTGCTACTCACCCATGTGCCACTCGGCTCGCAAGTGTTAAAGCGCGGGATTGTCTTTATCGATCTGGCGATTGCCCAAATTGCCGCGCTGGGCGTAATCATTGCCGGGTGGGGCGAACTTGATCCGCACGGCTGGGCGATCCAGTTGGCGGCTGGCTTGGCGGCTGTGCTCGGCGCGCTGCTGCTGACCTGGACCGAGCGGCGCTGGCCCGAGGTGCAGGAGGCCCAAATTGGGGTGTTGTTCATTTTGGCCGCCACCGCCAGCCTGTTGTTGGTGGCGCGCAACCCGCATGGTGGCGAGCACCTGCGCGATTTGTTGGCCGGGCAGATATTATGGGTCAGCTACCCACAACTGTTGTGGCCTGCGGTTGGCACCGTGCTTTGCCTTGGCTTGTTGAAATGGTTTGGCGAGCGCTTGCCTCGGCTTGGCTTTTATCTGATTTTTGCCATGGCGGTAACGGTGTCGGTGCAATTGGTCGGGGTGTATCTGGTGTTTGCCAGCCTGATCGTGCCAGCTCTGGCGGTGCGCAATTATGCCCAGCCGCGTCGCCTGCCGCTGGCGTTTGTTAACGGTGTCGGTGGCTATGGGCTCGGTTTGATGTGCTCGGTGTGGTTTGATCTGCCATCGGGCGCGTTGATCGTCTGGTGCTTGACGTTATTGGCCGTGCTGGTGTATGCATGCGGGCCGAAGCCGCAGCCGACTGAGGGCGGGGCGGGGCAGCACTAGCAACCGGTCGGAGACGGAAATCGGCAGTTACCGCTAACAGGCGATACATTCGTCACCCAGCGGCATGCTGGCAACCCTATCGACTTGGCCCACCATCTTGAGTATCTATTTCGGGGATGAAGAATCAGCTACACTGGGCTGGGGCGTGGCAACTTGTGCTACAGTTGCCCGATAGGCATGCAAATACCCCGGCATACCATGGAGATAGGTGAATGGCAATTCTTGAAGGCATTCAGATACAGAATTTTCGTGCTTTGCATGATATTGTGCTGGGCAAAACCTTTGACAATAACCAAAGCAAGCCACTGCCACGGCTGGTCGCGGTAATTGGTGCCAATGGCAGCGGCAAATCGAGCTTGATGGATGTCTTGGGTTTCATCGGCGATTGCCTGGTGGAAGGCGTGCAATCGGCCTGCGACAAACCACATCGGGGCGGCTTTGCTCGCTTGCGTACCCAAGGCAGCAACGAGCCAATCAAGTTTGAAATCCGTTACCGGCAAACCAGTGATGCGCGCCCCATCAGCTATTCGCTGCATATTAATTGTGACAAGCATGGTCGTGCCATGGTTGTCTATGAGCGTCTGCGGCAGCGCCGTAAAGGGCAGAGTACCGGCCAGCCACACTCTTTTTTAACGATTGAAGACGGCAAGGGCACGGTCTGGGCTGGCGAAGCGTCGGCCAGTGCAGAAGGCACCCGGCACTCTGAAGTGAATATGGCCGACCGCCAGGTGCTGGGTATTGCCTCCTTGGGCACACTGGCGGAACACCCGCGCATTGCCGCCTTTCGGGAATTTCTCGCGGGCTGGTATTTATCCTATTTTGTGCCGCAATTGGCCAGAACCCAACCCATGTCCGGTGTGGCCGCCCACCTTGACCGAACCGGGGAAAATTTGGCCAACTACTTGCAATTTGTCGCACGTGAACATCCGGCTGGGTTCAAGCAAATGCTAAGCCGCATTGCGAAAAAAATTCCGGGCGTGGAGACGATTACCCCGATTGTGGCCCCCGATAAGCGCTTATTGTTGGCGTTTGGGTCCAGTGGTTATGCCGAGCCGTTTTTTCAACAGGACATGTCAGACGGCACGCTTAAGATGCTGGCCTACCTGTTACTGATGGAAGACCCTGATCCCGCCCCGCTGGTTGGGATTGAAGAGCCGGAAAATGGTTTGCACCACCAACTGCTGGGCGATTTGGCCCGTGAGTTTAAGGCGTTTGCGCGCAAAGCACGTGGGCCACAGGTTATTGTTGCCACCCATGCCCCTAATTTTGTCGATGCACTAACGCCCGATGAGGTGTGGATTTTGGACAAAAACCAACAGGGGCACAGTCAGTTGATTCGTTCTGCCGACATCCAGGGCGTGCGTGCCTTGTTTGATGAAGGCATTCCAATGGGCAGTCTTTGGTATAGCAACCATTTCGGGATCGGCAATCCATGACCTATTTTGAAGTCTTGGTTGAAGGCGGTGCCGATGTGCCGACCATGCGTGAAATATTGGTGCGCAGGTTTGGCCTGGAAGAGCAAACCCATTTCCGCATTCATCCGCACAAGGGGCGGGGCAAGCTTCCTGCCAATCCCTTGGCAAGGCCGGATCCCAGACATCAAGCCCTGCTTGATCAACTGCTCGCCAAACTGCGTGGTTTTGGTTCGTACTTTGGTGATAATGATTGTGTTTTGGTCGTGGTAGATGCCGATGACACGCCGCCAGCCGAATTATTGGGCGAACTGAACGCGATGCTGAACCAATTACCGCAGCGGCCGAGACGGGTGTTGTTGCGGCTGGCCATTGAAGAGACTGAAAGCTGGTTTTTGGCCGACAGTGCGGCGCTCTTGCAAGCCTATCCGCACGCGAAGGTGCAAAAACTGAGGGCGATACCGCCTGATGCGGTTGTCGGTGCGTGGGAGATACTGGCCGATGCGGTGGGTATTCCACGCAAGGCGGTCACCGGAGCGGACAAGGCGCAATGGGCAATCGACATCGCACCGCATCTCAATCTTGAGCGGCCCGGTTCGCCAAGCTTACAGGTGCTTATTGAAGGGATTGAGCAAGAGGTATAAAACCCCCTGCCAATGTTGTGATGGCTTCAAAAATACGATTTGTCAAGCCAAACATATCAAGTACAGATAATGAAGACTCGCTGGTTTCAAACAACAAGTACATGGCTTGGCTGCTCAAACGAGTTGGTCGATTTAATCGCGCGGGTGTGGGATTAATTTACGCTGAATGACGTGCGAGTGGCGCAGAAACTTTTGGCTTGGCCTAGTATTCATGAGGTAGGCGATATTATACTAGCTTCTATAACCGATATATTGTGTTGGTCGGCAAGGTTCACACAACATGGCATAGTACCGGAAATTTCATAAAAAGATGATAAGCATATCTAATTCAGAAGATTCATTGCAAGTTGATGGAGTAGTCATTCCAAGGGGTATCGCTACACTGGCCGAAACACTCCACAGGCAATGCGGTACAGGTTTGGAAATTGAATGTACTGCCGATATTTCAGATGACTGCAATAATGCGCTTTATAATATTGAAAACGGAAATCTGGTGTTCGTCTCGCTGGCGGCACGTAACCAGTGCGTTGCCGTGCTCGCATATAGTAACTTATGCACACGCCAGTCAGAACTTGCGGCAAATGAGGTTTTCCAAGTCGCATATCAATTATGGTGTGACGAGATCGGTCATGACGATTGTGCATGTGGGCGTTTTTTGGTGTTATGCCATAACGAGATTAATATATTGCAAGCAGCTGCAACATTGATCAATGTTGGCGAAAAGAGTGACTTCGACTATTTACGTGTAGTGCAACTCGGTTTACCTTTCCTGTCAGATATATCTGTTACTGATATTGTCGCCATTTCTGAAGCGCAATATTCAAAGACGATTAATGATATGGTTGCTGGTATGTTATTTAATGGTTTGGAGGATGTGCTTGTAAAGTTTTCACATCGCGCTTGGGAATTGTATGCTTTTTCAAAAAACAATCCCACTGACGTGACTGCCTGTTTGTATTTGGCTGCACTAAGTTCGTTGATGAGAAATGGGCAGGTGGATCAAGTTCTGGACGTTTTATTTGCTGACATTAAAAATGATCAGCCACTTTTTACAATGCGAGCCTTATATTTAGTCGCTGACGCGTTGGTGCGCCACGATTTATCAACAAGTCTTGCGCAGGTATGCTTACTTGTACTGCGTCAGCACAGCCAGCATAAGGACTTAGAAATACAAAAATCGGCGGTGCAAGCAATTAGGCGGGCAGCAGAGCGACATCATGATTTGTTAGTGGATTTACTGGGATTAGCGCAAGAGAATGCGCACCCCAATCTGCAACATATCTTGGCAGAGATACTCAGTTTTCTGTTTTTGCATGAAAACATCGCTACGGCACATACGTGCTTTAGCGGGTTGTTGCAAACACTAAGTAAAATTGATCCGGAGAAAATTCATGATTTTAGCCTGCTTGATCTTGTTTTGGGGAAATTGCTACTGAATCCACTATATGTGCATCCTGTGCAATTGGTCTGGACTTCATGGATGATCAATCATGGTGGCGATGGCGTGCGCGAGCGTGATGCAATTGAGTTATTTCCCAGGGTGGTAAGCGCGCTTGTTAAGCAGCCTGATCTGTTAGCAACGATTATCACTAACTGGCTGGGTGCTGATGACTCGAAATTAGGCGCGGTCGCCGGGGGCTTGATCAGTTTTCTTTGGGTTAGGAATTTCCGTCAACCTGTGTTTGCAAAGGCAGTACTTGATGAGCTGGACAATGAGAGCTTAATCTTTTTAGTACGGCGCTTGCTTGGCTTTGTGTTTGACGAAGCAGCCTTGTTATCGCTCACGTTTTCATTACTAAACACAGATAATGCGGTAGATCGAACGCATGATTTGGTGAAGGACTTATTGATTAATGAGGTAGGCCGGGATTTTTTGGGTGCGGTGCCAACACAGTTAGCCCAGCGTATGCCAGTCGCCACGCTAGATGAACAGAAAATGTTTGATGAAGTCAGCGAAGCGCTTACGACTTACGAGAACAAGATAGAAAATTTACCACGCCTGGCAGAACTGCGTTCACCTCAAAGACTGCGCCGGGCGATTGATCTTCGCCGTGCGCGTGATATGGCTGCAAGTCAAGCAGCAGCAGATGAGAAATCTGTATTGAATAAACTATTTGCCAAGGTTTCAATAAAGGCTGGCAATGGCACGTTTTATGTGCGAGACGATAAAATAAGTGCACCAAATATGTTTCAATCACATTCGGTGGAGGTAAGTTTGCCGCGTCGTTATTACACAGACCCTGTGAGTTACGACTTTTCCCGTCGTCTCTTTCGCAACGCCAAACGAGGGCAAGGATGAAACTTGTCATAGCCGAATACTTGCGCACCTTGCGCGAGCGTGATGAGTTGGATCGACTCTTGCCAGATTTGCTAGTGGAAATGAATTATGTATCTGTTGCCAGGCCGCAAACAGGTAATCGGCAATTTGGGGTCGATTTAGCCGCGCGGGGAAAAAATCCTGCCGATGGCGTTGATGAACTCATGCTCTTGGTCATCAAACAAGGCGATATAGGTCGGACTGAATGGGATAGCGTACCGCAAGGGGTTCGCAGCAGCATCAATGAAGTGTTTGATGTATATTTGCGGTCGCACCTGGAGCCGCAAGATCAAACTCGCCGAAAGCGCATAGTATTTGCCACCAATGGTGAACTAAAGCAAACCGTGCAGGCGAGTTGGAGCGGCTACGTTACTGACCGGCAAAGCATGGCCATCATAGAATTTTGGGGCATAGACAAGCTTGCGGAATTGGTTGAACGATATTTGTTAGATGAGCATTTGTTTCGCGATCAAGAACGTAAATTATTGCGTCGCGCTTTGGCTTTGTCTGGCGACAGTGAGTATGACCAAAGCGATTTGCATAAGCTCTTTATTCACACCTTGGGCCTAAAGCGCGATGGTGGTTTGCACGACGTTGTTATGTCACAAAAAGAATTGTTGAAAGCCTTGCGTATCGTCAATTTGTCGGCGCAAGTATTTGCCGCTTGGTCCGCAACTGATGGCGATGCGCGGCAGGCACTGCGTGCGGTTGAACGAGCAATGTTGTGGTCATGGCACCGCCTGTTATTGGCGGATCAGGCGACCAGATCAGCGGCCCTGCCGGATGCTTTTTCAGCATTGTGGATTGGCTATTTGCGGATAGGTATGAACTATTTTCATAAATTGCAGGCACATTGTTATACGGAAGACGGCTTGAGCGGCTACCACGCCGAAGCCTGTGAGTTGTCATTGGTTGCATTTGAGCAAATCGGTATCCTAGCAACGATAGGTTTGGCATCGGTGGGCATTTATTCACAACATCCGACGGCAGGTGAATCTCATTTTAAAAATGCTCAAATCGTGGCCGATGCATTGGCGTACTTGATTCAAAATAATGGTATTTGTAATTCGCCGTGTCTGGATAGGCATAGTCAAGACATCAACCTTGCATTGATCTTGCTGGTTTCGGTGGGTATGTTGGATGAGGCGAAAAATTGGCTAGATAAATTGGTGCGAAATCTTGATTTTGTTTATAAAACAAAAAAATATATTCCGATCGCTACAGATTCACTTGATGATTTAGCCGAGGGCGGCGGCTGGGATGGCAGTACTGCCGGTGACAAAATGATGGATAGCTCGTGGATATTGCCAACTATGGCAGGTTGGTGCGCAGTATTAAGCATGGAAAAGCATTATCATGTCTTGGCGCAAGAATCCAACGACTGCTTTGCACAAGTTTGCATGCAACTGTGGCACCCAGACGAAACGCTTTATCAGCATTTGTATTTCAAACCTGCGCATATTGATAGTGGTTTAACGGAGGCACCGATTCATCTGCCGCAACGAATGGCCGAGTGGCAGGCACATATGGAAATGATCAAAGCAGCAGATAAAGTAAAATTGGCGCGGGAGTCAGTAGCAGCACAAGCGGGGATGGCGATGCTTGACGTGATTGCCTGCCGTCATTTTTCCACTCCTATCTCGCCTAGTTTTTGGTATCAGATTGATGCTATTTTAAGGGAAATGTTTTCTAATAAGTTGCGCGGTGCATCACTTAAATAATTGCAGCAAAAATTAGATCATTTAAATAATTCATGCAAGACAACTCTTGTTTTGAATTGGCAATTTCGCACACACGGACAAACGTATTACGCGCAAAATTGCCTGGTAGACTGTCGAAATCATGGTGCCAGGGCTGGATAATCAGAACAATGTGTTGATTTAAAGTAATTTTGATAAGGTATCGGTTGTGGCATTAAAATTTTTATGAAAGCCCATAATATCCGCAGTTCTTTAGTCGCTTCGCTGGTTCGGATGCAATCGCAATCAAATTTACTTGAGCAATTTAAGTGGGGTAGGTGATGGCTGCCGGGCGCGCTGCTGCGGCAGTCGCGCCCCAGATTCAACCGGCCAGCACGTTGTGGCCGTGCCGCCGGGAATCATTGGACTAAGCTTGCTCTTATTTGGCGTAGATGCCGAAGTTATCGATATGGTAGGTATCCCCGCTCAGTGTGTTCGGGTTCAGCAGCAATACCAACTGGTTCACCGAGGTATCGGACGTGGCTGAATCGATCCGGTCGTCCAACAAGAACTTGAGGCGCTGCCACGCGTTTTGTACCTTGGTGGTGGCCAGATACTTGGAATGGCGACCCGCCGGGTAGTTGGTAGCGGTGGCCACCCCGCTGTTTTCCAGTTGTACCAACATCGGTGTGCCAACCGGCGCGCTGGTATACACATCCAGATAAATCGCCTTTTCGCCGCGCACATAAACCGAGGCATCCGGGATGGCGCTGGTGCTGCCGACGATCAAATCATAGGCTTGAGCAGCATTGCGCACATATTTCGCCACCGTGGACGAACCATTAACCGCGTCCGGTGCCGGGTTGGCCACGCTTTGGCTCAGGCTACCGGTCACCTTGGGGTAACTGAGGTTGCGTTGGGCTTCGTAGTCGTCCAACACCGTCGATTTGTTCAACACCGGTGCCACCGTCACCGCGACGTTTTTGGTAAAGCTGCCGCAACTGTTGTTGATGGTGACTGCCACCGTGCCGCCAGTGGTGCCCCAGTTGACCGTCAGCGCGTTGCCGGTTGACGTCTGGCCGGTGGGCGAGGTCCATGAATAGCTTGAAGCCGTGCCCGCTTCGTTGATTACGCTGTAGGTGGTGGGCGTGTTCGGTTCCACCAAAAACTTGCCGCTCAGCGAAGGCTGTGGGTAGGCGTAGGAACGGACATAATCGACCTGTAGCGTCTGCGGCAGCTTGGTGGCATCGACCGGGCCACCGAGCGTGCCGCCAACCGCCAGATTTAGGATCATATAATACTGGTAGTTTTCAAACGTCCAGTCAGCCGGGTTGGCCATGCTGGAGGGCGTCAGTGTCGCGTACAGCAGGTCGTCGATGTACCAGCTCATCTTGTACGGCGTCCATTCCACCGCATACACGTGAAAGCCATCGGAAAACGTATCGGGCTGGCGGTAGATTTGGTTGGTCAGAAATTGGTGGTTGGCGTTGGATGAACCGTAATGCAGGGTGCCCCAGGCAAACATGTTTTTCTGGCCGGTCGATTCCATGATGTCGATTTCGCCACTGGCAGGCCAGGTAACCGTGGTGTTGGCGGGCAGCATCCAGAAGGCGGGCCACAGGCCAGCCCCGCTCGGCAACTTCATGCGCGCCTCGAAACGGCCATGCTTGGCTTGGCCCCCGAGTTTGTTCAGGGTGCGAATGCGGGCCGACGTGTAAGCTTTGGAGCCGACCCGCTCCTTTTTTGCGGTAATGGTCAAGATGCCGTTCGCCACCACCGCATTGGCCGCCTTGTAGGACTGCAATTCGCCATTGCCCCAACCACACAGACCAATACTGCAACCGTCACCGGTCTGGACTTCCCATTTGTTCAGGTCCAGCGTGCTGCCGTTAAATTCGTCAGCAAACATCGGCGTGCTGCTGGGACATTGCTGCGCGTGTGCCGGGCTGCCCGCCAGCGCGACGCCGATGGCGAGCACGGTTTGGGTCATGGTTTGGTTAAAAAATGCGTGTGGCGTGTCCGATTTCATGCGTCTCGCTCTCCATTTATGTGGGTGGTGGTTGCCATTGTGCTTGCTGTTATTACCGCTGTCATGTGCTTTGGGGCGTGTCAAATTTTTTGCTGCAAGCTGTGAAAAAGGCCTTGAAAGCGGTTTCAAAGGGACTTTAAATGCTTGCGGGAAATGTGTCAAGGCTTTTTTTAAATATGAGTCGCCATAAAGGCTGCTGTGGATTTTAAGTTTCAGTCGTATAATTCGAAAAACTGAATACGGAGATGGCCCCGGGCGGTAAGCTGCGCTAACCATCTTGGGCATAAAGAAATATCGGTTCCAGAACCAGATGGGGAAACAAATAGGGAAACAGATGGGGACACAGATGGAGACACAGATGGAGGCACAACCGGCGTGGTGCGATATTGCGCGCATTTATAACAAGAATGCAACATCGGCTCAGCTCATCACCCCAGTTACAGCCGTAGCAAAAGTCTTGTGCCCGTCCTCTGCTACAATCGTAGGCAATTGGGTAGCCAAAAGGTGGAACTATGCAACATAGTATGCAAAACAGCAAGACTGGCGGGGCAATTCTGAGCTTAATGGTGATGATGGCAGGCCTGCATGGTGCCGCGCTCGCTGCCAATGTGCAGGTGCAAATCAAGGATGCGGCAGCACAGCCGGTGCTTGACGCGGTCGTGTATCTACAACTTGATACGCCACAGGTCTTGGCCAAGCCCGCTACGGGAATCGAAATCGAACAAAAGTCGAAAAAATTCCTGCCCTTGGTAACGGTGGTGCAAACCGGCAGCCAGGTCGCGTTTCCCAATAACGACACCATTCGGCATAACATCTACTCCTTTTCCAGTGCCAAAAAATTCGAACAGCGGCTCTATTCCGGTACGGCCGCCGCGCCGGTGCTGTTTGACAAATCTGGAACCGTAGTCTTGGGCTGCAATATTCATGACACCATGGTCGCCTATGTGCATGTGGTTGATACCCCGTACTTTGGCAAGACCGATGCCAGCGGCAAATTCAATATTGAAAAAGTGCC
>JACCDS010811879.1_pt1 | contig 11061 bp, 12 predicted proteins | sample 7446441 | NCBI WGS metagenome assembly JACCDS01 (sample SAMN15323445, study PRJNA562643) | freshwater metagenome | isolation source: river surface water | place: USA:Blue River Watershed | collected 2017-08-17 | reverse complement strand
TCAAGATGACTTCGCCGGACGTACATGGACGCCCCCTATGCCAAGCTCTCAATTTGCAACGACTTGAAGGTAAAGATTGCACCCGTACATCCGGACTTTGAATGCGGCCTTTTGAGCCGCTGTCCCTGATGGGATTTGCTGGTTGACGCCTCGATCGCTTACACGCACTCTAGGTGCCTCGTCCGGCGCGGGCTTTGCCAACCACGGTCTGACCTGTCTTGCCATCACATCAAGATCGCCTGAGCAATCGGTGGTTTGTTCTCCCTGACGTTGTTGCTGCTGCCTACTCTGACTCAGGTCGCCGCTGTGCTTCGCACGTAGCTGGTATCGAACTGCCGATCATGCGCAAGCAGCGCCCAGGCGATTCGAGCATTCTTGTTCGCGAGCGCCACTGCGGCCACGTTCTTGTTTCGTCGGTTGACGACTGAGCTGATCCAACTGCATGCGTCGGCCCGCTGGCTGACTCGGTAGATCACCGAGCGCGCGCCGTGAATCAACAATGTTCGTAGATAGGTGTCGCCGCGCTTGCTCATGCCAAGCAGGTTTGACTTTCCACCCGAGGAATGCTGGCGGGGAACTAAGCCGAGCCATGCAGCGACTTGCCGACCGCCGTCGAAGTTCTTTGCATCACCGATCGATGCGACCAGCGCGCTGGCGGTGATCGGCCCTATGCCTGGGACCATTGCCAGCTTGCGACTGAGGTCGCTGTTGCGATGCCATGCATGAATCTTGTCTTCGAGCTCCTTGACCTGGCGATCCAGCTCCTTGAGGTGATCAAGCAGCCGCTGGATGAGCAGTCGGAACGCACCCGGCAGTTCGTTGGCACCGTCTTCGATCAGGTCCGGGACCCGCGAGGCGATATAGCCGATGCCCTGCGGCACGATGAGGCCGAACTCGCCCAGAAGCCCGCGGATCTGGTTCGCCTGCGCGGTGCGCGCCCGCACGAATCCCTGCCGGACCCGGTGCAGCGCTAGGACTGCTTGTTGCTCCACGTTCTTCACCGGGACAAAGCGCATGTTCGGCCGCCCGACCGCTTCGCAGATGGCTTCTGCGTCGGCCGCATCGTTCTTGTTGGTCTTGACGTAAGGCTTGACGAACTGCGGGGCCATCAGCCGCACCTTGTGGCCCATGCTCTGCAGCTTGCGACCCCAGTGGTGCGCGCTGCCGCAAGCCTCCATGCCGATCAGACAAGGCGGCAGGTTGACGAAGAACGCGGCCATCTGGTCGCGCCGCAGCTGCTTCTTCAACACCGCCTTGCCATGCTCGTCGATGCCGTGGACCTGGAACACGTTCTTGGCAAGGTCGATGCCAACAGTCGTAATCTTCATGGTGGACGCCCCTTTCGGTTCAGTGGTTGGTGACACTTCCACTGTGGCACGCGAATGCCGTTACGGGTGGGGGCGTCCATCCCATTGCTTACGCCGATGCCGCTGCTGGCGCCAGTGAGCACGATGACCTTGGCGGTGCCCGATGCGGTGGATGGGATGATTTCTCCTTGTACTTTCTTGGCTGACGCTGGGGCGAGCCAAGGCATTGCGAACAAGGTGAAATCGTAGACACGAGGGCCTGTGCGGACTAGGTCGATACCTCTTGCATCATTGCCCAATCCTATTGATGGACTGCCTTTACCAGTCAATATGATGCAAAAATATAGCCATATCCCCCTTCCCTGAAGGTAACGGCATGCCCCACGCGCAACCCGATCTGTCACGGCAGGCGGAAATGGCCGAATTGATCCGGCAACTGGCCCGCAAGAAGGCCATACCCGCTCGCTGCTCGATGGCGTGCGCCTGATGCGCGCCGACCGGCCATTGGGCCGCACACCTGTGCTGTACGAGCCGAGCATCGTCATCGTCTGCCAGGGCCACAAGCGCGGCTATCTGGGCGACCGGGTCTACCACTATGACCCCCAGCACTACCTGGTGCTGTCGGTGCCGCTGCCGTTCTCCACCGAAACCGATGCCAGCCCGCAGGAGCCTTTGCTGGCTGTGTCCGTACGGATGGATATGACGGCCGTGGCCGACCTGGTCATCGAAGTTGATCAGCAGGCCAGCCCGGTGCCTGCCGCGCCCGCCGGCATTGTCTCGACGCCCTTGGACGCTGCACTGGCCGACACTACAGTGCGTCTGCTGCGCACCCTGCGCTCGCCACTGGAAGCGCGGGTGCTGGGCCCGGCCATCGTGCGGGAACTGTGCTTCCGCGTGCTGCTGGGCGAGCAAGGCGGCGCCATCTGCGCGGCCCTGGCCAGCCACGGCAACTTCGGCCGCATCGCACGCGTGTTGCGGCGTATCCACAACGACTACGCCCAGCCGCTGGACGTGGCTGCGCTGGCACGCGAAGCAGGCCTGAGTGCGCCGGCCTTCCATGTGCATTTCAAGACCGTGGCTGCCACCTCACCTATCCAGTACATCAAGTCCGTGCGGCTGCACCAGGCACGGCTGATGATGATGCGCGATCATGTCAGTGCCGCCGGCGCTGCGATGCGCGTCGGCTACGAAAGCCCTTCGCAATTCAATCGTGAATTCAAACGGCTGTTTGGCCGCAGCCCCGGTGAGGAAGCGCGTGAAATGCGCTCGGCTTTCGCGCTGATGGAACCGGCCCAGCTTGAGGACGCTGCCGTTACGCACTAGCTAGTGAGTCGTTGCTGCCCCTTCCAACTGGGCAGCAGGAAGTAGCGAAAAGGCAACCCTCATTTCACGGGTTTCTTCGCCAGGACTTCGCCCAAACAGCCGTTTGAATTCACGATTGAATTGCGAAGGGCTTTCGTACCCAACCCGGACAGCGGCCGCGGCGGCCGTGAGGCCGTCGCGAATCATCAGCAACCGGGCTTGGTGGAGTCGGACGGACTTGATGTACTGGATGGGCGATGTTCTGGCGAAGGTCTTGAAGTGCGCATGGAAGGTCGGCACGCTCAGACCCGCCTCATCTGCCAGCACACTGACGTCCAACGGTCCAGCATAGTCGCTATGGATGCGTCGCAGTGCGCGTGAAATCCGTCCGAAGTTGCCATGGTTGGCCAGGGCTGCTCGAATCGCCCCCCCTTGTTCCCCAACCAGCACACGAAAGCACAGCTCGCGCACGGCACCAGGCCCCAACACCTTGGCCTCCACGGGCGAAGACAGAACCCGCAGCAGACGCAATGTCGTCTCAGCCAGTGCGGTGTCCAGCGGCGTGGATACGATGCCTGCAGGTGCCGGGGCCGCGCTTATCTCGTGGTTGTCGAGCTCTATGACGAGATCGGCTACCGCCGTCATCTCAAGCCGGATCGAGACCGCTAGCAACGGCTCCTTGGGGCTGGCCTCGGTTTCCGTCGAGAACGGCAGCGGCACCGACAGCACCAAATAGTGCTGCGCGTCGTAGTGGTAGACCTGATCTCCCAGATAGCCGCGCTTGTGGCCTTGGCACACGATCACGATGCTGGGCTCATAAAGCACGGGGGTGCGACCAAGTGGCCGGTCTGTACGCATGAACCGCACGCCATCGAGCAGCGAGCGTGTCACACCCTCGTTCGGGGCGAGTTGCCTCAGAAGCGCAACCATCTGGTGTTGCGTCGAAGAAACTGGTTTACTCATCTTCTTCATCTGTAAAAAAACCAATAGGCAATGATTCTGACGCAATGAAGATAAATTTCAACGGCAATCCTAGGATTAGGCAATGATCGAATAGGAATGAGTCTAGTCCAGGATGCGTGGGAAGCACAGAATTTCATCCTGCAACTTGCCCCTGAAGCGTGGATACGCCCGCGTCAGATCAAGGTAATCCAACAGGAGAAATCTGTCATGTCGAACGAAGCTGACATCACTCGCGTCTTTGAACTGCAAAAAACCAATGCCTGGAAGCTCAAGCAAAGCGACTCGGCAACCCGAAAGGCGAAGCTCACACGGTTGCGCGATCGGCTGATGCAAGTAGGCGAAGAAGTGTCCGAGGCGCTGTACTTGGACATGGCTCGCCCGAAGACGGCGATGCCTTTCGACGTCCAGAACGTCATCGATGCGGCGAACGAGGCCATCGAACACCTCGACCAGTGGATGGTGCCCACGCCCGTGACCACGAAGAGCACCGAGGCCGAGGTCAATGCCTATGTCCACTACGAAGCTCGGGGGGTAGTCCTGATCATCGGTCCTTGGAACTTCCCCTTCCATCTCTGCTTCGAGCCGCTGATCTATGCCATCGCAGCGGGCAACAGCGCCATCGTCAAGCCGTCCGAACTGACCCCGGCCACCAGTGCCATCGTCAGCCGCATCATCCGCGAATTGTTCGACGAATCCGAAGTGGCCGTGTTCGAGGGCGGCGTGGACGTCGCGGCCGCCCTGCTCGAAAAACCTTTCGATCACATCCTCCTGACCGGCAGCCCGAAGGTCGGCAAGATTGTCATGGCCGCCGCCGCGAAGAACTTGACTTCGGTCACGCTGGAACTGGGCGGCAAGAATCCGGCGATCGTCGACCGCACCGCCGATCTCGACAAGGCGGCCTACGAAATCATGCTTTCCCGCATAATGAACGCCGGGCAGACCTGCCTCTCCATCGACTATGTTCTGGTGCCTTCGGAGTCTGCCGAGATCTTCGGACAGAAGATGGTGGATGCGGTCAAGGGTCTCGTCTACACGGACGGCCGGTTTGATGCGGCCAAGCAAGGCCGCTTCGTGAACCAGGCCAACTTCGACCGCGTGCGCCGCTACGTGGATGAGGCGGTATCACTCGGCGCACGCGTTCTTCTCGGCGGCGGCGCAAGTGCCGATGCGCTGACGATGGAGCCCACGATCCTGACCAACGTTCCCGCGAACGCCGAGATCATGCACGAGGAAATTTTCGGGCCCGTAGTCGTTCTCATTCCGTATGAAACGGTCCAGGAGGCTATGGACATCGTTCGCTCGAACGGAAAGCCGCTCGGTGTCTTCGTATTCTCGAACGACGAGGCGTTCATCCAGGGCGTTCTCCAGCAAACCAGCTCCGGCGGTGTGTCCGTCAATAGCTGGGCCGGACACTACTTCGACGGCCGCCTGCCGTTCGGAGGCGTCAACGGCAGCGGTATTGGACGCTACCACTCCATTTACGGCTTCCGCGAGTTCTCCCATGAACGGGCGGTTTTCGCTCGCGGCTTGAAGGCGGTCTGACCCCTGGACCGGCTGATCGGCTGTGCACCAAGCTCGTCTTGGCGCACAGCACTATAGGAACCATTCAACTAGGAGATACAAGATATGACCCAAAGAACCTGGCTGATCACCGGCGCGGCCCGTGGCCTGGGCGCTCAAATCGCGCAAGCCGCACTCGCGGCAGGCGATAACGTCGTCGCCACGGCGCGCAATGTGGAGACGGCTCGTGCCGCCTTCACGCAGCATACCGACCGGCTTCTGATCCAGCCGTTGGATGTCACTGACCCGTCCGGGCCGCAATCCGTCGTGACTGCGGCCATCCAGCGTTTCGGCGCCATCGACGTGCTGGTGAATAACGCGGGTTACGGCCACCTCGGCATCTTCGAAGAGTCCTCCGAAGATGATGTGAAGCGACAGTTCGATACCAACGTGTTCGGCCTGACGCGAATGACGCGCGCCGTGCTGCCGACAATGCGAGGCCAACGGTCCGGCCACATCATCAACATCAGTTCGATTGGCGGCGTGGTCGGCTTCGACTTGTGCACGCTCTACGGCATGTCGAAGTTCGCCGTGGAAGGATTCAGCGTCAACCTGGCGCGCGACCTTGCACCGTTGGGCATCCATGTCACTGTGGTTGAGCCCGGCTATTTCCGTACGGACTTCCTGGATGCCAGTTCGGTCCGCTTTGCCGGCAATCCTATCGGCGACTATGAAGACGTTCGCGCCAAGACCGAAGCCTCATACAAGGGTTACAGCCATCAACAGCCTGGTGATCCCGCCAAGCTCGGCCCGGCCATCGTGCAACTGGCCGATTCCAAGGAACCTCCGTTGCATCTGCTGCTCGGGTCCGATGCCGTCGAGATAGTTCGAAAAGGATTAACGGAACGATTGGCGGAAATCGAGGCGTGGGAAGATTTCTCGAATTCCACGGATCACGCTGACGCTACTTAGCGCCCGGGTTCGCCGAGGTTTCGGGCCTCGTCGACACGCAGGCTGTTTTTCCCGTTCGGCGGAGTCAAATGCAGTGAGATTGGCAGATTTTGATCGAACTGCGGCTTAGCCGAATTATCCCCGAGCGGGAAATCTCGCGCGGCATATGGATTCAGCGTTGCGCGAATCGGAAAAACTCGCGCCTCGCTATAACTCAAGTCAACGCAATTAGTGTTGATAAAACGGGAGATCATGATGACCTGAACCGCCCCGACTTTCGCGGAGGCCGATTGGCTTGAGTCAGGCCGCACTGGCCTGCTGCTCAAGATTGCGATAGTAGTTGGCCTCGAACTCGGCCGGCGGCACGTAGCCCAGCGGGGCCATCAGCCGATGGTTGTTGAACCATGACACCCATTCCAAGGTCGCCAGTTCGACGGCCTCCCGGGTCTTCCAGGGCGCCCGGCGATGGATCAACTCGGCCTTGTACAGCCCGTTGATCGTCTCAGCCAGGGCGTTGTCGTAGGAGTCGCCCTTGCTGCCCACCGATGGCTCGATGCCGGCCTCGGCCAGCCGCTCGGTGTAGCGGATGCTGACGTATTGCGACCCGCGGTCGCTGTGACACACGAGCGAGCCTTCCTGCCCGGGCTGGCGGGCGTACAGGGCCTGCTCCAGCGCGTCGAGCACGAAGTCCGTACGCATGCTGGTGCTCACCCGCCAGCCCACGACGCGCCGCGAGAACACGTCGACCACGAAGGCCACGTACAGCCAGCCCTGCCAGGTGGACACGTACGTGAAGTCGCTCACCCACAGCTGGTTCGGGCGCTGCGCGCTGAACTGCCGGTTGACCAGGTCCTGCGGGCATGGCGCACGCGCATCACCGATCGTGGTGCGCACCACCTTGCCGCGCACGACGCCTCGCAGTCCCATGCGGCGCATCAGGCGCTCGACGGTGCAGCGCGCCACCGTGTGGCCTTCGCGTTGCAGTTGCCGCCAGACCTTGTCAGCGCCGTAGACCCGCAGGTTGGCCTGCCACACCCGTTCGATGCAGGGCATCAGTTCCTGGTCTCGACGGGCTCGGCCGCTGAGCAAGGCCGCATCGCGTTGCCGGGCAGCGTGCCGCCGGTATGCCGATGGGGCGATCTGCAGCAGCCTGCAGATCGGCTCGACCCCATGCTGCTGGCGGTGCCGGTCCACGAAGGCGTACATCACTTCAGCCGGCGGTCGAGCTCCGCCTGGGCGAAAAACGCGCTGGCCAGCTTCAGGATCTCATTGGCGCGGCGAAGCTCGCGGTTCTCTCGCTCCAGTTCCTTGACCCGCCTGGCCTCGGCCGTGGTCACGCCTTCGCGTTGGCCCGTATCACGCTCGTGCTGACGTACCCAGTTCAGCAGCGTCTGCGCCGTGCAGCCGATCTTGCCGGCGATCGATACGACCGCCCCCCACTGCGATTCGTGCTCCCCTCGGTGCTCGAACACCATGCGCACCGCACGCTCGCGAACCTCCGGCGAAAACTTCACTGACTTCCTCATGATGGCTCCATCTTCTCAAACGAGGGAGCCTCCGCGAAAGCCGGGGCGGTTCAACCCAACTGACGAACATCGCATTCATTCGCGCCAAGAAAGGCCGAGGATCCGAACTCGGCGAACAACTGCTGAATCTCATTGAACCCAGCAAAGCCGAACCGGGCTGCATTGACTATATCGTCCACCGATCGAACGATGACCCGGACATGTGGTGCGTTTATGAAAACTGGCGTACCGCCAGCGACCTCACCGCACATTTCACGCTTCCACACATGGTCAACTTCATAAATAAAGTGCCTTCGTTGGTCGAAGGCGATCTCGACTTGTACTCCTTTAGCAGGATTTTGCCGACAGTCAACGACTGAGCGATGGAGTGACTCATGTTTGACCGCCTGCCAGTCCGAAAGACTTACCGAATTCTGGAGTCCGGCCCCATCGTACTCGTGTCTACCCGAGGCAACGATGGCCGCGCCAATCTGATGACGATGGGCTTTCACATGATGATGCAGCATGATCCGCCAACGGTGGGCGTGATCGTAGGCCCGTGGGATCACAGTTACCAGGCGCTGACCGAGACTGAAGAGTGCGTGCTGACCGTGCCTACGATAGACATGGCCGCCCTTTTCCGCTTCCGCTCATCCGTTGAGGGAGAGGATCATTCCTGCCGCCCCAGCGACGAGAACCGCATCGATAAGAAGCTCGAATGTGTGCGTCTGGAGTCGCTGGACGAGACGTTTCGCAATCATCGAACCGGCGAGCAATGCGATGCCGATGGCAACTCCACGTATGATGACTGGCGGTGCAAGTACGCCCGATACACCGAACGTACCGAGCTTGCCTGCGTAGAGCAGGATAGCGCTTGCCGCCTCCGATCCGAGAAATGCACCGCCACTCATTCCGTACCCGGTGAATACCGGCACGCTGAGCGGCCCGGTGGATAGCACGAATCCGGTCAGGAACCCGACAATCGCTCCAGCAAAGCCCATGTGCCAGATGTTCAGATGGAGATTCGATCCTCTGATGAGACGGCGCAGCGGGATCATCGCAAGGAAGAAAGCGGCCAGGAACACGTCCACAGTGGCAGGAGAGATCGTCAGCAGCGTGTGCGCCCCGAGCACAGCCGCGGGAACTCCCGCCAACGAGTAGGCGAACACCGGCCGCCAACGGATCTCGTGCCACCAGGCAATCACCCGTCCGATGTTGCCGAACAGGGAGGCAATCGCCATAACAGGTACAGCGATCCGTGGCCCGTACAGCGTGACGAGGACGGGCAGCATGATGAGCGACGAGCCGGTGCCGACGACACCGCTGAGCACTCCGGCACCTAGGGCAAGGAAGAAGAGAAGTAATAGCGCGATCATCGGCTCTAGGGTCAACCGGGGCCGTCGCTCGCAGCCGCAAGAAGCGGCACCAGGATGTCGCTGATCGGGGTCGGAATGCCGTGAACCTGGCCGCGACGCGCAATGACGCCGTTGCGGATATCCCATTCGAGCGGTCGGCCAGCTTCTCGATCCGTGAGGATGGAGGTGCTCATGTCTGTGGGAGCCGCCCGGAACTTATCGAGGATCTCTTGCGGTACTTCGTCGCCGAGTTCAGCGCCCTCGGCACGTGCCACGGCCAGGCATTCCTGCAAATAAGCCAGCGTAAGTCTGGCGATATCAGCGCGACCGAACATGCCTGAGCGGCGGTGCGTGAGTGCCATGAGTCCAGCCACCGCGTTCTGCATCAGCTTGCGCCAAGCCAGCGAGCTGAAGTTCGCGGCCAAATCTATGGCGCACCGTGTACCTTGCAGCGCTGTAGCCACTACGCGGGAAACTGGCGTTTCTGGCAGGCTGAGGCGCGCGTCGCCGCGCAAGCGTACCGAGCCGTCGGACTGCGCCTGCGCGGGGAACCACACGACGGCAGGAACGATTTGCCCGTGTGGCGAGAGCGGGCGAACCCTGTCCAACTGTTCGATTCCGTTCTGCAAAACGCATACCACTGTTTCCGGCCCGACCAACACCGCGAGCCATTCTGCTGCCGCCTCGATTTGTGTTGCCTTGACTGCCAAAAAGACAAGATCAGCCGTGCGAGCGATTTGTGTCGGACTCGTCCGAACAGGACCAGGTACGGTGATAAAGCGGTCGCCATCTTGCAGGGTCAGGTGATCGCGGGGGCTACGTCCACACAGCAACGGCGTGCGGCCGACCTCGTGTAGCGCCGCCGCGATCGTGGTGCCAATGGCACCGGGACCGATGACAGCGACGCCAGTGTTGATTTCAGGATTCATGAAAGCGGCCTCCTTAACGGCATGTGTCCACGTGATGGTTGTGCCCTTCACGCGGCGCATGTAATATATTACACATGAAAAATGAAAATGGTAATAGCGTTTCAGGCAGCCAGCACCGATTGCAGCAATGGATCGGCAGCATTCAAGCCCGCAGCGGCGACCTCGCCGCAAGTGAAGCGAAAGTTGTCGATCTCCTGCTAGTCGACCCGTTGTTCGTCGGAGCAAGCACGACCGCCGAGGTTGCCGCCCGTGTCGGCGTTTCTCCGCCGACAGTGATCCGCGCTGCGCGTGCGCTCGGGTTCAGCGGGTTTACCGAGCTGAAGATCGAAATCGCTCGTGCTCGCGGCACAGCCCGATTCTTCGCGCCTCCTGAAGCACTCGCCGCTGATGCGACGTCGGCCTCAGTGCTCGAAACATCCATTCGTGCTGGTACCGATGCACTGACCGCGCTCGGTGGGGCCATCGAACTCTCTGCGCTGGATAAGGCCGTCGGCTTGATCCAGCGCGCGCGCCAGGTGTTTGCGTTCGGTGCCGGACCGTCCTCGACGGTTGCCGCCGATGCAGTCTTCCGTCTGCGTACGATCGGCGTGATGACCGTGGGCATCACGGATCATTTGTCGGCCATGATCGCGGCACGGCTCCTGGGCGCAGAAGACGTCGTCATCGCTGTCAGCTCGACCGGCCGCACGTCTTCAACGCTAGCCGTCGCGGATGCGGCATCCTCGGCTGGCGCCTCGCTAATCGCCGTCACCAATCAGTACGACACGCCCCTGGCGACCCTCGCCGACGTCGCGCTTGTTGTCGGCGGCGTACCACTACCGGCACAGATGGCCGCAGCGGGAAGTCGATTGGCTCAGCTCGTCGTTATCGATGCGTTGGTCGCATTCCTGGCGCTGCGCGATCAAGAGCGGACCCGCTTGGCGGAGCGAGCGGGCATAGATCTTCCCGACATTTCCTGATGCAGCCCGGCATCATCGCGATGGTTCTCGCCGCAGCAGTAGCCCATGCGGTGTGGAACCTGGCCTCGAAGTACAAGCGGGGAGATACTTTACTGTTCGTTTGGGCTTATAGCTGTGCTTCGACGCTGCTGTGGGCCCCGATCGGTCTAGTTCTTACGGTGCTGGACCAAGGGGCGATCGATTGGCGGCTCGGGGTGGGAGCGGCCGTTTCGGCGGCATTGCACATTGCGTATTCCCTGACCTTGCAGGCTGGCTACGATCGTGCCGAACTCGGGGTGGTTTACCCGATC
>JACCDS012260265.1_pt1 | contig 11063 bp, 11 predicted proteins | sample 7446441 | NCBI WGS metagenome assembly JACCDS01 (sample SAMN15323445, study PRJNA562643) | freshwater metagenome | isolation source: river surface water | place: USA:Blue River Watershed | collected 2017-08-17 | reverse complement strand
CCGTTGGTGCACCCTATTTGAAAGCGGCTCACAACCAAGCGCCTTATGTGCGTATTGAATCAACACTTTTACAAGCCTTTACAGACCATCCAATACTTACGTTACCAAAAGTAAACAGTCCTCGAGCGAGTCGTGTGTATGAATTGCGCAGTTACGAGTCAGCAACCGAGGCTATTTATCGTAGAAAAGTGGATATGTTTAACGCCGGTGGCGAAATCAAGTTATTTGATCGCCTGCAATTTAATGCGGTATTTTATGGCGAAGTTCTTTCGGGAGGTAAGATGCCTAATTTGATGTATTTAACCACATTTGCCAACCAACAAAGTAGAGATGAACATTGGAAAGCTTTTGTCGATTCACCCGAATGGAAATCGTTAATTGCCATGGACAAATACAAAAACACCATTTCGCACATAGATATTTTATTCTTATACCCAACAGAATATTCCGATTATTAAACGAAGTCGAATCATAAAAATAACCCCAAGAACACATTTGTTTTTGGGGTTTTAATTTTTCTATTTAAATGCGTTCAGCGATCGTTCTATAATTCCCAAACATTCGTGAATTTGACTTTCGGTAATGACCAACGGGGGCGCTAAACGGATTTTGTTTCCGTGAGTTGGCTTCGCTAACAAACCATTTTCGGCAAATTTCAAACAAATATTCCATGCTAAATCCGAATATTCATCACTATCAATTACAATAGCGTTCAGCAATCCTTTTCCTCTAACCAATCGGATTAACGGATTTCGAGACGCGATTTCTTTCAATCCCTGACGGAATACTTCGCCCAAATAAGCTGCGTTTTGTGCTAAATTTTCTTCTTTTACCACTTCTAAAGCAGCGACCGCTACCGCAGCGGCAATTGGGTTGCCCCCAAAAGTCGAACCGTGTTGACCTGGCTGAATGACATTCATAATTGCATTATTAGCTAACACTGCTGAAACCGGATAAAATCCGCCTGAAAGCGCCTTTCCCAAAATCAAAATATCGGGTTTCACTTCGGGTTTGTTTTCACAGCCTTTTTTACATTCGCAATTCCCGCAAGTCGCTAACAAACGTCCTGTACGAGCAATTCCTGTTTGCACCTCATCGGCAATAAACAAGACGTTGTTTGCCTCACACAGTGCTTTGGCTTGAGCCAAATACCCTTCGCTAGGCACATACACTCCTGCTTCGCCCTGGATAGGTTCCACTAAGAAACCTGCGATATTCTTGGAAGAAGCTAAGGCTTTCGCCAAAGCGTCAACATCATCATACGGAATTTTGATAAATCCATTGGTGAACGGACCAAAATTCTTACGCGCCGATTCATCATTAGAAAACGAAATAATAGTAGTTGTTCTTCCGTGGAAATTGTTCTCACAAACAATAATTTGAGCTTGATTTTCAGGAATCCCTTTTACTTCATAGGCCCATTTTCTACACAATTTCAATGCCGTTTCTACCGCCTCTGCTCCTGTATTCATGGGCAAGACTTTGTCAAAACCAAAATAATTGGTCACAAATTCTTCATACGGTCCTAATTGATCGTTAAAAAAGGCTCTGGAGGTTAAGGTCAATTTTTGTGCTTGACGCATCATAGCATCGGCAATTTTAGGATGACAATGCCCTTGGTTCACGGCAGAATAGGCCGATAAAAAATCAAAATAACATTTCCCATCTACATCCCAAACAAATACCCCTTCTCCTCGTTCTAACACTACCGGCAACGGATGGTAATTGTGTGCTCCATATTGATTTTCTTTAGCAATTAAAGCATCCGATGCTGTGGACAAATGCGTAGTATCATGACTCATAACCGATATTTTTAGATGTTATTTTAAAAAAACAAATTTAGTCAATCCAAGCCACAAAAGGAAGTAAAATCTATTTTTAGTAGTTTGTAATTCATTAAAATCGTTTACATTTATACCAAAAACAAAATCAAATGAAAATTTTCAAAGGAATATTTTTTGGTGCAATTCTGTTTTCAACAACTTTGATGGCACAATTACAACCCGTTCAATACAAAGACGGAAGCCAAATTTTGAATGGTTTATCCATTAAACCGAATAAATCAAGCGCGCAAAAACCAGGAGTCTTAGTGCTCCCAGCTTGGAAAGGGATTGATGCACATGCTAAATCTACAGCCGAAAATTTATCTAAATTAGGTTATTATGCTTTCGTAGCAGATATTTATGGCGAAGGCAATTATCCTCAAACTACCGCTGACGCAGCTAAAATGGCAGGATTTTATAAAAAAAATACCGAATTATACCATAAACGTATCGAATTGGCTTTGGCACAATTAATCCAATCGGGAGCTAATCCGGATAACATTGCTGTAATTGGTTTTTGTTTTGGTGGAACAGGTGCTATAGAAGCGGCACGAGCCAATATGAATGTCAAAGGTGTAGTGTCTTTTCACGGCGGTTTAGGTAAAGATGCTAACCGAGCTGTTACTCCAATTACCGCAAAGGTTTTAGCCTGCCATGGCGCCGATGATCCTTTTGTTTCTAAAGAAGAAATTACCGCTTTCCAACAAGAAATGCGTGATGGCAAAGCCGATTGGGAAATGATTTATTATGCCAATGCCGTGCATTCTTTCACTGATCCAGCTGCTGGAAACGACAATTCTAAAGGAGCCGCTTACAACGAAAAAGCAGCACAACGCTCTTTTGAACACATGAAATTATTCTTAAACGAAGTTTTAAAACAATAAATAAATTAACTTACATTAAATTAAAAATGAAAAAAGTACTTTTTCTTTCCCTAATCGTATTAGGAACTTCCTGTAAAAATGGGGCTTCTTTAGTATCAAGAAATACTACTGACCCAAGCAAATACATGAAAACCATCACCGCAGAAGAGTTGAAAAAACACCTTTACATCATCGCTGCCGACTCTATGGAAGGTCGTGAAACAGGTTCTGCGGGTCAGAAAAAAGCAGGACGTTACCTTATTAGTCAATACGAAAAAAACCAAATCTCTTTTCCTAAAGGAGCTACTGATTTTTACCAACCTGTTCCTGCTACTTTTTTAAATAATAAACGAAATAGAAATTTACCCAATTCAGAAAACATTTGGGCTTTTATTGAAGGTACCGAAAAACCAGAGGAAGTAATCGTGATTTCTGCACATTATGATCACGTGGGCATAGAAAATGGAGAAATTTATAATGGTGCAGATGATGACGGATCAGGAACTTCGGCTTTGCTTGAAATAGCACAAGCTTTTCAAATAGCAAAGAAAGAAGGACACGGACCCAAACGTTCCATTCTTTTATTACACGTAACTGGTGAAGAGCACGGTTTGCTAGGTTCTCGATACTATTCGGAAAATCCTCTTTTCCCTTTAGTCAATACGGTTGCCGATGTGAATATTGATATGATAGGCCGTCGTGACGAAATCCATTCCAACACAAACAATTATGTATATGTTATTGGAGCCAATCGCTTGTCTTCTGAATTGGATTTTGTTTGTTCAATTATGAATCAAAAATATGTAGGATTAGATTTGGATTATCGTTTTAACGACCCTAAAGATCCAAATCATTTTTACGAACGTTCTGACCATTATAACTTTGCAAAACACGGAATTCCTTCTATATTTTTCTTTAATGGTGTACATGCTGATTACCACAAAAAAACAGACGAACCAAACAAAATTGAATACGATGCGTTAGCAAAAAGAGCGCAATTAGCCTTTGTAACGGCTTGGGAATTAGCCAACCGCAAAGACCGAATTGTCGTGGATAAAAAATAAAATAATCTTGTTGAAAACTGAGGGAGTCTAAAAACACAAAATTTGTCATTCCGAATTCATTTCGGAATCTATAAATAGTATCAAATTAATTATTTATAGAAACTGAAACAAGTTCAGTTTGACAAGAATAAGGCTTTTTAGACCCCCTCTTTTTTATTTCTCAATACCAATCTTTCTATTGTTTCTGGACCATTCACTCCAAGAACCCACATACAATTTAGGTATGGGCAAACCAGCAACAGCTAGTGCTAAAAGCGTATGACAAGCCGTAACTCCCGAGCCACAATGCACTACTCTATTCTCGAACGGAATATTTTCAAATGCTTTTTGATACTTCGTTTTCAATTCGTCAGGGGACAAAAAGAAACCTTCGGCGTCTAAATTAGCCGTAAACGGAATATTAGTCGCACCTGGAATATGTCCAGCAACCAAATCAATTGGTTCTGTTGCTCCTTTAAAGCGGGCTGACTCGCGCACATCAATCACTACAAAATGTTCTTTTTGTATCATGGCATCCATTCCTTGTAAATCAATTGTAGGCCATTGCCAATGTGAGATAGGATACGATTCAACTTGAGTTGGAACTTCAACGGCTGAACTAGTTTTAAAACCTGCTTGAATCGCCGCTTGAATGCCACCACTCAAAACTTGTACTTTGTCATGCCCAATGGAGCGCAACATCCACCAAAAACGTGCTGCAGCATTGCCGCCGTTTTTATCATCATAGACCACCACCCAAGTTTCGGGCGTGATGCCTAAGTCGGTTAGGGATTTAGAAAACTGTTCTACCCTTGGCAATGGATGACGACCGCCTAGGGAAACATCTTCTTTGATATCGGCCAATTGAGTATTCACATCCACAAACAAAGCGCCTTTTAAATGGGATTGTTGGTAATTCTGGTAAGCCGTAGGGCTATTGGTCGCATCTACCAACACGATAGTGTTAGACTGCACTGCATCGATTAATTCGCTAGGAGTGATAATTGGGTTCATGTTTATTTAGAATTGATGAAATAAACTTAGTTATTTTATTTCAATTATAGCCACAAAAAAAGCTTCGAATTGCTTCGAAGCTTTTGACTTTTGGGTGGCTGATGGGGTTCGAACCCACGACCCTCGGCACCACAAACCGATGCTCTAACCAGCTGAGCTACAGCCACCATTTGTATTAACGGGTGCAAATATAGCACAATTGTTCACTTTCGCAAAGAAAATTTTAAAAAAAATATGCCCATTTTAAATCCAATCCCCTAAGCTATTGACAGCCAAATAGCTTTATGCTGTGAAAGCTTTAATAGTAGTTACACTATTCAAACATCATAACTATTGAGAACACAATTTAAATTGTGATTGGATTCCTTTTATATTGAAGCTGTATAAATGAAAATTTAGAAAAACGAAATGTTTTTTTATGTGTGTCACAAAAGTGTCATGAAATCATTCAGTTGATATTATTTTTTGATGTCCTTAAAGAGTTCAATAACATCGATTTCTAATGCAGTACAGAATCGTAGTAGCAAATCAACGGTCATTCTTTGTTTATTCAAGAATACTCTTCTTACTGTAGTTTCAGAACACGCTGATGCTTTTGCGAATTTGGATTTATTCCCATCGAACTTTACTAAGAATTCTTTGTAAATCTTAGTTACTAATTGAGCTTCTATTTGTTCAAACCGATTCTGCATTGAACAAAGGAAATAAAGTAAAAAACTAAAAAACTTTCTTTACTTCGACTTATAAGTCGAAAAATATTATACATTTGTAAAATAAATAGTATAAAAAAGTCTGAATAAGCCGAATAAAGACTCTAAATAAGAAGTAGGAAAAATTAAAAAGATCATAATTATGAAGATGAAATTCATTTCAGCATTGCTTTTGTCATCAATGTTATTTACAAGCTGTGCTACTATTTTTTCACCAGCTAAAAATTATTCTAATGTGCCTATTAATTCAAACGTTAAAGGATATGAGGTATATGTTAACGGAAATTTTGAAGGGAAAGATTTAACTTTTGTAAAAGTAGACCCTAATGATTTAGTGACAATCAAAAAAGAAGGTTATAACACTCAAACAACTAGTGTTAAAGGTGGATTCAACGCAGTTAGTTTAATAAATTTGTTAGATCCTACTATTATTGTCGGATGGATTGTAGATTTATCAACAGGTAACACCAAAAAGGTAAAGACAAAAGTAATCAATGTTAATTTAACAACTGAAAATAAATAAAAATAAAACAATAGCCTTGCAATTATTTTGTAAGGCTGTTTTGCTTAAACATTAAAGCAATGAAAAATATAATATTTAAATTAATAACCATATCTTTCGTTATTCTGCAATCATGTAATTCAGATAAAGCTGAAAATACTAGTGGAGTTATTCAAGACATATTATTAAAAAAAGTAATATATAGTGATGGGTCAATTCTAAATATTGAATATCAAGGAAATAAACTAAATAAATTTACTTCTTCCGATGGGACTTACAGTGAATTTATATATACAGGAGATAAAATAACTCGTGAAAATAAATTTTCTGCATCAAAGAAACTATTAGAATTTAGTGAATTTGCATATTCAAATAATTTACTCTCGGAGGTAAAAGAATATGTTGGTACTGCATTGTATAAAAAAGTATCATTTGTAAAAAACACAGATAATACAATTATAAGAACTCATACAATTTACTCGGGAAGCTCTCCAAAGAATACTATTTACAAAGAGTATTATGTGAATGACCAAAAGATAAAGCAAGAGCAATTTAGTTCAACAGGAGTTATTGTAAACACATCAACTTACACCTACGATGACAAAAATTGTCCGACAAAAAACATCTTGGGTTATAAATACTTAAATGGTTGGTATAATGATAATAGTAAAGAACATAATATATTAAAAATAACTGAATCCAAATTTACAAGTCAAACATATAGTTACCAATACAACTCAAACGGTTATCCAACTATTGAAAATAATACCTCAGGGGGGTATAGTGCAAAAACACAATACTTTTATTAATTGTGACTTTAAATAAAGTTAATTTATTTGTTACATTATTCTATTTAGTCAATTCTACAAAATACATAATGTTAGAAGTTTAATTCATAGATAAATAGTTGACTAGCAAATCACTACTTCAAATCCCCTAAGCTATTGACAGCCAAATACCTTTCTACGGTAAAACCTTCAGCATGCTCTACTCCAACCAAGCGGCCAAAATCTCTGGAACGGTAATTTAGGCTTTCCAAAAAGTTTTTACTCGTTATTGGCGATTCGGGTTCTGTAGAATTAGGATCATAAAATTGAGAACGATAAGCTAAAATGGAAGCCACTTTTGTATCGGTAAAACCGGTAATATCCACCACAAAATCCGGTTTGATATCTTTCCATTGAATGTAATGGTACACTAGTTTAGGTCGCCACGCTTGTTGAGACTGTCCGTCTAGTTGTGTTTCAATTTTCATCAATCCCGATAAAAAACAAGCATCCGAAACCAATTGACTTCCTTTGCCATGGTCAATATGTCGGTCCTCAATGGCATTGCACAACACAATCTCCGGTTGGTATTTGCGAATCATTTTGATTACTTCCAATTGGTGTGCCTCATCATTGGCAAAAAAACCATCTCGAAAACGAAGATTCTCACGTACTGCAACACCCAAAATTTGAGCCGCAGCAGCTGCTTCTTGGTCACGCAAATCAGCTGAGCCACGCGTACCTAATTCGCCACGAGTCAAATCGACAATTCCCACTGTTTTGCCCAAAGCTATTTCTTTCAAAATAGTCCCTGCGCAACCCAATTCGACATCATCTGGATGTGCTCCAAAAGCCAGTATATCTAATTTCATCTTAGTTTTATTTTGATATTTTTATTGATATTGCAATTGTTTTTTGTAATTCTATAGTATTCGTTTCATCGTCATGGACTTATTCACGCTTTCCTTCCATTCTTTTTCAGGAATGCTGTCTTTCGTAATCCCACACCCCATATACAAATGCGCCTGGTTGTTTTCAATTTGCATGCAGCGCAAATTTACAAACAAATCCGATGCAAAATCCCGATTCAATTCGCCCAAAAAACCAGTGTAAAAACTACGATTGTAATTTTCATTGGCTATAATAAATGCTTTCGAAATTGCTTTGGGGACCCCACAAACCGCAGGAGTAGGATGCAACAACTGAATCGCTTTTTTCAAATCCAACTCTTGTCCAAACTCGCCCGAAATATCCGTTTTAATATGCCAAAGACTTCCTGCTTTGACGCTATACGCCTCCGAAACTTGAATTTTGGCACTCACTGCCTTTAATTTGGAAACAATATAATCAGTCACAAATTGTTGTTCTTCTTGTTCTTTTTGTTGCCAAACAACAGTTACTGAACCTGAGTCTTTTTGCGTTCCCGCCAAAGCCATCGATTCGAATGAATCAGCATTTGCTTTTAGCAATTGTTCGGGACTGGCGCCCAACCAAGTGCCAATTTTTGGATGATGAAAACAATACACAAAAGCAGAACGATACTGTTGCACCAATTTTTGAAAAGTGACTACCAAATCAAAATGAGCTACAGATACCGTTTCCCTTCGGGACAAAACCACTTTTTGAAATGCATTATTCTGTATGGCTTGAATCCCTTTGCTTACTAAATCCTGAAAATTAATTTGTGCTGACACATCCTCTTTTGCATCAAAATCATTTTGCGAAATAGTTTCATCGTTCGCTATCCAATCTTCACTCCATTGTTCCGATTCATTCTCTGGAATGATGTAGTGCTGACTTCCGTCAAAAGAAGCAAAAACAAAGCCTTTTTCAGTAAAATCGTGTACTTCGAACAACGTATCATTTCGCTGAAACAAACCTAAAACGGTATCCGAGTTCGGTTTAGAATACACTACAAAAGGTAAGTTTTGCTGATGATGAAGAGAAATCTTATCGACTAATGAAATCATAGGAATGTTTTCTTATTTTTCGATTTTTCGTTTGGGCAACACCATATTCGTCAATTTACAAAGCGAAATCAATTGATCATTTTCATCCACAATTCGGATTTCCCAAAGGTGAATGCTTTTCCCTTTGTGGATAATTTTGGCGGTAGCCGTCACTATTCCGTTGCGTTTTGCCTTCAAATGATTGGCGGCAATTTCAATGCCTCTCACTTCAAACAAATCTGAATTCACAAACAACATCGATGCGGCACTACCTACACTTTCTGCCAATGCGACTGTAGCTCCTCCATGCAACAATCCCATAGGCTGATGCACAGAAGGATTCACGGGCATGGTGGCTACCAAAAAATCTTCGCCAGCATCTACATACTCAATGCTTAAAGTTCCCATCAAGGTGGTTGTTGCAAATCCGTTACAATAATCTAATATCTTTTGTTTATCGAATGACATAATTAGGGTTTTGAAGATGTAAAAATAGGATATAAATAGTAAGTCATAAAATAAAAATGAAATAAAGATGTTAGGGATTTATACCAATAATAGATTTGTTTCCACAATAATTTTCTAATTATTCGTTATTTTTACCAAAAAACTAAACCCATGCAACTGAATCGATTGTTCTTTCTTATCGGAATCCTAGTTACGGTCTGTGCCTGCCGTTCCGATTTTGAAACTGTTGCCAGCAAAGGAGACTTAGTTTTTTCTCAAGACACTATTTTTTTAAATACCGTATTTAGTACCATTAGCTCAAGTACCTATCAACTGAAGGTATATAATAAGAGTAACAACGACATCTCGATTCCTTCGATTCGATTAGGCAAAGGATTAAATTCTAAATACCGAATGACAGTGGACGGCATGTCTGGTAATCAAGGGAAACTATTTCAAGATGTAACACTTTTAGCCAAGGACAGTCTCTACATTTTTATCGAAGCTACCGTCAATTCGGCAGATGCCAATCCGACCGACTTTTTATATACTGACCAAATCCAATTCGGTAGTGGAACCAACCTTCAAAAAGTAGAATTGGTAACTTTAGTCAAAGATGCTGTTTTCCTTTTCCCACAGCGATTGTCCAACGGAAGCAAAGAAACAATACCTGTTGGTAACAAAACAGTCGAAGGTTTTTATTTAGACGACAACGAACTCCATTTCACCAATCAAAAAGCCTACGTGATTTATGGTTATGCTGGCGTTCCTTCAGGCAAAACAGCCGTTTTTGATGCGGGTGCAAGGGTTTATTTTCATGCCAATTCAGGATTGATTGTAGGTAATAATGCATCACTCCAAATTAACGGTAACAGTTCCTCAACCAACCAACACGAAAATGAAGTCATTTTTCAAGGCGACCGACTCCAATCGGATTATGCCGATGTGCCTGGACAATGGGAAACGGTTTGGCTCAACGAAGGAGCTACCAACAATAGCATCAATCATTTAACGATTAAAAATGCATCCATCGGCTTGTTAATTCAAAATAACAATGGAAGCAACGTAAGCATTAAAAATACACAAATTTACAATTCGACCCACTACGGAATTTTTGCCCAAAACGGAAAAATAACTGCTGAGAATTTGGTAATTAATAATGCCGGAGAAGCTGCTTTAGGATGTGTTTATGGCGGAAATTACACGTTTACCCATTGTACTTTCAACAACAATTGGAATAATTCTAGTCAACAAGCAGTGATGCTAAGCAATTTCAAATCAGGTGCTGTTCCCGAAACGAATGCGCTTAGTAAAGCGACTTTCAATAATTGCATTATTTATGGCGCCTACTCTAACGAATTGGAATTGAATAAAAAAACAGGAGCCGCTTTTGAATACCAATTCAATAATTGCCTTATCAAAATGGATTCAAAATCAGCGGCAACCAATCCGTTATATCAATTCACCACTGATGCAGCGCATTACAATGCCATTATCTTAAATCAAGATCCTAAATTTCAAAGTATTTCTAAAAATAAACTCAATATTGACGGGACTTCGGCTGCTTTCGCAAAAGGAAATTCGGCTTATTTAATTCCGCTAGATATTACGGGAACCACCCGAACTTTACCTCCGGATTTGGGTGCTTACCAAAGCAAACCATTTGTTAACTAATTTTTCATAAGTCTTTGCTTTTGTTACTTGCTCGAACTATTTATTTAAACTAAATTTGCATCGCAATACAACAAACTCAATACAATGATTCATTTCTTTGAAAACCAAAGTAAAACTGTTTTTGCCGTTCAAACGCAAAACGAAATTTCAGCTGAAGACATTTCAAAATTAAACTGGCTTTTTGCCGACGCGCATAAAATTGAAAAATCCGTACTAGCGGATTTTTTTGTTGGTCCACGCGCCACTATGATTACGCCTTGGAGTACCAATG
>JACCDS011368748.1_pt1 | contig 11063 bp, 6 predicted proteins | sample 7446441 | NCBI WGS metagenome assembly JACCDS01 (sample SAMN15323445, study PRJNA562643) | freshwater metagenome | isolation source: river surface water | place: USA:Blue River Watershed | collected 2017-08-17 | reverse complement strand
TGTATTTGAAAGGGTGTGGATATTTTGTATCTTTAAGTATGCATCAGAGTATTCAACAACTATACGATATAGCAAAGAAGCCCAGCAGAAAGGTTTTGGGCTTAATGAGTGGCACATCTCTGGATGGATTGGATATTGCATTATGTGAATTAAAGGGGTCAGGGAAAGAGACTCAATTAAGCCTTTTGAATTTTACTACAGTGCCTTATGACCATGCCATGAAAGAAGAGATATTGACTATTTTTTCAAAAGCATCGGTATCCTTAGAAAAATTGACTTTGCTGAATCCATGGGTGGCATTGCAACATGCTCAAATGATCAATCAAGCTTTGGCAAGTTGGGGTATCAAAGCTTCTGAGATAGATTTAATTGCAAGTCATGGTCAAACTATTTATCATGCACCCAAATCTTTACATCCCCATGATGCATTCGGCCCAGCTACTTTACAAATAGGAGATGGGGATCATTTAGCGGTTCATACTGGAATTATTACGCTTAGTGATTTTAGACAAAAACATATTGCAGCAGGAGGAGAAGGTGCACCATTAGCTGTGTATGGAGATTATTTACTTTGTACAGATACCATTGAAAATAGATTGTTGTTAAATATTGGTGGTATTGCTAACTATACTTATTTACCTGCTAATGGTAGGTTGGATCAAGTGTTTTCTTCAGATACTGGTCCGGGTAATACCATGATGGATGCATTTATGAGAACATATTTTAATGCAGCATTTGATCAAGATGGTTTAGTCGCCAAAAAAGGTACAATCAATGAAGCTTTATTGAAAGCAATGAAAGCGGATACTTTTTTCAATGTCCCATTACCCAAAACTATTGGCCCAGAATTATTCAATGTAGCATTTATTGAAAATGCTCAATTGGCTTCAGGTACCACACATATAGCCAAAGAAGATATCATGGCTACTTTAAATAGATTAACAGCAGAAACCATTGTGGATGCTATTCATATGCATGTACCTTCCACAGATGAATATATCATTTATACAAGCGGAGGTGGAATGCATAATACTCTAGTGATAGCGCATATCCAATCTTTATTACCTCATATTATTATTAAAAGTTCTCAAGCCATTGGAATACATCCAGATGCCAAAGAAGCTATTTTATTTGCCATACTAGCCAATGAAGCGGTAGCAGGGGAGCCAATGTATGCTGGAGGAAATGCGACAAAGATTCCAGTTTCTATGGGAAAAATTAGTTTACCAAAATAATAAAAAAGAAGGGTCCCTTACGGAGACCCTTCAAAAAATTTTAATAAGAGTCTCTCTTAAGAGGACTCTTATTAAGGTTATTCTTTCTCTGCCATTTCTATCGATTTCTTTACGCTTCCGTACTTGGTCAATAAATCAGCAGCTTTTTGTTCATCATTGGTGTGAAGTTCATCCATAATCATTTTAACGCCTCTTTCGAAGAGTTTTTGATTAGTGAGTTGCATGTTCACCATTTTATTACCCTTAATTCTTCCAAGCTTAATCATAACTGAAGTAGAAAGCATATTCAAAACCATTTTTTGTGCAGTACCACTTTTCATTCTAGTACTACCTGTTATGAATTCTGGGCCTACTACTACTTCAATTGGGAAATCAGCTTCTGCAGAAACAGGGCTATTCTTGTTGCAGCTTATACTACCTGTTGCAATACCGGCAGCTCTACATTTTCTTAATCCTCCAATCACATAGGGGGTGGTACCGCTAGCCGCGATACCCACCACTACGTCTTGATTAGAAATTTTATAAACCTGTAAGTCTAGCCAAGCTTGCTCTAAATCGTCTTCGGCATTTTCTACTGCTTGAAACATGGCTTGATGACCACCCGCAATAATTCCAATGACTAAATCGTTTGGTACGCCAAAAGTTGGAGGGCATTCACTTGCGTCTACTAATCCTAGTCTACCGCTGGTGCCTGCTCCAATATAAAATAAGCGTCCTCCGTTTTTTAGTTTCTCAGTTACTGCGTCTACTAATAAATGAATTTTGGGAATCACTTTCTCCACCTCATAAGCAACTTTCTGATCTTCCTTATTAATATTGCTCAAGATCTCTTCAGTAGAGAACTGCTCAATATTATTATAAAGAGAGGATTCTTCAGTTGTTCTTTTAAAAGTGTTACTCATAATACTCAATAATTAATTTTATTAGAAGCTTGGGTCAGCTGGTGTATTGGTATTACCATCTCTTTCCTTAAATGGATAAGGGAAGAAATTACGCTTTCTTTCTGTTGTCGCTCTACCGAATCTACGCATGTCTTCTAATTTTAAACCAGACATAAACAATTCAATACATCTATTTTTGTAGATCTCTGTTAAAATTGCATCAGCAGTAGAAGCAGTTGAAGCAGGCAAGTTAGCACCTACTTTGAAAGGATCAGCAGCAGCTGTTTTAGTAATTACTTTATTTAACTCAGTCAATGCAGTAGTTAAATTTCCAGTTCTTGCACTTGCTTCTGCTTTGATTAAAGTAATCTCACTTGGCAAGTACAATGGAATAGCTGCAGTTGTTGCATTATAGAAACCATTGATTCTAAATCTTGGTGCTACAGTTGCATTGATAGAAGTATAAAAAGCTATACGACCATCCCCAGCAGTTGGAGCCAATGTAGCTGGCAATCCTAAAGTAGAATCAATTGGTTGATATACGTTATTAGTTGCAGTAGCTACAGTAAAAATTGGATTAGTGCTTACTGCATCATAATTGAAAGTAGATTTTTTTGTAAGGTCTACTAAGTTTGCAGCAGCTAACGCATCTGCATTCTTACCAGAGAATAATAAGTATCTAGCTTTTAATGCGTACAAAGTATTTACATAATCAATACCTGCAACTGCATCAGATACATAACTTGCACTAATTGCATTAGCACTAATTTTACCTAAAGCAAAATCAATGGCAGCGATTGCTTTTGCATAACCATCCATTCTATCAATGAATGTAGCATTAGCACCTACGGTTCCTGGTACTTTTTCCCAGAACATGCTCATACTTCCATAAGCCATTGCTTTTAAAATAGAAGCGTGTGCAATTAAACCACTAGCATATGCTTTGTCATTTAAAGCTTCTGCAGCAGTAATTACTGAATTGGCATCATAGATAACTTTATTCGAGTTGGTCCAGATATTTCCTAATACAGTATTGGTAGCGTCAACACTTGAACCACCTCTACTAAATTGGAACTCTGCTACGTTACCTGAGTTCATTAAAATTACTTCGTTAGTAGTAAAAGCATTGGCAGTTACCACACCATAAACCACACTAGCACCACCAAAAGCGAATGTTCTTTGATTGCCTATGTTTACGCCAACCAAGCCTCTTGAAGAACTAAATACCTGATCGGTAGTAGGGGCATTTGGGTTGACGAATTCTTTCTTACAGCTGGTTAAGGTTACTACCCCCAGCAAGAAAGCACTTTGAATGATATATTGAATCTTTTTCATTGTCAATTAATTTTTAAATGATGGATTAAAAATCAGCTTTGATTCCAAAACTGAATGTACGAGGGATAGGAGTTGCACCAAAATCGATTCCTCTTAAGATAGTGCTTTGTCCACCAGAGTTTACTTCTGGATCGTATCCGTTGTACTTATCCCATGAAATAAGATTTCTTCCGCTAAAGTTGATGCTTAAGTTATTTGCAAAAGCAACTTTACCTACATTATAGCTAATAGATAATTCACGCAATTTAACATAGTCGCCTTTGTCAACTCTCCACTCTTCAATTGCATAAACACCACTGATATATCCTCTAGGAAGGAAACCTTGTTGTTCTTGTTGAGCAACTTTACCATTACCCACACCTTGACGAGTTCTGAAGTCTGCATTGAATACATCCACTCCATTTACCATATCAATTTGTGCTCTTAATGCCCATTTTTTATAAGATACTTCGTTCACCCAGCTTGCAGTGAATTTTGGATTTGGATTACCAATTACTTTTCTTAAAACTGTTCCAGTTGGTAAACCTGCAGCATCTTTAGTTTCAGTTGGAGCAGTTACAGAACTTTGCGTTCCTTTTGCTGTTTGTGGGATACCTGCTGTATTGGTTAATAAGCTACCATCTGCTTTTCTTGCAAAATAAGTACCATAGAATACACCAATTGGTTGTCCTTCAATAATAGCTACTGGAGCACCTGCATTCGTACTTAATAAAGTCAATGCTTGACCAATTTTTAAAGCTTTATTTTCGTTTTGGTTATAGATAGTAGTCATTTCCCACTTCAAGTTTTTAGTTTGAACTGGTACTAAACTTAACATAACTTCATAACCCTTGTTTTCTAAAGAACCAAAATTGTCTAATAAGCTACTGAAGCCATTCGTTGGAGCTAATTGTCTGTTGATTAATAAATCAGTTACTTTCTTGTTATAAACGTTTAAAGTAACATTCACTCTATTATTAAACATACCTAAGTCCAAACCAAATTCAGTTTCAGCTTGTCTTTCTGGCTTTACATTTTCGTTAGCCAATACTGAACTAGAGTTTAATGCACTTCTACTCAAGAATGAGTTTGAAGAATATGAATTGAATCTAGAGTATGCACCAATACCAGTTAAGTTTCCGCTCTCACCATAAGCAATACGCACTTTCAATAAATCTACAAAATTCTTCAAGCGTAAGCTGTTAAAGAATTCTGTGCTAGAAATTACATAGCTCGCACTTGCTTTAGAATATGTTTGATTGCGTTGATTTTGGCCAAATACACTAGAACCATCTCTTCTAACAGCACCTGTAACGAAGAAGTTGTTTCTAAATTTGAAATTTTGTTGAACATAAGTACCTGTTACAGAAATTTCACTTCTATCATCAATACCTGGTAATACTGTACTTGCACCATTCACTGTTTGAATGAAAGGAGCAAAACCTCTACCTTGAAGTAATTGATATTTGTTTTGTTCATATTGTTGAGAGAAACCTACTTGAGTTGTAGAAACTAAATTGTCAGTAATATTCCAATTGTAGTTTGCACTTACATCATGGTTGATTTGGAAGAAGCTATTCGTTGAAGCACTTGCATAACCATTTTGTGTTGGATCTAAAGTTAAACCACCACCAAAGAATGCTGGGTTAGCATTGTATGCATATGGAGGAATATAAGTAGTGCCATTTTGTGCATAGTTGTCGATACCCATTACATAATCTACTGTTAGATTTTTAATAGGCTTCATCTTTACACCAAAGTTAGAGATGATACGACTTGTAGTTTGTTTTTGCTTGATATCTTCAATAACAGATACTGGGTTAATTCTACCTCTTTCACCCACTGCTTTGATATTACCATTTGCATCTCTTGTCCAAATATCATGGAAGTTACCAATGATAGTTACTGAGTTAGTAGGAGAGAAGAAAGATTGTCCATCTGGTTTTTCATTAGCACTTGAATTAGTGTAATTTAAACCTAAGCTCATGCTTAACCATTTGTTGATGGTTTGATCAATATTTGATCTAAAGCTAAATCTTTGAAAATCAGTATTCTTGATAATACCTTGGTTCATGAAATAAGAACCACCAAAATAGTATTTAGTTTTATCTGTACCACCGCTAATAGAGATAGTGTTATCTGTGCCAGATGCTGTTCTGAAAATATAATCTTGGTAATCATATCTTGTAACAGGAGTAGTAGTTGTTGCGAAAGGCGCAGTGATGATATCTTGTGTTAAAGCACCAGGGCCATCTGTTGGGCCACCAAATTTAACAGCAGATTGGTTCACTTCTAATTTCTTTCTTAATGAGCTACTCATAAATGTAGAAGAGAAAGAAACTTTTGCAGCACCCGTCTTACCTCTCTTTGTGAAGATTTGAATTACACCAGCGTTTGCTCTACTACCATAAGTAGCTGCTGCAGCTGCACCATTCAAAACTTCCACTCTTTCAATATCTGCAGGGTTAATATCAACCATTCTACTTTGACCAATAGTACCAACAAAGTTGCCACCATCATAGTTAGAAGAAGTATTCGTAACTCTGTTAGTTGCATTGTTGATGATTACACCATCTACAATGTATAAAGGCTCTGAAGAAGACAATACAGAACTAATACCTCTTAATCTAACAGAGATACCACCTGCAGGATCACCACTGTTTTGACTAATTTGAGCACCAGCTGTTTTACCTTGTAAAGCTGCTAAGATATTTCCTGTAGCACCTTTGTTTAAGTCTTCAGCATTTACAGTACTTACATAGCTTCCTAATTGTCTTTTAGTAGTTCCTGCAGAGGTACCTGTAACAACTACTTCATCTAATTTAGAAAACTGCTCTGTTAATGCGATAGCGATACCTTTTGTATTTCCTTTTGGATCTACAAGAATATCTTGACTTTTAAATCCAACACCTGATGCAGTAATAGTGAAAGCACTATTGGCAGTGTGTGTTAAAGAGAAATTACCGTTGTTATCTGTATTGGTACCTTTTTTAGTACCCTTGATAACAATTGAAATTCCTTCCAATGCACTATTGTCTTTTTGATTCGTGACTTTACCAGTAATGGCAACCTGTGCTATACTAGAAAATCCAAATGTAGACAACAGTGTTAAAACCATCATAAGCCTGGTTAGGAAAGGCTTTTTTGTTTTTTGTAGTTTCATAACTGTGTTTTAATTATTAATAGATGATAATTCCGTGTTGTTTGTAAGGAGCCAATAGGGGATCATTCGGATCCAATTCTGTGATGAGAATATCTATCTCATCCAAATTGGCTACTTTGATTTTTTGTTGAGAATTTAATTTCTCAGAGATACCAATGCAAACTGTTTTCTTGGATGCTTTGATCATGGCTTTTTTGATTTGCACTACTTCCCAATCGTTTTCACTTAATCCAAACTGTGTATCCATAGAGTTGATACCCATTATACATAAATCTGCTTGTATAGATTCAATGGCTTGCACAGCGCTTGCTCCCGTTGCTAACATAGATTCTTTGGCAATCTTATCTCCAATCATTACTACTTCGATGCTAGGGTGGTGTGCAAATTCAATAGCTGCGTTTAAACTACAAGTAAAAAAAGTTGCGTTTAATTGTTGATCCAAGGATTTAGCGAATTCTAAAATTGATGTACCTCCCGATGTTAAAATGTACATTCCGTTTTGTACCAATGCAGCAGCTTTTTTGGCAATAATATTTTTGTGTTCAATATTATATACCATCTCTCTATCAAAAGCAGTGTGAAAAGATTTGCTTAATGCACCTCCGTGTACTTTGATTAGTTTGCCATCTTGAGAGAGCTCTTGTAAGTCTCTTCTAACAGTATCGTCAGACACGCCCATCTTGCTGCTTAAATCCGCACATAATACTTTATTATGCAGGTTTAGCTGATGCAATATATATTCTTGACGCTCTTGTTTAAGCATTTTGCGGTTTTAACAATACAAATTATGCAAAAAACCGCAAATACGAACGACTGTTAATAACTAAGGCTAAAATGTGAAATGTAGCCTTAGTGGAGGCCTTTTAAGCTCCTGCCAAGCTCTTTAAAGCTTTAACAAACTGGTCTAGTTCTTGGGTAGTGGTGTACACATTAGGAGTGATTCTACAACCATGAATATTGGCATAATCTATAGCCACGGTGAATATCTTAAACTCCTTCATTAATCTTTGTGCTAAGTCAGCTGGTGTAATACCCTCAATTCCAACATTGGCAATTCCACAACTTCTAGAAGCATCCGCTGGAGTATTCACTATAATTTTTGGGATGTTTCTTACTTTCTCAGACCAGTATAATTGTAAATAGCGAAGTCTTGCTTCTTTGCGTTCATGTCCAACCATTTCATAATAATCAATAGAATCATTAATGGTTAAATCGGTATGAACAGGGTGGGTACCCACATGGTTTAATCTTTTGATTTTATTTTTTTGTTTCTCACCATCTGCAATTAATGGCCATACATTTTCTATGCGAGATTTATTGACATATAAAATACCAGCACCTAAAGGAACGCTTAACCATTTGTGCAAAGACGCGGCATAATAATCGCAATGCAAATCTTCAATGCGATATTGGATATGTGCAAATGCGTGAGCACCATCTACCATTACTTGTACGCCATGTTCGTGGGCCATGTCACAGATTTTTCTAATAGGCAAAATTTGACCAGAAATATTAATCATATGACTTGCCAAAATTATTTTCGTTTTAGGTGTAATGGCTTTTCTATATAAGTCAACAATCTCTTCGTCATCTTTTGGATGATTAGGTACAGAGATTATTTTATTCACTACACCATATCTATCTTTTACCTGAGTAAACATGTCTAGCATGGCACCATAATCTTGCTCCGCCATAATTGCTTCGTCACCGGCATTCCAGTTTTGTCCGCCAATGGCTAGGTCTAAAGATTCTGTTGTGTTTCTGGTAATGATTAATTCCTCTGCACTACATCCAGCCAATGCTGCAAGCCTTGCTGCAGCTTTATTTTTATTGTCCCATTGAACAGTTCTCATATAATAAGAACCTTGATAATTGACTTCTTTAATATGCTCAATGTATTTTTCTAAAAGGGGTTGAGGTAAGAAATTATAATAGCCATTTTCTAAATTAATATAGTCTGGCTTTAATAAATATTGTTTTCTCAACTCCTCCCAAAATGCATCATCTTTTGCAAGTATATTGGCAGGCACGGATGCTTTTGCTTCAAAGCTTTTTGCTAAAGCGCTAAAGCCTAAAGGAGCGCCCACTGATGTCATCAATACATTTTTTATAAATTGTCTTTTATGCATGTTCCATTATTTTTTATAATCAATTCTTGAAAGTCCTGCGTCTTCGTTTTTAGAGAACCATCCTTTGCCATACTCCAATACATAAATTCTTCCGTCTGGTCCAAGTTCCATATCAATTGCTCCATTCCATCTATGAGATCCCATAAATGGCTCCATTCTTACAAATTCACTTTGATCATTCATGGTAACTGCTTTAATATATCCTCTCATCCACTCATACAAGAAAAACTTACCATTATAATAAGCAGGGTAGCGAGTTGCTGCAGGATATAAATCGCCATAATATACTGGTCCTGCCATCGCAGTTCTACTTCCACTTCCCATGCTTGGGAAATCTGTTCCAATACCATAGGGGTAATAAATAAATGCAGGTTGAGCTGGTGGTAATTCTTTTAAACCGTTGTTATTTCTAGAATTGTTGATAGGTTTTTTTGGATCCTGTGTGGGTCCAGATTTGCCTGTTGCATAATCATACATATGGTAAGCATAATTATTACCAATAAAATAAGGCCATCCAAAATTACCTGGTTTTTTTGCTTGGTTTACTTCATCATATCCTTGAGGTCCTCTGATGTCTAAACTATCTGTTGGTGCATCTGGTCCCACTTCACCCCAATAAAGGTTGCCATTTTTTTGGTCTACTGAAATTCTGTAAGGGTTACGATGTCCCATAGTATAAATTTCAGGTCTTGTATTAGGTGTTCCTTTTGGAAATAAATTTCCTTCAGGAATTTCATAAGTACCATCTGCTTTTACTTTAATGCGTAAGATCTTTCCTCTTAAATCATTGGTATTGCCTGATCCTCTTTGTTCATCATATTGTTCATGACCTGGTCTATCGTCTAATGGTGCATAACCATGACTAGCATATTTTTGATTAGGTTCATCAAATGGGGTAGTGTTATCACCTGTTGAAACAAATAAAGTTTTATCTGGTCCAAATGCAATAGATCCTCCAGTATGACAACATATATTTCTTTGAGAATAAAATTCTAAAACCACTTTTTCAGAACTATTTATAATAGTATCATTTTCAAATGTGAATCTAGATAGTCTGTTCACTGATTTATCAGCTGGACTATAAAAAATAAACACATGGTGATTCTTTGCAAAATCAGGATCAGCTTGCATGCCTAATAAACCTTCTTCTGCATTTACACCAGGAGCTTCTGTCTTATGATATACATTTAAAAATCCTACTTTCTTTACTTTCTTCGTTTCATTATTGTAATAATAAATTTCACCTCTTCTTTGTGCCACTAAAACATCTAAATCAGGAAGTACGGTTAATTCAGTAGGTTCAAAGAAAGTGCCAGTCACTAAATCTGTTTTCACAAAACCTTTTTCGTCTGGTGCAAACTCGCTATGCGCTTTGCTATAATTACCAGTATTATCTCCCATGGCATATTGAATACCACCTAAAATATGTCCTAAGTATAAAGGATCAGCATAAGATTCAGCAGTATGTCCTAGTTCTGTATAGAATACTCTACCACCGTCAAACTCATGATACCATGCCATTGGGTGATTCTTCCCATTTTTGCCACCTTTATAAGAACTTTCATCTATGTTTAATAATACTTTAATATCCTTACTAATATTTTTAAAATTATACCACTCATCTTTTCTTACCCATTCTTTTGGTAAAGCTTTGGTAGAAGCATGTGTTGCATCTGTTACTACTAATTTTGCTTCTTGTTGTTCTGGATGACTTTCGAAATATGCACCAATCATATTGCCATACCATCTCCAGTCATATTCTGTATCTGATGCAGCATGAATACCTACAAAGCCACCTCCTGATTGAACATATCTTTCTAATGCAATTTCTTCATTGCCACTTAATACATCTCCAGTGGTTTGTAAAAAAACAATGGCTGCATATTTTTTCAAACTATCTTCTTGAAAATAATTTGAATTGGTAGTAGTGTCTACATCAAATCCGTTTTTAGCTCCCAAGTCTTGCAATGCTTTCACACCTGTTGGAATGGCATCGTGATGAAATGCTGCTGTTTTTGAAAATACTAAAATGGTTGGTTTAGAACTTCTTTTATTACTACAAGCAGTTAGTAATAAAATGGCCATACTAAAAAGGCCAATGGATAGGATAGATTTTTTCATATTGAGGATTAAATTCCCACTTTTTTGGCGCTTTACAAAATAAACTTAGTTACATTTAGTATCTAAATTCAACTATATGAAGTCTATTGTACGCATTTTCAGTGCTTTATTAATGATTGCCCCATTGTGTATCCATGCTCAAGAAGTGGACGCTTCTATCATGCAAAAAATTAGAGAAGAAGGTTTGAAAAAATCGAAGGTGATGGAGATCGCTTTTAAC
>JACCDS010080535.1_pt1 | contig 11063 bp, 7 predicted proteins | sample 7446441 | NCBI WGS metagenome assembly JACCDS01 (sample SAMN15323445, study PRJNA562643) | freshwater metagenome | isolation source: river surface water | place: USA:Blue River Watershed | collected 2017-08-17 | reverse complement strand
CGTGACCCTCAGCGCACGGGCCGGCTTGGCTGAGTCGGGGATCTCGGGGGGCGCTGGCACTTCCGGCTTCGTGAAGCCGATCGTCTCCAGAGCCTTGTCGCCCATGTTGCCGAGGCCCTCGCCCAGCTTGGTCGCCGTCTCGCAGCCCGCCAACAAGGACGACAGCAACGCGGCCACGCACATCAGGTCGAAACGAGATCGGATTGGAATGGCGTGAGACAAGTGAGTCCTGTGAACGCGAGAGAGGTCGGGACAGCAGCGCCATTTGCCGCATCGTCAATCGAGTTTAAGTGGCACTGGTCAATCGGCGAGTCACTCAAAGAACTCAGTCAATCGCGACATCACTGACATGAAGTCGTCTCGGTAAAACCGAATCGAGTACGACGGGCTCTGTTCGGGCTGACGGGAATGACGCGGCCGTCTGCCTTGAAGAAGAGGCGTCCGTACTGCAATCAGTGATCAGCCCACCAATGCGAGGTAGTGAATGAGTGAATCAACTCCGTAGCATCGTCTCCGAACCGTGCAGGGCCTCTCCTCAGATGTGGGATGGGCTTGCTGTCAGACGGTCCGTGTTGCGCTTGGCTCGCTGGAACAGCGGGGTCGCGCTCCGAAAGTGTTCGTGCAGGAGTTGTTTGGTGAAACGTGTGTTCTCGGTCGGTTCTCGCTCGCTTCTGGCGGGTCTCTTCCTGGTCGGCATCCTGGCGTCTGTCGGGTGTGCGACGAAGCCGCCAGCAGACGGCGCAGTGGTGGCCCCTGTGGTCGCGCCGCCACCGGCTTTTGCCGACCTGATGACGCTCGCAGAGGATGCTCTCAAGGCTGGGAATCAAGCTGATGCATTGATCCACTTCGAGGCGGCGGCCAAGGCCGATCCTTCCAAGAAGCAGCCATGGTTGCGCATGGCCCAGTTGCAGTTTGATGCTCGCAATTACGGTCCGGCCATCTCGGCAGCCCAGGAGGCCTTGCAGCGAGACACCGCCGATACCACGGCCCAAGGCATTCTTGCGGTGAGTGGATTGCGCGTATCAGCCCAGTCGCTCGAACAGCTCCGCAAGGCCAATGCCATCGAAGGCGGAACCAAGGGAGAGGCTGAAGCTCTGGCTCGAACACTGCGTGAGACGTTCGGCGAGTCCATCTTGCCGGCGACTCCGAGTTCCTCCGGCACAAGTTCGGGGAATGGCGGCGGCGGGTCTGCGGACTCGCGGGCGGCGAAGCCCGCGACGCGATCCGGCAATCCAGCGCGTCGGCCTGTCGCGCCGGCGGGGTCGGCTGATCGTGCGATTCCCACTCCGGCCAACGCGACCAATCCGACCTCTGCGACCACGCCGGGATCACCCGCCGGTCCTGCGAGGGCTGCTTCAGCCAACTCCGCGCCTGCTGCCAAGCGAAACCCGTTCGACGCGCTCAAGTGAGCCCTCGTCCTCGATTGCCTCCCGATTCCAGCGAACCCTGAGAGTTCATCATGGCCAAGAAAGACAGTGTTCAGAAACGTCTCGAGCGCGTGCGTCCGCCGCGCGTCCAGCTGACCTATGACGTCGAGATCGGCGATGCCATCGAGAGCAAGGAGTTGCCCTTCGTCATGGGCGTGATGGGCGACTTCACCGGTCAGCAAGATCCCGACAGTCCGCAGCCCAAGCTGAAGGACCGCAAGTTCGTCAATGTCGATCTGGACAACTTCGATGACGTGATGAAGGGCATGGCGCCCAAGGCCAGCTACCGCGTGGCCAACACGCTGACCGAAGGCGGTGGTGAATTCGCCGTCAATCTCGAGTTCAAGTCCTTGGACGATTTCAGTCCCGAGGCTGTCGTGCAGCAAGTGGAGCCCCTGCGCAAGCTGCTCGAAGCCCGCACCAAGCTTTCAGACCTGCGCAACAAGCTCGCCGGCAATGACAAGCTTGAGGACGTGTTGGGCGATGTCTTGAGCAACACCGAAAAGCTCAAGCAGCTCAGCGCCGAAGCCGCCAAGGACCAGGAGTAATCACGCCATGACCGCAGCATTGCAATCGGGTGGTTCAGCCACTGCCGAAGCAACCGAATTCAGCCTGCTTGACGACATCGTCGCCCAGAGCAAGGTTGCCAAGACGACCACCGAACACAACCGCGCCAAGGACCTGATCGGCGAGTTGGTCAAGGAAGTGATGGGCGGCACCGTTGTCGTCTCGGACAACCTCTCTGCCACGCTGGACGCACGTGTCGCTGAACTCGATGCGCTGATCTCCGCGCAGCTCAGCCTGGTCATGCATGGCAAGGAGTTCCAGAAGCTGGAATCGTCCTGGCGTGGCCTGCACTACCTGTGCTCGCACACCAGCACGGGCGAGTCCATCAAGATCAAGGTGTTCAACACCACCAAGAAGGAACTCGTTCGCGACTTCAAGACAGCGATCGACTTCGACCAGAGTGCGCTGTTCAAGAAGGTCTACGAAGAAGAGTTTGGAACCTTTGGTGGCGCGCCGTTCGGGGCGCTGATTGGTGACTTCGACATCGGCCGCCAAGCGGAAGACATGTATTTCGCCGAGCAGATGTCCCACGTCGCGGCGGCGTCGCACGCGCCGTTCATCTCGGCAGCTTCGCCGGAGTTGTTTGGGCTTGAGTCCTATACCGACATGGGTAAGCCTCGCGATCTGGCCAAGGTGTTTGATACCGTCGAGTATGCAAAATGGAAGTCGTTTCGGGAATCCGAAGACTCTCGCTATGTTGCGTTGACTCTTCCGCGGTTTTTGGGGCGATTGCCTTTTGATCCGAAGGATGGTGTGACGACTGAGGGCTTCAACTTCTATGAAGATGTGAATGGGGCTGATCACAGCAAATATCTCTGGGTGAATACGGCTTTTGCCTTTGGCGCTCGCCTGACAGAAGCCTTTGAGAACTATGGGTGGTGCGCAGCTATTCGGGGTGTTGAAGGCGGGGGGTTGGTTGAAGATCTGCCAACGCACACTTTCAAGACTGATGACGGAGAGGTGGCACTCAAATGTCCGACTGAGATTGCAATCACCGACCGTCGCGAGAAGGAACTCAGTGATCTCGGATTTGTTCCATTGGTGCATTGTAAAAATACGGACTATGCTGCATTTTTCGGTGCGCAGTCGGTTCAAAAGGCCAAGAAGTACGAGTCTGATGCGGCAACTGCAAACGCAAACTTGGCGTCGCAATTGCAGTACATGTTTGCGGTTTGCCGCATCGCGCATTACATGAAGGCCATGATGCGCGACAAGATTGGTAGTTTCGCGTCGGCTGATCAGATTGGGGCCTACCTCAATCGTTGGATTAATCAGTATGTGACATCGGATCAGGGGGCTTCCCACGAAACCAAGGCGCAATATCCGTTGGCTGAGGCAAGCGTCCAAGTTTCTGAGGTTCCCGGTCGGCCCGGCGTCTACCGAGCGGTGTCGTTTATACGGCCGCACTTTCAGTTGGATGAGTTGTCGGTTTCATTACGACTTGTCGCAGAGCTTCCCGGTGGGGGCGGCTAATTAACCAAGGGAGTATTTTATGGCAAAAGACATTTTTGTAGAGTTCAAGGGCACGGACATCTCTGGTGATGTTCGCGATAGCGTGCATGGATCTGGCGGTCCGACCAAGAAGAATGACAAGCCAACCATTGAGGTCACCAGTTGGCGTCAACGTGTCATTCAACCCAAGTCTGCAACCACGTCAACGGCCGGCGGGCATTCTGCTGAACGGTGTGAGCACGAGGACATGGTGTTCACGAAGGATATCGATGCTGCGTCGCCAAAACTTCTGCAGGCGTGTTCAACGGGAACGATCGTCAAGGACGTTATAGTATATTTCTACCGTGCGGTTGCAAGTTCGGCAAATACCGTTGGCACGTCTGCTGGCGTCGCTCGAAAACAGTATTTGAAAATCGAAATGAAGAATGTATTAATTTCTTCGGTTGCCCCTTCTGTGGGTAATGATGGGTTCCCTGCTGAGACATTTACTCTTCGCTATTCCGCTATTAAGTGGACTTACGATGAAGTTCGCGTGGACGGGTCCCTTGGTGGTCACACAGCGATCAGCGGGAATTGGAACTTGGCTACCAACACAACCAAGTTCGAGTAATTTGCGATCTAAAAAGAGGGGGGTTTCCCCTCTTTTCCTCTATGAAGAAGTTCCGGCCGTCGTTTTGGGATGTGCTTACCACTGAGCACCAGTATTCCGGTTTTCGTGATTGCTCGATTGAACAGGTCAAAGCTTCTGTGGCCAGGGATGTTGAAGATCTCCTGAATGCTCGCGTCGGATCGAAATCTGTTCCGTCTGATTTTCCGTTGGTGCGACTGTCGGTATTGAACTATGGCCTCACGGACTTTTCGGCGTTAGGGTTGCTTAGTCCCGGAGGGCGTGGGGTCGCTTGCCTGTCTATTGCGCGGACGATTGAAGACCACGACGGTCGACTGAAAAATGTCGTTGTTTCGATCAAGGATGGGGTTACTGTGGGCGCGAAGTCAAGCTTTAGTTTCGCGATACATGCCCGCCTTCATTTGGACCCATTCATTGAGCATATTCAGTTCGATGCGGTTTTGGATCCCATCAGTGCAAGCTATTCGGTCTCGCGACAGAGTTGAAGTGTCGCTATGCACTGAAGGTCGACAATGAGGGAGTTGTTTCCAGACTATGAGCGGGAGTTGGCGGCGTTTCGGGTTAACTCTGTCTGGTTTTCCCGCGAATATCCTCGCCTTGCCAGTCGACTCGACCTAAGTTCAGACAATCGGGCAGACCCCCACGTCGAACGCCTGATCCAGTCATTCGCCTTCCTCACTGCCCGCGTCCACAAACGCCTCGACGACGACTTCCCCCTCATCACCGAGTCCTTGCTGGACGTTCTCTATCCGCATTACCTCCGACCCTTTCCGTCCTGCTCCATTGCCCACCTCGACCTCGGTACGTCGGCCGGGCAGTTGACGGCTCCGGCGCGTGTGGCGCGTGGCACGCAATTGAATGCCCGGCAGGCCAAGGGTGTGACGTGCAAGTTCCGAACGGCGTATGACGTGGACTTGCTGCCCATCAGGGTGGTGTCGGCCGGCTACCGACATGGGGCTGTTGCTCCCGAAGGCACCGCGAGGTTGCCCGTGTCTGCCACGGCGGTGTTGTCGATCCAGCTGGAGGTGACGTCCGGTCAGATGCCTTTGGCCAAGCTGCCGGAGCGTCTGAGGTTCTTTCTCGATGCGGAACCGTCATTGGTCAGCACCCTGCGCGAGGCGCTTTGTCATCGAACGGTGGCGTGGATGGTGCAGACCACGCCACATGGCCCCTGGTCCGGTCCGTTCAAGCAGCGTCCCGAGATGGTGGGCTTCGGCGAAGACGAGGCGTTGATTGACTTCGACGAGCGATCTCACCCGGCCTATCGCCTGCTCACCGAATACTTCGCGTTCCCCGAGAAGTTCAACTTCATCGACCTTCCGTTGCCCAAGGCGGCACTGTCATCCGTCTCGGGTGGCCCGATGAGCGATGACAGCGAAGGCATGTCGCGTGTCTTCACCCTGCATGTCGTTCTGGAAGGCCTGCGCTCGGACTCCGACCAGGCGCGTCTGCTGGAGTCCGTGACCGCGCGCACCTTCGTGCTGGGTTGCACGCCGGTGGTCAACCTCTTCCAGCAGAACGCGGATCCGATTCGTGTCACCCACGCCGCGACCGAGTATCCGGTCGTGGTGGACGCGCGTCGGGCGTTCGGCTACGAGGTGCATTCGATCGACAAGGTCTTCCGCGTCAAGCAGACACCGCATGGGGAGTCGATCGACGAGTTCCGGCCCTTCTTCTCGCTGCATCACGATGACCTGCTGGGGCAGGGCGACTCGGTGGGCGAGAAGCCGCCCGGCCGCTATTGGCACACGCACCGCGATGCATCGGTGGCCGAGTCCAGCCCGGGTTACGAACTGAGCATGAGCATCGTCGATGCGGACTTCGAGCCCGCTGCGCCGCAGACCGACACGCTCTCCATCCAGGTCACCGCCACCAACCGCGACCTGCCCAGCCTGCTGAGTTTCGGCAACGTCGGGGGCGACCTGTTCATGGAGGGCGGCAGCGTGGCGCGCGAGATCCGTCTGCTGCGCAAGCCCACGCCATCGCAGCAGTTCGAGCGCGGCAAGGGCAGCCTGTGGCGACTGGTGTCGCACCTGTCGCTCAATCACCTGTCGCTCAGCGGACGTGGCGTGGATGCGATCAAGGAGATGCTTCGCCTCTACGACCTGCCGCAGGACGCCGCGAACCGTCGCCAGGTCGACGGCCTGATCGCGATCGAGTTCGTGCCGGCCACGGCGTGGCTGGCGGGTGAGCCCTTCGCCTCGTTCGTGCGCGGGACCGAGGTTCGCCTGACGGTGGAAGAAGAGAGCTACGTCGGCACCGGCCTGAGTCTGTTCGCGGCGCTGCTCGACCGGTTCTTCGGGCTCTACGTGCACATCAACAGCTTCACGCAACTGACGATCCTGTCCTCACGATCGGGTCAGACCCTGTACCAATGCCCACCCCGAAGCGGCGCCACAGCATTGGTCTGATCGATCAGCTGATCGAGAACCCGCACCGCTTCGAGTTCTTTCAGGCGGTGCGACTGCTTGAGCGTTGGCTCGCGCAGCAGCCCGGCGCGGCGGGTTCCACGGGTGTCCAGCGCCTCCCCTTGGCGATTCGCTTTCGCAACTCGATCTCGCTGTCCTTCCCGCCCAGCGAGATCGAGGCGCTGAAGGTGCAGTGGAAGGACGTCGATCCGGTGCCGGATGCGACCCCTTCCGCGAGCCAGGGCGCCGTCCCCGATCGCTTGGAGATCACGCCCGCCTTCATGGGCCTGCTGGGCATCTCCGGTCCCATGCCCCTGGTCTACACCGAGCAGATCGCGCAACGCGAGCTCTACCAGCGGGACTACGCCGCCCGCGCCTTCCTGGACCTGTTCAGCAACCGTGCGGTTGCCCTGTTTTATGCCGCATGGAAGAAGTCCCGACTCCATCTTCAGTACGAGACCGACCAGCGCAATCGCTTCGCGCCGATGGTGCTGTCGCTCGCCGGCCTGGGACATGCCGGACTGCTTCAGCGACTTCATGCAGGTGATGGCGGTGTCAACGACGAGAGCCTCGCGTTCTTTGCCGGCGCCTTGCAGCAGCGTGCCTTGTCGGCCACGCAGTTGCAGGGCCTGCTGAGCCGGTTCTTCAAGGTTGCCGTCCGGGTGCATCAGTTCGTGGGCCGCTGGTACACCTTGCCGCCGAATGCACGGACCTTGTTGGGCGTGCCAGGCCATGGCGTGCTCGGTCGAGATGCGATCGCCGGTGAGCGTGTCTGGCAGCGTGACCTTCGTGTGGGCATACACCTGGGCCCTCTCAGTCCCGCCCTGTTCCGGCGCTTCCTGCCGGGTGCGCCGGGCGCCGTGGCGTTGCGTGAGCTGCTGGCCATGCTCAACGGCGTGAGTCTCGAGTTCGAGATCAGCCTTCATCTGCAGCGCGATGCGGTACAGCCCGTCGCGCTCGATTCGGGTCGATCGCCCCTGTCCGGTCGACTCGGGTGGGACACCTACCTGCAGACCCGAGCGAGCGCCTCCGACCGCTCCGATGTGCGCTACGTCATTGACGGGCACGCGGCGGCCGGGTCCTGGGCGGGTTGAACGCACCGGTTTCACCGCATTACTCGTCTTTCCTTTCCCGATGTCCCGACGTCAACCAACGGTCGCCGCCTCATGTCCAACAATCTCAAGACCCTCATCTCCAAGCTCAACGACACCACCCGCCGTGCCTTGGAGCGCGCGGCCAATCTCTGCATGGCGCGGGGCAACTACGAGGTCGACCTGGAGCATCTGTTCCTGGCCTTGCTCGAAGGTCCGCAAGGCGACTTCGCCGTGCTGTGCAGGAAGTTCGGCATCTCCACCACCGAGATCCAGCGTGACCTCGAGACCGAGGTCGGCCGCTTCAAGACCGGCAATGCGCGCACGCCGGTCTTCTCGCCGCATCTGCCCGATCTGCTGGAGCACGCCTGGCTCATCGCCTCGCTCGAATCGCACACGATGCGCATCCGCAGCGCCCACCTGCTGCTTGCGCTGCTGACCGAGCCGGGCCTGAGCCAGCTGGCGTTCCGGGGCTCGAAGCAGTTCGTCAAGTTCAAGCTCGACGAGCTCAAGCACAAGCTGAGCGAGCTGACCGCCGGCTCGGACGAGGCCGCCCAGAGCCTGCGCAACGTCGATGCCCCGGCGGTCGGCGCCGAAATCGAACGGTCAGATCCCGCCGATCAGGCCGTCGGCAAGACCCCCGCGCTCGACCAGTTCACGACCAACCTCACCCAGCGCGCACGCGACGGCAAGGTCGACCCGGTGATCGGCCGTGACCCGGAGATCCGCCAGTGCATCGACATCCTGATGCGACGCCGTCAGAACAACCCCATCCTCACCGGCGAGGCCGGCGTGGGCAAGACGGCCGTCGTGGAGGGACTGGCCCTGCGCATCGCCACCGGCGATGTCCCGCCGCCGCTGCAGGGCGTGGCCTTGCACACCCTCGACATGGGGCTGCTGCAGGCCGGCGCCAGCGTGAAGGGCGAGTTCGAGAACCGTCTCAAGAACGTGATCGACGAGGTGAAGAAGAGCAGCCATCCGATCATCCTGTTCATCGACGAGGCCCACACCATGATCGGTGCCGGCGGTCAGGCGGGCCAGAGCGATGCCGCCAACCTGCTCAAGCCGGCACTCGCTCGTGGCGAACTGCGCACCGTGGCCGCCACCACGTGGAGCGAATACAAGAAGTACTTCGAGAAGGACGCCGCGCTCGCCCGCCGATTCCAGGTCGTCAAGGTCGAAGAGCCCAGCGAGCCGCTGGCCGCGGCCATGTTGCGTGGCATGGCGCCGTTGATGGAAAAGCACTTCAACGTGCGCCTGTTCGACGAGGCCATCACCGAGGCCGTGCGACTGTCGGCCCGCTACATCAGCGGCCGTCAGCTGCCCGACAAGGCCATCAGCGTGCTCGACACCGCCTGCGCCAAGGTGGCCTTGGGTCAGACCGCTACGCCCCCGGCCATCGAGGACACGAACCGGCACCTCGACCGGCTGGCGGCCGAACGCGTCGCGCTCGAACGTGAAGCCGCCGCAGGTGCCCCGCATGCCCATCGACTCGCGGAACTCGTCGAGCAGCAACGCCAGCTCGGCGATACCTTGTCCGCCTTGCAGCGGCGCTGGGAGTCGGAAAAGTCACTCGTGGCCGAGATCCGCCAGCTGCGCCACGCCCTGGAAGCGGGACAGGCCGCCACGGCTGGCGTCCCCGTGGCGCCCGCCACAGCTGTCGACCAGACGGCCAAGCCCACCAAGGTCGCCAAGGTCGCCAAGTCGGGCAAGGCCGACACCGCTGCGCCGGCATCGCCCGAGCAGGCCGTCCTTCAGGCCCGGCTCGCCGAGCTGGCCGCCCTCCAGGGCGACAGCCCCATGGTGCCGATGCAGGTCGATGGCACGGTGGTGGCCGAGATCGTCGCCGCGTGGACCGGCATTCCGCTGGGCAAGATGGTCAAGGACGAGATCCGGACCGTGCTCGGCCTGCTTCCCACGCTGAAGGAACGGATCATCGGCCAGGACCACGCGCTGGAAGCCGTGGCCCAGCGGGTGCGCACCGCCCGCGCCAATCTCGAGGATCCCGACAAGCCCAAGGGCGTGTTCATGTTCGTGGGGCCGTCCGGTGTGGGCAAGACCGAGACGGCCATGGCGCTCGCCGACGTGCTCTACGGCGGTGAACGCAACATGATCACCATCAACATGAGCGAGTACCAGGAGGCCCACACCGTCAGCGGCCTCAAGGGATCGCCGCCGGGCTATGTCGGCTATGGCGAGGGCGGTGTGCTCACCGAGGCCGTGCGTCGCCGACCCTACAGCGTCGTGCTGCTCGACGAGGTGGAGAAGGCTCACCCCGATGTCCTGGAGATGTTCTTCCAGGTGTTCGACAAGGGCACGATGGACGACGCCGAAGGCCGCGAGATCGACTTCCGCAACACGCTCATCATCCTCACCAGCAACATCGGCTCGCAGGCCATCATGCAGTCCTGCCTGAACAAGCCGGCTGCGGAAGTCCCCGGTGCCGACGCGCTGATCGAGCAACTGCGCCCGCAGCTCTACAAGAGCTTCAAGCCGGCATTCCTCGGTCGATTGAAGGTGGTGCCCTACTACCCGATCTCCGACGACGTGCTCGTCGAGATCATCCAGCTCAAGCTCGACCGCATCGCCCGCCGCGTGGCCGCCCACCACAAGGCCGCCTTCGAGGTTGACGACGCGCTGATCGAGGCCGTGCTGGCCCGCTGCAACGAGGTCGACACCGGTGCCCGAGCGGTCGACCACATCCTCAACGGCACGCTGTTGCCCGAGATCGCCGAGACCGTCCTCGCCCGCATGGCCGAAGGCCAGGACATCGCGCGCATCAAGGTCGGTGCGACCAAGGACGGCAAGTTCCGGTACGCCATCAAGTGAGCGTGCACGGGTGAATGCTCATGGGCGAAGGCTCATGAGTGAACACAAGCGACGCCGAAAGCCCACTCATTCCTTTCGGCATGTCATGTCTATGAGTGATTGAAGGTCCGCCCATGCCATGGGGAAGATCCACGGCCGCAGACATGGGTTGGTCGGCACCCCCACGCCATCGAGTCCACACATGAACGCCACAGCCTCCGCCCTCATCCAGACCCTGCTCGCCCAGCTCGGCCCGACGCAGAACCACCGCCTGCTGCGCCTGCACACCCCGCTGGGGCCGAACGTCCTGCTGGCCGAGCGCATGCTCTGCAGCGAATCGATGGGCCCTTGGGCCACGGGCGGCGTGGTCGGGTTTCGGCTGGAGCTGCTGGCACTCAGCACCAACGCGCACCTCGCGCTCAAGGACCTCATCGGCCAGCCCGTCCGGCTGGACCTGCTGACCCAGCAAAGCACCACCGAGCTGCGTCCGTTCCACGGCCACGTCACCGCCTTCGCACTGCTGGGATCGGACGGCGGGCTGGCGCGCTACCAGCTCACCCTCGAACCCTGGCTGAGCCTGCTCGCCCAACGTCAGGACGCCTGGGTGTTCCAGGACCGCAGCGTGCCGCAGATCGTCGATGCCGTGCTGGGCGACTACGCCGGGCAAGGGCGGCTGGCGCCG
>JACCDS010747988.1_pt1 | contig 11067 bp, 9 predicted proteins | sample 7446441 | NCBI WGS metagenome assembly JACCDS01 (sample SAMN15323445, study PRJNA562643) | freshwater metagenome | isolation source: river surface water | place: USA:Blue River Watershed | collected 2017-08-17 | reverse complement strand
GAATGTGGCTTCGATCAAGGTAGAGGAATCGTTGATTTCTGCGGAGGCAAGGGTAGATCTTCCTCGTCCTGGTGGAGCTTATGCACAGTATTTGGACCTGAATGGGCAATATGTGGTGCAAACGAACGACCGACCCGGAGGGGATCCTGAAGTGGAGAGCGAATACATCTACACTACTTTTTACTTGAATGATGCGCCAGGGAAAACCATTAAACTTATGGGTGCCCTCAGCCAGTGGGGTCGAGCACCTGAAGCTACCCTGGTTTACGATGCCAAAAAGCAGGTCTACAGCACTTCACTACTATTGAAACAAGGATGGTACGATTACCAATATGCGACAGATCTCGGAGGAGGAAAGTTGGATTTGGAACCTTTAGAAGGGAGTCATTTTCAAACTGAAAATGAGTACGAGATCTTGGTGTATTACCGAGCCCTTGGATCTCGCTACGATCAGCTTGTAGGTTATGTGTACCTGCAGCCCAATCGCCGAAGGCTTTAATTCTTTTTAGATAAAAAAATAACCCCCAAAAAGTTGAAGCTCTTTGGGGGTCAATTAAGCCGAACTTAAAGAATTAAAACTCCTCAGTCGTGGCTTCGGTTTCTTCTTCTGTAGGAGCTACATTTTGTCTAACTCGATCACCGGTTGCCTTGTAAGGGACAAAACCTTCTCTCTTAAACTTGTAAGGAGTGGTTTTATTGTCAGCTGGATGCGTCGCCAAGTCCATCATTCCAAAACCTTTATGGGTGAATGCGCCTAATCCACACTTGAATACGAAATCTTGTACTTCAGGTGCTGCATAGAGCGTAAATGGAAGCGTATAGCCCCTCACTTCGTATTTCACATCGAGGTCATAAACCGCATAGATGCGTGCAAATTTCTTCTGCTGCTCTTTCAACTTATTGACATAAACCATGTCTGGTACCACCTGAAACTTGAAGAAAGACTCCATTTGTTCTGGGGTATACCATCCTGATTTTTCCATACGGGTCAAGGTTGATTCGTAGAGTAGATCAGAGAACTCGTCGCTGTCTGGATTGATAAACCGCTTGCCTGCCTCTTCGTTGAAAGCAGGAGTAATCAATACCAATGGAGAGATGCAGACAAACTTGTTTGAAACCTCCAAAATAGGCTCAGTCTCAAGCTCCGTGTACTCTGGGGAGAGGATCAAATTGCCAAGCTCGATTTTTGGAGCTGCAAAGACCTGTTCCAACAAGTAATCAATGAATTCCTCGCTTTGGGAAGAAAGCACGAGCGTCACCAAGCTAGAGTAGTAGTGCAAACCACTACGGCTGACCTTGGTTTGTCCCTTCAATCCCGAGAAATTAAAGAAATTATAGTTGTAGAATTCTTCTTTCCCTCCTTTGACGATCAGTCCTTTTAGGAATTGGGCCAGAATGTACTGGTGATGAAAAGGCAAAAAGGAGCCTTTGTTTTTTAGAGAAAATATTAGTCGTACTCTCACGGTTTTGAAAAATAAAATGAAACAATAGTGAGCAAAATGCTCTAAATCTGAATATTAGAAATATTTATGCAAAGCTACACATATTTTTAAAGCAAACTCAAACATTGAACCTAAAATGCATGATATCACCATCTTGAACCACATATTCCTTGCCTTCGATGGATATTTTGCCGTTTTCTCTACAACCCGCTTCAGTCTTAAATTGTTTGTAGTCAGCGATAGCAATTACTTCAGCTTTAATAAACCCTCTCTCGAAGTCGGTGTGAATGACACCAGCAGCCTGTGGAGCCTTCCATCCCTTGCGTATGGTCCAGGCACGCACTTCCTGTACCCCCGCGGTAAAGTAGGTGATCAAGTTAAGAAGGGTATAGGCCCCGTAAATCAAACGGTTCAGTCCACTTTCTTTGAGTCCATATTCATCTAGGAACATTTCTTTTTCTTCTGGGTCATCGAATTCTGCGATTTGAGATTCAATGGCTGCGCAGAGTACAATGACTTCCGCATGTTCGTCCTTTACTTTTTCGCGCAAGCGCTCCACGAATGCATTGCCTGTATGGATACTGGATTCATCCACATTTGCCACATACAACACGGGCTTAATGGTAAGAAGATGCAGATCCCGAACGGCTTCTAAGTCTTCTTTTTCTACGTCAATCGCGCGGGCATTGAGCCCAGCGGTAAGGCCATCCTTAAATTTGAGTAAAGTTTCCAATTCCGTTCTGGCTTTGGCATCTCCGGACTTGGCAATTTTTTCGATTCGTTGGATCTTTTTCTCCACCGATTCCAAATCCTTAAGTTGGAGTTCAGTGTCAATGACCTCTTTATCGAATAGGGGATCTACTCCTCCTGCCACGTGAACGATATTTTCGTCTTCAAAGCAACGGATGACATGGATGATGGCATCTACTTCGCGGATGTTGGCCAAAAATTTATTACCCAATCCTTCTCCTTTGGAAGCACCTTTGACTAATCCAGCAATATCCACAAACTCAATGATGGTTGGCACTACCCGCTGGGGATTCACCAATGCTTCTAGTTCTTGAAGTCTGGAATCAGGAACTGAAACCACGCCTACATTGGGTTCAATGGTACAAAAAGGAAAGTTAGCTGCTTCAGCTTTGGCGCTTGATAGCGCATTAAACAAGGTAGATTTACCCACATTGGGAAGACCTACTATGCCACATTGTAATGCCATTAATTCGTTGCTTTAATTTTAAATATTTTGTAGGACTTGTACCCACTGTAAAATTCCAAGACCGATACTCTGAAAATGGTGTAAACGGGTATAGCAAATATCATCCCTAGGATTCCCGCGATTTTTGCTCCGGCAAAGATAATAACAAATATCTCAAGGGGATGCGCTTTTACCGATTTGGAAAAAATTACTGGCTGTAGTAGCAGATTATCTGTGATTTGGACTGCTGTAAATACAGAGATGATTTTAACCAAGAAAAAACTGTAATCGCTGTCTGTCGAAAAATCTCCAGTTGAAATTCCTACCACAATGCCAAAAACTGTTCCCAATAGCGGTCCAGCATAAGGAATCATATTGGTAATCGCTGCAAACAAGGCAATAGTCAATGCATATTCTACGCCTGCCACACTTAGGCCCAGAGCCGCGAGCAAGAAAATAGCCAAGATTTGCAACAATAAACCAAAAAGGTAATTGGAAAGTAATTTTTCAACCTTGGTAAACGTAGCTACAGATAATTCGAAATAGGCGTTTGGAATAAGGTTTAAAAGATTTCTGCGAAGTAGGCCATTTTCAAGTAGCAGGAAAAAAGTGATAAAAGCAATTGCCATTGTCCCAATAAATACCTGAGTGGTGACTGAAATGACACTGGAGATAAAACCTCCAATGTCGAATTTTTGGAGCATACCTTTAACCGAAAGGCGTAATTCCTCAAGAAGGATCCCTTTTTTGTTCTCAATCAATTGGTACTTCATCAAAAACCGCTCGAGCTTTTCTAGTGGAACTTCAAGTTGGAGGTAAATGCTGTCCAAGTCCAAATCACTTAATAAAATGACTTGGCGGTTGATTAAGGGAAAGAATAGTAGTCCTAGCAAGAATACGATAGAAACTACGGTGGCAAAGGAGGCAAGAATAGCAATGCCTCGCGGAATGTGCTGACCTAGGATATGGATTTCATTGACCTTGTTGGTTAGCGGTCTCAGCAATGCTGCTAGGATGAGTGAGGTGACCAAGTAGAAGGAAATAGTAGAAAAATACCATCCAAAAAGCAGGAAGGTGAGAAAGAACAGAATGAGGTAGACAAAAAACCGTTGCATGGTATCAAAAGAAAAGGAGGCAGAAGCCTCCTCAAATATATTGGAATTGGATGTGTATCCCTAATGTGCTCAAACTGGATTATTCCCAGCGAAGGTCATTGTTTACTTCGTTCTCAGATTCTTCATTTTCAAACTGCTCAAAATCGAAGTCTGGAAGTAAATCGTTTTTCACATGATCCACTGCCTCATTTAAAGCATTGACAAACTTGAAGAAATCTTCTTTGTATAAAAAGATTTTGTGCTTCTCGTAGCTGAAGTTATCGCCATCTATTCTACGCTTGCTTTCAGTGATGGTAAGGTAATAATCGTTGCCACGGGTTGACTTGATATCAAAAAAATAGGTGCGTTTTCCTGCTTTTACTTTCTTAGAGAAAATTTCATCTCTATCGTATCCTCGGTGATCTTCCAATTTTCTAGGGATTAAGTTTTGGAATGTATGAATAATGGGTCTAAGATAAGCTAAAAGCAATTTAGAATTCAAAATCAACCCCTGCTTTTTTTTTAAAATCTGTAAAAAATAGAGTACAAGTTGGTTTAAATCCGATACAAACCTGTTTAAGTTAAACAAATTAAACTAGTGATGTAGGTGCTCGATTTGGAATTTTTGAACCCTAATTAATTGAAATTTAGCTGGATAGATGATGAATCAACTGGGTTTCATCGCTTAAAAAGTGAATTAGTTAGCAGGGTAGGGTCTGATTGACATAAAAAAGGCTGCCATTTCAGGTGTCTTAATTTATCAGTCGCCGTGTAGGAATGCTTTTCTAGCAAGCAACACCTCTTCGCTTTCTCGGTGGTCGGGATCATCTACACAGCAGTCTACTGGACAAACTGCGGCACACTGGGGCTCCTCATGAAAGCCGTTGCATTCGGTGCACTTTTCCGATACAATGTAGTAAAATTCATCAGAAACGGGAGTTTGCTTGGCTGTGCCAGCAGTAACGCTGCCATCTGGAAGAGAGACTTCTTTCAGATTGGTGCCACCAGCCCAAGTCCATTCTACTCCTCCTTCATAAATTGCCGTGTTGGGACATTCAGGTTCGCATGCACCGCAATTGATGCATTCGTCTGTTATCATTATTGCCATAGAGATTCAAATTTGAATACAAAGTTACAATCTCCTAAACACCTTCGCAATAAAAAAGTTGTCACACTAATTAATTTAAATTTATTCCAAGGCCTTTTTTTTGGATACCTTTGTCAAATGAACCCAAATTTTACGCTTTCTGATCGAATTTCGGCCTTTGTTCAACTAGGAATTCGGCTTTCCAACTTATCGGAGGATGAAAAATTCCCGCTCTTTCGACAGGCAGAAAATCAGAACGCCTGGTTTACACAGCGCTCAATGGAGCAAGCACTGGAAGGTATCCGAGTGATGCTAGATGCTCAAGCCTTGCAAAAATGGCTTTCACCCTACACCTCTCTTAATCCAAGATCTCCTAAGCAAGTAGGCTTGATGCTTTCAGGGAATATTCCTGCGGTTGGTTTTCATGACCTACTTTCAGTAGTAATTTCAGGCCACATAGCATGTGTCAAACTAAGTTCTCAAGATGCTGCGCTACCACTTTGGTTGATTCAAGAATTAAAAAAGATAGAACCACGCTTTTCAGATCGAATTCAAGTCGAAGACATGCTGAAAAATAAGCAAGCCTACATTGCTACGGGTAGCGACAACTCAGCGCGCTATTTCAACTATTACTTTGGAAAGTATCCGCACTTGATCCGTTCCAATCGAACTTCTGTAGCCATTCTTCAAGGCAATGAAACTACCGCCGATTTGCAGTCCTTGGGAAAAGATATTTTTGATTACTTCGGTCTTGGCTGTAGAAATGTATCCAAGGTTTTTGTCAAAAATCAAGGGCAGCTAACAGATTTACTCGATGCCCTCGAGCCTTTTTCTTGGGTAGCCAATCATCACAAGTACTTCAATAATTACGAGTACAATAAATCCATTTACTTGGTCAATCGTACCCCGCATTTAGACAATGGATTTCTACTCTTAAAGGAATCCAGTGATTTGGTTTCGCCCATAGGAGTTCTTTTTTATGAAATCTATTCCGAAGAACAAGAACTAAACATGAAGTTGAAGGATCTTGATGCCAAGATTCAATGTGTGGTTGGGACTACGGCTATAGATATGCCAGGTATCATTCCTTTTGGCCAAACGCAATGCCCACAACCTTGGGATTATGCAGATGGGGTGGATACACTTCAATTCCTAGGTACCCTGGACGAATAATTCGAATCATTAAGGCAACCCTTATTCGGGAATGTTCGTTACCTTTTTTGTTGCTTTTTCCTATATTCGCAATCGGAAATTTGAACCATTTACTCCATAAACTATACAAACGATGGCTTTTGATATCGAAATGATCAAAGAGGTCTATGCACAAACCCCAGTTCGCATCGCAGCGGCACGAAAGGTGGTGGGCAAACCGCTTACATTGACTGAAAAAATTCTTTACGCCCACTTGAGTGAAGGGGCTGCTAGTCAGGCATTTAAAAGAGGGACCTCCTATGTAGATTTTCAACCCGATCGCGTGGCGATGCAAGATGCCACTGCACAGATGGCACTTTTGCAATTCATGCAGGCCGGTCGTTCTCAAGTTGCGGTGCCTTCTACGGTTCACTGCGATCACTTAATCCAAGCAGAAATTGGTGCAGATAAAGACTTGAGCAAAGCCAAGGATAAAAACAAAGAGGTTTATGATTTTTTGGCCTCTGTATCCAATAAATACGGAATTGGTTTCTGGAAGCCAGGAGCTGGCATTATCCACCAAGTAGTGTTGGAAAACTATGCTTTTCCAGGTGGAATGATGATTGGTACCGATTCCCACACGCCTAATGCGGGTGGTCTAGGGATGATCGCAATTGGTGTGGGTGGTGCTGATGCCTGCGATGTGATGGCTGGATTGCCTTGGGAACTGAAGTTTCCAAAATTGATCGGTGTGAAGTTGACAGGCAAGCTATCCGGTTGGACAGCTGCCAAAGACGTGATCTTGAAAGTGGCAGGTATCTTGACCGTAAAAGGTGGTACTGGTGCTATTGTTGAATATTTTGGTGAAGGAGCACGTTCTCTTTCCGCTACAGGAAAAGGAACCATCTGTAACATGGGTGCCGAGATCGGTGCGACGACTTCTATCTTTGGTTACGACGAAAAATCTGCTGCCTATCTATCTGGAACAGGCCGATCTGATATCGCTGCACTAGCCAACGGCATCGCAGAGCACTTGACTGGTGACCCTGAAGTGTATGCCCAGCCTGAGTTGTACTTCGATCAAGTGATTGAAATCAACCTTTCTGAGTTGGAGCCGCATGTAAATGGTCCATTTACCCCAGATTTGGCTTGGCCTATTTCTAAGTTCGCTGCAGCCGTTCGAGAAAACGGATGGCCAGCAAAATTGGATGTAGGTTTGATTGGTTCTTGCACCAACTCCTCTTATGAAGATATCTCTAGAGCCGCTTCCTTGGCGCAGCAGGCTGTAGATAAGAAGTTGGTAGCCAAGTCCGAGTACACCATCACTCCTGGATCTGAGCAAGTTCGCTTTACGGTCGCTCGAGATGGATTCTTGGACACATTCGACAAGATGGGTGGCGTAGTACTTGCCAATGCTTGCGGACCCTGCATCGGACAGTGGGCAAGACATGGTGCTGAAAAGCAGGAGCGTAACTCCATCATCACTTCCTTCAATCGGAATTTTGCGAAGCGTGCGGATGGAAATCCAAACACACACTCGTTTGTTGCTTCTCCAGAGATTGTGACGGCACTAGCCATTGCTGGAGATCTTACATTCAACCCACTTACGGATACTTTGACCAACTCTGAAGGCAATCAAGTTCGCTTGGATGAGCCTAGAGGATTGGAATTGCCAACCAAAGGCTTTGCTGTAGAAGACGCAGGTTATCAAGCTCCTGCCGCTGATGGATCAACGGTTCAGGTGTTGGTGGCGCCTACTTCAGATCGTTTGCAACTATTGGATTCATTCGCTGCATGGGAAGGTGTCGACTTGAAAGGATTGAAATTGTTGATCAAAGCCAAAGGAAAATGTACGACGGATCACATCTCCATGGCAGGTCCTTGGTTGAAGTACCGAGGCCATTTGGATAACATCTCCAATAACATGCTCATTGGAGCGGTGAATGCGTACAACGATGCCACCAACTCGGTGAAAAACCAATTGACTGGTGCGTATGGTGAAGTACCAGCAACCCAGCGTGCTTATAAGGCGGCAGGTATTGGTTCGATTGTGGTAGGAGATGAAAACTATGGGGAAGGTTCTTCTAGAGAGCATGCAGCCATGGAGCCTAGATTCCTTGGTGTTCGTGCGATCTTGGTGAAGTCCTTTGCTCGTATTCACGAAACTAACTTGAAAAAGCAGGGGATGCTTGCCTTGACTTTTGCTAATCCTGCTGACTACGACTTGATTCAGGAGAACGATGTAATTGATATCAATGGGTTGACCACTTTTGCTCCTGGAAAGCCTTTGGAAGTTGTTTTCCATCATGCGAATGGTACTTCACACACTGTGGTAGCCAACCATACTTACAATCAAGGACAAATCGAATGGTTTAAGGCAGGTAGTGCACTTAATTTGATTAAGGCAAAAGCATAATTGAACCAAATTCAATAAAAGCCGTAATGAGTAATTCGTTACGGCTTTTTTTGTGCAAATAACCTTTGTCAATTAAGCCAAACCACAAATTACTGGTTTGGGCTTTTTCAGGTTGAATTCGGAATCTAAAGTGGGTTTCGAGCCTTTCAGGAAACTTTACAAGGCCTTTGCTTTGGCTAAATATTCGGAAACTAAGTCCATATCGGGATGGCTTATGGCCAGTTCCTCCAAATAACTCAAGGCACTTACTTTGTCTCCACTCAGTGTGTAGTAGATGCCTTTGTTGCGAAGGGCAAATGGATTTTTGGAATCCATCGCCAAACTTTGATTGATTAAAGCGAGACCTTCCTCCAATTGATTGCTGTAGAGGAGGTACAATCCGTGATTGTTGTAAAAATAGGCCTGTCGATTGTCTAAAGCGATTGCTTTTTCTACTGCTTTCACTGCTCCTAAATAGTCCTTTTCCTCAAAGGAAATCATAGACCTCAAGTTGTGTAGATTTGGCTCCAAGGGATTGATTTCTTCCGCCTTTACCAATATCGACTTGGCGGATTCGTACTCTTTTTGATAGAAGTAAATGGTAGCTTGGTTGACTAGAAGGTCTGAATTCTTAGGAGCTAGTTCAGAAGCTTTTTGGAAGGATTGGAGCGCTGCAGGATAGTTTTTAAGTTTCTCTTCGGTAAGTCCCACCAAAAAATAGGATCTCCAATCTTTTGGACTTTCGGATACCATACGTGAGGCATCCTCTTTTGCATTGTAATTGGCTCCAAGATCCAAATAAGCCAATCCACGCTGAAACACCGCATCCACATAAGTTGGATTTTTCTGTAAAGTCTTGCTAAAATCTTGAATGGCTTCCTCAAGCTGATTCAATCGCAGGTGTGCCATCCCTTTATTGTAGTAGGCATCACTAAAATTAGAATCTAAGGCAATGGCTTCTTGATAGAATCCCAGGGCACTTTTGGGATCATTCTCCTCCATTTTCTTATTGCCTTTGAGCAGGAATCTGCCTTTTTGGTCATCTACGCTATCGCATCCTATCCAAAGGATTGGAATGAAAAGAAGGAGCTTACTGATCAGATTTTTCATCTTGAGTTGGTTTTGGTGCCTTAGCTTTTACCTCTTCTCCCAAGAGCAAAGCGTAGGGTTTGGTGGAATCTGAAAGGTCAAAAATTTCCCTAAGGATGGCTAGTATTGGAATAATCAAAATCATCCCTGCAACACCCCAAATGGAGGCTCCTAATAGGAGGCCAAGAAGGGTAATGAATGCATTCAAATTGACTTGACTTCCTACAATCTTTGGGGTTAGGAAATTTCCTTCGAGTACTTGAATCGCCTGATAGGCACCAAGGACCAAAAGTGGAGAAATAAGGCTTTCCATTGTTAAAAAGGCATAGCTCATCGGAAGTAATGCGCCTATAAATGGGCCAACATAGGGGATGATATTCAGAATAGCTCCAATGATTCCAAAGAAAATTGCATGCTCTATTCCAATTAAGGAATAGGCAGTGATGTTCAAAATAGCAAGAATAACCATCACTTTTCCTACTCCTGAGATGTAATTCAAAACCACCTTTCGAAGTCCCACGATTTTTTGAGTAACCAGCATGGGATCGTTATCTCTATAGATGGAAACCAAAACTTGAACCAAGTGATCTCGATAGAGCAAAAAGAAAAACATGAACAGCGGAATAAGGATTAGGCTACTCAAAGATCCGATCGCAGCGATAGCAAATTCGGAAATGCTACTACTATTTTTTGTCAGTAGTCCAAGGAGTGCATCTGGATCCAATTGATCCGCCAATTTTTCTTGAAAACCAAGTTTTGAACTTGTAAAACCATCTATATCCTGAATTAGCGTCGTGATGCGAGAAGTTACATTTGCAAAGTCATTGGAAAAACTAATCAAATTACCTACAATAAAGCTCAGCAATCCTACCACTAGGCCTACCATCACCACGAGGGAAATAAGGCTTGAAAGTACTCTTGGAAACCGGTACCGCTCTAAAAACAAGCTCATTGGGGTAAAGAGCACCGCGAAAAACCCGCCCAAAGCCAAGGGAATTAGAATTGATTTTCCTACGATTAGTATGAAAATCACTACTGTCAACAAGGACAAAACCGCCAAAGCCTTGAGGTAGGGAGGTAGTTGTAGGTTTTTAGCTTTCATTGAAATAAGCTTCGATTCTGTTTAACAAATGGGATAGTTTTACCCTACTACCAATCCACTTCGCTTGAGTAGGGCATCTGGTTTTGGTTCTCTTCCTCTAAAACGTGCATACAAGAGGGATGGATGCTCACTGCCTCCTGCTGAAAGGATGTTTTTTTCAAAGGAAAGCGAAGTTTCGGCATTGAAAACCCCCTTCTCTTGAAATAGTTCAAAGGCATCGGCATCCAGTACTTCGGCCCATTTGTAGCTGTAGTATCCAGCAGCATAGCCACCCTGAAAAATATGGGAGAAACTCGTGCTGATTCGCGTTGCTTCTACGGAGGGCAGTAATTCGGTAGCCTTTAAAATTTCCTTTTCAAAGGCCTTTATTTCTCCGATTTGATTTGGATCTTGACTATGGTAGGCCATGTCCAATAAGGCAAAGCTCAATTGACGAAGGGTCATGTATCCCTGTTGGAAATTGGCGGCCTTCTTTATTTTTTCTACTAGCTCAGCTGGGATAACCTCCCCAGTTTGGTAATGCTTCGCAAAT
>JACCDS012423245.1_pt1 | contig 11068 bp, 9 predicted proteins | sample 7446441 | NCBI WGS metagenome assembly JACCDS01 (sample SAMN15323445, study PRJNA562643) | freshwater metagenome | isolation source: river surface water | place: USA:Blue River Watershed | collected 2017-08-17 | reverse complement strand
TGTAATTTAGGCTGCGTATAAGTATATTGCAGGTAAAACAAACACCTATGCAAACAGGCACTTTTTCGTATCCCTTACCGCAAAACGAACCCATTCTTTCCTACGCACCCGGTAGTGCAGAGCGCAAAGCACTACAAGCAGCTATTCAACAACTCAAGCAAAAGGTGATAGATGTACCCATGTACATAGGCAATCAAAAAATTACCACCCAGCATAAAGTGGCAATCCGCCCACCTCATGAAATCAAACACACGTTAGGCTACTACAGCATGGGCGATGCTAGTCATGTACAAATGGCAATTGACTCGGCTTTAAAAGCCAAAAAAGATTGGGAAAATATGAGTTGGGAAAACAGAGCCCATATATTTTTAAAAGCAGCCGATTTGATTGCTACCAAGTATCGCTATGTTTTGAATGCGGCCACTATGCTAGGGCAAAGCAAAAATGCCTATCAGGCAGAAATTGACAGTGCCTGCGAACTCATTGATTTTTTACGTTTCAATGTTCATTTTTTAAGCAATATTTATGCCCAACAACCCATATCGGCACCAGGAATGCACAACCGCAGCGAATGGCGTGCTTTGGAAGGTTTTGTACTAGCTGTTACGCCCTTTAATTTCACCGCTATTGGTGGCAATTTGCCTGCAAGTGCGGCTATCTGTGGCAATGTAGTGGTTTGGAAGCCGGCCAATACACAAATTTATTCGGCACAAGTGTTCATGCAAATTTTGCAAGAAGCCGGTTTACCCGATGGGGTTATCAACCTCATTTATGTAGATGGTAGCGTATTGGGCAATGTTTGTTTTTCGCATCCACAGTTTGCCGGCATTCATTTTACTGGCAGTTCAAAAGTGTTCAACCAAATATGGCAAACAATTGGCAACCATATACACCGCTACAAATCGTACCCACGTATTGTAGGCGAAACCGGCGGCAAAGATTTTGTGTTGGCGCATCCATCGGCCCACATCGATACGGTAGTAACGGCATTGGCAAGGGGCGCATTTGAATACCAAGGACAAAAGTGCAGTGCCGCTTCACGCGCTTATTTGCCTTCCAATATAGCACCAACCGTTATTGATAAATTAGCAAAAGCCATTGCCGCCATGAAAATAGGAACGGTAGAAGATTTTGGCAATTTCATCAATGCCGTTATTGACGCACCTGCTTATGAACGAATAGTAGCCTACATAGATGCTGCAAAAGCAAACAGCGAATGCAAAATTGTAGCAGGTGGCACTTACAGTAACAAAGATGGGTATTTTATTGCACCCACGGTAATTGTAACAAAAGACCCACATTATGCCACAATGGAGGAGGAAATATTTGGTCCGGTTCTCACTATTTATGTTTACGCAGAAGATAAATTTGATGAAACACTGACACTGATTGACACCACTTCGCCTTATGCACTTACCGGTGCTATTTTGTCGCAAGATAGGTATGCTATAGAAAAAGCTACACAAGCATTGCGTCATACAGCGGGTAATTTTTACATCAACGACAAACCCACAGGCGCCGTGGTAGGACAGCAACCTTTTGGCGGTGCTAGGGCTAGCGGCACTAACGACAAAGCCGGAAGCATGCTCAATTTGTACCGTTGGTTAAGCGCAAGAACCATTAAAGAAACTTTTCATCCACCCACAAACTACGCTTATCCATTTATGCAATAAGTCAACAAAAGATTTTACCAAAGTTTTTTATAGATATTTAAAAAAAGCTTGGCAAAAAATAAAGATTACCCTATTTTTGCGCTCCAAACAAAGCGGAGGGTATAGCTCAGTAGGTTAGAGCGACAGTTTGTGGCACTGTAGGTCGTGGGTTCGAGACCCATTACTCTCCCCCTTTAAACTAAGCCTTGAGAGATTCGTTCTTTCGAGGTTTTTGTTTTTTAAAGTATTACATATGAATTACGCTACCATCATCGCTATTCCGCTTATTTCAGCTTTTATTGGTTGGTTTACCAATTGGATAGCCATCAAAATGCTATTTCATCCGCGAGAACCTAAAAAAATATTGTTTTTTACTTTACAAGGGATCTTTCCAAAACGCCAATCGCAGTTTGCAGCCAAACTAGGCAAATTGGTGAGCGATGAATTGCTTTCTTTTCAAGATATTGAAGAAAAAATAACTGCGCCTAACAACATTGATAAGATGATGCCCTTGGTTGAAAATCATATCGACCATTTTTTGAGGGTAAAATTGGCTGAACAAATGCCCATGATTAGCATGTTTATTGGCGATAAAACCATTCAACAACTCAAAACCGTTTTCATCTCCGAATTGCGTGTACTTTTCCCCGATATTATGAAAAATTACATGCACCACTTGGAAAACGAATTAGACTTGGAAAAAATAGTTACTCAAAAAGTAGCGGGTTTTTCATCTGATAAACTGGAGGAAATTTTGAACAGCATTATGAAAAAAGAATTTTTCTTTGTAGAAATCATTGGTGGCGTACTTGGTTTTATTATTGGCCTTTTGCAAGTGGGCATCACCCTTTTGCAAAACTAATTTTGCAATTGTAGCTACAGTATTTCCTTATCCTTTTTCATTCCCCATTTAGCCTATTCTTATTGCCGTTTGTATAGTTGGTGTATTTTTTAACCAAGCCTTTCGTACATATTTGTACCTTATTGAATCGAATCTACTGATGTAGATGACAAATAACTTTCTATTCGTTATTATATAAATTAAACTTAAAATCATTTTAAATACAATATTGGTATGAATAAATTACTAACACTCGTATGTTGCTTATGTATTGGCTTGCACATCCATGCACAATATATGGGTGGAGGCGGAAGAATGGGTGGAGGTGCCAATAGGCAAAACTTGAATGTTGGCCATTTTTATGGCAAATTGATAGATGGAAAAAATGCCAAACCCATTGCAGGCGCAACAGTGCAATTAACTGGCAACAAATTTGATACGGTTACCAAACAACTCAAACAGGCTATTTTAAGAACCGTTATCACCGAACACAATGGCGATTTTTCTTTGGAATCGTTATCAGTTATGGGCAATTATAAGCTCAAAGTTTCTGCCATAGGTTATACTTCGTTGGAAAAAAACATCAATTTTGGCATTAAGATGCCGCAACTGGGCGAACAACCCGATTTACAAAAAATGCTTGCACAAGCGGATAAAGACTTAGGCAATCTAAAATTAGAAGCTAATGCAGCCGATTTAGGGAATGTAACCGTTACCGCAAGTAGTAAACCTTTGTTTGAAGCAGGTATTGATAGAAAAATATTCAATGTAGATAAAAATTTGGTCAGCACCGGCCAAACAGCGACGGAAATCATGAAAACCATTCCGTCTTTGAGTGTAGATATTGATGGTAATGTAACCCTACGAAATGCGTCGCCAACTATATTTGTTGACAACAGACCTACCACGCTCACATTAGATCAAATACCAGCCGATATTATAGAAAAAGTTGAAATAATCACCAATCCATCAGCCAAATTTGACGCTAGTGGCGGCAATGCCGGCATATTAAATATTGTACTCAAAAAAAATAAAAAAACCGGCTACAACGGTGGCGTTCGTTCGGGCATAGATAGCCGTGGAAGGGTAAATGTAGGAGGTGATATCAACTTACGTCAAAACAAAATCAACTTGTTTGCAAGTGGCATGTACAACCAACGCAAATCAATTTCTGACGCAATTACCGACCGCACCAACATTGGTTCTAAACAAAGTCATATTTATCAAACCAACCATATTGTTAACACAGGAGCCTTTGCATTTTTGAGAGGAGGTTTTGATTGGTTCATCAATAATCGAAGTACCCTTTCCTTTACCGGCAATATTGCCAAAGGGGAATTTGACAATACACAACAGCAACGAGTAGATTCTACCTTGGCCAATACCTTCTATTCTTTCAGTAACATACCCACTAACAGCCACTCTCAGTTCAACAATGGTGGTTTACAAGTAAGTTACAAATACAATTTCCCCAAACCAGGGCACAACCTTTCTGCCGATGTAAACTACAACAACAGCAACAACAGTAGCAATAGCAACATTACCACTAACACCTACTTGGTGGCTAACCCAAGTACGTATAGTCAATTGCTTCAAAAAACAGCGGGCAGCGGCTATAGCAATTTTTTAACCCTACAAGCAGATTACGAAAATCCAATTACCGAAGATACTAAGCTAGAAGCAGGCCTACGTTCGGCCATTCGAAATTTTAGAAACGACAACCTACAATACAAATACAATCCACAAACGGACCTATTTGAAACAATTACCTCTGTAAGCTCGCGTTACAAATTTACCGATCAAGTACATGCCGCTTATGCCACTTATAGTTTTAAAGTAAAGCGTTGGAGCTACCAATTGGGTTTACGTGTAGAAAGTTCTAACTACGACGGAACACTTTTAGACAAAGATTCGTCGTTCAAGGTTGCCTTTCCTTTAAGTTTGTTTCCAAGTGCATTTGTTACCTACAAACTCAATCCCAAACAAGACGTACAAATCAACTATTCACGTAGGGTAAACAGACCCAACTTTTTCCAATTACTACCCTTTCCCGACGTAACAGATCCGCAAAATATCAATATTGGCAATGCAAATTTGAAACCTGAGTTTACACATTCCTTCGAAATGTCGTACAACAATAATTATAAAAAAGGCGCCAATTTGCTCCTATCGGCTTACCTAAAGTACACCGACAACTTAATTACGCGCTATCAATACAAAGACAAAAATCCTATCAGCAGTATTGCTACAGACAGTTCTATTTTTAACGCCTACACCAATGCCAATAGTAGTATTACTTACGGATTAGAAGTTACCAACAAAATTTCGATTGCTAAATGGTGGGATGCCACTCTGAATATCAATTTTTTCAATGCGCAAATCAACGCAACGAATGTACAAACGGGCTTAAACAACCAATTGATTAGTTGGTTTGGTAAAATGAATAATGCCTTTAAATTTGGCAAAGGCTTTTCTATACAATTGAGTGGCGAATATTTTGCCAAAACCGTACAACCCCAAGGCAGTGGTGGTGGTGGCGGCAGAGGCGGCATGATGTTTGGCGGTGGCGGACAAACCGCTACAGCGCAAGGCTACATATTACCAAGATACAGTATTGACCTTGCTATCCGCAAAGATTGGACTTGGAAAAATGGAAAGAGCGGTTCGCTAACATTGAGTATGGACGACATATTTAGAACCAAATTATTTCAAACAACCACTGAGAGCGTTTATTTTTATCAAACGGCCCAAAGACGTAGAGACCCTCAAGTTTTGCGTCTAAATTTTAACTACCGCTTTGGTAAGTTTGATATTAGTTTATTCAAACGAAAGAACACAAAAGCAGAACAAAATGGCGGCACCGAAATGCTTGGCAACTAAACGCCCTTTATATACACAAATTCAAGTATCCCAACTATAAAATCACGAAATGGATACTACTCGAATAATTCGTTTTTGGCTATTATACCTACAAAAAAAGCGCCTAAAATATTTAGGCGCTTTTTTTATATAAATCATGTTGCTACAATACAGAATTAACTCCACAAACTAGCAGGATAAGTACCATTACTTACTAATTCGTGGATACTTTTACGAACACCGTCCGCATCTTCTTTATACGTTACACCAAACCATTTGGTATTGGTTGCAACTACTTCTATTTTACCCAATCCAGTTTTCATAAACAAATCTGCTAACTTAGGGATATAAAACTCAGATTTTAATTCTTGACTATGTTTTTCCAAGAAAATAGCAAACTGTTCTTCAGCCAATTGAATAAATCCTTGTCCAAAACAGAAAAAATTCATACTTACTTTGTGTGCATTGGTTAATTCACCTTTTTCACCATCGGCATCGTAAATAATTTTCCCTTCCTGAACAAATACGTTGGTACGTTCTGTAATGCCCACCAAATTACCATCGGCATCAATTTCGCAAACACCGCGACTAACACTTCCGTTTTCGCTTAATGTATTGCCAATACTGTACCCAATTAGCGCATACAGACTATCACTACATTTATTTTGCAGAAAGTTGGCCGCCAATTGGAACGATTCAAAACCATAATAGTCGTCTGCATTGATCACAGCAAACGGACCGCTTAATACTTCCTTGCAACATAACAATGCATGAGCGGTTCCCCAAGGCTTAACCCTATCGGCCGGCAATTGGGTATTACCAATAAAAGACGTTAGTTTTTGATATACATAGGCAGTCGCAATTTTACCCGCTAATTTAGGTTCAAAATTGGCTTTAAAACCTTCTGCAAATTCTTCCCTGATAATAAATACCACTTTTGTAAATCCTGCTTTAATTGCATCATAAATAGAGTAATCCATGATGGTTTCGCCATTTGGGCCAAAGCCTTCTACTTGTTTCATACCTCCATATCGGCTTGCCATTCCTGCTGCTAAAATTACCAAGGTTGTTTCCATAGTTATTAAATGTTAATTAAAAGAATAATAGCAAATCTAACCAAAGTATGGAACATTTCAGATAATTTTATACCATTAAATTTATGCAACCAATTAACTATCATCATATTTACGTTCAAGACTTACAAATTGAACACATTTCTAAAAACATACAACTATCTATTTTACGAACCGACGCCATTCACTCTATTATAAGTGGCAATAAATGGTTTAAATTACAATTACAGCTAAAAGATGCTGTACAAAAAGGTTTTACACACATTGGTACGTTTGGCGGTGCGTATAGCAATCATTTAGTTGCTACTGCTTATGCTTGCCAAATGCAGCAACTAAAAAGCATTGGAATAGTAAGAGGCGAACCCACCAATCCCCCGTCGCACACATTGCAGGATGCCCAAAAATTTTCGATGCAACTCAATCATGTTGAAAGAAGCACATATAAGAATAAAGAAGCCATAAAAGAGCAATATTTGGAACAAGACTCGGCTATTTATTGGATTAATGAAGGCGGGTACAGCCATCTTGGTGCAGCAGGCGCTCAATTGATGACACAATGGATACCCGATACTGCCACGCACATAGTTTGTGCTGTAGGTACGGGTACTATGATGGCAGGACTAATTAAAGGCGCTTTACCACACCAACAAGTGATAGGAATTAGTGCCTTAAAAGGACATTCGGAGCTACACAACGATGTATTGACATTACTAACTGCTGCGGAAAAACAAAAAAAAATCCATGTTATACACGACTATCATTTTGGTGGATATGCAAAATGCAACCCTAAATTAATCGATTGGATGAACCATTTGTATCGTTTGTACCAGCTACCAACCGACAGAGTATACACTTCTAAAATGATGTATGGCTTGTTTCAACTGTTGGAACAAGGGTATTTTGCACCGGGCAGTCGCATTGTTGCCATCCATAGTGGAGGCTTACAAGGAAATTTATCTTTACCGGTTGGGGAATTGTTGTTTTAAATTAGTGTGTCCTTTTATCTTTGTTGCAATGAAACACATAGCATTTTTTTCACTTCTATTCGCATGTTACAGTACGCAGTTACTTGCTCAGGACACCTTACCCAACTTTAGTGCCATTACCATTGGCAAAAACAAACACCAAATTAGTTGGGTAAACCCGTACATCACTTGTATTCAGTTAGCCGTGCAACGCTCGTTGGATAGTAGTAATTATTTTACCACCATCTACTCATCGCAATATCCCAACTTGCCTCAAAATGGCATCATCGACAACAAAGCTCCACAAAACACAAAAGTGTATTATCGTATCTTTTACGTACTCAAAGGTGGCGACTATCGATTTACAGCAGCAAAAACACCGACTACCCTCGCAGTAAACCCCGCTCCCATTTATCGCCAAGACCCTACCGAGGTAAACAATAACCCGCCTACCAATTCCAATAACCCAAAAACAGAAGTCAAAAAATTCATTTGTGTATATAAGAAGAAAATAGGCGACACTTTGGCCCTGCTCGAATATGGAAGCTATCGCTTTTTTGCCGATTCAATCATGTCGCAAACAAAAGACACCTTACAAGTAATTAATGCTCACGAAGCAATTGTAAAGCCATTTGTATTAAAAATAGTTTGGAAACCATCAATTTATTGTTTCACCAACAAAACGGGCGTAGTAGCTTTACACTTTCCGCTAGCCATGCAGCGGAAATACAAAGTAGTATTTTTGGAACCCGACGGTTCGCACTTGTTTACCATCAACCATGTTCCCGATACCGATTTGCTTTTAGAAAAAAGCAATTTCTTACACGCAGGATGGTTTCATTTCGAAATTTATGAAAACGACAAACTGCTAGAAAAAAGCAAGTTATACATTGATAAAAAATTCTAGTACATAATCAATGATATATGATTCCCATTTTGTTTGTTGCAATGCGTTGGTTAACGGAAAACATTTTACAAACACATCATATCACTGCTTTGAAAAAGCAACGGAAAATCAGACAATTACTTGTCTTTTTTCAAATAATCTAAAAAAAGATGCAGTCCAGCTAATTTTTGTTTGTCCAAAGTATAACTGATGTTATGGGTATAATAATAATTCAAATCGTAGTTTACTATTCCCGAATATTGGTTGGTTACTTCTGCAATGTGTTGTAACCCCAATCCATTTGCAGCATCAAACGATTGTACAAATGTTTCGGGTAACTGCTTATTGGCTACCCAAGCCGCAAAAACAAAAGGCAAGTGCGTAAACTTTACCCAGGCCTCGGCTAAATCGTAGCAATAACTACTAGTCTTGTGCAACGCAAATGCTCGGTCGCCAATAACCACCGCAGCGGTTGTTCCATTGATTTGAGTAGTTACATTGCTGTTAGCAGGCACTATACGTACCTCTTTTTTCCAATAATACTTTAATAGAATTTGCACCAATTGTACCGATGTGCGGCTTTGATAATCGAGTACTACAGTGGTAATATTGGATATAGGCACCTGACTAAATAAGCAAACACTAGCTACCGGACCTTCGGCACCAATACAAAAATGACCTACAATATGTGCTTGGGGTAATAGTGGAATAATGGCAACGGGCACCAATCCCACATCGATGACACCGTCTATCAGCAAACGGGCAATATTAGAAGGATAATCTTCTGTAAGCACTATTTGATGCCGCACATCTGAATGCGCTATACCATATAATAGTGGCTTTGTATTCAAATAACTTACCGCACCAACTTTAATCTTATCCAAATCGTTTACTTTTACGCCGCAAAGAAAACAGATTTTGTGTACTTGGACATCATTTGTGTAGCTACTAGTTGTTTATTTTGCAGCTACACTTGCACCAACTATCGCAATAGCTGATTATTAAACCCCAAACAACCGTAGTTTAGTACCGCACATGGACTTACAATCGCTTACAGCAATTTCTCCGGCCGATGGCCGCTACCGCACACAATTGCAACACCTAGACACTTACTTTTCCGAATTTGCACTCATCAAATACCGTGTAGAAGTGGAAGTGGCTTACTTTTGTTTTTTAGCCGACCAACAATTTTTTACGCTCCCGGCTAAAGCCAAAAAGCAATTGCAAGAAATAGTTACCCATTTTTCTATTGCCGATGCACAACGCATCAAAGACATTGAACGCATCACCAACCACGATGTAAAAGCCGTAGAATACTTTTTAAAGGAACAATTGGATGCTGCCGGCATTGCCGATTTGAAAGAATGGATTCACTTTGGTTTAACCTCACAAGACGTAAACAATACAGCAATTCCATTGAGTTGGAAGCATTGTATGGAACACGAATACCTGCCCGCCATAGCCAATATTCAAAAAAGTTTGCACCAATTGGCTACCGATTGGAAAACAGTACCCATGCTTGCTAAAACACATGGTCAACCTGCGTCCCCTACCGTACTTGGTAAAGAAATCATGGTATTTGTAGAGCGCATTGCCAATCAGGTACAATTGTTTTCTTACATACCGTATGCCGCAAAATTTGGTGGAGCTACCGGCAACTTCAATGCCCACCATATTGCTTTCCCATCGCATAATTGGATACAACTAGGCAACCAATTTGTTGATGATGTATTGGGCTTACAGCGTATGCAGTTTACTACCCAAATAGAACATTACGACAACCTAGCTGCCCATTTTGACGCCATTAAACGCATCAACAATATCCTTATCGATTTGTGCCGCGATATATGGACCTACATTAGCATGGATTATTTTAAGCAAAAAACCAAAGCCGGTGAAGTGGGCAGCAGCGCCATGCCTCACAAAGTAAACCCCATCGACTTTGAAAATGCCGAAGGCAATTTAGGGATTGCCAATGCTTTGTTGGAACACCTTTCCGCCAAATTACCCATCAGTCGTTTGCAACGCGACCTTACCGATAGTACCGTACTGCGCAATATTGGCGTGCCCGTTAGTCACACCATTTTGGCATTACTTTCAATTCAAAAGGGACTTGGCAAACTCATTTTAAACCCATCCAAAATACAAGACGACCTCAATAATAATTGGGCAGTTGTAGCTGAAGCCATTCAAACGGTATTGCGGCGCGAAAACTACCCTAATCCTTATGAAGCACTGAAAGAACTTACTCGTGGCAACCACACTATTACACAAGAAAGCATACATCAATTTATTCACAGCTTGCAAATTAGTACAGAACTTCAGCAACAATTATTGCAAATAACGCCCTCCAATTACGTAGGCGTTAGTGCTCCCTACTAATATTCCCTTTGCCAATAACCGCCCCTAACCACTAGATGTAGGGGCGGTTATTTTTGGATAGCTGTAAACTTATATCTACTCCGATCAACGGCAGTTCTTACTTTGTTGGATTCCGCTATTGCTTCAGTATGCTTCTTCAGGATGCACACCAATTAAGTTGTATCAACTACACCAAAGTCATTTGGTTAGGCACATTTACACCACTTCACTTAATGAATTTTTCGTTAAGACAGATTCCGTAAACGTTGGCATTTGCAATAGCTTTTTTTTGCATACAGACTGCTTTTTCCTGTTTTCCACGCTGGGTCACCCAAAATTGAGGTTAAAAAGGTTTAGTAAGAGTTGCTGTTCAGGTTTTTGGATGTATAGGCGTGTATGGAGGTTGTCTGACAAATGTGTTTTGATGGTTA
>JACCDS011143187.1_pt1 | contig 11069 bp, 10 predicted proteins | sample 7446441 | NCBI WGS metagenome assembly JACCDS01 (sample SAMN15323445, study PRJNA562643) | freshwater metagenome | isolation source: river surface water | place: USA:Blue River Watershed | collected 2017-08-17 | reverse complement strand
CGCCTGACCGCCGAGCGCGAAACGCTGGGCCTGTATTTCAGCGGCCATCCCGTCGACGAATTCCTGCCCGAGCTCGCGCGCTTCACCCGCGACCGGCTGGCGAACCTGAAGCCTGAACGCGAGAGCCAGCTGCTGGCGGGGCTCGTGGTGGATTTCCGTTTCATGAAGAGTCGACGCGGAGAACCCATCGCGCTGATCCAGCTGGATGATCGCAGTGCCCGCTTCGAAGTCTCCCTGTTCGGCAAGGAGTACGAGCAGCATCGCGAGCTGCTGGTGAAGAACAGCATTCTCGTGTTCGACTGCCTGGTCAGCATCGACGATTACAACGGCACCATGCGCGGTCGCGGCCGCGAGGTGATGACCCTGGATCAGGCGCGCGCCCGCTTCGCCCGCAGCCTGGACCTGCGCCTGCGCCACGATGCTCTGACAGCGGACTTCCTGCAGGTCCTGGAGCAGCAGCTGCAGGCGCATCGGCCGCTGCCGAAGCCATCCACAGCGCCTGCGGAAGGTGGGCAGAAGCCTGTTCCTGCTGGTTGTCCCGTGCGCATCTTCTACGAGCGGCGAGATGTCCGCGGCACCTTGCTGCTCGGGGAGCAATGGCGCGTGCTGCCCAGTCAGCTCCTGCTCCAGGCTCTGCAGGAAGAGTTCGGACGCAGCGCCGTGGCGCTGTCCTACCAGTAATGACGCGCCGTCCGCCCCTGTCGCTATCCGCGCAGGCCTTTTGCTATCATTGCCCGCAAGCCAAGCAAGACTATCGGGACACCCTACGACATGAATCCGAATTACCTGGACTTTGAACAGCCCATCGCCGATCTGGAAGTGAAGATCAACGAACTGCGACTGGTGGGTGCGGACAACAAGCTCAACATCACGGACGAGATCCAGAAACTGCAGGACAAGAACAGGAAGCTCACCGAGAAGATCTATTCCTCGCTGACGCCCTGGCAGATTTCCCAGGTGGCACGACATCCGCTGCGCCCCTACACCCTCGACTACATCAGCCATCTGTTCACGGATTTCGACGAGCTGCACGGCGATCGTCTTTTTGCCGACGATCTCGCGCTGATTGGCGGCGTGGCCCGTCTGGATGGACGTCCGGTCATGGTCATCGGTCACCAGAAAGGGCGGGGCACCAAGGAGAAAGTGCGACACAATTTCGGCATGCCACGTCCGGAAGGCTACCGCAAGGCGCGGCGTCTGATCGCCATGGCCGAACGCTTCAAGCTGCCGGTGCTGAGCTTCATCGACACGCCCGGTGCGTATCCTGGCATCGACTCGGAAGAGCGAGGCATCAACGAAGCCATCGCCGAGAACATGGCGATGATGTCCACCGTGCGCACCCCGCTGATCGCGACGGTCACCGGGGAAGCCAACTCCGGCGGGGCCATTGCCATTGGCATCGCCGACCACCTGAACATGCTGGAATACTCCACGTACACCGTCATCACGCCGGAAGGCTGTGCCACCATTCTGTGGAAATCGGCCGAGTATGCTTCCGCCGCTGCCGAAGCCATGGGCGTGACCTCGCGCCGTCTGGAGGAGCTCGGCATCGTCGATACCACCATTCGTGAACCCCTGGGCGGTGCTCACCGCGATGTCGCGGCGATGGCGACCAACATCAAGACGGCCCTGATCGAGCAGGTCGATCGCCTGAGCGCCATGCGCGTCGAGACTCTCCTGGAGCGGCGCTATCAGCGCCTCATGAGCTACGGAGTTCCCGCCTGACGCCATGTCCTTCACTGTCGAGTCACTGAGCGAGCAGCTGGCCCGGTTCCCGCCGGACACCTGCTTCGCGGTGGCCTTCAGTGGCGGGCTGGATTCCACCGTCCTTCTGCATGCCGCCCATGCAGCCTTGCGCGAGCGCGAGCCGGGTGCGCTGCGTGCCATTCACATCCATCATGGTCTGAGTCCGAATGCCGACGCCTGGGCCCTGCACTGCCAGGAGCGCTGCGCCGCACTGGGCATTGCACTGCAGGTCGAGCGTGTGCAAGTGGCAGGGCAGGGAGGGGCAAGTCTCGAGAATCTGGCGCGCGAGCGCCGCTACGAGGCCTTCGAGTCGCTGCTGGGTCGCGAGGAAGTGCTGCTGATGGCCCACCATCTGGATGACGAAGCCGAGACCTTTCTGCTGCGCACGCTGCGTGGTGCGGGGCCGCGGGGTCTGGCAGCGATTCCCGCCATGCGCCCGCTGGGGCGAGGTGTGCTGTTCCGGCCCTTGCTCGAGCAGCGGCGAGAGGGGCTCGAGGAGTGGGCAAGGGCGCTCGGCCTGCGCTGGATCGAGGATGAGAGCAATGCCAGTCTGCGCTTCGATCGCAATTATCTGCGCCACGCAGTCATGCCCTTGCTGGAAGCGCGCTGGCCCGGCTATCGCGAGTCCTGGTGGCGCACTGCCATGCTGGCCGGCGAAGCCGACGAGCTCAACGATGCACTGGCGGCTCTCGATCATGCCCGCGTGAAGACGGCCAGCCCGACGGTGCTGGATCACCTCGCGCTGCAGCAGTTGAGTGCGGCGCGGCAACGCAATGTACTGCGTTACTGGTTGCAAGAGGCCGGGGCGCCCGATCCTGGCTGGAATGTCCTGACCCATATCGTCGACGACATGCTCACGGCTGCTCCCGATGCACAACCGGAGGTGCGCTGGCGCGAGGGCTCGCTCAGCGTCGTCGTGCGTCGACACAAGGGCGGTCTGCACCTGCAGCGAGTGGTGCAGAGTGTGGCGGCCACTGCGCGCTACTCCTGGCACCCGCATGACACCTTGCACCTGCCATCGAACGGTTGTGTGTATGCGCTCGCCGTGGAGGGCAAAGGTCTGCGGTTGCCGGAAGGGGCACGCGTCACTCTGCGTTACCGTCAGGGTGGCGAGACCTGTCGCCTGACCGGGCGACGCACGCGTGCACTGAAAAAAATCCTGCAGGATGCGGACATCCCGGCGTGGCTGCGTGAACGCATCCCCCTGGTGCATGTCGATGACACGCTGGTGTGTGTACCCGGCATCGGCGTCTGCGAGGGCTGGCAGGCCGCTCCTGCAGAGACGGGCTCGAAGGTGATCTGGATCCCGCCCGATCTCGATCCACACGCCTGAATTTTCCGCGTCGCGCCGCTGTCAACCCGCCCCCCAAAGATTTTTGCGTTGTGATGCCCCCTGCCTTCTGGTAGTCTGTAATCCCATCTGTAGGTGCTTGTTTGAAATACTGTTTTGATCTGAAAAATCTCTGGATGGGGCGTTAATGACGCGATATATCTTCATTACCGGCGGTGTGGTTTCCTCGCTCGGCAAAGGCATCACCTCGGCTTCTCTCGCAGCGGTTCTCGAAGCGCGCGGCCTCAACGTCACCATGCTCAAACTGGATCCCTACATCAACGTGGACCCAGGCACCATGAGTCCCTTTCAGCACGGCGAAGTGTTCGTGACGGAAGACGGGGCAGAGACAGATCTCGATCTCGGACACTACGAGCGCTTCATTCGCGCGAAGATGACTTCGCGCAACAACTTCACCACCGGCCGCGTCTACGAAGAAGTGCTGCGCAAGGAACGGCGCGGCGACTACCTTGGCGCCACCATTCAGGTCATTCCCCACATCACTGACGAGATCAAGCGTCGCGTCGTGGAGGGGGCCAATGGTGCTGACATCGCGTTGGTGGAAATCGGCGGCACGGTGGGCGACATCGAATCCCAGCCCTTCCTTGAGGCGGTGCGACAAATGCGTGTCGAGCTCGGCTCCGACCGCGCATTGTTCATGCACCTGACCCTGGTGCCCTACATCGAGACAGCCGGCGAAACCAAGACCAAACCCACACAGCATTCGGTCAAGGAGCTGCGCTCCATCGGTATTCAACCGGACATTCTGATTTGCCGTTCCGATCACGAGATTCCGGAGTCGTCCCGCCGCAAGATCGCGCTGTTCACCAACGTCGATCTGCCGGCAGTGGTCTCGCTGCCCGATACCAACACCATCTACCGCGTGCCGGCGCTGCTGCGCGCCAGTGGTCTGGATGACACCGTGCTGCGCAAGTTCAATCTCGACTGCCCGCCAGCGGACATGAGCGAGTGGGATCGCGTGGTGGATGCCAAGCTGAACCCGGATCGCGAAGTGAACATCGCTATCGTCGGCAAGTACATGGAGTTGCTCGACGCCTACAAGTCGCTGATCGAGGCGATCTCCCATGCCGGCATCCAGACCCGCACCAAGGTGAACATCAAGTACATCGATTCCGCGGACGTGAAAGTCCATGGCACCGAGATACTGGAAGGGCAGCATGCGATCCTCGTGCCCGGCGGCTTCGGCATCCGTGGCGTCGAAGGCAAGATTCGCACGGTGCAGTACGCTCGCGAGAACCGCATTCCCTACCTCGGCATCTGCCTGGGCATGCAGGTGGCGGTGATCGAGTACGCCCGCAACATGGCGGGGCTGAGTGATGCCCACAGCACCGAGTTCAAGCCCGACTGCAAGGATCCGGTCATCGCCCTGATCAGCGAGTGGACATCGGCAGACGGCAGTCTGGAGAAACGCGATGCCAATTCCGATCTGGGCGGCACCATGCGCCTGGGTGGACAGGAATGTCGTCTTGAGCAGGATTCCACCGCTTATGCCTGCTATGGCAAGGATGTCATCACCGAGCGTCACCGTCATCGCTACGAGGTGAACAACACTTACCTCGACCTGCTGCAGAAGGCCGGCCTCAAGATTGCCGGCCGCTCCATGGACGGCATGCTCGTGGAAGTCATCGAAGTGCCGGATCACCCCTGGTTCGTCAGCTGCCAGTTCCACCCCGAGTTCACCTCGACGCCCCGTGACGGCCACCCGCTGTTCACCGGCTTCATCCAGGCCGCCCTGGCCCATCAGGCCGCGCAGGCCGCTGCCCAGGCGCAGTGAAGGAGACAAACGGCGTGAGCAGCAGCCCACAGAAAACGATCGAAGCCGGCGGTGTGGCCTTTGCCAACACGGCGCCCTTCGTGCTGCTCGGCGGCATGAACGTGCTCGAGTCCGACACCCTGGCCATGGAAGTGGCGGCGCACTTCGTCACCGTCACGCGCAAGCTGGGCATCCCTTACGTCTTCAAGGCTTCGTTCGACAAGGCCAATCGCTCCTCGATCCATTCCTACCGCGGGCCCGGGCTGGAGAAAGGACTGCAGATCCTGGCTGACATCAAAGGCCGCTTCGGCGTGCCCGTAATCACCGATGTCCACGAACCCTGGCAGGCCGCTCCGGCGGCCCAGGTGGCCGACATCCTGCAGCTGCCGGCGTTCCTGTCCCGGCAGACAGACCTGGTGACGGCCATGGCGCAGACGGGCGCGGCCATCAACATCAAGAAGGCCCAGTTTCTGGCGCCGCAGGAGATGCGCCACATCCTCACCAAGTTCGAGGAAGCGGGCAACGAGCGCCTGATGCTGTGCGAGCGCGGCTCCAGCTTCGGTTACAACAATCTCGTGGTGGACATGCTCGGCTTCTCCGTGATGAAGCGTTTCGGCGTGCCGCTGGTGTTCGACGTCACGCATTCGCTGCAGAAGCCCGGAGGGCTGGCCGCCAGCGCCGACGGCCGCCGCGCCGATGTGACGACCCTAGCGCGTGCCGGCATGAGTCAGGGCATCGCCGGGCTGTTCCTCGAGGCGCATCCCGATCCCGCACAGGCCAAATGCGACGGACCCTGTGCGCTGCCGCTGGATCGACTTGAAGAATTTCTCGTGCAGATGAAGGCCATCGACGACCTGGTCAAGGGCTTTCCGGAGATAGACACCGCATGAGCACTCGGGCGGGCAGGCTCGCCGGCGTTCATGCCAACAGGATTTTCAGCCATCTGGACTCAGCAGGAAGACACACATGACAGCAATAGCAGACATTCGAGCGCGGGAGATTCTGGACTCGCGCGGCAATCCCACCATCGAGGCCGACGTGATCCTCGCCAACGGCGTGATCGGCTCGGCCTGCGCGCCGTCCGGTGCGTCCACCGGTTCCCGCGAAGCCCTGGAACTGCGCGACAAGGACCCGGCCCGCTACCTGGGCAAGGGCGTGCTGACCGCCGTCAACAACGTGAACACGGCCATTCGTGACCTGCTCAAGGGCCGCGATGCGGAGGATCAGGTGGGTCTCGATCGCGCGATGATTGCGCTGGACGGCACACCGAACAAGGCTTCCCTGGGCGCCAACGCCATCCTGGCGGTGTCCCTTGCCGCGGCCAAGGCGGCCGCCATCAGCGGCAAACTGCCCCTGTATGCCCACATCGCCGCACTCAATGGCGGCGGCACGCTGTCGCTGCCAGTGCCCATGATGAACATCATCAACGGCGGTGAGCACGCCGACAACAACGTCGACATCCAGGAATTCATGGTGCAGCCGGTGGGCGCCGCCAGCTTCGCCGAGGCTCTGCGTTACGGCGCCGAGATCTTCCACAGCCTGAAGTTCGTGCTGCACAAGCAGGGCTTGAGCACCTCCGTGGGCGATGAGGGCGGCTTCGCGCCGAACCTGCCGTCTAATGCCGCGGCGCTGGACGCCATCCTGAATGCCGTGGAAAGGGCTGGCCTGAGGATGGGCACCGACATTCGTCTCGCCCTGGACTGCGCGTCCTCCGAGTTCTATCACGACGGCAAGTATCACCTGAAGGGCGAGAACGCCGTGTTTGACTCTGCAGGATTTGTGGACTACCTGGCCAAACTCTCCGTGGATTACAACATTCTGTCCATCGAGGACGGCATGGATGAGAGTGACTGGGACGGCTGGGTGAAGCTCACCCGCAAGATCGGCAATCGCGTGCAGCTGGTGGGCGACGATCTGTTCGTCACCAACACCGCGATCCTTAGCCGCGGCATCGAGCAGGGCATCGCCAACTCGATCCTGATCAAGTTCAACCAGATCGGCACGCTGACAGAGACCCTGGAAGCCATCCGCATGGCGAAGAAGGCCGGCTACACCGCCGTGATCTCCCATCGCTCCGGCGAAACCGAAGACACCACCATCGCCGACCTGGCAGTGGCCACCGGTGCCGGGCAGATCAAGACAGGCTCCCTGTGCCGTTCCGACCGCGTGGCGAAGTACAACCGTCTGCTGCGCATCGAGCAGGAGCTGGGCAGCCGCGCCCTTTACCGCGGTATCCAGGAGTTCAGCCACATCACGGGCTGAGCAGCCCACGGGATGAAAGAGCCATGAAAGTACTCGTGAGTGCGTTGGTGCTGGTGCTGGTGGTGCTGCAATACAAACTCTGGCTGGGCGAGGGCAGTGTCACCCAGTTGCGTGAACTCGAGGCGCAGGTGGCTGTGCAGCAGCAGGAAAACCTCGTGCTCGCGGAACGCAACCAGGTCCTCGAAGGCGAGGTGCTCGACCTGAAGACGGGACTCGATGCCGTCGAGGAGCGCGCCCGCAGCGAGTTCGGCATGGTGAAGGAGGGCGAGACCCTCTTCATCGTGGTGGACTGACACGGCATGGCGCTCTGGGTCATCGTGCCGGCGGCCGGCGTCGGCGCGCGCATGGGCGGCACCACACCCAAGCAGTATCTGCCGCTGGCCGGACACACCGTGCTGGCACACACACTGCAGCGCCTCGCACAGCTTCCCGGCCTCGGCCGCATCGTCGTCGCCCTGCACCCCGAAGATCCGTGCTGGCATGCCCAGTCCCTCGCGCGGCGGCTGCCGCTGAGCACCTGCACGGGCGGGCAGGATCGTAGCGATTCGGTTCTCAACGCTCTGCAGTCTCTGCAAGGCGTCGCTGACGAGCAGGACTGGGTGCTGGTGCACGATGCCGTGCGCCCCTGTGTCCGGGTCGACGATATTGCCCGCCTGTTGCAGGAGGTCGAAGATCACCCCAGTGGCGGTCTGCTGGCGGTACCCGTCAGCAGCACGCTCAAGCGCAGCAATGCGGCAGGGGACATCGTGGCCACGCTGACGCGCGACCATGTCTGGCAGGCGGCGACGCCCCAGGCATTTCGCTTCGGTGCACTGCGCCAGGCGCTGCAGAGCGCCGCGGCGGCCGGGGCAGCCGTCACCGACGAGGCGTCGGCGATGGAGCTGGCGGGGCACGCGCCACGTCTGGTGCGAGGCAGTGCGGACAACATCAAGATCACCTATCCCGAGGACCTTTCACTCGCGGAACTGATCCTGGCGGCCCAGCAGCGCGAGAGCGCCACGGCTGCCAGCTGAACGAGGAGCTTGACACGCATGTGGAATCAACTGCGCATCGGCCATGGCTATGACGCCCACCGTTTCGCCGACGCCCTGCTGCCAGACAAGCCCCTGGTGCTTGGCGGCGTGACGCTGCCCCATGATCGCAGTCTGCTGGCGCACTCCGACGGCGACGCCGTCATCCATGCGCTGTGCGACGCGATTCTGGGCGCCCTGGGACGCGGCGACATCGGGCGGCATTTTCCCGATACCGAAATGGCCTACAGCAATATCGACAGCGCGATCCTGCTGCAGCGCGTCGTGGCCTACATGCATCAGGACGGCTGGCAGGCCGGCAATGTGGACATCACCATCCTGGCCCAGGCGCCGCGCATGGCGCCTCATGTGCCCGCGATGCAGGCCCGTCTGGCTGCGCTGCTGGGCATCACGCCTGCCCAGGTCAATGTGAAGGCCTCGACGACGGAGGGTATGGGTTTTGTGGGCCGACGCGAAGGGATCGCCACTTACGCCGTGGTGCTGTTGCACCGCGCGTCTGCGAGCGCATGAGGGCCACGGCGCTTGACGGTCTGGAATACGCCTTCGGGGCCCCGGCTGTCGAGGCGCGCTTCAAGCAGAGCCCGGCAGACTTCGAGGTGATCGAGGAACTGGGGTTCGCGCTGACGGGCTCGGGGGAGCATCTGTGCCTGCATCTGCGCAAGACTGGCGTGAATACCCAGGACGTCGTACGCCTGCTGGCTCGTCGCGCCGGCATCCGCGAGTTCGACGTCGGCTACTGTGGCCTGAAGGACCGCCAGGGGGTGTGTGAGCAGTGGTTCAGCCTGTACCAGCCGGTGCCGACTGCACTGGATCTGGCGGACTTTGCGTCCCACGGCATCGAGGTGCTGGCGCAGACGCGCAATCTGCGCAAGCTGCGGCGGGGCAGCCACCGGGCGAACCGCTTTCGTCTGCGACTGCGGGATCTGGCCTGGCGTGACGCGGCCGGCACCGAGCGCGGCAGTGACACCGCGCTGCAAGACTGGCTGAGTGCCAGGCTGGCGCAGGTGGCTGGCAGGGGGGTGCCGAATTATTTCGGCGAACAGCGCTTCGGCCGCGAGCAGGACAATCTTGCCCAGGCGCTGCGTCTTTTCAACGGCGAATTGCGATTGCCAAGGGGGCAGCGGCGGGGCTTGCTGCTCTCGGCCGCCCGCTCGCAGCTGTTCAATGCCGTCCTGAGTCGGCGCATCGCCCAGCAGTGCTGGGACAGCCGGCTGGAAGGCGAAGTGTGGAATCTGCAGGGCAGTGACGCCGTGTTCACGGCGACAGACTGGACGGCCGATCTGCAGGCGCGACTCGAGGGCTTCGACATTCACCCCACGGGGCCGTTGTGGGGTGCAGGCGAGCTGCGCAGCAGCGGGGCAACCCGGGCCCTGGAAGAGGCCGTGTGCGCACAATGGCCCGCCGTGTGCGAAGGGCTGGCGCAGGCGGGTCTGAGTCAGCAGCGGCGAGCGCTGCGTCTGGTGGCGCAGGGGCTGCGCTGGGACTTTGTCGGCCCTGCCGATGTGATCATCGAGTTTGCATTGCCGCCCGGCGCCTACGCCACGGCCGTGTTGCGGGAAGTGTGTTTCTTGAAAGAGGCAGCGAAAGAGTGAGCAATGTGAACCTTGCCGGCATCGGCATGACATCCCAGCGCACCAGGGAACGACTGTTGGGGCGGCTGATCGAGCAGGGCATCAAGCACTGGGCGGTGCTGGACGTTATCCGCAGCACCCCGCGTCACATCTTCCTGGAAGAGGCGCTGGCGCATCGCGCCTACGAGGATGTGGCGCTGCCCATCGGCTACAACCAGACCATCTCCCAGCCCTACATCGTGGCGCGCATGACCGAGGCCGTGCTCACCAATCATCCCGCCCTGGCGGATGGCAAGCTCGGCAATGTGCTGGAAGTCGGCACTGGCTGCGGGTACCAAACGGCGATCATCGCCCCGCTGGCGCGCCGGGTCTATTCGGTGGAGCGCATCAAGCCGCTGCTGGACAAGGCGCGGGCGAACCTGCGTCTGCTCGGCCTGCACAATGTCCACTTCAAGCACGATGACGGCAGTCTGGGCTGGAAGGAGAAGGGCCCTTTCGATGCCATCATCGCGGCCGCGGCGCCACAGCAGGTGCCGCAGGAATTGCTCAATCAACTCGCCGACGGCGGCCGTCTGATCATTCCGGTGGGCGGCGACGATGTGCAGGAGCTGCGGCTGATCACTCGCAACGGCGATGACTTCCACACCCAGGTCGTGGCCGCGGTGCGCTTCGTGCCGCTGTTCATCGGGACCGTGCAGGCCTGATCCAGGCAAGGAAATCATGCAGACCAAAGTCGATCACCGTTCGCCGGCCACATGGAAGTCACGCGCCGTCACACTGCTGAAGGGCATGGCCATGGGCGTCGCCGACTCCGTGCCAGGAGTCTCTGGCGGCACCATCGCCGTCATGGCAGGCATCTATGAGGAACTGATCGAGTCGCTGCGCAACCTCAACCCAGTAAGCTTGTGGTCCTGGCGACAGCTGGGGCCGGCCGGTTTCTGGCGGGCAGTGAATGGCGGGTTTCTGCTGTCCCTGGCGCTGGGGATCATCACCGCTCTCTATATCAGCGCGGGCGCCGTGCTGTATCTGCTGGAACACGAATATCCCCTGATCATGGCCTTCTTCTGCGGCCTGGTGCTCGCCTCTACGTGGTATCTGCGGCGTGAAGTGGCCCAGTGGGATGGGCGCGCCCTTGGCTGGCTTGCGCTGGGCGTGTTCGTCACCCTGCTGATTTCCTTCGCCAACCCCTTGCAGGGCAATACCAGTCTGCCATCGCTGTTCGTCTGCGGAGCCGTGGCCATCTGCGCCATGATCCTGCCCGGCATTTCCGGAGCCTATGTGCTGTTGTTGCTCGGGGTCTACGACCATGTCCTGCAGGCTTTGCGTGCCTTGCAGTTCGATGTGATCGTGGTGTT
>JACCDS011740282.1_pt1 | contig 11070 bp, 7 predicted proteins | sample 7446441 | NCBI WGS metagenome assembly JACCDS01 (sample SAMN15323445, study PRJNA562643) | freshwater metagenome | isolation source: river surface water | place: USA:Blue River Watershed | collected 2017-08-17 | reverse complement strand
CAGGAGCATCATCAGCCTATACATTTAATAATATTAAACTAGATTCTAAATTTGATGGTTATGGTAAAAGTTTAGAATTAAAATCAGATTTGATTGAAGCCGGAATAAAAGGTGAGTATAAATTAAGTACAATTACATCTGCTGTAAAAAGTGTTATCAAGAGATATCTTCCTAGTTATAACCTTGGGAAAATTAATAAATACGACTCTCAAGACTTTAGTTTTTATGTAATTGTTGATGATGCAAAACCATTAACAGATTTACTTTACCCAGCACTGAGTATATCTAACAAAGCGAATTTAAGAGGCTACTTAAACACCGACAAAAACATACTAAAAATTAATTCGGGTATTGACTTTGTAAAGTATGATTATTTGAAATTTGAGGATTTAATTTTTGATGGTGAAAACGATGAAAATGTATTTGATTTTAACATCGCGAGTTCAAGAGCATTTATCAACGACAGTATAAACATTAATAACATTGCTATTTCTAATTCTGTAACAAATGACAGTATTCGATTTAACATTAAACTTGCAGATAAAGACTCTCCGAATCAATTAGACTTAAATGGCTTACTATCTATAAAAAGCGAAGAACCAATTTTACAATTTTTACCATCTGAAATATTTATCGACAGCGTACAATGGAGTTTAAAACAACAATTTGAAATACTATTCACTAAAGATAAACGAATACATATAAGCAACTTCGAAATCACTAATACCGATCAGCGATTAGTGGCAGAGGGTATTATTTCATCAGATTTTAGAGATGAATTTCTTGTCGACCTACAAAATGTTAGACTTAAATCATTCAATCAAATTCTAAAAAAATACAATGTAAATTTAGAAGGAGTTATAAATGCTCGTACGAAATTGAATGGGCTCTTGGGCGAAAGCATTATTTTATCGAACATTAACATTGAGAATTTAATTTACAACCGCGACTCAATTGGCAATTTGGTTTTTAATAGCACTTGGGATCCTAAATCAGAATTAATAAATGTAAATGGTAGCATCTTTAATAAACGTTTAAAAACTTTCGGGGTGAGCGGAAGCATAAGCACACGTAAGGCGACAAATAATTTAAACATAGATGTGTTGATGAATGAAACTGAACTCTCTGTTATCGAGCCATTCATTAAAGAATACGTTACACAAATAAGTGGTAGGGCAAGTGCCGATTTAAAAGTTAGAGGCAGTTTAAATGAACCTGCCATTAATGGGTATTTAACTCTAAAAAATGCTGGACTTCGTGTTAATTACTTAAACACGTATTTTAAAATATCTGACCAAATCCGATTGTCTGAGAATAAAATTTACATCAACAATATACAGGTTAAAGACCCTGAAGGAAATAAAGGATCGGCAAACGGAGTGATTACTCATACTTATTTCGATAAATTCAAACTCGACATAAAATTGCAAGCCAATAATTTAATTTGTTTAAATACAAGTTATAAAGACAATGAGTTATACTATGGCAAGGCATATAGTACAGGAGCATTTAGTTTCAGAGGTCCAATTGAAGATTTAAAAATAGATATTGATGCCAAAACAGAAAAGGGCACAAAATTCTATATTCCATTAAGTGAAACAGGTTCTATTACTAAACAAAATTACATTCGTTTTATTAATAAGGACAGTGCAAATGTTAAGAAAAACGACTACAACATAAGTATGTCGGGAATTAGCATGAACATGAATTTACAGGTTGATGAAGAATCGGAAGTGCAACTCATCATGAATCAAAGTTCGGGAGAAATTATAAAAGGAACAGGTAATGCCAATTTAAAATTAGTTATCAATACGCTTGGTACATTTGAAATGTATGGCATCTATGAAATTGCAGCGGGTGAATACAACTTTGTATTACAAAATCTTATTTCCAAAAAGTTTAAAGTTGATAAAGGCGGAACAATTCGTTGGAATGGCGATCCATTAAAAGCAAAAATAAATCTATCGGCAGTTTATGAAACTCGTCCGAACGTTTTGCCATTAATATTATCTGCTAGTCCGAGTGATACGGCTTCTTATACTAGTACACAAAAAGTAAAAACAGAATGTGTATTGAATATGAAAAACGATTTAATGAGTCCGGACATTACATTTGGCATGCGATTCCCCGATGATCAAAGTTTGAGTTCTAAAGTTGGTGGATATTTAGCTAACAGCGACAATATGAATAATCAGATTGCGAGTTTGCTAGTATTTGGAAGGTTTAGCAATACGAATAATACGGGTAACAACTTTATTCCTACCACCGATATTTTAGCTCAACAACTATCAAATTTAGTGTCGACGAAAAACTTCGATTTAAATTTAGCGAATGGTGTAGGTGGCTCCCTCCGTTTATTTAACGATCGAATGACGATTGATGGTAGCATCAATACAACCAATAATTCAACAACAACAAATAACCAACAGGCTAATGCCAGTGCAATCACGGGCGACGTAAACATCGATTATAAAATCAGTAAAGATGGTCGATTCAGAGCAAAAGCATTTCAGCGTAACGACAATAACTCCGACTTATTAAAACGAGGTAATAACCAAGTAGAACAAGGACTAGGTTTATTCTACCGTATAGAGTTTGATACCTTCGGTGAATTGTGGCGTAAAATTTTAAATAAAGAAGAGAAGAAGGCGAATTAGCTAATTCGATTCTATTTTCCTTTAAGGATGGCATGACCCATCTTATCTCTTTTGGTTAACAAGTAACCTTGATTATGAATGTTCGCTTCAATTTCGATAGGAATGTTTTCAACGATTTCTAAGCCATAACCAATAATACCTGCACGTTTCGTAGGGTTATTCGACATTAATCGCATTTTAGTAATACCAAGGTCGCGAATAATTTGAGCTCCAATTCCGTAATCGCGTTGATCCATTTTAAAGCCTAATTTTAAATTAGCTTCCACCGTATCGAATCCTTGTTCTTGTAAGCGGTATGCTTTCAATTTATTTACTAAACCAATACCTCTTCCCTCTTGATTCATATAGATGATAGCACCTTTCCCTTCCTTCTGTATCATCTCCATCGATTTATGTAATTGAGGACCGCAGTCGCAACGACAAGAACCAAAAATATCGCCTGTAACACATGATGAATGTACACGAACCATTACAGGCTCATCTTTTTCCCATGTTCCTTTAATAATTGCTAAATGATTTTCTTGTGTATCTAATTGTGTATAGGCAATCATATCAAAATCGCCCCATTCAGTTGGTAACTTAATACTTACTTCTTTTTTTATAAGCGATTCGTGTTTTAATCGATATTCGATTAAGTCTTTTATACAAATAAGTTTTAAATCGAATTTTTTAGCTATCAGTTCTAAATCTGGTAAACGAGCCATCTCCCCGTCTTCTCTGATAATTTCTACAATTAATCCTGCTTCTTCGAAACCTGATAGACGAGCTAAATCAACAGCTGCTTCCGTGTGCCCAGCACGACGTAATACTCCACCTTCTTTCGCCATTAAAGGGAAAATATGTCCAGGACGACCAAAATCTTCGGGTTTCATGTTAGGATCAATCAAAGCCATTACGGTTTTTGAACGATCGCTTGCAGATATACCAGTAGTACATCCATGACCTAATAAATCGATTGATATTGTAAAGTTCGTTTCGTGAGAAGCTGTATTTTTACCCACCATTAAATCAAGTTGTAATTCTTCACAACGTTTTTGAGTAATTGGAGTACAAATAAGTCCTTTACCATGCGTTGCCATGAAATTTATCATTTCTGGAGTTCCATTGGCAGCAGCAGTTAGGAAATCGCCCTCGTTTTCACGGTCTTCATCATCAACAACAATCACACACTTACCGAGTTTGATATCTTCTATTGCTTCTTCTATTGTATTAAATTTCATCTCTATTGATTTCTTTGAGTGGGTTTCCAAACATTTGTTTCGACCCCTCGGTGGTACCATATGAAGCCTTTTAATAAGGCAAAGTTCATTAAAATAAAATGAGTTGCAAAACGCAACAATTTAAGGTGTATTCCTAGTCGTTTAAATATAGTATCCAAAGCAGGGCTCATGAATATTCCTACCATCAACAACAACAAGTAATAATAATAGTTTTGCGATTGTGTAAGTATTAAAACGCTTATAAAAGCTATAATTAAAAATATTGGAGTATACCAACGTAGAACTTTATGTGAGAGAAAACAAAATGAAAGTCCGGTATAGGGTGGCCATAACAAGGCCTTATAGCGGTTTAAATTCTGAAAATTTCCAGCAGAAATACGCACTTTTCTCCTGAACTCCTCTTCTATTTTATTTGATACGTCTTCATAACATTCGGCATCGAGTTCGTTTATCGCTTTTTTGCCTTGTTCAAACACATACATCGAAATGTAAAAATCATCCATTAAAAAATTCTTTGGTACAGGACTATAATAAGCTGCACGAATAGAATAACAACCACCAAAGGCACCAATCATTGTCCCCCATATCACACCTTCTTGGTATTTAATTAAATTCTCTCTGCTTAAGTATGATTTTTCTTGGTAAGAAATTCCATCTTTTTTATGAATAGGATTAATAATATTTCCACCTACTTGAGCAATGGAATTGTTTTTATAATGTTTTATTAATTGATAAATAGTATCGGGTGTAAAAAAAACATTTGCATCCGTTAAAATATATATTTCTTCTTTCGCTAATTCTGCCAACCGATTTATAATACCAGACTTACCTGTTCTTCCTGGAAATACAACTAACTCTATAGGATATTTTGAAGAATATTTAGAGATGATTTCATTGGTTGCATCGGTAGAAGCATCGGAACCGATGTAAAATTTTATTTTATTAATTGGGTATTTTGTTTCAAATGTTTTAATAATTTTTTCCTCAATTACACTTTGTTCATTGTATACTGCTAATAGTATTGCTACGCTTGGCAAATCATCTTCGTAAGTATAAACATTGGTATTTTGTTTTTTATTGATGGATAAAATTTTGAGCACAACCGGAAATAACACATAGCTGTGAAAAATTAAAAAGATACAAGCCAACAATATTATTTCTAAAACAAACATTACTTTTAGTTTAATGAATGATAAAAGTCGAGATACTTTTTAGTAACCGATTTGTTTTCATATTTAGCTTTAGCCAATGCTAAAGCATTTTGTTCAATGCTTAATCGTAATTGATCTTCGTTTAAATATTTTTGAATAGCACTTACCCACTCTGCCGGAGTATCAGCTATCACTATGTCTTTGCCATGCGTGTATTCAATACCTTCGGCACCAACACTTGTGCTAATAATACATTTTGCTGCGGCCATACCTTCAATAATTTTCACACGCATTCCTCCACCAGAAAGCAATGGCACTAACATTAATTCATATGACTTTTTGAATTCAACAGCATCATCAACAAAACCATGAACAAAAACATTTTTTTTATTTAAGATATATAACCAGTCGGGAGTATTTTTGCCAGCAATATGTAATTCAATGCTTGGATTAACTTCTAAAAGTTTTTCCCATATGGTATCGAAGAACCATTGCAAGCCTTCTATGTTAGGCATCCAATCGAGTGCTGAAATACTAAAAATGGTATTTTTCTTTTCTTTGTATTGGTCTATTTTTTGGTATTTATCGAGCATCATACCCACAGGTACAACCTCTATTGGTTTGTTAATACCAATCTCTAACATTCTATTTTTATCTTCTAATGTTATCGCAGCAATTCCATCAGCTAAATTGTAATAATCGCGTTCAAACACTTTTAATCGTTTCGCCAAATTTGCGAAAAACCATTTCTTTAAAAGATTAGAAGAGTTTTGAGATAAACGATCCCAAATAACATATTCAATGTTATGTCCTCGAACCACAACTTTTGCGTTCGAATATTTTTTTATGGTATTAATATAGAATGCAACAAATGCTCCTTCTACATGAATATAATCGTACTTGTTAGCTTTGAGTAATTCTATTAATTTATCATTAACCTTTTCTGAAATAAATCGCTCAACATTATAAGGGATTTTTTTAAAGCAAAGGTTAATTAATAATTTTAATGGATTGATGTTGGTATTCACGAACACATCATATTGTGTTGCTAACCCTTTCATTGCATCGGCAGGTTGCGAATGTTTAGGTGTATTAATAGAAAGTAAATCTATTTCACAACCATTCTCAACTAAACCTTTCGTAATGGAATATATTCCGATGGCACCACCATCCGTTGGTGGATAGGGCACTCGATATGTAAGCTGTAATACTTTCATTCATTAAATACAGTTCTGTACTGCTTGCAATACACGTTCAGGTGAGAGGTCTTTCATGCAAGACTCGCCGAATTTACAAGTGCCATTAAAATAGCATTCGCAGGTTTTAGATGGAGAAATAATTTCACCTCTGTTATACAATTCGAATTCGTATGGATTAAAAATATTGTTCATTAATACCATTTTCTTTTGAAGAGCAACAGAAATATGCATAGCCATGGTTACTTGTGTAACAATAACATCCATTTGATACATCAAGTTAATAAATTGAGGTAAACCAAAATGACCTAAATAAGTAGCACCTGTTTCTTTTGCTAAGAATACATTCTTTTCATGTTCTTGTTCACCACCTAACAATACAGGTTCAAAGCCATTGTTCTGCAATAATTTTATTAATGCAATCCAATGTTCGTTTGGCCACAAACGTGTTGTCCATCGGTCACCACAACCAGTGTTTAAACCGATGCGTTTTTTGTCGCTTGCAAAATTCCAAACAAATCCTTTGTCTTGATGATTATTAAATACATATTCTTCCCCTTGAAAATCCCATCCTACCATTTCAAAAATCTCACGCACATAAGATTTCTCATTTTTCTTGCTTACATCATCGAATAAACCGGTACTGAATTTATGTTCAGCTAATTTATTCATAGGGTAAGCATGTCCATCTTTTAAGGTATAACCAAACTTTTCTTTAGCCTGAATTTCGTGTGTTAATGCACAAGCATCTTTATCCTTATCGAGATTAAATAAAATGTCCCATTGAGTATGCTTCACATAAGTTGTAGATGCGAAATCATATTTAAAGATTTCTTCAATTTCTGTTGAAGGTAAGATTGAAGGTGTATGAGTTAACCAAGTAATTTTAGACTGAGGGTATTCTTTTCGTATTCTTCTCAATAATGGGGTGGTTCTTATCACATCGCCTATTGCCCCTAATTTTAGTATTAATATCTTTTTATTGATGGGTTGATATGAAGGGCAATTTTCGCAGTGATAGCCAAATTGTTTATGTGGTTTACAAGGCAAATCACCTTTAAAATGAATACAGTCGAAATTTACTTTAATGCCCCCTATTTCTTCCATGAGTATAAAAACTTGTTTTGTAATGATGCTGGTAAAAATACAATTTATTTAGATTTCTTTCTGAATAACTTTTTAAAGAAATCGGTGTAAAGTTCTGCATTAAATAGCACAGAATCATTACTTCCTTTGCGAGTTAAAAAGATAGCAATAGGAGTTAAAATAGCTGATGCCATCCACATCCCTTGCCAAACTGGAATTACACCCTGACGAGCCATTTTTTCACCGGTAATAGATAAAATGTGAAAAAAGATAAAAAAGAATATGGATATTACTATTGGCATACCTAATCCGCCTTTTCGAATGATTGCACCCAAGGGAGCTCCTATGAAAAACAAGATCATACAAGCAAATGACAAGGTGAATTTTCGATGGTATTCAATTAAATGTCGTCTAATTTTCTCTGATAAACTCGCTTGCTCAATTTTTGCAGTTTCGCAATAACTCGATACGTTTCGAATGGTGGAAAATGCTCTACCAACAATTAGGTTTCGATCAGCGGGTTTAAAATTTTTAATTATATCGGGGTTTAATGGAATATCTTGAGCTTTTACCGAAGAATCGAGCTTCATATGTTTATCCATGGAGGTATACATAGCGTAATTTTGTCGGAAGAACTGTTTATCGCGCGATAAGCGTGTTTCTAAAGAATCCTCGTAATAGCTAAGTTGTTTTAAGTTCAACATAGTATAATGGTCTTTAAACAAACTCTCATCGGTACGATTTAATTGAAAGGTCGAAAGGTCGAATTTAACTTCGTGTTGTTTAAACTTTACTCGGGTAAGTTGTTTCCTATCGTTAATGGTACCCGGCACGCCACTCTCTTCGTAGCTAATACCATTGTATAATTCTATCACTAAATAACGGTCATTATCCGACTTCAACATTTTACCACTGTCAGACATCAATACGTTCATATTACCATTGTTTGATGTATGGTTGTAGATGACAATGTTTTTCAAATAAGTGCCCTCTTCATCTTTATCACCAATTCGAATACTGTAACCATCAATTCCATTATAAAACTCACCAGGTTTGATGGCTAAAGAAGGTTTTTGGTTACGAACATCCCACATCAGTGCTCCCATCTTTAAGTTAGCAAAAGGCATGGCTATGTTTGAAAAGAAAAAAGCTGCAATACTAATAAGTAATACGATATTAATCAGGGGCATCATAATTCTTCGAAGAGAAATCCCCGAAGACTTAAGAGCAACCAATTCATAATGTTCGCCCAAGTTACCGAAGGTCATGATGGAGGACAATAAGATTGCTAAAGGCAATGCCATTGGAACGAGTGTCGAGGATGCATACATAATAAGTTCCAACACCACATACCATTCTAATCCTTTTCCTACCAAATCGTCGATGTACTTAAATAAGAATTGCATCAACAAAATAAAAATGGCAATCAGAAAAGTAAGGAAAAAAGGTCCTATAAAGGACCCTATAATTAATTTATGTACTTTTTTAAATTGCAGAAACATGTTACGCTCCTAACACATGAATAAGATCATCGACCTGGTTATGCCAAATCATTTTTTTGTCTTCTATTTCCGATTCAAACGCAAAGTCGGTCACCGAAAGTGCGACATCGCCGGTAAGTTCATCTTGTAAGATTTCAAATTCCAAATAAGTCGTATCATCATCGTCCCATTTAAAACGAACTGATTTATTTTCGCGATTTGAGACCATTTTAGCCTTTAGGGTTTCATTATCCCACATGAAGAAATAATGGCCATCTTTGTATATCACATCATCTGCGAACCACTCTGCTAGCCCATTAGGTGAGCTTAAATAGCTGAAAAGTATTTTGGCTGAGGACTTTAGCCCAAATTCCAAGGTTATTTTCTGCTTATTTTTATCTTTCTTCTTCATTCTATTTTGCTTAATGTGAATAATAATGTGCCTGATTTTTTTAAAGAAAAACAATTTATTCTATATTTGCAAACCAATTAAAAAATGGCGGGGTAGCTCAGATGGTTAGAGCGTAGGATTCATAACCCTAAGGTCGGCAGTTCGATTCTGCTCCCCGCTACTATTTCCCTAAAAATTCATCCAATTTTCCCGAATTCCATTAATGTAAGCAATTTAGTAATGAATGTACTAATTCAAGTAATATTGTTTTAACGACATTACCCATCGAATCATATTATTGTGCCCACAAGTTACTTTAACTGCCCTTTTGAACTTTGGAATATTTTATTAGTTTTGGTTAATGACATCTACCAAACTGACCAAGTTATTGACACTAGCTTGCTTTTTATTTTCAATAACATATTCCAAGGCACAGAAAAAGGATTACTGTACTTTACTTCAAATTTCCAGAGAATACCCGCAATTAGTTCAAAGGCTAGATTCTGCATATCGTTCAGACATCACAAAAACATCAACTATTGACAAGTCGATAAAAAAGGAATTAAACGAGTCGATAAAATATCGTAAAGAATTTATCGTAGAATTAATCGATAATGGGGTAATTATAAATGATGCCACTTTTACTGAATATTACCAATCGATTTTAAATAAGATATTAAAAGGCAATCCGAATCTAGATCAAAATATCAAAATATTTATTACTCGTTTTTTAGATCCAAATGCTTTCAATACAGGAGATGGTAATATTTATTTTCACCTTGGATTGTTAAGGCATTTAGAAAACGAAGATCAAATTGCTTTTGTAATTGCGCACGAGCTTTCACATCAATATCTTAATCACTCATACAATAAGTTATTAAAATCGATTAGTACCGTTAAGTCGGATGAAGTCCAAAAGAAAATAAGAAACGCAAATCGTCAATTATACGGATCAAAAGAAGCATTAAAAGAAATAAGCAATAGTTTAGTGTTCGATATAAAAAAACATGGTCGCGATAAAGAGATGGAGGCTGATTCGATGGCCATTTTGTTTTTAAAGAATACAGATTATTCCATCAGCAGTGCAATTACAGCCTTTGATGTGTTGGATAAGTTAGAAGAAAATGAAATAAATTTAAAACACATAAAATTCAGTAAATATTTTAACCATCTCCCCATTAATCCACGTCGCGAATGGGATTTTTACAATGTAGATACGACCTATGCACAAATAAAACAAATGGACAGAATTGTGCCAGATTCGTTAAAAACCCATCCTGATTGTAAACTGCGACAATCCAAAATAGAAAAACAATTTCAATCATTATTAAACGATTCTAAGAATCAACGCAACTTCAAGGAACAGAATTTAGCTTGGTTAGAGTTATTAAATAGCAGCATTAATCAAGATAATATTGGTTATAGCATACATGAAAACATAAGGCTGTTAGAAATTGACAGTACGAACAAAGATTTAAAATTGATGTTAGCAAGAAATTTTGCATTATTAAATTTCCATCAAAGAAATAGAACCTTAAGTGTTGTTTTAGATTATCCAAACGATGTTTATTCGAGGGAATACAATTACACCTTGTCATTTTTAAACGAACTCAAAACAATTGAGTCTGCAGCAATTGCTTATTTCACATTAAAGAATTTGCCATCAAATGATGATAATGAAGAATATTTATACACTTCTATTTTATGCCATTTCGCCTACAAAAAATTTGAGACGATGGATGAGAAGATAGAATTATACAATCAATTATTTAAGGAAGGCAAATATTCTGAAAATGTAGCATTAATCAAAACCGAATCAAATAATCTTAAATAACCTTTTATGAAAAAATCACTACTATGTATTTTATTAGTTATCTCTAGTTTGCTG